>Ga0307515_10004640_pt1 | contig 28198 bp, 7 predicted proteins | sample 17_EM_MG_FD_194513 | JGI IMG/M metagenome (GOLD analysis project Ga0307515, IMG submission 194513) | Populus trichocarpa ectomycorrhiza microbial communities from riparian zone in the Pacific Northwest, United States - 17_EM | ecosystem: Host-associated > Plants > Roots > Unclassified | place... | reverse complement strand
AACATAGAAGAACAAACATATTCATCATATAAACAGAAAAGAAAAGGTAAAATAAATCTTACAGTTCTTGAAATCCGAAGGTTTTCGTGTCCTTGCAACCAAGAAAAAGTGTTTAGCCTTGCATGTTTGTTGAAAAACTAATCAAAAAGAAGGAAGAATGCATGATTTCGGGTTTCTTATAGGAAAGAGGGCATTTTTCTCCTCTTGGCTGGCTGCTCCCCTTTTTTTTCTCTAATTGTTTTTATATCCTAAGAAACCCTAGTCTCTATTTTACAAAATAGTCCTCCCTTAAGTAGACTATTTATATTTAAGTACTTCAATAACTGTTTTTAAATCTTCAAGCTTTGACTAAGAGGAGCTAAATTGCTGAAATAAAAACTTGGATATCGGTTTAGATGCTTCGGAATGTAATTTGGACTCGTTTCTTCAAGAAATCTGTTTGCTAGCAGAATTCAGTTGTCATTTTAAAAACTCATATCTCCCTCATATGACATCTTTTTTGGCTGAAATTTGGAGAGTTTATATACCTTTGAGTCATGAATCTAAAAAAATTAAGTTTGCATCAATTCGACTTCTGTAGCTCCAGATATTCAAGTTAGAATGGTTGAAGGTCAACACTGGCAGATTGCGAGATTTGACTTTGAAGGCTGTGATTTCCATGCTCTTTCTTATTTTATTTTCTTGCCTTAGATTTCCAGAAAGTTATGGATGTTAGCTTTTGAATGTCACTGGAATCACTTCATTTCAACCTCTAGAGCTCACGCTCTGCACAAAATATCGAGTGAAGGTCAAATCTGCCAATTATCTCCAATTTACTCCATTTTGCATCTTTCATCCAAAAGTGCCTTCAAAACATAAAACAAAGAATATCAAGGCATTTTATATAAAAAACATAGGCTAAACACTAGTTAAATGTGGGTAAAACTTTCGAATAATATGGTTGCATCACATGTAGAGTTAGTTTTTTTTTCCAATATCAATCATTGATTAATAAAGAATGTAACACCCATCTTGATCAATTAGAGGATTCCTCATGTAATAACTTTAGGAACAAACTATAAACCCTCCATGTTTGGGGACCATTTCCCAAACTTTGGATTCTCATAGCCAATTAGTGGTATAACCTTTCTCATCGGATCACCTACTAATATAATCCAACATGTACAAAAAAATAAATAATCCAACATGTACTATTAAACTTCATCAAGATTACTAAATTCTTGTGTTTTTTTCATGTACAAGTTTGACCATTATATTGAGTTTGTTTGATGGTATATGTTCAATTGGAACAAACAACTGACATTCTTGACATCTTTTTGCATAACTAATGCAATCCTTGGTTATACTTAGTAAATGAAAGTTATGATTTATGGTAAGCCATATTATCTTGATTCTAGATTGATGGGATCTTTAGAGTCTTTTATAAACCTCGAACATGACTAATACAACTTTTTTTATCTTAAGAATCCAAGCAAGAGTTCAATTTTATGAATATAGATAATTTATTAACTAAGAGAACATAGTCGGTCGATTTCATTCTAAAAAATCTAAAAACATTTTAGGAAAGGTTTTGCAAAAATGTTTTAATCTTCTTTCTTCAATCAGCATTTGTTTTATTAAGACACTTTTCTTGTACTTGGCAAAACATCTTAGTAATGGTTTCAGTGCTACTGTCTTGTACATTTTCAACCATGAAACCTATATTGCTTGGGTCATTGTTACCACCCTATTCGATATTTGTAATATTTAATCGATTAACAATCCTTATAAAGATGTTGGGATGATATCATGATGATCAAATGTCACTTTATATCCTAATCTAATTGAGCTAAGTCATTGGATTTTGTATTGTATTATTTTATTAAAACAAATGATTAAAAAACCTTTTGTAAGGTTTATAGCCACTCCATGTATAAAGTTAAGGTAGGATGTTCACATTTATATTCACCAACTAGCTGGTTGATAATAAACAATGAATCTCTCATCATTGTAACTGACTATACCCCTAATTTTATTAGTCTTTCAAAACTTTATATTAAGGCTTTATATTTAGCATGATTATTTGTAAAAGGAAAATTAAGCTAAAAAAAGGTAATTTAATGACCTCATAGGGATATTATCCCTACTCTAACCTTGTTTTTAGTTTTTGATCCATCAAACTATAACTACCATAAAATAGGTTATGTCATGACATTATTTATATCTTGTTCCATCTCATAACTAATGTTAATGCATAGGTGATTAGCTAAGAAACCATCCAAAGCTAGGTATTTAACTACTTTTTTATGGCATAGAATGTAAGTTCAACTTATGCAATTGTAATTTTTATTTTATAATATAACTTCTCATAGCATGCACTACGTCGAATGACGGATCTACCTCCTGGATCGAGGGGAGTTTTGGGTGTATTGGGATTAATTATGATTTTGAAGGTGTCGCCACCTAGTATCATGGTCATTAGAAAATCTACTAATCTGTGAGAGTTTTGATAAGGGAACTAGTTGTGCATAAGAAATACACATCATCTTCATGCACCCTACCTATGGTAAACAACATTGTTGATTGTTTGTTTTCTTTATAAGTCACATTTCTATTCGTTAGTATATCTAAGGTTCAAGATAAATCCCTCTTAATAATAAGATCTTTGTCTTATTAGGCTAAATCCTAACCATTTTATGACCCAAATTTAATGTCATATTTCTTCTTACTTTGTATTTTTAATACCTAGGGATATAATTTATAATGTAATTTTATACCCCCAAATATTAAAGTCTACAGTTAATTCCTAATATTTTATTTTTCTTAATTCATTTAATTTAATATTGGAAATATGCATTACATAGTAAAATTCATGTCCCAAAAGTTAATTAAAAACATATTTTTGTGGTATTTTTTAATTTTTGGTCAAATCCTATTAGATAATATAAACTAGTCATGATACCCATTTTTTGTATTTTTTCAAAGCATGATAAAAATGAAATTTTTGTTTTCTTATAAAATATGCATGAAGAAATTTTAGAATTTATCCGTATGCACATGAATAAAACATTTTTTATTTTTCTTGAATAAGGAATATTTTTTAACTTCTTGTATTTTTAAATTTTTTTGAAGAAAAGCATTCATTTTTAATATCGAGTCAGTTTCTTACATTGTATGTTTACAGCTCTGATATTAAGTGAAATGGTTGGAAAAGCACATGAGAGCCCATAAATAATTTTAAAATGCTCCATGAATTTTTTTCATAATTTTTAGAAATTATTTGGGGCTTGTTTGGCAAAACAAATATGTTTTCAAGATGGTTCAGATTAGACAAAGAACAGACTTATCCATCCTTAGTTAGGAGAAGAGAGTACATATGCATCGTGATGATGACGACCAGGGGGGAGATCTATTGAAAGATATTGCCTCTCATGTACTTATGGCTTCAGTACACTCTAAGAGGGATGAATCAGTTGGGCACTATGATGATTCTACTTCTTTATAAGCAAAGGCATCACTGCTTCGGGTATCAGATGAATAGGGGAAGACAAATAGGCCTCCATTGAAGGCGCCAACTATTGCGCCTACACCATATTTAGACCTTGTCTTTTTGGAACATGTGATTAAATTTGTGGCAACGAGACTAGTTGGAGCTTTCAGTACTTTAGAAGAGAGAAACTTGTCACTCTGGTACATTAGGTGAAAGGCAAGAGAGGGATTGGGGTGTATAACATATTCAGGAGAGGAAGATGTTGAGATTATAGGATATTGGCTGAGAAAATGGAAAGGGTGATTAATTAGATTTTGGTGCCAAAGTAGCTGTAAGTTGATTGTGTGACCTAGTTGTTATTAGAGAGTGCTCACTCTTTGTGAGAGACTATTAGGGAGAGGAGGTCAAGAAAGGTATTGACTTTGCAGGATTTCATAGTAGAATTTGAGGAGCAACATTACTCTTGGTAGTATAGGAAGAACAATGAACAAGAGTTCTTAGATTTGAAGCAAGGAGATATGACCATCCTAGAGTATGAAAGGAGGTTCCAAGACCCATCTATTTTTGCATCTATATACCTCTGTATTGAGCAACACTAGATAGAGAGACTGCAGAATGGACTCAAATCAAATTTGAAAAGAATACTAGTAGTCATGTAGTTTCAGACAGTGTGAGAGTTAGTATGATTTGCTCAAGCTATGAAGAGAGTCGCTAATGATTAACAGAAGGAGGAAGCTAAACGAAGACAAGTGACAGCAGCAAATATGAGGGACTTTGTATTCTCCACTGATAGGCCTCCCCTCCTGAAGAAGGGAAAAAATAGGTAATCATCTAGTTAGTTCTAAAAAATGAGAGGGGCTTTCACCCTATAAGAGAGTTCAAAAGGATTCATATAGATTGGTGGAGGAGGATCTTCTGGTGGACAGGCCCATCGAGGGGCAACTACTATAGAAGGGTCTATTGAGTAAAGAGGGCCTATATATCCACTATGTGTTAAGTGCAATTAGAGACACCCTAAGGATTGTTCATCTACATCAAGGAGGTGTTACATCTGTATTGGAGAGGGACAGGTGGGGAGACTACCAGTATTTGGGTAGAGGTTGTTATTACTATAGAGAGACAAGCCACATAAAGAAATAATGTCCCTGTTGATTTGCAGCAGCTACTCATGGTCAAAGAACTATTATATAAAGTCGATAGCAATTAGTTATTGTTGATAGACCTATGAAGTCTGCCCAGTCTATGGTAAGTGCTAATAGAAGTCGACCTAAAATTCAAGAGGAAAAGACCTAAGGCCGAGTGTACCACATGACACATTAGATTGTAAATAACTTGCATGTATTGCCTAATAAAATGGATATGAGAGTAACTATTAGTACACCATTAGAAAAAAAAAACATAGATGTTTATGATGAATATAAAGGGATTATAGATTTTATATAGAGAAGTTATAATTGAGGATAAACGTGATGTCTGAATTTGTATGACTTTGATGTAATATTGGGTATGGATTGTTTCACCAAAAATTTTGTTGTTTACTTGTATTTGTTTTTTTTTTTTTTTTTTTGCATATTTTCTAGTTAATAGAATAGATATTGAATCTTGTCTTATTGAGTGTGTCAATTTGTTGATCAAGTAAAATATTTTTGAATCATTTATGCTACTTGCTTTTTGTTTCTTCCTTCAAACAAAAAGAAATTACAACTATATCCATTCCAAGAAAAATCAAGTGAAATGTAGGGAATTAAGATATTGAATCCTAAGCAAGGTATATCCATTCCAAGAAAAACCACCCACCATAAAAAGAGTAGGTGAATGAAAGAGTGTGTGTGTGTAAAGAAAGGAAATAAAATTGTAAATACTAAAAGAAAGCTAACTTAAATTGAATTGATGGTTAAAAATCATATAAGTGAGCCTAACTATCATTTTCGGCTATCAAATAACCTATTTATATTGGTATAGTGTTTTAATTCTATCTAAACAATAATTTTAATCCTAGACATGTAATATATATTAGATAAGAAGGCATATTAAATTCTAATATAAACTAAACTTTTCATTTACTAGTAATCATATAAATCCTAACTAAGTTAAATTATTTGGTTAGTTTAATCCATTAAAAATTCTCATTCCGAGTATGATTGAACCTTTTGATCATTCAATTGAATTCAAACTTCTATGATCGATTATCTTTTGTCAATCATGATTCCTAATAATTTTGTTGATTAATTTCTAGTTTCATTAGTAGATTAGGACTTTTTAAGCTTTGTTGATTATTGTTCATGATTGATTTTATTTTTTTTTCTCTATTTAACCATGAGTAATTATTGTTCTTATTGGTTGACATGTATATGGTTATTTTGATGTTATTATATTAAAAGTTGATGAAAACCGAATAAAATTTTTATTCGAATGTATTATGTTATGCATAAATTTTATTTGAGTAAAGGACTCTTTAGATGGAAAAAAGAAAGTACTTCTTGAATATTGTGATACAATTGTAACTTTATAGGATAAAAATTTTAATTTTATAATATTAAAAAATAAATATTGTATTTGAGATTCAACGTTTTATATATATATATATATATATATATATTTGGAGTTGTTGCAAGATTTTCCAATCATTGATATTAGTAAATATAAATAATTAAAATAAAAAATATTTTAGGTTAGGTTAGGATTAACATATTTTTAATTTTCTATTTGATTATATTTATTTTTATCATATAGCCAAACTAACTCTATTTGTTTATAAAAATGACATGAAAATGAAAAGATGAATCTCTCTCACACATGAAACTTTATTATATAAGTATCATATGAAGAATATTATTTTAATATTTAAGTATACTTGTAAGAAAATTATATAAAAACTTTAAAGATTATTTTTAAGAAGTTCTTGTTATATAAATATATACACGCGAAGCATATGATGATGATAATTAGGAGTGTTCAAATAACCGATTAACCGAGAAAACTGAAGAAAAATTAACTGAAAAAACCGAACTGAAATGAAAAATCGATTAAACCGATTTTCAAAACCATAAATTTTAACAGGTCCGGTCCGGTTTCGGTTTTGAACCAGAAACCGGCCCAAACCAAACCGGACCAACTAAACAATTAACAAAAAAATTCGGTATAAATAGTTAGTTAATCCTAACAATTAACATCACCTTCCTGCCTCTCACAAAAAGCCGCCTCCTTCCTCTCTCAATTAATTCTCAATCTTCTTTTCTCCGTTTCTTGACATAGATAAGCAACTGTATACATACAAAAAGTAGTGGGGTAGCCATAAAAGAGATCAAATGCCCTTTGCTTATCAATCTCCTTTTGCTTTTACTGTTTTCCATTTGCAAGATTGACGATGGACATTTAAAAGCTCGAAGTCATCTTTATCTCAAGTATCTGGAAACTTGGCACATATTTGATCAATTCCACTGAAAGATTGAAATAGTTTCTGTTCTCTAGCCATATGGGACAACGATTTTCCACATGGAGGATCTAATACCATCGATGGCTTGTCTAGTCTTTCTTGTAGATTTCGATAACGGATTCAGATTTGGTTGCTAAGGTTTGGATGAGAAAGCCAAAGGACCAGGTGGAGTTTTGGGTTGGCGGGTCAGGGTTCGGGTTTTCAGAGCTGGGAGGAAGGGATTTGAGGGAGTCTAGATGATGGGATTAGGTTTCCTGGTTTTTTGTCAAAAAAACCGGATTTAACCGGACCGGACCAGTTCGGTTTGAACCGGTTTTCGATCCGGTTCGGTTAATATTTCACAAAATTAATGTAATTCGGTTCGATTGGTTTTTTTAGTCTAAACTGAACCGAACCGTGAACACCCCTAATAATAATATAGTTGAGTTTTAATTTTATTCAAATATTGTTACTCTGTAATTAAAGAATTTTTTTGCATGTATAATTTAAAATCAGTTCAGAGCATAGAGAGCTGGTGAACGATAATATATATATATATATATATATATATATATATAGTGAGCGATAACTTAATTACACGTCATTTAAGAAAATAAAATAAAAAATAGAAACTAATGGTTTGTAATTTAACTGATGATCATCATCACAGCCAAACCATTTCTAAAGAAAGGTTAATTCCTTACAACCTGCAATTTGTTCTTAGTACATGTACCATTACTCCATATTAATCCACATCCAATCACCTTTAATAAGCATAAATATACATGTAGGAAAAACATAGATATAATAAAAAACGGAAAACAGAGATGAGAAAAGGGGGAATATTAAAAAAAAAAAAAAAAAACCTAAAACTCAATCAGCTTCTTGTAAACTATCAAGAACAACAGACCCAACCAGCAAGCCGGCAGCACCAACCCCAAGTGCCCCTGCCAACACAGCTTGTACGGCCACCAGCCCCGCCGAGTCATCAGGTATAACGACAATAGCCACCACTGCTGCCACCATTATGGGCAGCGCAGCCGAGGCCAACGTAGACGGCGAAAAGCTTGCCGTTTTCTCCAACAGACTCAACAAGCCCAGCTCTTCAGCTTTTGAAAACACACCCAATTTCTCTATTGACGATAAAGTGAACCCCAACTCCTCGGCTTTAGATAAGAGTCCTGCTTTTTCTACGTTGCTAAGGACTTTACGTTTCTCGAGCTTTTTGAAGACGTCAAATTCGACTTCTTCACTGCCTTCGAAAAAGATCCCTGCACCGTACCATTGTTTCTTCCAGCTCTCATCAAACTTGTTTACCTGCATGTATATATAGGCATTGCTTTAGTTGGAGAGAGAGAGAGAGAGAGAGAGAGAGAGAGAAATTTGGATGTCTTTCAGCAATGAACCATGGCGAAGCTATCGTAAAGGGTTTCTCGTTACAGAACTGAATTACTTAATTACCTTCTTTTTGGGAGCCATGGCAACGATTGTAAGGGCCAGCTGTTTGGCGGGTGACTGGAGGACAAAGCGGGAGTTGGAGGTGTGGAAATGGGGGCGATTTAGTCCTCGAAGATAAGCAGCAGAAGATAATGGTGGTGCCGTCACCGCCATGGATGGTCTCTGCTTATACTATTGAGAGGGAGGGTTTTTTTCGATTCGAAACGAATGAGAGTGGTTTCTCTGTTGATGATGATGCAGTTGCCACATAGGATGGCCTTTTGTGTAATCTTTATTCTCCACCAATCAAATCAGTTATAGCTTTATCCTCTACTTTGCATTTTTTTTTTTTTTTTTTGATCTTTTAGATATAACTTCCTTGACCGTTCTTCGCCCATGTTGGATAAATTTTATTTCAGTAAAAAAACATTATGTAGGTATTTTTAATGCAAACTATCTAAATCAATAAATACAAAAAAAAATTAATATAGTCCAATAATTTTTTTTCTAATATAAAAGACTGAATGTATAGGTATTGCTAACATAATTTTAATATTAAAAAAATATAATTGTGAATTGAAAAGTCAATATTTATATATAAAAAAAAACGAGAATAATATGTGATAATAATAAAAAAAATCGTTAATGCAACTCCACATGTAAGATTTCAAAATAACTTTTAATGTAGTAGAAAAATATAAGAATACTATGAGTGCATTAATAACAAATAATTTTTATTTTATAAACATATCATAAAAATAAAGTTTATTTATATAAAATATAAATAAAAACCTATAAATGAATTAGAGTAATCTTTTCAAAGAATTAAATACATAAAAATAATTTAAAAAATCATTGTTATTTGAAAAAGGCTAAATAAACAATGTAACAAATTAGAGAGAGGAGGTTTTAATTTAAATATAAATTTAAAAAATTACTTCCAAATAAATACATATATAAAAGTATCAATTAAGAAAAATAATAGAAAAAAAAGAGGTTAGGCACTGTTGGGACTAACAAGTCAAACCTGCATCCTTATCTTATTTTGAAAAGGGCATACACGGGCCTATAAGGGTAGGCCCGCATGTTGGCCTTTTTTTATTTGAAAATGGGTCGGATAACATGTCGTTTGCTCCAAATTGTTTTGACAAAAAATAAAAACAAGCAACACATCACATGTTTCTAACTAGATTCTAGCCATGATGATGGCTAGAAAATTAGGGCTAATAGTTTTTTTAACTTAGAAACCATTTCAAACTCATATTTAGTCTAAAACACCTATAAAACATGTTATACACCTTAATAAACCTGTATATAACCTCAAATAACTAAAAAATCGATCCATAAACCCTAAAGCAACTTGAAACCGAAAAATTTATTGAGTTCAAATTTACCATTTTAAACAATAAGAAGGCCAAAGAACACCTTAGTAAGACTCCCTTCATCAAATAGAATCATTTACACCAAGATCGTCTCTTTGTGGTCTAAGTTGATGTCAACCAATACTTTTTTTGTTTACTACTGGAATTTAGTGATTCTCTTTATCCTCTAAAATCAGGAGCTAAAAAATAAAAAAAACAAATTATGGACCAAAAGAAAAAAAAATAGAAAACCAAAGGGACCTAAAAGAAATAAATTAAAAAGTATAAGGAACCACAAAGTTTTCATGATTTTTCCACTTCGGTCCTCTATCTTTTAATTATGATCTTTTTCAATAAATTAGACCTAATTGACTATTAATTTAGCTATGAAATGGTTAGATCAAGGAGAAAAAACTTGGATGACCAAAGTGAAAGATAATTAATATTGGAGTCCATAATGAATTGTTAAAGGAATAGCTACAAGGCATGGAAATAATATTTTTCCTATGCCTTTTATAGTTTCTTATAACTAGCCAATTATGTAAGCCCCTTTGGGATTATTATTCGGTAATGTCTTTAATTAGTCTAAGGCAATGTTTGGGAACGCGGTTCAACCGGCGTTCCTAAAAAAATTGAATTTTTTTTTGGCTAAAATTTAATGTGGTTTGTACATTTTAAATCGTTTTGATGTGCTGATGTCAAAAATAATTTTTAAAAAATAAAAAAACATCATTTGCATGCATTAGATGCATTCTTGTGAGATTAATACCTTATGAGATTGTCTTAGATGCATTCTTGTGAGATTCAATTTAAAAATTGATAAAAAAAACTTAATTCATTGAGTTATTTGATAAATCTATGGGTCATTATATCAACCAACCAGAAGAGATCAATTTTATTTGTTCTTTATTTTCCTTAATTAGTTGTTGACATGGTTAAGATTGACTAGATCAATTAAGTCATTAAGAACTTGGTTGGGTTGAACAAGTTTATTGAGTTAATATCTTATTTGATTTAACTAAAAACCTAACACATGTTATGTTATGTTCATTGGATTAGTTCTTTAAATTAAATTAAATCTTACTATAGTAAATAATATTAACATGTATACAAAATATCCTTAACAAGGTACTCTTCAACTAATTTCTTGCACTATCAAAATTTAAACTCTTAATACTTAGTCCCTACTTTTTAACCTCAGATTAAACATTACTTAAGTAGTAGGTTAGATGTCAACAAGGTTCGTTCCCTTCTTTATTTATTTATTTATTTTAATTTAAACCTTAAAACTAAGACTACAAGGAAAGGAATTATATTTTCTTGGATTCATTTAAGTATATGAAGGATGTGCTCTTAAAATTATTTGAAAATGTTTTTAATAAATCGATTAAAAAATATTCATAATCATCAATTAGTACAAATGAAATCACATATTAATTATAACATTTGATCACTACACAAAATTTAATTTGGACTCAAGCTCCATCATGTTGTAGAATATAAAGTTAATGATTTTGTGTTTTCAACTAAACCATTAATAATATGTTTGGTACGAAGTAATTGTAATAAAATGTATGTAATGTAATGACAAAAGCAATTTAATGTAATGAGATGATTCATTCCATTGTTTTTGTTTTGTTTGGTTGCAAAAATTTTAGTAATGTAATGGAATCTTTGACAGAATTTTATTTTAGTCCTTGTAATTTTAATTTTTTTCATATTAGTCCCTATATTTTTTTTTATAGATTGTCCTCGTAATATGATCCAATCTTGATGTTTCGATAGTTTGTATACAAGTGAAATTTGAGCAATTTGACCATGCCATTATATTCTTATCGGTGCTAAAATTTTGTAACATGGTCGCAATTATGTATCATAAATATTAACTCATATAATTAGAAATAATATATTTATCTAATTACATTATATTGCTTGCAAACCTAGAAATCCAGTTCTTTAAAACAAGGGAAATTTGAGATGCCAAGGATTTTCATACTATAATTTTTTTTGTACTCAAATGCCCTCATATTTTATATAAAGTAGTCTAATATACTCTGATTTTTATTAATAATTATACAAATGTTTCAATTGACTAGTACGTAAGTACACTAGAATTAATATAAATTTGAACAATTATTATGTGTTTTAGTGACTTTAATTTAGTACAAAATAATAATATAAATTATGTATATTATGTAATTTGCTATATATATGTTATTTTATAATTACTTGATAATTGTAATATTATGAAATTAAGTTTATTTTTTGATTCATTTTGATATATTATTTTCAACTTTAAAGTAATACGAGTTTTTCTTAAAAAAAAAGATAAATATTTTATTGTTAAATATGTATTTTAAATTTTGAGGATAAAATGATAAACTTGTTTGCATTCCTTATGGACCAAGGATGAAGCAAACATAATAAAAATATATTATTAAGTCCTTTGATTTTTAACCAAAAACAGATTAACAATTATATTTCCAACAACTACATTCTTAGCAATTGAATTTTTAGAAAACATCTAATAATCCACATACCAAATATTACTTCAATACTTATTGAATTATTGAGTTTCTTTTTCTAGGATTTTAATATAATTTTGACAAATATTTATAAAAAAAAATAATCATAAAAAATGTAAAGGAAAAAAAAGGAAACCAATGAAAACTTTGAAAAAATTGTATCTTATAAATACTATTTCTTTGCCTTAAAAACATTTATCTTTTCTATTTTTAGATTTTTAATTATTTTTAATTTTCCTAGGTTTCTCAAATATTTTTTTTTTTTTTTTGCTTTTGTTCTAGGTTTTCAAGTTTTTAAAAACTTATCTTCACGCTTTTTTAGGGTTTTAGAAAACTTTTTTTTTTAGTTGATTGAGAAGAATTTTCATTCAAAAATTAATGAAGGGACACATGAAAGTGAAAATAATTTCTTATAAAGGCCTATGAGAAAATATTATTAACCCAATGATAGTCCAAGAAGGGAAGAAGGTTTAAAGGACTCAAATCCAAAACTCAAAATCTTAAAAAACTAAAAAACTTAACCAAATAATAAGTGTAAAAATATAGATATTCAATATATAATAACTAGTTTACTAATAAAGCAGATAATATCTATTATATCTAACAATTAAAACTTAAATATAATTGTGAATGGGTGATAATTAAAATATAAGTACATAATTTAAACTTATAAATGGCTGGTGATTAAAATATGCTAAATAATATAGAAAAAAATCTTATATTTATAGGTTTATATAAGTTTTAGACTTAAATGAAATCATTTAAGAAACATGTCAAAGAATAATATTTTATAATGTTATCCAATACTTAAAACTTTTGAATCAAATGATATATTTTTTAATACTTCGTATTAAAAAGATAATCTAGTCTCGTGCAAACTAGTTCAAAGATAATTTTTAATTATAAACCAAAGATTAAAAATAAAAAAGAAATCAAGTTGTTCCAACTTGATTTTTGTAACAATACGAAGTGAGGTTATCTACCACCAATAAATAAATGCTGTAAGAAAACCAATAAAACTCTATAAAATATTGTTATATTTAGTTGTACCTCTAAAATATAGAGTGAGTATATGGAAATTGTTTTGCTACAATACAAGATATATAGAGGCACATGGGTGGTAGCATGCATCTAAATGAAAAGGAAAAAAGGAAAAAAAAGAGTGATTTATTCTAAACAATATAATTGAATTCAAGTGATTTAATATTTAATTTTAAATATAATAATTATAATAAATTATTAATTAAATTTAATTCAACATATAATTTAATTCAAATAGATGACACAAAAAAAGTGGCAGTGAAAAGTGATAATAAAATAATAATTTATATTCCTAAATGCTATAGAACATAGTTGATAAATCAAATTGGTAAATCTAAAGTCTTGATTACATGTCAGGTATATTAACTTGGATTAATAATTTTTTTAAAAGTCAACATTAATTTTAATTTAATTATAAATTGAGTGAGTTAATCGAGTTAAACCCATACATTTTCCATTAACATTTTTGACATCCGAATCAGGCTAAGAAACAAGGTGACCAGGTCTTGTATCAATCTAACAGGGCGGGTTTAACAGTGCTATAGAAATAGAATAACAAGAATAGACGTCGCTCGTCAACAGCTCTGTTTCGGCTTCCTTTCCCTTTGCTTAAAGCCAGGTAAATTTCTCATCTCCCTCCCTCCCTGCGATTTCAATTCATTATTATTATTATTATTATTATTATTATTGTATCTGAATTTCAATTCCTTTAAATTCTATACTTAATCCTAAGGTGACGTTATGATTAGAAAAATTCTGTGAACTTGTAATTTAGTATGGAAAGTCCTTTGTTTCACATCATTCGTTCTCTTAAATCTCCATTTGCTTTGCTTGTTAATTTCTAAGTCCCTTTCTCTAAAAAATACAACAGAGGTGATTGAGATTTGTGTTTTTCCCCCTTCTTGGTTATGTTTCAGATGTCTCAAAATGTTTCCTAAATTTTGAGATGGGTTTTGTTAAATTTTTGGACCCAAATTAGGATGTTCTTCGCAGTTTGTGCTTTTTTTTTATGTTTCCTATTTCCTGTGCGATTTTCAGTTTTTCTGAATCTGAAAAGGCATAATAACATAGACTGTAATCAAATCTGTATTAATTTTGCCTATCTTGTTTAAATCCCTTTTGGTTGGCTTATATGTTCTTTCGAGATGTCTTTGAGTGCAGAGAAGATGGGTAATCTGTGTTGTTGCGTACAAGTTGATCAGTCTTCAGTAGCTATAAAGGAGACATTTGGAAAGTTTGAAGCAGTTCTTGATCCTGGATGTCATTGCCTTCCTTGGTTCCTTGGAAGCCAGCTCGCAGGCCATCTGTCTCTGAGGTTGCAGCAGTTGGATGTCCGATGTGAGACCAAGACGAAGGTCTGTTTATTCACTATTCAAACACTTTTAACCCTCTCTGTCCTTTTCTATCCTTTTCTTTCCCTTTTATTTTTATAAATATGCTTTTTCCTTAGAGTGGGCAGGACATATCTACAGCATGAGCATAGTGAATCATAAGTATGCATATATAAATCTATACTGCCTTCACTTTGTATCCTATCTTGTCTTACTCTGCCTTCAATAAACAGTTGTCCAGCTATCAACAATGGATGGTAATTTAGTTTTTATACATGTGGGTGCTTGCAACTTGGATGATTCATGGCACTCTAGTGGTAGCTGATACATACTGATCTTTGTTTTTACTTTTAGGACAACGTTTTTGTCAATGTTGTTGCATCTATTCAATACCGTGCCCTGGCAGACAAGGCAAGTGATGCTTTCTACAAACTAACCAACACAAGGACTCAAATCCAGGCCTATGTTTTTGATGGTAATAAGTGTAGTACAGTTGGATATTTTCTATTCTTGTTACCTTTGATTTCTGATTCATTTATTCTTCACATTGTAAGCTGAGCAGGTCTTCCCTGTATATATTTTTTTTCTCTTTAGTAATAAGGGCCAGTGTCCCAAAACTTAATCTCGATGATGTGTTTGAGCAGAAGAATGAGATAGCCAAAGCTGTGGAAGATGAACTTGGAAAGGTAATAATCATCTAGATTAAGTATTTGGCCTTGTCATATTGTGAAAGTGAATACATAGTTAGAGATCAAGCTTTCACAAATTTTGGCATTTTCCCCAACGGTCTAATGCCATCCTCTAATAATTTCTTGCAGGCCATGTCTGCTTATGGATATGAGATTGTGCAAACGCTCATTGTTGATATAGAACCAGATGAGCATGTGAAGCGGGCAATGAATGAGATCAATGCAGGTAAAGTATTGGTATCTCTAAACTGAGTTGATTAGTGCAGAACCCCTTTTAATGACTTCCGTTACTGGGATAGGTGGACAGTTTAATTGCAGGTGTTGAACAGTTATATTTGCAGACAGACAGTGTGCATTTCACCAGGTTGAGATTTGTTCAACTGGTTCTTGTAATTAGCTCCTTTCTAAATTGCCCCCTTTTATTCTGAATGCAGATTTTCCCATCATCGATATGTTGTTTTGTATTTGGTATTAATCTTGCACTGCATTTCTTTGGTCCAGAGGATATCCTACCCATGTGAATTCAACAACTCCTGTAGTGAATAATGGCTATTAACTCCAGTCACTTTCATGATTCTTCTGATTGGATTTTTCTGTGATATCAACGTTGAGAGATTTCAGAATCTTTGCATGTGCCACTCAACATCTTTTCCTGATAAACCTTTCTCTTTCTCAGCTGCAAGACTGAGATTGGCGGCTAATGAGAAGGCAGAGGCTGAGAAGATTCTACAAATCAAGAGAGCTGAGGGTGAGGCTGAATCAAAGTATCTCTCTGGGCTGGGTATTGCTCGCCAGCGACAAGCAATTGTGGATGGCTTGAGAGATAGCGTGTTGGGCTTCTCTGAGAATGTGCCAGGGACCTCTGCAAAGGATGTCATGGACATGGTCCTGGTCACCCAGTACTTCGACACAATGAAGGAAATCGGTGCTGCCTCAAAATCCTCTGCTGTGTTTATTCCTCATGGACCTGGTGCTATTCGTGATGTTGCTACTCAGATTCGAGATGGACTTCTTCAGGCTTCGGCCCACAAGTAATTGTGCAGATTTTCAAAGCTTTTACAGGGTTTGTGTTTGAGAGGAGCTAATGCATGCTATATATTTCTGTAAAGGTTTCGTATGTTGAATCCTGGGTTTTGGTGATTTTTGTTTTGCTGTACACATGACTTCATGTGAGAGTTGCATGAATCTGATATTCTCTCAATTTTGGAAGTTTGTGAATGATAATTGAATGATGCTTTATACTGTGCAAGTGGATACAGTAGAAGGCAAACATTAAACAGTACATATAAAAAAGTGCTGCTGTGGTTAAATTAGTAATATTTTTTTCCCCAACGATGATTGCTAGTATTCCTCATTTTCTACTTGCAGAGTTTAGCTCGCTACATGTCTCTGTCACTTCGGTTTGTTAATGGAAGTTGATCCTTAAAAGTCTTAAATCAGTAAGTAAAACTAGCCAGGGAGCAGCAGGGCAAGGGAAAAAAAAGAGTGGCGACTCTCTCTTGATCTTATTGTGGCAAGTTCTCATCGTCCCCATTGCTTTCTCGACTAAAAATTCGCCCTAATTTTCAGCTCCTGTCTGAAGGTGAGAAGAATATGCAGTTCTGATTGCCAGTTTGATTTTCCTCCTGATCTTGTTTACATTTCCTAAACATGACTAATGATCTCAATAGTATGAGGATGAATCTGCCGACATTATGTTTCTAGGGATGACTTTCTGCCAATTTTGTTCGATCTTTTCCGCAACATCGTAATTATCAGGTTTTCTATGTATCTTTTCAGATTTTCTTGATCAGGTCTTGTAGTCATGTTCATGTGTAGAAAGATAGATTCTCTTGTTCTAAAAACCCGTTTGATATTGTGATAGTAATTGTTTTTCAAAATACTTTTTATTTGGAAATGCATCAAAATAATGTTAATAAATCAAAATCCAAAACAGCTTCTTAATTCGTTAAACACACCATGCTTAATATTTGTGAGATTATAAGCTTCAATAGAAAAAAAAAAAAAATTTGAATTCCTGGAAAGGGTAAGATATTGAATTAAGCTGATGTGTATGTTTTACCACCTTCAGCTACTTTAGAAACAACGTGGCAAAGTTCCTATTCTGTATTTTTGTTTTATTAGTTTTCTTCGCACTCAACTATTTTATACAAGAATAGTATATGATGGTCCCAGCAACGATTGTGACCGGCAAGTTTATACATGATTTGGATAATTCGGGGTCTAGAACGAGTTGGCTTTTGATTAAAATAGGTGGAGAATTGATGGTTGAAAATTTGGATTGATTCATGACTTGATTAGAGAAAAGATTGAGTCAAAATTTATTGATTTTTTTTAAAAAAATTATATTAAAATGATATTTTTTTTATTTTTTTTTATAAAATAAAAAATTAACTTAAATTAACATGAGTCATACCATACTTATAATCTAAAACTTACTACGAGTCGATTCCAGATTAGATTTAAAAACTATACACTAAACTATTTGTTTTTCCTTTCGTTTTATGATTTTTCATGAAATTTTATATTTTATTAATTCATCCTTTCCTTTCTACAAATTTTACTTTTTAGAAAGCATAAATAATTTTTATTTATGCATGGATTTCTATATAAAAAAAAAACTTTCTACTATAATTGTTAAAACAAGTTTTAATTGAAAAAAATAAAAGTTATAATTTAATAATTTTTATAAGATTGTATGGAAAAATGACAATAAAATTTAATTTAGAAAAATTGTATAAAAATTAATAAAAAATTATTTTTTTATTAAATATCCATGAAATTATTTTTTAATTACATAAGTTAGTGATAAGATATTATTATTTTTAAAATAAAGAATAATATTAGCATTTTATTTGGAAAACATGTTATTATTGAATGTTATTAAAAAATAATAATTTTATTTCAAGATAAGTAGTCTTAATTTCACAAATGATTTTGTTTCTAAATCCAAACTCCGGCCATATCAAAACTCGTGGCCACCATCCCTCTCCTCAGCCTGAACAGATGGAAATGAAGATTAGTGGTTATCATGGCTTGAAAAGACGTCAAATTAAGAACTTAAAAAATGCCACTGCACAATGAATAAATACTATATTATGTTTAAGTGATGACTGAATAAATAGTTTTTTACATCTCGGTGCATATTTAATTTCTAATAAAGCCCATGATTTAAGTTAAGCTATTTCGTTAAAATATCATGAGAAAATTACATTTAATCTTCCATGATTTGATTGTTTTTTTCACTTTGTTTTTGTAATTTAATAAATTACACTTTATATCCGTAGTTAATGGAAATTTTCAAACTATATGAAATTACTAAATCATCCTTATATATAATATATCAAAAATTCATAAACAACATATTCCACACTTTCTTTTATAAAGTCATGAGTTCTCTCTCCCTTTCTCTTCTTCTCTTCTCTCTCTTCATCTCTTTTTGTTTCAACTCTAAATCAATTCAATTAAAGCTTACAGATATCCTCTAAATCCTCCAAATTAAAAACACAAACTTCACTAGATTGCACAAGTTTCATCCTACTTTTGCATGACCGATTGTTTATAGGGTGAGATGCTTGACAAGCCAAGCAAGACATAGAAAATGGATCAGGTTGACAATTACACAAAGGTCCCCCAAATTTTCATCCCTCTTTCTAATCCTACCTCTTTCTTTCTTATCTTATGCTACTTTATCTCTCTCCTTCCCTTTGTAATTACATAATGTCTTTATGTTTTAATCTATTGACTAAATTCTTACTTTAATTTTGCTTCTTTTTTTAAAAGATTTCAATTTGTATATGGTTAGTAATAAAATGTAGGAAACATGAGTGGTTTTCATATGATATGAATCATAGGTTGCAAAAACCTTAGATATAGATGTTTGATAAATGCCTCATTGCATTAAAGCACATTGCAGAAGTGAAAGCTCATAGAACTTGTACACACTCTGTATTTCTCATATATCTTCATGGTACTAGCAGGATCATAAATCTCTCTTTTCCAAGTTCGTAAAGTGAGGATGTTGGTTCTGCAACTGTCCCCACCTTTATGCCTAGTCAAACCTCATATAAAATGAACTTTAAAAAAAAACATGTTTTATCATGAAGACATCCACTTTGTGTGGTTCTCAAAGCTAGAGATGAAGAGCTTGAGAATTTATGTCTCATATTCTAACTTTTCTAACACCACATTTTTTCTTTCTAAGAGTTGCCTCATCATATGTTTCTTCTTTTGTTCTAATTTTAGAATTATAGTTGCAAATTAGGGTGGTTGTGAAGATAAATGCCTTTAGTGTTTTTTATTTATCCCAAAAACAATCCTCTGAATTAATGGAAGTATATCATTTCTTTTTGCTGCATTTTTATTTGTTAAACATTTTATTTAACAAGTTATATCTCCTCCCCCTCCTTCTAATAAGATTAGAATTAAGTCAGTTTAGAGGGAAGTTGAACAAATAATTCCCATGAAGCAAATGAAAATGGATTGGATTCTTTGTATACCTTTGGAAAACATGTATTCCAATGTAATTTCTAACTAATGTCATGGAGTTTTTCTGTAATTTTTTTTTCCAGCTTAATGAGAAGGCCTCTTCAGCATATACATTTTATCTCTTTTTACATATAATATTTGAAGAGATATTTCAAAGTAACAGGCTGAAGTATCGATGGAGAAGAATTAATTAATGAGACTTTCAAGCTGGTGCTAGGGCTCTTGGCTACCATGACAAAAATAAAGGATTCTTCTAGTGGTCAAGGGAATTAGAATGGTAAGAAGATGAAGAGAATGGGGAGGTTTCAATGGAGGTAATGGAAGAAGAGAAAAGGGTTTGGTGGAAAATTATTGATACATTTGAACTAAAAGAGAATGAATGGATACAATCACTATATCAAAAGAATGAGGGATGTCCACCACATGTTTGATAAAAGTTCTTTTTGATTAGGGTTTTTAATATGACGAAAAAGTTGTAATACTTCATATATAAGGGCTTTTTAGTTGTTAAATAGGATATAATGGAAAACCTATAAATAATCTAATATTTTTTATTATTTTTTTTGTACTAAAACTGGAGGATGTACGATGTTATAAATTTATTAAAGTTTAGAATGTAAATGTAATTTTTCAAAACACAGAAATAAAGTAAAAAATGATCAAACTATAAGAGGCTCAATGTAATTTTCTGAAATATTAATCACATTGAAATCAAATGTTCTATCATAAATCCTCAACTTAAAAACAATAAAAGACCCAACCCCCCCTCCCCAAAATATCCTCTTATACTAGAAGAAGATAGAGAAGATGAAGCTCTTATTTTCAAGTTAAGAATCAAGCCTAGGATAATATAACTTATTAAAGTCGTGATATTTTAATAAATTTTTAAGCATTTTAACTTACCATTTCTTTTATTTTTTAACAGGTAACTGTTACTCTTGTTGTTTCTTTTTCTTTGTTCTCTCATGTAGAGATGATAATAGATGTCTCTTACATATGTCATCCTCTTCTAAGGAACTTTTGTTTTTAGAAAAATATCAACTCCTCCTACTACATTGGCTCCTAAAGTTCCTAATTTTAAGGTAATTTAACTAATTACTTCTACTATTATTGGACATCATGAAAGCATTTGACAAGGTTTCAATACTAAAAAGACAGATTCTTCACTACTCACTGCTGCTAAACCTACTATCAAAACTAATTCTCTCAAACCTTCAGTAATGAAGCCTCTCATGGATTATGTTATTCGTGTTGAAGGTGTATGCACCCTACTCAAAGCTGTTTTTTTAGGGTACATCCCTTACTAGAAAGGATAGTAGCAGTGAAGAAAGAGAAGAAATGAATGAAGATATTAATACAATTGCTTCTAATTCCATTGAAGTTCTATAAGGAGCTTAATTCATGAATGATTATATTCTCTTGCTTCCATGGTATAAGATAAAAAAAAAATAAAGGGTAATTGCATTAAGAGCAACCCTAGAGATGAGTTTATGTTATCAATCATCATCTTCATGTCTACTCAATAGTTGATATCTCTAAGGAACATGTAAGGGTTAAAGTCTTCTCTTCCTTTATGTTACTAGAAAACTATTGCACGTATGCTTTTAGATTTCTTACTGAAGAGAAAAAGGTTATAATGCCAAATTAACCCACTGTGGTGTCTTGTCTAAGCCAACATGTAAGTCATTGTGGTTATTTAAAGAATTTCAATTCTTGTGTTCTAATGTTAATAAAAACTTAGTTTTTTTTTTTTTGTATTAGAAAAACTTGAAAATCTTACTCTTTCAAGTTGCTACTCCACCATTAATGGATATCTCATCTCCTTAAATAGACCTTGAGGAAAAAGACCAATTGATAAAGTCATTAAAAGCTAATATTAAGGAGGTTGTGCCTATTTTTTCCTTAAATGACAATAGCTTAAGTAATAAAGTCTCTACTGATTAGATTAAATAGCTATTAAAGGACACCCTTTCCTTAAACCTTAAGGATTTATTAGATCATAGTGTAAGAGAAGTCTTGGCACAATTGTAGAAGGATGTCAATCTCTTTACTAGTACTAGAGATGCTGTAATAAAAGTGTTACAAGATTACAAGGATATCCATACGATGGATAAAGATATGGCTATACATGAGGTATTGATGCACCAACGTGTCTGTTTGTGGTTGGTGATAATGACTTTGTTGGAATATACGAGAATATAAAGGACTGTATGGGAGTGTTTCTAGATGTGGTTTTGTATTGTTGTGGTGAGTTAGACAATGAATATCCATCTCTAGACATGTCTGTCATTAGTTGATCCACCATTATCTAAGGGAGATATTAGAATTTCAAGCTCTTCATAAACAAGATGCTAGCCTTTTTACATTGCTTATACTAACTGTTTGTACAAAATATTAGTGATGAGTTTATTTGAATTCTTTTTGGGAGGCATGTTTTCTATAGCTTTAGAAATAAATTTTTAATCTTAGTCCCATTAGACGTGCCATTCTATTTGTTACCGATTATAGCTATTTAGGAACGGACCTATGATGAGGCAATAATGATCTTTAATATATCAATCTAAACTTCTTTTTTATTGATACATACATGAACCCTAGTCTAATTTCTAACTTCTAATTAGTTATTTCATTAAAGATCTCACTTTGAATATGACTATATTTATTTGGTTGTGTGCATGTTCAAACTTTGTTGATAACTTGCTATCTTTTGGTCAATTGTGCCTATATGTTCACTAGATCAATTGGTCAATTTCTCCTTCAACACTCCTCATTGATTAAGAACTCTTCAAGCTTAGTTAATTCTTCTACTTTATGATCAATTTCAGCTCTCTTTCTCTACTTTGAGGTGAACAATCAATATTTTCTATATTTAAAACATATATGTTTAGTTTAGGTGTAATAAAAAATAACAAAAATCCCTCTTAAGAAATAAACTTAAAATCATATTTGATAATTCAATGAATTTGAAATAATTTAATTACTTTCAAATTTTAATATCATTGCTTTTTATTTGTTTGCTTTTTAAACACTTTAATAGTTTTGGTACTCAAATTAAAGCACCAATAAGGAATTAGTATATAGTTAAGACTGATTAAGATGCTTATTTATGTTATTTCAAAATTTTTAAGATTTATACATTTAAAAATAATGTGTAATTTCACATGTTTTAGGTGTTAATAATTTTTTTCATCAATGTTGGTTTTTTTCGGTAATTGGAGATGAGATTGAATTTACATTAGTATGGATCAATTTACATATTAATTTTTGAATAAATTAATATTTTATTAAGATTTTATTAAATCTAAAAAGTGTTATTGATGAATCCGTGAAATGTTGTTGTTATATTGAAAAATCTCTTTACTATAAAAAAAAAACTAAATAAGAACTCCATTTATTCCTGCCTTAATTAGTAAAATTTCCATAGCTTCAAAAAAAATATATATATATATAAGTTGCATAATTTTTTTTTACATCGTACATAAATTTTAAATTTGAACAAATAGAAAAATCTACCCTAACATCGTACAAAAAATCTACCCTAACATCAAAAAAACTAATATCAAATCTTTACCACGATTTCTGTCAGGGACAAACTCCTAAAAGCCACCCTCTCCGACTTCAACTCCGACAGAGAACTCCAAACCACCACAATCTCTTCCCTAACATCCAACAAAAAATCAATCCTCTTCGTCATCCCAGGCGCCTTCACCCCAACATGCTCTCAAAAACACCTTTCAAGCTTCTTGGAGAAATTGGAAAAGCTAAAGTCAAAGGGGGTTGATACAATCGCATGCATTTTAGTGAATGATGTTTTTGTGATGAGAGCATGAAAGGAGAATTTGGTATAAAAGATGATAATGGAGTGTGCTCTCGTCTAATGGGAATGGGGATTTTACAAAGGCAATTGGGTGAGAGTTGGATTTGAGTGATCAAACTAGCTAGTTGGGCTAGGAGTGAGGTCAAGGAGGTATGTATTATTGATGAAGATGGGGTTGTTAAGGTTTTTAATTTGGAGGAAGGAGGAACTTTTACTTTTAGTGGAGCTGATGATATGCTTAAAGCTCTTTGAATTTTCTTTTGCTTTCACTTTACTTTGATTTTGGGTTCCTCTCCAGTTAATAAATTATGAAAACCTTGAATCCTTGTGTTCTGTTATACAATGGGGAGGAGTTTTCTTCTTGTCTTTTATCAAGTAATGATTGAAAAGGTTTTTGCCGAAGTTAGTGTTTTTAGTGGCTGAGTATGGTGCAGACTAGTGGTTAGGGTTTTATGTTTATTAAAGAGTAGGAGAGTTTTTTTTTTGCATGGAGTTTCTTTTGATTTTTCTTTGATTCTCTCTCTCTCTCTCTCTCATTTATGGTATGTAACTTGAGCGGCAATTTTGTAATTTTAACTTGAGTTCCTCTCTGGTTAAATTGTCCAAACTTTTTTGTTGATTTTTTTTATGCATGTAAATGAGGATTTAAATTATTATACAATTTAATTATAATTTCCAAGAAGGGTTGTTATATGTTTCCTTTGATCCATCTATTGTAATTTGCTAAATGTGGTAAAAGTTATTAGAAGTAATTAAATCCCATGCAAATGGACGGGGCTAACGAAATCACCTCTGCGCTTGCGATGAACAAGAAGTTAAATAGCCAGAATTGATGAAGGCAAATTTTGATGATTGTTAGTGAGACTTTGATCACACGAAAGTGTTCATATGAAGTTGTTGGTGCTCGGTCGTGATCAACCGAGTAAAACCCACTGAATTGCTAGTACGATCGATGAATAGGTTGTCTATGTGCTGCTTCACTGAAATATTTTAGAGAAGAAGACATTAGGCAATTAAGGTTAGGGCACAATGGGCTAATACATGTGCGTAAAGTTTCTAACCATGTCCATGTAAGATAATCTGTTTCCTTACAGAATAGTTGGTGAAAAGTCAATGAATTAATCGAATCGATTAGGCCACCTGTGACAGGACTTGAACTTGAAGTTCTTGGAAATTTCACATTTTTTAAATGTTGCGTCAGTCAGTACACGAGGAAACTTCCCCTTTGGCTTTCTCTCTCCATTCTCAATATATTCTTTTCTTGCCAGCGACAGAACAGGTTAAATGAGAATGTTAAGATTTCTCGATTGTTAACAACAAATGGGCGGGTGTCCTGGCTTATACTTCGATATTGGCAAGAAAGCCAGAGGTATAATTAATTACCACCTTCGGCTCTGAGCCTCTTAATCTCATCTTTGTTTGTCTATTACAACTTCACTTCCCTCGATATATACATGTATTTTACTTGTTTCATTTTTGTTTTTCTGAATCAGATGTTCTCTACAAAGATTATGCTCAGCAGCCACCAACATACTTCAATTACCAATGCTTCAAGTGGAATTTCGATCTTTCCTGTGAAAGTAATCTGTCTCCCTCTTCATTAAGATTTTCAATTATGATAAGTTCAATCCTTACTTTTCATGCATTGTCTCGTGCCTTCATTACTGTCTTCTGAAGAATTGGATGTGTACCTTATGCGTGCCTGTTGCTTCAATTTGCATGAATGCGGAACAGAGTAATTAGAAATGGTGTTAAGAGTGTAGAAACTACACCCTGCATCACTCGCATCTAGTTTCTGACTTCTCAGGTTTGATATTCCTGCATTTTTTGAACTTTGACGGAGATTAATCTCTATATAGTTAATTATAATTAAGTTCCTTTTTAACTTTGAGATCATCAGATAGATGATCTCAAAGTTTTCACATTTACAGTCTGTTGTCATACGTTTCCCTCCCCTCAGTGATCTGCATTCGATTGTGTAATGCATATGCTTCATTGCTCTGTATAGGCAGCCAGATGGGTAGAGTATACGGGCATTTCGTAGCTCAAATGAGTTTGAAAGAATGCATATAATCGGATCACTGATAAATGGATCTGCCTGTCTTCTTTTTGTTCAACCCTGGAATCTGAACATGTTTTCCATCTAAGGTTGGATTTGGAAAAATAAAATATTGAGCTAATTATCTAATAATTGTCAACTTGTTGATTTTCGTGATTCTTGCAGCTCAAGAAATTTTGCCAGGACTCACAACAGTTTTCAGATTTACAATTCCTGATTCTAGCAACGTAAGTAAGAAGTTGAGTCACCTTTAGCTACTCTTCTGAACATCTATTTACAGTCGTTAACGTCTTGAGACTTTTGACAACGAATTATCTCTCTTTTCTGACTTATTTTGGAGCATATTAAAGCATGACACTCTGAGATGTAGTCATCATGTTTAATGTCCTCTAAAGGCAATGGTAACTGCAATAACAGGTGGAAGTGAGATTCATGCAAAACTATTTTGGGATTACATCAGGCGTTGGCGTGAAGGCATATCAACAAGGATCCTTCAAAGGAAATGGATATAACCCGATTGTAAATTTCTCTGGTGTGATTGGAAGCACTCTTTTCTCCCTTGGGACTGACATTAGCTTTGACATATCATCAAAGACATTTGACCAATTCACTGCCGGCTTAAGCTTCAACAGTCCCTTCCTTATTACTTCCTTGACATTGTGAGCAATCTTGTGCCAAAATTGAGGGGAAAAAAGGAAAAAGAATAAAGAGTTATCTTTTTGTTATCTGAACATTTCTTATACTGCAGGGATGATAAACTTGACACTTTAAAAGCTTCCTGTTATCGCGAATTGAACCCTCTCACCAGGACTGCCATTGCAGCAGAATTGAAGCATAGCTCGTTGTTGAATGGGTCAACAACACTGACAATTGGAGCGCAGCACGCGTTGTTTCCATTTACATTGATTAAGGCTCGTGCAAACACAGAGGCCAAAATAAATACACTTATTCGGCTAGAATTGTGGGAAAAAGTCCTCCTATCCATGAATGGAGAGGTTGATTGCAGGGCCACAAACAAGATTTCGAAGATTGGACTTTCTGTGGCTCTCAGGGCCTAAATTTACATAAAACCTGTGCGTTTAGTACATGTCTGTTTCTTAGCTAACAAGATGAATTTCCAAGAGTCTCCAGTGGGGGTGAGAAGCAGATGGATTACTTGAACTACTTCATACTTCGATATGTCATGTGATCTGCGTAACATGAAATAAATAAGCGAAAGCAAAGGCGACACCCAGATATTCCTTTAATGTTATGACATGTCATTACTATGAGATATTTGCCATTATATAGATTTCAAAACATTTGTTTGGACTTTTTCTTGGAATCAAAATGGTGGGAAGACAAAAGTTTTAAATTATAAAGGTTCCTCCTTGAATCACTACAAACAGCTTCTCCATACAAGCACATGTCTGACAATTGTTTAAGCTTCAAGACTCCTTTCTCATCCTCTCCTGGTTTAATATATATATATATATATATATATATATAACCGTGGGTGTTTGGGCTAGCTTACGCGCATCTTAACTAATCCCTTGAAGCCCTGAAGTTAATGACCAGGTAAACCTCCAGTGACCCTGAGGTTTGTGATATTCAAACTGGTAAGACCAAACCCAGGGTCTGACCAATTGAGCTACACACCTCAGGGTTTCCTTGTTTACTATATTAATTAGATAGGTGATGTGCGAAACGCCGCAGGCAACATCATTTTTTTCTAGGAAGACGACCCGGGCGTTTCCAAAGAAGTAAAAAAACCTCGAGATTTTGGTTATTTACTTGATTGGTTTTAATAAAGTCATATAATTCCAATAATATAAATAAATAAAAATAATGACAATAAAGAAACTGATAAAAAAAATAGCAAAGAAAACAAAAGTAAAAATAACTAACCCAAGCTCATCTTGGTTAACATACCAAATCTGCAACTTAGTTATGATTCTAGGATAATCCTGTTTAAAGCAAATTGAATAAACCAATGAAGCTCAATTTCAAATGACACAATGTTGAATGGAAAAATTAAAAAAAATCAATTTAAAATAAAAGGCAACAAATTGTTTTTTTACTCAACCCGAATTAACCCATTAACCTTGCGAAAAAGAAAAGCGAAAAAAAAAGCATAAATATCAATTCCCAATAAATCAAACGTTGTTGAAAGATGATATTTGAAAAAAAATCAAATTTAATAAAGAATCTAGAACAAAGAACAAAGTCAACCCATGTTAATATTCAAAACTCATGGCTTTGGTTATGAGCCTGAGATTAACCCTATAAAAGACAAACCCTTAAAAATAAAACAGTAAAATTCTCAATCACAAAATAATAAGAGATGAAATTGAAAAGAAAAAAAAAAGCGATAAAAAAAATTGAAAGCAAGAAAAAAAAGGGACCAAATTTAATATAAAAATAAATTGAAATCAAATATTGTGAGATGAAATTGAAAACTAGATTCAATTAGAAAATTGATAAAGAAAAAAAGAAAAAAAAGGATGAAATTGAAAACAAAATTCAACTAGAAAAAGATTAAAAAAGAGATAAATAGCAATTATGAGAATGAGAATCGAATTTGATA
>Ga0307515_10004639_pt1 | contig 28207 bp, 21 predicted proteins | sample 17_EM_MG_FD_194513 | JGI IMG/M metagenome (GOLD analysis project Ga0307515, IMG submission 194513) | Populus trichocarpa ectomycorrhiza microbial communities from riparian zone in the Pacific Northwest, United States - 17_EM | ecosystem: Host-associated > Plants > Roots > Unclassified | place... | reverse complement strand
AAAAAAAAATACTTATATATCCTCATTAATTAATCAATATAGAAACATTAATCTATCTTGGTTGGCCTATAACAAACACTACGGGTTTCATTCCCAACATTGCATGCTTTGAAAATTAAGTTCAAATGTAATGACAATTTCAAAATTAGCTTGGTTTTGAGACAACCTTATTAGTGATAATCATTCGAATACTGGAGGATAGGGTTAACCAATAAACAAGAAATCTTGAGATAAAGATTCCTTGGAGCCACAAAAATACAAAGGACATTGAAAGAAAACAAGGCAGTAGCCTAGCTAGGTGATGCCTCAAGAAACGTAGTCCAATGAATTAGGAAGTTTGAATGACCTCCGCACACTTGGCAGTCCCTCAGTGTCGTTGTATTGGTCTCTAACTATTCCCTAAATGCTGTTTCCATTGCTAAGAACCTGGTTTCTCATGTTGGCCTTGCATTGTTGCACCTCATTCAAACTTCATTCTAATTTAGTATAATGATGTTTGACTTATGTTTTAGTTTTTTAATATTTTATTTATGCTAAATTATTTTAAATTAAAGTTCTTTTTAATCTTGATTGTTTACCATTTAGAAATGTTTTAAATTCAAAGTTAATTTATTTTTATTTTTAAATGAAAATCATGAATGTTAATATATATATGTATATATATATTCTGTCATATTATTATTTTATTGTGTTTTGTAGTATTTTTCTCGGCAAACCTTAAAGAAAAACCCAACCTATAGTAATAATATTGATTAGATTCTCATATCTCGTTTTGCTTTTCATCAATCAAAATAATCTACAAAACACAATAATATAATAATACGAGAGAAAGTGCAAGCATCATTCTTAGAGAGAGAACGTGGGGTTTACCTAGTTTTGGAGATGTTGCTTTCTAGTCAAAGAAGTTGGAGACAGCTGCCCCAGCATGCTGACAAGCCCCACTTCTCTTCTTTTATTATTTGCTCCTCCACTGTGAATCCAAGTCATGGTCTTGTTTCTCTATCTATGATCCACGGCTGAGAATCGTGCAAAATCACAGGTCAGAGATTCGTCCTCTGTTTGATAAGAGTATTATATATAAGCTTTCTACCTTGCTTTCCTAAAATATCGTGAGACAGAGGAAGGTGTTTGTGGCAGGTCTCTGTCCAGTAAAATGGATGCATCAAGGGCCCGGTGGAGTTTGTTTAATTTGACTTTGTTACCAAATTGCACTTGTTCATGCCTTCGTACTTCCACTTTGCCATTTCCGTTAGTTTCTCCAAATTTAATATAGGAAAAATTACTTGCGAGCGATTGCATTTTCCCTTCGTAGCTTTTGAGATCACAAGTGGCGTATAATATTTATAATACAATCTTCCATTGCGGGGGAGATTAGGCACTCGAGGTAAGAGTGCCCTTGTAGGGTTACTCAGCAGAGTTCGGGACAAAAATAACCGACTCAAAATCAACAATAATCATGAATAAAGTAGGTAGATCAACTCAATCTAAAACTAGTAAGAAACCGACCCAAAGAAAATAGAGAAAAGACTTGGAAACCTAACAATAATAGTGGAGTTATCATTAAACAATTAAGATTATATAGTTTAGTTTTTAGGTAAGTCAGTTGACAAACTTTGAATCACTCCACCATTACTTGACTCAAGTAATGGAGTGATTCAAAAGGTTCTCGCAAATGCTAAACATATCTGACTACAATTTTAACACATATCTAAGTTTAAATTCCTTTCTAAATGTCCAATAAAAAAGAAAAGATAAAAAAATAATTTTTATTTTTTAACAGTTGGGGCACTCGAGGTAAGAGTGCCCTTGTAAGGTTACTTAGCAGAGTTCGGGACAAAAATAACCGACTCAAAATCAACAATAGTCGGGAATAAAACAGGTAGATAAACTCAATCTAAAACTAGTAAGAGACCGACCCAAAGAAAATAGAGAAAAGAATTGGAAACCTAACAATAATAATGGGGACTCATCGTTAACCAATTAAGGTTACATAGTTTAGTTTTTAGGTAATTCGTTGACAACCTTTTGAATAACTCAATTACTTAACTTAAGTAATAGAGTGATTCAAAAGATTCTCGCAAATACTAAACATATCGGACTACAATTTTAACACATACCTAAGTTTAAATTCCTTTCTAAAGATCCAATAACAAAGAAAAGATAAAAAAATAATTTTTGTTTTTTAATAATTTGAAGAATGAAAGCTGAACTTCCTTTTGGTTCTCCCCGAAAAAAACTTTCACTTTTTAAATCCATTTTTAAAAAACTAAAAAAAAATTTAGAAAGTAAAAAAAAAATGGTTTTCTAACTCTAACAATTTTAAAAGAAAAAAGAAAACTATTTCTACTTTTATCGAGAAAAAAAAACTGGTTCATCAAAGGTATTCTATTTTTTAAAAAAATAATAAATAAATTTTCAAAATAAAAAAGAAATCCAATTCTATTATTTGGATTTAGAGAATTATATAAATTAAATAAAACTAAAAACAAAAAAGATTCACCAATCAATAATCGTTTGGATTTAGAAAAGTATATGAATTAAATGAAACTAAAAACAACAAAGATTCACCAATCAATAATCAGATTATTTATAAAATTTTCACTTCAATTTGATCTATGGATTGAATAAATTATTCACTGACAGAAAAAATAAAAATGAAAGATCTGAATGCCAAAACAAAGACAATAATACATAAAGAATGCTATATTTCTTCCTTTACAAAAGAAAAAAAAATTATATCTATATCTAAAAATTTAAAACGAAAAATTGAATCGATTCATTTCTAGATCAAATTGATACATGAATGAATTTCATATATCAGAATGGAATATGGGATATAAAACAATGTATATGGACGTCTCCTTGTTTTCATATATTTTATACACTAGATTATATATGCTATGGGATATATATGACAAATGGACCTTTACCGAATCTTTAATCGTGGACATATATGTATCCTTACAATACTAAACCGACTAGCATTATTGGTATCAAACCAATAGCGATTTATACAAGCTAAATCTTTAATTTTCATTTTTAAAAATCATAAGATTGCTTTTTGCTTTTTTTATTTTTTATTTATTGTATAATTAGTTAACTTGAATACGGAAAAATTAATCAATAAAAAGAATGAAAAAAAATTATAGAATTGTCATTATAATTGAACTAATGAATTAATGATTACAAAGCCCTTACCATTTAAAATTCTAACTTTACCATCAAATTAGAAAAAAATTAATAGAACCTTAACAAAAACCATTCACCGCCATTCCCACACCACTGCTTCCCCTCCTTGACATGTAATCTTGTTGAAGTTCATCTAGAAAAAACTCTAGTCGGTTATCCAAATTCCTAATCTGACACACAAAGTTATTACAAACCCTAGTTAGCAGCAATAGATCAAAACCAAGATAACAACAACAAGAAAAATGATAACAACTAAAACAATTATAGTAGAGGAAGAAGTGCAACAATTAGTTGGTTAAGATTTTGTTAGGTAGTTAGACGGGAGGGAAACTCTTGTATATAGATGAAATGTAAAGAAATGTACAAGGCAGGTAATACGAAATTGATTCTATGTAGAATTGCAATTCTCTCTCAATCTCAATCTCCTCCTCCTCCTCCTCCTCCCTTTTCTTTTCTCTTATTTATATAGTTTATATTGTATTCTTAAGGGAGACCTTAACAATTGAAATAAGAAAGAGGTTTAATGCAAATTAACAAGTATTACTAAATGATCTATTAGAGGTACCAATTATGCCTATTATAAGGTCTAAAAATAAAAGGATCCAAGAGGAATTGATTGGGCTAATTTGGGATATTTGGGTTAACAAGTTGCAAATCTGTCAAACTATACCTTTATGTATTTTTTGGGCCATATTTGGAGCTATAGGTTAAAGTTTGATGCAATTCTAGTTAGGTTAGAAACCAGCCATCTCAAGATTTCTATCCATATATGGTAGGCCTAGTAAATAATCTAGACAAGAGAGAATGACGTGTTTGAAGTCAGGATAAAAGCTATTGTACAAGTTTTGTTATTTGTTTCCTTATGATTTTTGGACTTCTTATTTAGCAAGGATTTCTTTTATACAAGGAAAGCATATGTGGCAACAATTGAGATTATTTTGGCAAGAGTTTCCATGTCAGCAACTTGTGTTTCCTTTTATTTTATGGATTTCTTCATTAGCAATGTTTTCTTATAACTCAAGGACATTAGAGGCGGTTTTTGAACTTTTTTTTTCTATTACATATTTTTACGCTAACATGCATAATTTTTTATCCGATCGTCGAAATTAGGTTGAAATTTAACCAGAAGATTCTAAAGACCTTATTTTATATACAGTTAAAATTTTATAACGACCGAAAATCAAGATGGCCTTGCAATAAAATCTAGAAGCTACAACGTGAGATTTGTATTAGTTTCCTAGGTGATTTAAGATTTTTTCCCCTATTTAATTTATAAATCTTTTATTATTTTTTCAACTCTATTTGAGACCTTTTTACCTACTATAAATATGTTTATTTATCTTGTATTTAGGTTTTTATATACAAACTTTGATTTTGGAATAATCTATTGTATGTGTGAGAGGAGATTCTCTTAACTTGGTTCTTTGTTGAACTACTCTGGCTTATCAAAGAATTAACCAAACTTTATGGCATCTTATATACTACTTGTTCGTGTCTCTTCATAGACATTGGGTGGAAGTTTAATTTCTATAGTCTTGGTGCCTCGGTTCAGATTATCGTTGTGTCAAGCTCAATCACAAGCTTGAATTTAGCTTTCTTGGAAAATGTTGATTTAACTGTGAGGTTTTGGATCTTAATATCATGAGGTTTATATCAATTGATATTAGAGTAATGTTCTAAAATTATGTTATATCCCTTTATCTTTTAGTTTTTATGTTATTTAATCATTGCCGACATATATAACCTAGTTACGACAAAAGTAAAAAAAATGAAGATTATTTATCATTTGGTTGCTTACAACTAAAAGAAGAAGAAAGATCAAATAAATATCATAAGGGGAAAAAGCTGGGTTTAGGCCGTAAATTAGGGCTTTTCATCAAATCTTGAATTTGGTAACTCAAATATGAAATTTCTTTATTCTTGGGACTTCTTAGTGCCATATGTTGATTTTGAGATTATTTAGACATACTTTGTTGGGATATTATTGAAAATTACAAAAAGAAATTCATAACAAGTATCTTTCTATATAAAAAAAACTATTTTGTTGTTGATTTCGGGTTTGCTACATAGAAAATGGTCTAAAAATAATGTCTTTGCTTAGTTTGGGATATTTGAGTCTTACTCCATTAATTTTTTTTATTCTCGTAAATTTTTATCATTCATATTTTACATGAATTCTTTTTTTTTTCATGATTTTGTATTGATAGTTTTTTTATTGCTTCTTGAGTCTATATATTATTTTGGATTGCGCCACTAAATCATCAATTTATTTTTTATTTGTTGTGAATTGGTTCCTTAAAGAAATAAATTTTTTGATATTGAGTGGTAAAAGACTAAAGGTGAGCTTATTATAGTCAAAAGCTGAAAATTTAAGTGAAACACGAGGAGAGTGATATCTATGGAGTGTAAACATGTGAGGAAGTGTGTGAGGGTATACTTCTTTTTACTACTAATATAATTTTAAGATCTTGACAATATAAACCAAAAGTGCATCATCACCGCTAAAAAATAAGTTTGGAATAGGGTTATTTAACTATACAACAACAATTAAAGATGATGAACATGAGGTTTATAGAGGTTATGAATGGGATGGATGGATTGAGAACCAAAGTATCTAGCCTTTATGATGAGCTAGTTTGTAAGGGCCCCGAGTGTAGAGGCTTGCAAGACGAGCTATTTCACTTGTAAAGGAGTTTATAGCCAAAAAATATAGATGAGGAGGCTGAGGATTTTGATTATAAACATAGGAACCAAAAACATGAGGGAGTTCAGCCACATGATTATTTCAACCATAGGAGATAAAATAGAAATGATGGTTTTTGTGATGGTTTGGACAAAAACTTAGGGAGTACTAAGATGAAGATTCCAACTTTTTAGGTTAGAAATGATCCTAAAGTATATTTGGAATAGGAGAAGAAAATAGAGTTGATTTTTGACTGTTGCCGTTACTCTAAGAAAATAAAAGTAAAACTTGTTGTTATTAACTTTACTGACTATGATATTATTTGGTGGGATCAAATTGTATTAAGTTAAAGAAGGAATGGGGAGAGACTCATAAAGAATTGGGATAAGATGAAAGCAATCATGAGAAAGATATTTGTTCCTGTATATTATTATAAAGAATAATTTTAGAGATTACAGAGTTTCACTTAAGGGTTAAAGAGTGTGGAGGGTTACAAGAAGGAGATAAAGATTGCCATGATTAGAGCTAATGCTGTAGAGAATAAGGAGACTATAATGACAAGATTTTTGAATGGTTTGAATAGTGAGATAACTAGTATGGTTGAATTACAATATTATATTAAGATAGAGGATTTGGTTTATATGACTACCAAGATAGAAAAGCAGTTAAAGAGGTAATTCATGTTATTTTTCATCTTGGAAGCCAAATTATAGGAGAAAGGGGGCTACCCTATCAAAGCCGAATACAATGGGAAGCAAACCTGAACCATCTAAAGCCATAAAGAAGGATTTAACCACTATTTGTCCAAGGTAAAACTAAAACTCAAATTAATCATAACTGTAATATTAAGTATTTTAGGTGTTTGGGTAATGAACATATAACTTCATTATGTCCAAACAAAAGGGTTATGGTTATGAGAGAACAAAAGGAGATTGAATTTGAAAATGAAAAATCAGAGGAGGATGAGATGCCACCACTTAAGGATTGTAGTGATGTGAAGTATCTAGTTGATGGAAAGATTTTGATGATTAGAACATCACTTAATTTTTTGATTAAGCATGATGATGTGGAATAAAAAAAGGGAGAACATCTTTCATACTAGATGTCATATTCCCATATAAGTAATAAGACATGTGGTATGATTATTGAAAGTGGGAGTTGTGCTAATATTACTAGTGTTATATTTGTCAAAAAATTGAATATAAACATAATTAAGAATGAAAGACCTTATACACGACAATAGTTGAATGAATATGGTAAAGTAAGAGTTACTAAACAAATTTTAATTTTGTTTGTGGTTGGAGAGTATAAGGATAAGGTTTTGCGAGATGTGGTTGGAGAGTATAAGGATAAGGTTTTGCGAGATGTGGTTCCTATGTATACTACTCATCTATTATTGGGGCATTCTTGGCAATTTGATAGGAAGGACAAGCATAATGGGTTTAAGAACATATATTCACTTAAAAAAAAGATGGAAATACTTTCATACTTGTATTATTATCACCGAGACATGTTTATAAAGATTAATTAAAGCTGGAAAAAGAAAATGAAGTTGAATAACTATGTGAGGATATGAGGAAGGGTGAAAATAATAAAGCCTTGAGAGAACAAATTCAACCATGGTAGAGAAAAATAGGGTTTTGACTAATAGATAAGAAAAAAAAAAGGAGATAAGAAAGAAAGGGTGGAAAAAGAAGAGTGTGGAAAAAAAAGAGTTAGTTTTATGCTAAAAAGAATGAGATTAAGAATGTTTGTTTTTTTCTGACATGCCTATGATTTTTCTTGTTTATAAAGAGATATATTTTAACATTAATGAACTTGATTCTTGTATTCCTAGTGTTTGTGTTTCTTTCTTTCAAGATTATGAAGACATATTGCCCAAAAATGGTATTCCTATTGTTGATTCAAACACGAGTTCTTTTGAGGAGAGGGGGGATTATGCTAATCAACGAACATCACTAAAGGATCCATTAAATGTACCAATTGGGCCTATTACAAGGTTTGAAACTAAGAGGATCCAAGAGAAATTTATTGGGTTGATTTTGGATATTGGGTTAACAAGTTATAAATCTATCAAAATAGACCTTTATGTACTATTTGGCCCATGTATGGAGCTACAAGTGGAACTTTGTTGTGATCCTAGTTAGGATGGAAACTAGACACCTCATGCTTTTCATTCATATATAGTAGGTCTATTAATTTATCTAGATGAGAGAGATCAATGTATTTAAAGTCATACTAGAAGTTGCAATACAAGTTTTGCTATTTATTTTTGTGGATTTCTTATTTAGCAAGGATTCTTTTTATAAAAGAAAAACATAAGTGGTGATGATTGAGATTATTTTGGAAAGGTCTTCCATGTTAGCAACTTACATTTCCTTTTATTTTATGGATTTTCTCATTGGCAAGGTTTTCTTATCATTTAAGAACATTATAAGTGATTTTTGGGCTTATTTTTTCTAACACACAATTTTATGCTAACATGCATAATTTCTTATCTGACTGTTAGATCAATCTAAAATTTTACCAGATGATTCCGGTGGCCCAATTTTATATATAATTAAAATTTTATAGCAATCGAAAATCAGAAAGACCTTGTGATAAGGTCTAAAAGCTACCATGCATAATTTGTATTAGTTTCCTAGTTGATGTAGGATGTTTCCCTATTTTTTGTAGAAATCTTTTATTATTTTTCCAACCTTGTTTAAGACCTTTTTACTTATGATAAATATGATTATTTAGCTTGTATTTAGGTTTTCTTAGATACAAACTTTGATTTCAAAATAATCTATTATGTGTGTGATAGGAAATTCTTTTAATTTTGTTCTTCATGGCATCTTTTATACTACTTATTCACGTGTCTTCATAAATGATGGGTGGCGTTTCAGTTTCTATAGTCTTGGTGTCTCAATACATGTTATCATTGTGTCAAGATCAATCATAGGATTGAATTTAGCTTTTTCAGGAAGGGTCGATTTGACTGTAGATTTCTGGATTTCTCTATTCATAGGGTTCCCCATTCCATTTTTTGATTGAGAATCCAATACCATAACTTTTTTCTCAACAAGCCTCGAAGGGTACTTTAGTCTTGTTAATGCTTCTTAGTTGACCAAGAACAAGTTTGTGGCTATTGAGTTTGACACCAAGCTTGATGCCCATTTCAATTATCCAAATGACCACTATGTTGGTTTAAATATTAATAGCCTTGATTCAATCAAGACTACTGATCTAATCTTGCAAGATATTGATTTAAAGAGTGAGATTTGACCATTATTAGGATTGAATATCAGAATGATTTGAGGGTCTTAAAAAATTATATGTGATATTCAAGTTTTATAGAAGAAAGAATTAAGTTTCACTCAGTTGTGAATTGTTAGAACCTTTGGCTTCATTCCTTCAAATCCAAATTCAAATCCTCATAATGTATATGATAGTTTTATGATAGTAACAACAACTATTTTTACTATGTCAAATTCTGCAAATAACATTACAAGAGCCTTATTTTGACCCAGAGATTGTTGGTTATGCTATCTTGTGTGTGTTCCTAAGGCTTTTGATCATATTGCTTTCTGAAAGTGGTAGACTATTAAAAAAGTAAAGAGCTTGAAAATGGAGCTAGTGACAGGGTTAAAGGAGTTAAATTTTCAAGAGTTGAGGTTAGCTATGAGAGGGTTTCATTCAAATAGAATAATAAGTAGAGGTACACCTGGAAATGTCTATAAAGTCTTCTTCAACTCTTTAGGTACCATTGATGTAGTAAAAAGATCAAAACATTTCTATGAAGGTAAAACTAAATTCCTTGCTGAATTAATGGTTATAGCATTCCTGAGGCACAAGAATTCGATTCAACTACTAGGTTGATGATGAAAATCCAAAGGGTAAAAACCTTAGAATCCACAATTAAGATTGAACACAACCTAAGAAAAATAAATTAGATTGAAAAGAACCCAACCCAATAATTACCTGAACCAATAAACCATAGTTATTAGATGAAAATCCCAACCTCTTGATTATAAAAAATCAAGAACTAGAATTATAAGGACGAATACCATAAAGAAGTAATCTTTGCACACATAATATTATTTCTGAAATCAAAATACCCTAAAAAACTTAAATAAAAGCTAAATAAACCTATTTATATTAGGAAAAAAAATCCTAAACAAGGTCGAAAAAAATAACAAAAGAGTTATAGATAAAATAGGAAAGATAATCCTAAATCAATTAGGAAAATATTGCAAATTTTGAACAGTAAATTCTTGGCTTTATCGCAAAGCCTTCCCGATGTCTAATCACTACATAATTTTAACCCTATTGGAAAAAAGGCTTTTGGAATATTCTATAAAAATTTAAGCTTGATCCAACAACGGTCAGACCAAAATTATGCTCATTATCATAAAACTAAACATTAGAAAAAATAAGCTTAATTTGCATGTCTCAATCCCAAGATCCAACTCCTTTCTTTACATGGATTACATTAATTAAAGCCTGATCATCCCTTATTTTAATATTGATGTTTGACTTGTCCTTGATATCTTGAATTAGCCCATTGAATGCATCTTTAATCTTCTTCGCCCTTGACCTTGTAATTAACCCAATTGACACCTCTAATGGATCCTTTGGTGATGCTCGTTGATTCTCATCATTTTCCCTCTCCTCTAAAGGATTTGACCTTAAATCATAACCTACATCAACCATAGAAAGATAAAAAAACATTAACAATGACACTAACATTATACTTATCTGGAAGATCTACTTTATATGCATTATCGTTGATTTGTTTAAAAACTTAGAATGAACCATCACCTTTAGGATGCAACTTAGATCTCCTATTGGAAAAAAAAAATCTTTTCTTCCTCATATGCACCAAAAACCAATCACCTAGTTCAAAGATAACATGCCTACTACCTTTATTAACTTTAGATGCATATTATTCATTTTTTTTCTTTATATGTTGTCGAACACTCTCATAGAGTGTCTTCACCATCATTGATTTTTTATTGCCATTAAAACATTCACGTTTTTGAAATCATGAACACTAAGTTGGTTGCTAAGAACACGATGTTAAGAAGATCAAAGATTTTAGAAGCAATAAGGAAATGCTTCCTAAGACATGAGATTCCGTTTCGATATGACCCTAACACTAAAATGCCATAAAAGGGTTAATATAATGAAGATAAAATATGCTGATTAAAGGTTCGAGTTTGGGTATAATCCCAAAAGGAAGGATTATAGATGAGTTGCTAGTATGAGAAGAGAGAGAAGAATGGCTAAGATTGAGGATAAAAAGCCTGGAGAAGAAACCATCCCTCAAATTAGGGTTTCATTCTCAAAGGCTACATATATGATGCAACCTGATAAAGGATTAGAAAACCTTGGTCAGAAACTCTCTATAATGAACATAAACACCTTGAAGGAAGATGAAGTCAAAGGAGATGCCAAAAGGACAAAGCCTGGAAAGGAGGATGAAATGCTGCCACAGTTGACCATCCATAATTTGGAAAAAATCTCTACCAAGACTTTCGTGTGAAAACTGGCCAAAGGTGAGAAGTTTCAAAACTGGGTGACCCAGGAAGTTCTAGTGGTGTTTAGAATGTAAACCAACATTGCTTGTTTCAAAGTGCTTTTATTTCTACTTTTGTTTACCTGTTTTTCTTGTTCCTGGTTAACAATCGAGGCTCAATATGTCAGCTAGGTTTTATCTTTGTTGTTGAGCCTACTTTTTTTTTCCTGAATGATGAGATCATGCATTTTTCCAAAATTGTCTCTTTATTTTATTTATGCATTTACACCAAACACTTTTTGCTTTCAGGAATCCTGAAAACGGATCTCACATAACACTACATACACCTTGCACCGAGAATGAGTCGCCAAACTTGATGTGAACCTCATGATCACGTATTCACGCAACCCACAAGATTAAGATGTGATCCCGAAAAGCTAAAATAGGTCTGATAGGAGTGTGACACAATAAAAACTTATCCCAAGGCACCAACACTATTGGAATGAAGTTGAATGACGCCACGAAGTCAGTTAATCTTCAATAAGTCAGATTCAGTTCATTCAAGAACTGAAGAATGCAAATCTCTCTCACATGTTAAAACTAAAAAATTTAGAAGTATTATTCATCAATGGCTACCGAAATTTAGGTTATATGAGTTCAAATAGTTCTTGAAAAATTAACCTTAATGGATCTACCCTAGTGGACTGATTTGGCCCCCTTACAAAACTGACTCAAAAACCTTAAACTAAAAGGCCCATAACCTGATCCAAACAAGTCTTCGGCTGAGTTAACAAAATAAAATAAAGCACATAATATTAAATCCATATTCTGTCGCAAGAAGAAGAGAAGGAAATTAAATATTACAGAACTGATTCAAGGCTTATTTATAGCCTTTCATGGAACCCATTAATCTTAGAAACTAAAAGAAAAGGTAGCTGCCTATGTTGTTTCTAAGTTATAATAGGATTCTTTTGTTTCCTACACCTGAAATATTTAACATCACGAGTACGTTTAGGTTGAGTTTCAGATTTACCTTTGAAACCAGTAGGGACATCAACTTTAGCCTTTGGTAGTTCGGCTTCGGAAGGAACAAATGACCTCGACTAGACAATACCCTCTCTCCTCTTATTCGACTTCCAAGATGATGAATAACCCGAATTAAACGTTAACAGAACATGTCCCTTCCTTTTAAGTTGTCTCTCCACTTTCATAGCCACGTGAACCATGTCCTCTAGCTCTATATAGTGTTGTAGCTCAACAACATTGGTAATATCCTGATTCAACCCATTAAGAAATCTAGCCATGATGGCTTATCTATCTTCAACAACATTGGTCCGAATCATTGTTATCTCTATCTATTTATGATATTTATTTACTGACTTAGAATCTTGATTCAGACCTTGTAGCTTCAGATATAAGTCTCTATAATAATGGTTTGGAATAAATCATCTCCTCATTAAGACTTTTATCTCCCCCTCAAGTCTGAACGGGTTGCTCTTCATTCCTCCTACTATTGATTACAATCTTATCCGACCAAATCAATGCATACTCCGTAAACTCAATGACCACCAATTTCACCTACTTTTGTTTAGAATAGCTATAGTAATAACAAATCCAATCTACCTTTTTCTCTCACTCCAAAAAGCCTTAGGATCATTTTTACCTTGAAAGTTAGGAATTTTAAATTTAATGAAGTCCAAGTCCTCGTCCATATCTTTATAATTCCCATGCTATGGAAATTCACATTTCTCCTAGCCTTATTCGGTCCAGACCTGATTCTTTGGCCAACGGATGCAAAATCATAGTCATCTTCACCCGCATCTGCGTTTTCGTCAACAAACTCTTTAAAATCAGATTTGACATTTCGTACGAACCTTCAGATCATATTTCCTCGGCGATCAACCCCACTATTCTATTGCTTTATTGAATTCACCTCATCTTTCAGATCCTTGTATTTCCTAGACAAGAGCTTGAGTTGCTGGCCTATGGCTTGCAATTGGAAAACGACATCAGCGTTTTGTGTCATTGATTCGTTGTTTCAAATATTATTTGAATCTGTAAAATTTGGTTAGTAACATAAAATATATCCTCACACCTCTCGTGTTTCACATAAAAATCAAGGTTTTTCACTCTAATAAGCTCACTATGCTTTTTACCTCACAACTTGCTTTCCTTGGTTCTTTAAGAACTGGAACCAACAAATCAAAGTCAGTAGCCTTCGTATTGCAATCCAATTATAATTTTCAGACTCAAGAATCAATAAATATACTGAAAACAAAGCAAAATGAAACTACGATTATGATTTCATGAGTAGCAATGCAATTCATATGAATTGTGGATGAAACGAAGACATGAATTTGGGTGTGTTTGGGAAACGCGGTGCAAACCGCATTTCCTCAAATTTTAAAATATTTTTTTTGCTTAAAATGAATTTTTTTTATGCTTTCAGATCATTTTGATATGCTTATGTCAAAAATGATTTTGAAAAAATAAAAAAACTTTATTTTAATACATTTCTACTTGAAAAGCATTTTGAACTGCCGTCACTACCACAATCCTAAACACACCTAAAATAAAATAGAAGAAAAATTTATCAAAAAAAATTACTTGACTCCTCAATAACCCAATTATAATAGAAACAAAATGATTTGGATGAAAACAAATAGTAAGTATCATGTTTTGGAACTAACGCAAATCTGACGTGTTACACAATTTTTTTATGTACTAGAATTGAAAACTAGACCAAATGATATTTAAATGACCTCTAATTCAATATTAAGTATTTTGATATCAAACAAACAACAAATCTTAGTTTATAGGTTGTTTTATTATGTTTAGGTACCCAAACCCCTTGTGTGATCAGTTTGCGGCAGAATTGAACCTCGAATTAAAACCTCAAGAAAATGATATCAAAATAAGCCCAAATTTAATATATGGTGCAATATCACCCCCAATAGATAAAATATAGAGTTTCAATTGATTCTAATGTGGTTTGATTATGGTTCATTCTACTGCAGAATTGAATCAACCTTCAAATGTTGTCTAATCTCCTCTCTCTTTTTATGCTACTGATATGATTAAAGATAGTAACAAGATGAAATATAACTTTTTTTTTTGCTTAGATGCCACAAACATAAAGTACAAGAAGATGAACAACACAAACACTAAAAAACTTAAAGCAACACTAAGAAAATAAAAATAACAGAAGGATATGATCTTATTTCACAGCCTAGCTCTGATATAAACTAATGTGAACCTCGTGATCATGTGGTCACGCAACCAATAATCAAGATTAAGATCTGATTCTAAAAAGCCAAAATAGGTCTGATAAGAGTGTGTCACAGAATGAAAACTTGTTCCAAAGCACTAACACTATTGGAATGAAGTTGAATGACGCCACGAAGCTAGTTAATCTTCGATAAGTTAGATTCAGTTCGTTCAAGAATCAAAGAATGCAATAATCTTTCTCACACATTAAAACTAAAAAATTTAGAAGTGTTATTCATCAATGGCTGCCAAAATTTAGGTCACGTGAGTTTAAATAGTTCTTGAAAAATTAACCCTAATGAATCTACCCTAGTGGACTAATTTGGTCCACTTACAAAACTGATCCAAAAACCTTAAACTAAAAAGCCCATAACCGGATCCAAAAAAGTCTTGGATCCTGGCTAAAAACAAAGTATTAATTAAGCCCAAACAAGCCTTGGGCTGTAGCTAATAAAATAAAATAAAGTCCATATTAAATCCATGTTCTGCCGTAAGAAGAAGAGAAGGAAAAAAGATATTACAGAACTGATTCAAGGCTTATTTATAGCCTTTCATGCAACCCATTAATCCTAGAAACTAAAGGAAAAGGTAGTTGTCTATGTTGTTTCCAAGTTATAGTAGGATTATTTTGTTTCTTTTACTATGTTTTCTCCTCACTTAACAAGGAAATAAACAAAATAATAAATCCTCATACTTAAAGGAAATAATTAATGTTCCCATACATAATAGAAAGTCCAAAACAAATTAGGAATCCATAAAACATATAGAAACATCATAAACACAATGCTTGTCGAAAATTTGGAAAATTGCCAGCCTTTTTGCCAAAACCTTATAGCCCAAACATGATTGGATTCTGCCTCTTTTACACATGGATAATATGTACTAAAACCTCTTTTTGATACTCCAATAGACCCTTCAAATCTGACTTGGTTGAAATCTTCAAAACAGATGCATTCAATGCCTTTGTCTTGGATCGAGTCATTAGCCCATTTGGAACATGTAATGGGTCTGTGCTGGTGTTTGTGGGTTGATCCACATCAAAACTTTAATGAATATGTAGTAGCTGTGGGAGATGAAGGATGTGATGAAAATAATATCAAGGAATCATAAAATTACTAGAGCAGCATGAACAAGCCTGGAAACCTGTTACAGAAGAACTTGAGACCATAAATGTAGGTGATGATCATGTTAAGATGGAGATGGAAAATATGAGCTTTGATTATTCCTAAGGAAATAGTAGAAATGACTTCCCTACTACAAGAATATAAAAATGTTTTTGTTGCGATGTCGCGGTCACATAAATTAGTTACCTTAGCTTAAATAAATAAGATAATATAGAGCAAGTAAGGGGTCGATCCCACAATGAAGATTTAGTTCAAATTTTTATGCTATACGATATGCAATTAGAGGGGGGGATTGACGTTATTTAGGCTATAATAGAATTAAACAATCAAGCTAAATTAAATAAATAAAAAAACTATCAAGAGAACAAACCTTGGTTTCAAGTAGATATCCACCTATGGAAATCAGAACCAATCATTGAAACGATACATCAATTTATATTCTGAACATTTATCTTTTCTTAACATTGCTTAGTTAATAGATCCACCGTATAACTTACCCTAACCATTAAACAACCACAATGTTCGCACTAGTAATTTAATTTAATGGCATCCTTATGAACTAGAAAAGATAAGTTGATTAATCTAGACAACATAACTGTCTACAGTCCATGCTTGATTTTATTGAATGTTTTCCCTAAGATTAATAACCTGGATCTAACACAACTATTAATCTTAGTTGCTTCACAAGTTTATATACCACAACTCCAGTTTTGATAGCAAACTTAGCAATAGATTTTTACAATAACAATTTAGAATCTCCTCTAGCAATTAAAAAAAATCATAGGAAATAAGTATAGGAAAACAAGCATGTTCATCATAAAAACTAAAAAGAAAAGGTAAAATAAAATTTGAAGGTTTCTGTGTCCTTACAACCAAGAAAAAGAGTTTAGCTTTGCATATCTATTGAAAAACTAATCAAAAGGAAAGAAGAATGCATGATTTCAGGCTTTTTGAGAAAAGGGTTCATTTTTCTTCTCTTTCTGATCGCCCCCTTCCCTTCCTTTATCACTTTCTTTTTATTTAATAGGAAACCCTAATCCCCCTTCCCTATAAAATAGTCATTTACTAAGTAGACAATTTACATTTAAGTATTTTAATAACTATTTTCCTAAAAAAAGGAGAAATAGCCTTGAATAAAATCTTCAAGCTTTGACTTTGAACTTAGAGGAGTTAAATTGCTGAAATAAAGACTTGGATGTCAATTTGGATGCTTTGGGAAGTACTTTGTACTTGTTTCTTCACAAAACCTGTTTGTTGGCAGAATTCATATGTCATCTTAGAAAACTTATATCTCTCTCATATGTGCTCCTTTTCTTCTATAATTTTGTAGGTTGATATGTCTTCGAGTAAGGAATTCAATAAAATTGAGTTTGCATCACATAGACTTCTCTAGCTCAAGATATTCAAGTCGAAATGGCTAAAGGTCAACACTGGCAGAATGCGAAGTTTGTCTTTGAATGCTGCAATTTACATGCTCTTTCTCCTTTTATTTTTCTTGCCATATATGTATAGAAAGGTATGAATGTTAGATTTTTAATTCCACTGGAATCATTTCATTTCGACCTCTAGAGCTCAAGCTCTGCACAACATTGATTGGAGGTCAAATCTGTCAATTATCTCCAATTTACTTCTTTTAGAATCTTACATCTAAAAGTGCCTTCAAAACATAAAACAAAGAATATCAAGACATTATATATATATATATATATATATATATATATATATATATAACGTAGAAAAAATACTAGGTAAATATGGGTAAAACTATCAAATAATATGGTTACATTAGTTTTGGGCTAGTCCTATGAAGATATGCTTGGTTTGAATACAAATATCTAGTACATAGGATACCATTGGTAGAAGGATGCAGACTAGTCAAGCAAAAGTTGAGGAGAGCCCACCCAAATGTCCTGATAAAAGTAAAGTAAAAAAATTGAGAAGTAGTGGAATGCTAACTTCTTAGATGTAGTTAAGTATTCATAATGGGTATTTAACATAATTGTCATGCCTAAGAAGAAGGGGAAGATCAGAGTCTGCATGGACTTTTAGAAATTTGAATAGGGATAGCCCCAAAAATGACTTTCCCTTACCACATATAGATGTTTTGGTTGACAATGTTGTGCGCAATTCAACATATTCCTTCATGGACAGCTTCTCAGGGTATAACCAGGTAAAAATAGCTCTGGAAGATAAGGAGAAAACAACATTTGTCACACCTTGGGGAATATTATACTACAAGGTTATGCCATTCAGGTTGAAAAATGCAGGGGCCATTTATTATAAGGCCATTGTGACTCTTTTGCATGATATGATGCACAAAGAAATTGAGGTGTATGTTGATGATATGATTTTGAAGTCTAAGAAAGGAGAGAGTCATGTCCAGGTTTTAAGGAAGTTATTCGAGAGATTAAGAAAGTACAAATTGAGGCTTAACCCTGTAAAATGTTCATTTAGAGTTAAGTCTGGGAAGTTACTAGGGTTCGTGGTAAGTGACAGAAGGATAAAGATAGATCCTGATAAAGTAAATTAAAGGCTATTTAATCCATCCCATCTCCTAAGACAAAGAAGAAGGTGATGGAATTCTTAGGAAGATTAAACTATATTGTCTGATTCATATCTCATCTAACAAAAGGAAAGTGAGAATGTTGGAAAATAGGGGGAGGACCTTTTGGCTGACAGTGCCTCTCATGGACCTTCAATGCAGGTGCAATCTATTCATAGGGAGTCATCGAAGCCGAGAGGTAATCCAACATTGATTAAAGCTGAAGGGCCACCATAAGTGACGACAACTGCAAAGGTACAAGTAAAATGACCCCTATAGGTAGTGCTTTTAGGGGTTACATTGGCCTACCCAGACCTTTGCCTATTAGGAATAGGTTGCAAAGGCTCTTATGGAAGGGATGACAGAAGTGGCAACTACTAGGACCAGGGCAAATGCATACTCTAGTGTATTGGGTTAAAAATATGAGAGAGATGGGTTGTATACCTTTTCTAGGAGAGGAGGATGCTGAAGTGGTTAGATATTGGCTGTTAAAGATGGGACAATCACTCTTATATATACCGGGTCCAGTAGATATGCAGGTAGCTTGTGTGGCTCAATTATTGTTAGATGGGGTTTATTTGTGGTGGACCATGGTGAGGGAAAAGAGGTTTAACGAGGATTTGACTTGAGGAGATTCCAAGGCTGAATTTGAAACTAGATACTACTCGAGGAAACATCAGAAAAATAAGAAACAAGAGTTTCTGACTTTAAGGCAGAGAAATATGACAATAAAGGAGTATGAGAGGCGGTTACAAGTCCTCTTTATATTTTTTACCACCTTGATGCTTACTGAGCAGCATAGAATCGAGAGGTTGAGGGATGGTTTTAGACAAGAACTTAGAAAGGGGTTGATTACTTTTCAACCTAAGATAGTGAGGGAATTGGTTGAGGCAACTCAGTCCTTGAAAGTTGTGATTAGAGAGGAGCAATAAAGAGATGTGGAAAATACATCAATAAGGTTTGAAAAGAGGAAGGATATGGAATTCTCCACCCGAAAACCCCTTTTCCTAAAAAAAAGAAAGAGGGTTAGTAGACTGGTTAGTTTCGGCTTAGAAGGGAAGCTTTATTGTTAATGGGTTTTCAGGAAGATTTTTATAGATTAGTGGAGGAGGTTCATCGGGAGGGCTTGCACGCCCAAGAATAAACTCCTATGGAGGATCCATGTGACAAAGGATGTCTTCTTTTTCTTTGTGCGAGAAATGTAATCAGAAGTATCTAGGAGACTATTCTGTGAATGTGGGTAGATGTTATATCTATAGGCAGGAAAGGGCACATGTAGAGGGAGTGAAAATATTTGGAAACGAGTTGTTATCATTGTGGTGATGTGGGGACATTTCAAGAGGGATTTCCCTCTAAAAAAGACTAGTTAGGCTCAAAGTTTACCGCTACCAGCTCAAAGCCAATAACAATCAATAATAGTGAATAGACCTTTGAGGCCTGCACCACTTAATACTAGTGCTAGCTGGGGTCAACACAGGGCACAATAGGAGAGGACATAGGGAAAAATTTATCAAATAACTCGGAAGGATACAAGGACTACAACGGATGTGATGGAAGATATGCTATAATTAAATTCAATCTCTGTTTATTTATTATTTGATCCAGGTGTCACACACTCATTTGTAGCATGTGGAATTGTAGGTAAACTGAATTTGGGAAAAAGTAAGTTGAATGGGGGAATAACTGTTAATACACCTTTATAAGAGAAGGTATATATAAATGTTGTATATAAAGGGTGTGAAGAAACTATTTGTGGGCATGAGACGAGGGTAAATTTAATTCCTCTTGAATGAGGGGTTTTGACTTAATACTGGAATGGATTGACTGAGTTCTTATAGAGTAAGAATGAATTGCTTTACAAAAACAGTTACTCTACAAAGGGTAGATTATAAGGAAGTAGTTTTTAGAGGTGATAGGAGAGTACTTCCTAATTTTTTAAACTTGGCCTTAAAAGCGAGGAAATGTTTGAGAAAAGGGTGTGCCTTAGCACATTAGTTGAGACTAACAAGGAGAGATCAAAGTTGAGTAACATTCCTATAGTGAGGGAATTTTTAGATGTTTTTCCTGATAAACTAACAAGGTTGCCTCTTGAGAGGGAAATTGAAGTGATACCATGAACAACACAGATAGCCCAAACACCTTATAGGATGGTCCTTGGAGAGTTAACAAAGTTAAAGGTATAATTATAAGAATTACTAGACAAAGGATTTATATGTCTAAGTAATTCACCTTGGGGAGCCTTAATGTTGTTTGTGAAAAAGAAGGATGGTACCATGCTATTGTGTATTGATTACCAACAACTAAATAAGGTAACCATGAAAAATAGATATTCATTACCTCGGATACATGATTTATTTGATCAACTGAAAGGAGCTCATGTATTTTATAAGATAGATTTGAGGTCCGAATATCATCAGATGAGGATTAAAGAACAAGATGTTCAAAAGATTGCATTTAGAACCCATTACAAACATCATGAATTCCTGGTAATACCTTTTAGGTTGACCAATGCCCCGACAATGTTTATGAATTTGATGAATCAGATGTTCAGATAGTACTCGGATAAATTTGTAGTAGTGTTCATTGATGACATTATTGTCTACTCCAGTTCTCAGGTGATGCATGAGAATCATTTTAAAATAGTCTTACAGATACTGAGGAACAATAACTTTATGCCAAACTTGATAAATGTGAGTTTTGGCTAAATAAGGTAGTCTTTTTAGGACATGTCATCATAGTGGAAGGCTAATTTGGCCGAATCTTAGACATGGGCATAAATCCGAGAAAAAAAAAAGACACTTATTGGGAGGCAACCTAATATACAAAAACAAAAAAATATATATAATTTTTTTTCTCTTTGCTTTGCTCTTTTACTTTCGTCTTCTTTTTATTTTCGGTGTGATTATGCATATTTTTACCTAGTTTACCTGAATCTGTCCATATTTCTATGTTTTTTCTTTGCATGTGTGATTTATTTTACTTTGTGATAAAAACAAATTTTGTTGGACTTTTGTTTTAAACCCTAAGTGTTTGATTTTATCTTTGATCTCCCAATGGTTAATGAGAATATGTGTATAATAGGTTAGAATTAGTTGATTTTGATGAAGGTCTAAACTAAATGAATGTGTTTATTTGTAATATTTATAGCTTAATTGGTTTAAGGATTGACTTTGAAAGTATGCCATGCTAATTTAGTATATAATTTTATCTTTTGTGAGTTTTAAGCCTTCGATATGATTATTTGATAATTGTTATTCATTTAAAGATTATGTATTTCCAGAACTTACTTAATATCTTGTAAAGACTATATTTACATTACAAACGTGCATAAACATGATAAAGACATATATGAATTTAACCATTTAAACCTACAAGGCCAACTTAAACATGTTATCCATTAATTAGTCCTTTTGAGCTTATTTAACTTTTATTTGCTTTACCTATGTTTTATGAGCCTTAGCTTTTCATATGTTTCATTTTTCCTGGGCTGAAGAATAGTAAAACATATGCATGGTGTTTATATGGGTTTATGGTTGACAATTTTCAGTAAAAATGGTTATGTGATGGAGTTTTGTGTTGAATTTAAGTATGATTAATTTCGATCGAATCAAGAATAAAAATATATATTCTCTTTATGATTTTAATGATAATATACTATGGGAATTTGAAATAAAAAGAAGCTAAGTATTTATGCTTTGATGATGATGAATTCATGTGTTTTGATGATTATATGATGTTGAGTTCATCATTTTTATGTTCTATTAGATTCTTTAGTTATTAACCTTTTTGAATTTCAAGTCTTATTTTTAGAGTCTATTTTCTTTTACTTTTCTTTTCTTTACTCGTAGACATGCAAGATCAAAGTGGGGGGGGGGGTTGATACACTGATATTATTATATCTTTTTAGCACCTTACTTTTAGTCTTTTATACATGTTTTATGTCTTACGATAGCTTACTTAACTTGTTTTATACTTAACAGTGCTATGGAGACACAAAGTATTAAAAAGAGCTAAATAAAACATTTTTAGCATAATTTCATGCAAAGAAAAAGAGCTTATTAGGATGAGTAATTGGAGCTAAAAAGAGCAAATTATAATTGCATTAGAAATCTAACTTGAACAAGGAATCTTAGTGGGGTTAGGATTAGAAAGAGCATAAATCAAGTGTATGAAGGTGTATGTATAGAAGCTTATGTGAAAATGTGGCAAAACATTGTGTTAAAATTTCTCAATACGCTAGATTGGACCTTTGTGTACTCTTTGGATCATAATTGAAGCTATAAGTGGCATTTTGTTATGATTCAAGTTGGATTAAAAACTAGAAATCTCAAGCTTTTCATCCATATATGGTAGGCTTATAACTCATTCATAAAAGAGAGAATGACATATTTGAAGTTAGGATTGAAATATGCCAACAAACTAGCACAAGTCCATACTATCTTTCCATGTTGGGATGATGACATGGCGACTCATTAATGACATGGAAAGGGTCTTACATGACTAGAAAACCACTTTAGAAAGTCAAAGTCAATAAACAAGTCATTAGAGTCATATTAATGTAAAAAAACCTTAAAGTAATCTGATTAGAAATTAGTTATTAACTAGAAAACTTCTGCACCTCCTAAATTATCTAAAAACTAAGCCTAATTCTAAAAGAAAAGGAGGTGATTTGTTTAGAGAAGAGAAGGGTGATTCTATCATGCAAAAACTTTATTTTTTCTTTTCATCATTTTCCTTTACTAAATTTGCAACATTCATTAATTTTATGCAAATTTAATTTTCAAGTTTTAAAAAGTTAGTACTCTAGGATTTAAATTTATCATGAGGATTATTGATTAAAATTATTCTATATTTGAATGTGATACATTAATATCTTATGTTTTTTTATGATTAAATTTAATGAATGATGATCTAAATTCTATATGATTCACAACATATGCTTTTGGTTTTAAATATATTTCTAGTTGATTAGTTTATGTTGGATGCATGACTAAATAACTTAAATAACAAGAGTATCTAATTTTCAAACCCATGTTTGATTATTTGTTACTTGAAAACAATAAGTTTTGATTAAATTAACTCCCCATTTATGTTTAATTATCATGAATCAATTGATTTATCTTGATCTTAATGTTGTCATATAATTAAAACTTATTATATGATTAGAGTTAATTGATGCATCATGCATGAATGCTAGGTTAACTAAAAAGTAAGGATAGGTAGGGGAAAAAAAATTTCATGGTTGATTTATTTATTATCACAAATAATATTAAAAAACATATCTAAATTCAATGATTGATGTTTAATTATCCTTGAGGAATACTTCTTATAAAGAAAAAAAGGTTTTCTCTTAATTTTTTCATATTCTACTGATTTGCCTTTTATTTTTCAAAATTGACTTCTTTTTTTTCTTAGTTTTTTAAGTTGTTTTCAGTTAGTTTAGGTCATAAACAAACCTTGTTTTTAATTACTTATTGTTTAAATTGCATATTAGTTGATTTCATCATATTAGTGTATTTAGTGCATCTTTACTTAATATGCTTTAATGTAAGCTTAAATAGCTTGTTTTAATTGAGTAATTAAGTTCTAATATTTGTATATCTTTAGAACAATACCCTTACATTCTATACTAAAAATCATTAATTTTGAGGGTAAAAATTTGCATGACTTTGACACGTCAAATCCTAATGATAATTTAAGATCCAAGAATACTAACTTGTTAAAATTGAAAATTAAACTTGTATATAATTTATGATTGTTTCAAATTCAAAAAGGAAAAAGATGAAGAGAAAAAAAAAGTTTTGCCACAATAGAATCCTTCTTCCCTTCTTTGAAAGTGTTCCTTATTTTTATTTTTAGAATTTAGGGTCGGTTATGAGGATTATTTTTTTAGAAGTTTTTCTAGTAAATAACTAATTTCTAATCAGAGTATTTTAAGATTTTTATACTAATTTAACTATAATAGCTTGTGCATTGACTTTGACCTTTTAAAAAGGTTTCCTGGTCATATGAGATCCTTTTAATGTTTTTAATGAGCATTCATATCATCATCCCAACATGGAAAGATGGGCTAGACTCACTTTAGTTTGCTTTTCAAGCCTGACTCCAAAGACATCATTCTCTCTCATCTAGATGAGTTACTTGGTCTACATATATGAATGAAAAGCTTGAGATATAGTCTAAAGAGTACATGAAGGTCCAATCTGTGAGGTTTGCTAATTTTAACCCAATGTTCCGCCACATCTTCACCTAAGCTTCTTTGCATCTTTATGCATTGATTTATGCTCTCACCAATTTTAATCCCACTAAGGTTCCTTGTTTAAGTTGGATTTCTAATACAGGTATGACTTACACTTCTTAGCTCCAATGACTCATCCCAGTATGTTATTTCTAGTTTTTGGCTTGGAATTATGGTAAAAAGGCTTCATTTAGCTTCTTTTTTTTTTTTTTTACTTTGTGTATATAATCAAGTTGAGTAAGTTATTGTAAGACATAAAAAATATATAAAGGACTAAAAGTAAGTGATGAGAATTATCAAGCAGCAACACAAGAACCATTAGAGGTGTCAATTAGGTTTATTACAATGTCAAAGAGCTAAGAAGACCACAAAGGTATTTAATGGGTTATTTTAAAATATTTAGGCCAAGTTGTAACATGCCATGTTTTTAAATATACCAATGGCAGGATGATATTTCTCAAATCTCAACATCTTCACATTTAGAGTCCATTTCTTATAATCCCATTGCAAGTCCATAATATTTTTAATTTTTTTCAAAACCCCATTACTCGTTTATCCTGTTTGTTTTTGCATTTCAAAAGCGCTTTTGAAAAAATTGAAATTTTTTTTATTTTTTTCTTTGCTTCAAATTAATATTTTTTGGTGGTTTCAAATCATTTTGATGTGCTGATGTCAAAAATAATTTTTTTAAAATAAAAAAAAAAAACATTATTTCGATGCATTTCCAAGCGAAAAACACTTTGAAAAGCAACCGCAACCACATTCACAAACACCAACAAGCATGAAAAACTAAAACTTAAGAGGTGGGCTTAGAGGCACCTACATAGTCCTTCAATAGTTTGTACGCCAATAGTGGAAGGTCTTGCAGCTACTGCCTATCCTGATTTTCCAAGAAACATAAGTAATATTAGTTTTTCATATTCATATCCAATCCATCATGTATCATCTCAACAACTCAACCATCATTTCTTTGATTTTTCATTTTAAACAAATTACACTTTCATGCATGGTTCATTAGTTTTTCCTTCTTCTTTTTTTATTTGTTTTAAACATATTCATTTTTCAAGATTTAATAAACATTTGATGTATAAATCAAATAACTATCAAACTTAATCATTTTCATTTCCTTTCCTTTAAGCTGAAATTAGGAGAGAATGGGTTTCCTAGACTTTCCTTTGTTTCCTCATCCAAACTCAAGTTTTAATATTTTAGTTTGTCTGTTTGTTTTTGCATTTTAAAAATGCTTTTGAAAAAATTTAATTTTTTTTTATTTTTTCTTTGTTTCAAATTAATATATTTTTTGGTATTTTTAGATCATTTTGAGGCGCTGATGTCAAAACTAATTTTTTAAAAATAAAAAATATTATTTTAATACATTTTCAAATGAAAAACACTTTAAAAAGCAACCATAACCACACTTCCAAATACGCTAGTCTAACTTGTTTCCATCAAATCCTACTTTACCTTTTATATTTTTATCAATTCACTTTTAAGGATTCTCGATTAAGCCAATACAAGTTCTTTCCATGAATTTTTCTTTTAATGCTATAACATATTCACTTTAAACGTCATAATTTCTTATAATCCATAATAATTTTGACTCAACAAATCAAGGCATATCAATTCTACAAGTTTCCATATAACTAATTTCATGGGTTTTCCTTCCTACATATTATATTTCTAGTACTCCTAAACAACTTTTCACACAAGAAATCAATTTTTATTATCCCAATAAACTTAACTCTTAGCCAAGAAAAATAAAACAAAAATCTTATGTCTATTCTATTCTCTCTAAAAAATTTACATGATAATTACCAATTCAATTCATTTTCTTTTTTCTTCTTTAGTTAGGCCAAAATCCATCCAAAGGATCCTTAAGATTTTCTTTTGAATTTTTCTTTCTAATATCAATTGAAATTATTCTAAAACATCATAATTCATAGAAATTTCAACAAAATAAGTCAAAATACATCCAACCTTTATAAGGTAACTTGGCCTAAATATGTAGGGCATTTCCTAGAATTTTCCTTTTGAATTTTTTTTCTTCATCAATACACTTAATTATCAATTTACTTGATGCTACATAATTAGTTCAACAAAAACCCTATTTTATCTCCATCTTCCATTAAACCCTTACATCACCACTACCCACATTAACCATTACTTAAATCAACTTAAGACTTCAATAAGAAAAGGAAAAGAAGATTTTTACCTCTTGATTACACCTAAACAATGGAAATTTCAAGCTCTTTCTAAGCCTTCCTTCTTCTTGTTTCTCTGTGAGCTTTTGTATCTCTATTTACTCACCTTTGTTCTATCTTTAACATCCTAAATCTCTAAGTTATTCTTTTAATCTTAGCTTTAGATCACTCTAAACTCTCAAATCTCACCATTTTCTCTATAAAATTATCAAAGAAAACCAAGAATTCTCTAGTTCTTTTTATCCATTTACAACTATAAAAGCTTCTTTTAGAAGGTTTAGTTTTATACACACACATGTAAATTACTACAATGCCTTTATTACTTGTGTTATCTTTTATCTCTTGTATTTTACCAAACCAATGTTATTTCTTTCAATCGTTTTCATGCCCATTTTATAAAATCTTATTTAAACCACTTTTCCATTTAATTTTTATTCCCCATATTCCATTTAATACTTAATTTAGGTTTGTTACATTTTTATGTCTATCACAAGTAATTGTTTCCAAATTTTTAATCAGGGTTTACACAAGTCAAACATAAAGATGATCAGGCTTTAATTAATATAATCCACATAAGAGAAGGAGTTCGAAAAAAGCCTTTTAGCTTGTAGATTAGGCAAGAAATCTTGGTAACTTGTGGATTAGACAAGGAGATGCGATTTTAGGCTTATTTTTTCTAATACACACTTTTACGCTAACAAACATAATTTTTTATTCGATCATTAGATTAGGTTGAAATTTTTAAGAGGGTTTTAAAGGCCTTGTGTTCTATAGGTTTAAACTTCATAGTGATCGGAGTTCAAGAAAGCCTAGCTAGTTATTAATGAAAAAGGTATCAAAATGGATGAAGAAAATGTTAAGACTATCCAAAAATAGCCTACACCTAATTCGATCATTGAGGTATAAACTCTTTATGGTTTGGCTAGTTTTTATAGATGATTTTAGTACTTTTGCCACACCTTTAACTAAAATTATTAGAAAATCAATAAGTTTCAAATACGGTATTGAATTTAAAATTCTTAAATAAAATCTTTGTTCAACACCTTTATTAGTTTTACCTAACTTACAAGAACTTTTAAAATTGAATGTAATACCTCATGAATAGGTATTGAAGTTGTTTTAATATAGAAGAAGCAACCTATTACCTATTTTAGCAAAAAGCTTAATGGTGCAACATTAATTTACTCTACTTATGATAATGTAACACCCTCAAATTATAATATCATGAAATCTCCCAACATTTCTTTACCAATGTCAAGTATTGGGTAATATGTCTAAAATTATGGGATTTTTTTTTTGAAAATTTCGACAGAGTTTCCTCTATTTTTGTTGGTATCAAGTTATCGACAACACTTCTATTATATGTCATTACGACTTCCATCTTGATCCAATCATCCTGGATCACATTCCATTCATCAAACAATAACTCAATATTTATACTTATCAATATATGCAAGTCTCAT
>Ga0307515_10004638_pt1 | contig 28212 bp, 23 predicted proteins | sample 17_EM_MG_FD_194513 | JGI IMG/M metagenome (GOLD analysis project Ga0307515, IMG submission 194513) | Populus trichocarpa ectomycorrhiza microbial communities from riparian zone in the Pacific Northwest, United States - 17_EM | ecosystem: Host-associated > Plants > Roots > Unclassified | place... | reverse complement strand
TGGCGGTGAACGTCCCGACCGGTGTCCCCGGACGCGGTGTGTCGCCGCAGCGGCTGCACTTCATGGCGGCGGTGCCGCGCATCGACGGCCTCGTCTCGGACACCGACCTGGCCGACGCCACCCAGGCGCTGGCGACCGAGGTGTCCCGGCACTGGGAGGCGCCGGGCGCGCCCGAAGTACGGCTGCTGCCACGCGAGTTGGCCGCCGCGCAACTGCCGCCGGGCGACCGTTTCCCGCAGCGCGGTGTCACGTTCGCCATCGACGAGAACAACCTGGAGCCAGTCTTCGTCGACTTCGAGCAGGACCCGTTCTTCCTCGTCTTCGGCGAGAGCGAGTCGGGCAAGTCGAACCTGCTGCGGCTGCTGATCAAGCAGTTGTCGGAGCGGTACACCGGCGACGAGGCGAAGCTCTTCGTCATCGACAACCGGCGCTCTCTGCTGGACGCGACGCCGGCCTCGCACCTCGCCGAGTACATCCCCATGTCCAACGCCATGGACCACCACATGGTCGCCCTGGCGGACCTGATGCAGCGCCGTACCCCGACGGCCGACGTGACGGCCCGGCAACTCCGCGAGCGGAGCTGGTGGCAGGGCCCGACGGTGTACGTCGTCGTGGACGACTACGACCTCGTCTCCACGTCCAGCGGCAACCCCCTGGGCAACCTCACGGAGATGCTGCCGTTCGCCCGTGACGTCGGCGTCCGCTTCATCATCGCCCGCTCCACGGCAGGCGCCGGCCGCGCCGCGTACGAGCCGTTCATGCAGCGCATGCAGGAACTGGGCGCCCAGGGCGTCGTCCTGGCGGGCGACCCCGGCGAGGGCGACGTCCTGGGCGGGGTGCGGCCGCGGCCGATGCCTGCGGGGCGCGGGGTGTTCGTGTCGCGGAAGCGGGGGAAGCCGTTGGTGCAGACGGGGTTGATGCCGGAAGGGGAGTACTGAGGGTCGGCGGGGAGGCGGGAGTGGCGCGTCGGGGATCGGAAAGCTGCTCTGCCTATGCGACAGCACGCCATGGTGGCTTGAGGGACAGTGGGACGCCCTCCTCTAGCCACCGCCGAAGCCCGTGCGGTGCCATCCCCACCGGCGCGAGAGCCGCCGCGAACAGATGCAGCCCCCGTCCGCTCTCACCACCCACCAGTTCGGGTGCCTGATCCAGTGCCCGGTGGATCACCATCACGCGCAGTACGGCCGGAGCAGGGGACGCGGGCACCCGTGACGTGTGGGTGAAGGGGTACGTCGCCGTGGATCTCGTCTTCGGCGACGGGAACGGCAGAGACCCACTGGAAGGGCTGTTTGACGGCCTCTCCCACAATCCCGAGGCGGCGGAGCACGCCTTCGAGTCCAAGTCGGATCTGGAGCACATGCTCGGCACCACCGGCTACACCGACCGAGGTGAGTCCCTCGGTCGTGCCCTGGAAGCCGCCGTCACGGAAGTTGCCGACGGTGACACCGACTCCATGGCACCGGGCCACAGCGTGGCTCAAGTACAGATCATGGCGAACATCATGGAGGCGGTGGCGCAGCCTGGCGAGGGCGCGGACCTGGTAGCCAACGGTCTGGGCGAGAGCTTCGGAGACATGACTGCTGCTTATATGCCGGAGATCAGCCAGGCCCTGGCCGGTCCTCATTCGAATGCCGTTTTCCTTACGAACAGCGAATGGCCCGACGCATTCCAGGGGGAACATGTCGCAGATGTGGTGAGGTTCCTTTCCGCGACATCCGCAGAACCTGCGGGCAGGGCCGGGATTATCTACGGCGAAAACATTTACACCGGCAGTCTACTCGAATCACATCTTGCCGACCCGTCCTTGTTCGATGGCTCCCGCGAGCAGGTTCTCGCGGATATCGGCAGGAATGCGGGCGTCATCGAGAGTATCGTCGGGCATTCCGTGACAGACGGTGATGTCAAAGCCGCCGTCGACGGCGAGGCGGACTACAACAATGCCCTGACCCAGAAGGGGAATGCCGCCAAGAGTTGGGTCAACATCACTTTCACAGGCCTCAAGCTCCCCGAACATCTGGGCGGTGAGGTCATGGGTTCCGTGGTCGGCGGAGCAGCCGGAGCCGTTGCGGGTGGGGCCGTTGACCCTCTCCTTGAAGGCCAGCAGATGCATGGAGCCAAGGATGAAGGGCTGTACGCGAGCGCCAAGGACCTGTACGCCATGCGAGACTCCGTCAACCAGCACACGAAGGAGCGTCCGTGATGGAGACGTTGCAGACGAGCAGAACGCAACTCGCCACCTGGCCAAGCGTAAAAACCTTCCTCTCAATCCTTTTGATTCTCGGGATGTTCTGCGGCGCTGGCTGGGCTTTCCTGAACAAAGGGCTCTATCTACTCCCGAATAAAATGTGCGACGGCACCCTTGAGCGGGACACGGTCAAGTGGGTGATACCGAAGGCCCGATCGGCCGACAGTGGCTTCGACAGCCAGGGCGCGGGGGATGACATCACATTCCCGTGTCACGTGACCACCAGTAACGATTCGATTCCATCCGGGAAGGCGCAGGTCGAGCCGGTATCCCGTGATCAATGGCTCGAATACTATCGAAGTTCCGGGAAGCAGAATCAGCTCTTCCACGTCTCCGTGGGCAATATAGAAGCCCTGGCTCAGATCAATTCCAGTGCAAACACTTCATCGGTGTACGTGCCCTGTACTCCGCCTTTCGTCCCCTCGTACAACTCCACCCAACCGTACGCAGTGTTCGGTGAGGCCTGGATCCGCAAGTCTGCCAACGCCAAGAGCGTGCCGCTACGAGAGACCCTGACCGATTTCGCGTATCAGCTCACCCAACACGCCTACAAGCTGGCCGAGTGCAAGAAATCCCGCGCCTTCCCCAAGGAACTGCCCCGCTACGGGAGCGACGGATGAAGACGACGGGTGGTCTGTCAAAACACGTACTACAGAACAGAGTCGACGCACTGGTCCCGTCCAGCGGGCGGCCTACGGGGCACGGGGAAGGGGTCCACGCGTGGCATGGAACGAGTGGGAACAGGACGAGTGGGAACAGTTGAAGGGTCAGGCGGCGCGGAAGCAGTCAGCGCGCATGGATCTGAACCACTTTCCGGCGGACGGCAACGCGCGGGCTCAGGGACTGGCGGGCGATCAGTGAGAAAGGGTGTATCAGTACCTTCGACGCGGCGCACGGCGGCCTCTGCCACCGCCGCCGCTGCGGTGACGCTGCTTGTCCTGGCCACGGGGGGCTGCTCGGACTCGGGCGCACGCGCCTACGCCGTTCCGGGCAAGGTCTGTGGGGTGGCCGTCGACTCGGATCTGCTGTCGCCCTTCCTGCCGGACGGACAGAAGCTCACCCAGCGCGCCTACAACTCCGGTCAGGAGAGCCCGCGTTGCCGTCTGTCGGTGGACGGCAAGCTGGTCGTCTACCTGTCGGGAGACATCGTCCCCACGGAGACCGACCCCATCAAGGTCCAGGACCGGGCCCTGGTAGGTCTCGGCAACCCGGCCTCCGTCGACGTCGGTGACAGCGCCAGGGTGGCAGACAACGGAGCGATGGCGGTGGGCACTTGCACGTACGAGGGCCGGCAGCGCAAGTTCGTCACGTTGGTGCAGCTCCAGGAGAAGGTTCCCGGGAAGACCTCGCAGCGGCGGGATGCGTTGCGCTCATTCCTGGGGGCCTACTTCCCTGGCGCGATGGCCAAGCAGGGGTGCAAGTAGGGGAGTTGAGCCGTTGCCAGGGGGCGGAGGCTCGGGATGTTCCCGGATGCCCCCGCTTGCGCCAGTGCCTGGCGGCATCCCTCAGTCGGCTCTGAAGCTCACCGGTCGGTCATAGCTTGAACACTCCTCGCCAGGTCCAGCCTGCGGCGAGGACCGCGTTGCGCAGCGGGTCCGTCATCTCCCGAGTGTCGAAGCGGAAGACCTCGACCTTCTGCCGACGGCCGTCGGGGCCCTGTTTCGTCTCCCACTGCCGGTACGTCGCGGGTGCATTCCCACGTCCGTACTGTGCGTTGGCGTTGTCGGACGAACGGTTCTCCCACCGCTCGTCGAGGAAACGCACTTCGTTCTTCTCCGGGTTCAGGCGCATCCGGGTCTTGAGTCTCACACCTACCCGCTGTACCTGGCACTCCGCCACCAGGTCGGCCTTCTCCGCCGGGAGAGCGTTCCGCACGCGGTACGGCACATCCGGCACGTTGAGTGCGAGCAACGCTGCCCGGACCTCCATGCTCGGCAGTGGGGCGACCCCACTCTCGGGCTGTTTTGTGCCGGTCAGTCTGTCCCAAAAACGCCCCATGCCTAGGCCTCCGTCTCAGTGTCCGGGCGAACTGTGCGGACGAAGTCCTGAAAGTCCCCCAGGACAGCGTCGTACTGTGCCGCGGTGGCAGTCAGAACCAGCCGGATCACCGCATGCCTGTGTGGATCCTCGATGTCCGACAGGGACAAGTACACCTGCGACTGGACGAGATCGCGGCGCGTTCCGTCGACCACGGAGGTGAAGGCCAACCGCTGGGTCAGGGCGGGCGCGTCGACAGAACCGACCTCGCGGCGATGTGCCATCTCCACCGACTCGGCAACATCGCGCAGGCGTTCCACCGACTCGTTCGCGAGATCGGCCAGCGTGACCGAGGCCGGCGATTCCTCGCCGTCGATGGTGATGTTCGCGGCGAAGCCGGCATCCGGCCGCGGATGCACCGCAGCGAAGGCCACGCCCACGGCGTCGAACCCTTCCGAGCGTGCCGGGAGCCAGCCCTCGGGCAATAGGAACTCAATGGGAATCGGCAGTTTCGTGGGCATGTCAGGCCCTCCTTCCAGGGGAAGCAGATCAGAACCAGTTGGTGACGCTGTCCTTGACGGAGCCAATGCCATCGCCGACGGAGTCGACCGCATCGCCTACCGCGTCGGCCGCATCGCCTGCCGTCTCGCTCAGCTTGTCCGGATCGACAGTGAACTCGAATCCAACTGAGCCACCGAGGATGGGCGAGACACCGGCCTTGCCGCCGAGGTGAAAATTGCCGTCATCGTCTTTCTTGTAACCCCACCAAGCCTCCGCACCGGGACCGGCCCATCCTTCGGCCGTTGCGCCGAAACCGATGCCGGCGACCTCCCCGCCCCCGGCGATACCGCCCTTGGCCCCGGCGAACGCCTTCGCGCCGACGGTGAACTCGTCCTTGGTCGCCTTGGCGTTCACACCCACCTCGGCACCGGCGAATCCGTCGGCCCGACCATAGACCCCGGCGTAGGGCCCGTACTCGGCCCGGCCTTCGATCAACGCCCGTAGCCCCGCGGAGGCCTCAGCCTTGCCTACAACGCCTTTGTTGTTGAATCCGTAGTTTGCAGTCGCCCTGGCTCCCCCATAGCCGTCGGCTATCCCGGCAAGCTTCCAGTCTCCATTGGTCAGCGTCCCTTGCGCAGTCGCATGGAAGAGATCGGCGTACGCCTTGACCGATCCCTCCTTGCCGTACTTGGGGTCAGTGGTGGCTGAGAAGCCGACACCAGGACCAGTCAGCTTCACCTCGCCGTCGGCGACCCATCCGTCGGTCTTCGTGTGGACGGGCTTCTGGTCGGCGTACTTGTCAATGTCGCCCTGCGCCTGCCCGTTGAAGCCGGTAAGGGTGCCGTCGAGAGGGTCGCCGTCGACCACAACGGCCCGCAAAGCGGTCTGAACATCCTTGTCGGCGTCGCCCACGTCCTTCACACGCTGATCGATCAGCTGCTGCCAGGAACTGACGGACTTACGGACACTGTCCTGATAATCGGGGTCGTGGACCCAGGCTGTGTGTTCGGCCTGGCTCAGCTTCCCGGTATCGAAGGACACCAGCCCCTGGTCGGACACCTTCATGCCCGCTTCCACGGCGTCCTGTCGAGCCGAGTCGAGCTTTCCCCGCAGGCTCGTGAACTGCGTATGTGCATCACGGATAAGGGAGGCAACGGCCTTCGCCTCGACCTGGGCCTTCTGGAACTCCTTCAGCGTGATGTCGAAACGCCGGTTCGCAGCATCCGCACTCAGGCCCGTCCACGACTGCCCCATGGATATGCCATGCACATCTCGCTTGTACGCCACTTCCTGCTTATGGAATTCCTTCGCCATGCCGTCCCAGCGGTCAGCGGCGCTGGTGAGTGTCGACAGGTCGGACGTCATGATTTCGTGGTAGGTCGGCATGGGACCCCGTGTGTGTGATGGCGTGTGCGCGGTCAGTGCGGCTGGCGGTGCTCCGAGCCGCAGTACGGTCAGAGCGTGTCGAGCGCAGAACTTGCGCGGATCCCTGAACCGGCCTTGAGGTCCGTGCCCTGCAGCACGGTGCCACTGCTCCGCAGCGCCGCCTTCTCCGACGACAGCCGGTTCATGAGGTTCTGGACCTGCTCGTCCCAGGTCTTGTGCGCCTCCTTGAGCGCTCCGGACATGAGCCACCCGTGGCCGTCCTTCGCCGCGAGCTCCTTCACGACAGCTCCCGTATCGTCGTCCGCCCATCTACCCAACTTCTTGGCGTCGGGCTCAATGTGGTCCTCTATAGCCTTCGCCGCAGTCCGCTTCTCGGCAGGCGATGAGGCCAGGTCCCTCTGACCGCCGGATGATCCCCCCAAATCGCCCGGCAGCTGATTCAGGCGCATTCCGATGGAGTGAGCGCCACCGCCCTCGGCCATGTGCTGCTCTCCAGTGGACTCTTTCATGAATTTAGGTCCTCCATTCGCCAACGGGAATGCACCTACCGGACCAGCAATCGGCCTTGTTCTCCCAAGGGTTGAGCCCTGATGTACTGCACCATTCACTCAACGCCTACGGGCTGATGGGGGGCGGGGCCGAAGGGGGTGGCGGAAATGTTGGAGGGGGTGGAACCCGCGGTCGGACCGGAGACGCAGTGAGAGGTGGTGGGGGTGGCGGGAGCGTCGACGGAGAACGGCTGGACTGGCGGGGCCGGAGCTGCGACTGGGCCGGGGGCGGCGCTGCCGGTGGTGGAGGCGGCGGCTCCACCACTGACGCCATCGGCCCACCCGCACGCAGCCGGGCAATGGTCAGCTCAGCGCGGCGGCGTGCCTGCGGGCCGTCATCGCGTTCGTAGACGAGCCGGACGCCGAGACGGCCGAGGTTCTGGGCAGCGAGGCGCCGATAGCCAAGCGCGTGGGCGATCTCGTCGGCCCGACACTGCTGCGAGGCTGTGGCACGGCCGGGCAGCAGTGCCACGCGGCCACGGCCGTCGAAGCACGCGCGCATCTCGTCGTCCTTCACTTGACTCCACTCCCCTGTCGGCTCCCGCCAGCGCGACGGATCCGAGGTCGATCACCAACGCGTGGCCTGCTATCTGCGGAGTCGTACCCGGAGTGCATCGCAACAAGAAAATCTGCCCGGATTGCCAACACCGGGGTGGGCACCTCCCGTGCGTGCCCACCCCGGTGTTGCTGTTGTCAGCCTGTCCTACTCGAAGAAGCTGGCCGCCTTCTTGTCGCCGCCGCGGTAGTCGCCGCCGGCCTGGTGCACCTTCTGCGTGATGGACAGCAGCGCCTGGTGGATGGCAGTGGTGTGGCCGTCCCACTCCCTCGACTTCCGGTTGAAGGACTCGTAGGCGTCACCGGCCCAGCCCTCGGCCGCGTCGTGGACGCCCTTCTTCAGCGCCGTGAGGTCGCTCTCCAACTGCTTGGCCAGATTGCCGAGTTCAGTGGCGAGCGCGTCCAGGGTGCCGTACTTGACGGCGAGATCCTGCATGTGCGGCGTGCCGGTCATGTTTCCTCATCTCCTTGACGATGTGAGAGGGACCTCGCGGTCCGGGGTGCGACGCTCGGGGCGGTCAGTAGAGGTTGAGCGCCGAGGTCTTCGCACCGGCGTCCACTTCGATGCTGGAGATCGTGGAGTGGAGTTCGTCCTCGAGCTTGTCCTTGTCCTGCTTGGTGAGGTGAATTCCGTTCAGGAAGTCGTCGAGCATGCGGCCGATCCCGACCATGTGGTCGTTGATCTCGTGCTGCTTGGTCTTGAAGGCGTTGGCACCGTGGCCCGTCCAGTTCGCCTCGATCATGTCGATGCAGCCCTGGAGCTTCTGCAGGTGCTTCTTGACGTTGTCGTACCTGTCGATGACGTTCGTCTGGAGCTTTTGTACATGTGCGTCATCAAGCTTGCGGCCGTCAGCCATCTCGGCACTCCCTTTCGCGAGAGAGGTTGGTGTTTCTGGGACGCAACACCGAGTGGTGAAGCGCTGGTTGGTCGATTGAGCCCGGTGTACGAGCTCTCATGCGCCTCGCCGCGAACGAGCCACCGCGAAGCCTCCACCACCGAGCACGACTACGGCCGCTGCGGCGCCGAGTGCGACCCACAGCGTGGTGTTACCGGACGAGTCGGAGGTCGATGCTGCGGCTGAGGTCTGGCCGCCTGAGGTGGGGTTGGGGGCTTTAGACGAGGTCGATGTGGAGGCTGAGGCGGAGGGCGAAGCGCCCGTGACGCCGGCTCCGTTCTCGAAGCTGAGCGGGTCCGTGCCGGGGGCACCCGGGTTGATGCTGCTGTTCTCCAGCACCTTGCGGGGCCGGATCAGGCCGTAGCCGAGGTAGTTGCTCGGCTTGTTCTTCGGCCAGTCGCGGCCTGCGGTGTCGATGAGGGTGGCCAGGACCTGGTTGGCCGTCCAGGTGGGGTGCGCGGACCAGATGAGGGCGGCGGAGGCGGAGGCGAGGGCGGCCGCTTGGCTGGTGCCGGCGCTGACGCAGTACGACTTGAACGTCGCGTCGCACCACGTCGGAACCTTGAGACCCGGGGCCGCCAGATCGACGTAGTTGCCGTGCTCCGAGAAGTCGGTCACCTTGCCGTCCTTGTCGGCTGCGGCTACGCCGACGACGTAGGGGTCTGCGGCCGGGTAGCCGATGAAGTTCTTGGTCTCAGCATCGTTTCCGGTACTGGCGAACATCAACTTGCCCTTGGACTCCGCGTATTTAACGGCCTTGACCTCGTCCGGGTCCATGATGTCGCCGCCGATGGACATGCTGATGATCTGAACATCGCTGTCCGCAACAGCCTTGATCACATCGGCAACCGAAGGTGTCTTCTTTATGTCGGTCTTGTTCTTCACGTTCTTGATCAGTACCCGGTAAGGCACGATCTTCGCACCGGGGGCCAGGCCCTGCAGACCGTCTCCGGCGCCGGTGCCGGCAATCAGCTCCGCCATGCTGGTGCCGTGTCCCAGATAGTCATTGGTGGCGTTGTACGAGAGGGCCTTGTGCACCCCGTCCACGAGCACCTGACCCTTGAGGGACGGAGTGTCAAGATTTACGCCAGAGTCCAGCACAGCAACCTTGACGCCTTTGCCGGTGCTTACCTTCCACATCCCCTTCGCGTCCATAAGGTCCAAATACCACTGCTTCGACTGGACATCGGCGGCAACCGCGCTCGGAGCCAGCCCCGAAGACACAATGGCGAAAGCACCGACTGCGGCGCACACGGCCGACAATCGTCTTCCGGCACGTCCATGGAGGAACGCGGTCAATCCGCCACGCGGGCTGGTCCCTGTCATGCTTCTGTTGATCCTCGCTCGTGGTCAGTCGGTCACGGGCGGCGTGTTGCGCCGCTGCGCATCTTGCTCGCGCTCGCCCTCACGGTCTTCTCGGTTCGTACTGCGTCGACTTCCCGCCGCCCCCCTCGGAACCCCCGGTGCGCCTCCGGTGCCTCCGGCGCCCCTGACAGTGGAAGGCCGGCTTTTGGGAGTGCCGACCACCCCGTCGGGGTTGCCCACGGCGGGCCGACCGGACTGTCCCGGGCGCGCGCCCTGGGTGGATTTCGGCGCCCCGATGACCCCGCGCTGACCGATCTTGCCCGCAGGTGTACGGGAGTTGGAGTTGCCCTCGGCACCGACGACCGTGCCGCGAGGCACCCTGGGTCCGTTCGCTCCCGGGGCAGCGCCTGTGGTGGGCTTTCCTCCGACGACGCCATTGCCACGTGCCGCCCCTGTGGAAGTCGGGCCGCCGGCCCGGCCGCCCGCCGGCCCGCCGACAGGGCGAGGCGTTCCGCCGGAGACAGCCCGGCCGAGGGGTGATCTGCCTGCTGCTGTTTCACCACTCCGGATACCCGACTGTCCTGTTGCGGCGGCACGCCCCATCGGGCCTGTGTTGCCACGCCCGCCTGTCGTACCACCGGGACTGACCGCACGTCCCTGCGCCGAAATCGGAGATCTGCTCCCGGTCGCTCCGCCGAATCCCGAGGTACGTCCCGTCGAGGTGCCGAAAGCAGGAGGAACCGCACCCGAGACCAAAGGCGGAATCATCCCGCCATTGCCTCCGCCCGAAGCGGGCATTGTCGGAGGCAGGTTGGTCACCGGCTTCGTGATCTCCTGGGACGGCAGGGTGCCCACACCGTCGATCTTCGTACCGACGTTCACGTCCGGGTGGGTACGCGAGTCATCCAGATGGCTGACCGTCTGAGTAGTATCGACCGAACTCGGATGGTCAGTCACCACGCTCGAAGCGTGATGACGAGTCGCTGCCGGCTCCTGAACGCCGCCAAGGCTCTGGCTTTCTTGCCTTTCAGGAGAGACCTTCCATTCCCCGTACGACGGCTTCGGCCTAGGCACCCCCACATCCGGCATAGCCTGCAAAAACGTAGGCGGCTCCTGTGCCGCCAACACCCCCTCCGACACCGTGTAGAAGGACGACAACCGATTCATCTGGTTGATCGCCTCCTGTCGGTCCTTCTCGACCTTGACCGCCTCGGTGTACTCCCCATTGCCCGAGACGCGCGCGGGCAGCGGAATGTCGCTGGGCGTCTGGCTGGTGTTGAAGCGGGTGTCGCGTGGCGGCATGGCGATGCGGACGGAGGCGAGGCCCGTGGCCGCGGCCGAGATCTGGGTGCCTGCTACTTCCGCGAAGGACGCGAGGTTGACGGCGTAGGTGACGAGGTCGCTGCCCCAGTCGCGGAAGGCCTGACCGGAGTCGCCCTCCCAGTCGACGTTGTCGATGTGGCCGCGGAGTTCCTCGGCCGCGTCGCTGATGGCGTCGCGGGCCTCCCAGAGCGCCGTGCCCGCGTTCTCCAGGTGCTCCGGACTCGCGGTCTGGACCATGTCGATCATGTCGTTGAGGCGGTGGTTCTCGAAGTCGGTCGTGCCGAAGCACCGGACGTTGCCGCCGCCGAAGATGTTCGAAATGGTGCTGGCGGCATCGATGACGCCGACCTGCTGGGCCACCTGCGTCAGTTCCGCCTGGTGCGGATTCGGCTGCTTCTGCTCGTCACCCATCAGTACCCGGCCTTGGACTGCTTGTCGTCGGAACGCCCCTGCTCGGGCTTGCCGTTCTTCGCCGCCTCCGCGGCCTGCTGCTCCTGCAGCGCCTCGGCGTGCTCACGACTGAGCTGTGTCTGGATCTCCCAGAATCGGCGCCGCTGGTCCTCGTCCACGTTGTGGAAGTTGTTGTGCGCGGCGCTCACGGCGATCTGGAGCGCCTCGATCTGGAGGCCCAGGTTCTTGGAGAGCGCGGTGAGACGCTCGTGGACCCGCTCGTACTGTGCGTGCAGGCCCTTGGCCTCGCCGAAACTTCCGGCACCGCCGAAGGAAGCCTGGGTGAGCTCGTGCGCCCCGACCTTGTGCGCGCTACCCGGTGAGCTCTCGAAGTTCGAAAGCACCCCGTCCACACGCTTCTTGAACGTTCCGAGCGCTTCCAGGCTTGCCCTGAAGCCCCCTCCACCGTCAACAGGAGGCATGATGCCTTCCCCTCCCCGTTTTCGTCGCCCGCCCCTGAGCGACTGCACTCCTGAGCGTTCCTCTCCGCAACGCAATCACTCTAGTCGCTTCCTGTGACAGTCCCAACTGCCTTATACGACAGCTGTGCTATCACTCGACCAAGCTTCACCGCTCCTTCACGCCACGCTCTCGCGCCCACCTGGGCGGCTGCCGCCCTCTGACGCTACGTGACCTGCGGACCGGCGGCCTGAGTACGGCTACTCAGTCGTCGTACCCGCACACATGTGAGTGACCAACATGGCGGGTGGAGGGGTGACGCGGAGCCGTCGTTGCTGCGTGGCCATTGCGAATGGCATCCTCCGTTTGCGTCAACTTCCGCCGTCTGCCTGCTCCTTCGCAGGTCGTGCCCTCTTGACAGGCGGACGGAGCCCACAGACGGAGCCCACGGGCGGCGCACCCCTCGGGGCTCGCCGGGCGTCAGTCCAGCCCCGCGACCCGCCGCGCCCGCTTGCGCGCGTCCCGGGTCGCCACCGCCGTGCCGCCCAGTCCCGCCACCAGTACCGCCGCGCCCAGGGCGACGTAGGTCGCGAGGCGGGCGTCGTGTTCGTCGGGGGTCTCGCCGAGTTGGAGTTTCGCGGGGGACGGGGCCTGGGCCTTGGTGAGGCCGTCCTGGGGGTTGGGGGACTCGATCGGGTGGTCGTCCTCCGTAAGCGCGCGGACCGGGTCCACGACGCCCCAGCCGACGAGGCGGTCGTGGCCGGCGATGGTGCGCTCGGCGGTCTGCTCGATCTGGGCTACGACCTCGCGGGCGGTCCAGTCCGGGTGCTTCGCCTTGATCAGCGCGGCGACGCCGGAGACGTAGGGCGCCGAGAAGCTCGTACCGTTGTCGGAGCAGTGACCGCCCTTGGGGACGGTGGAGATCATGTCGACGCCGGGTGCCGCTACGCCAACGAAGTCGCCCGACTGGGAGAAGGACGCGCGTTCGTTGTTGCGGTCGGAGGCCGCTACGGCGAGGACGCCGGGGAAGGACGCCGGGTACGTCTTCTTGACGTTGCCGCCCTGGCCGCCGTTGCCCGCCGACGCCACGACCACGATCTTCTTCGACAGTGCCGTGTCGATCGCCGACTCCAGGGAGGGGTCGGGCTTCACCGCGTTCGACGTGTCCTGGGAGATGTTGATGACGTCGGCGTCGGCCTGGATCGCGTAGTTGACCGCGGCCGTGAGCGTATCCACCGTGCCGTGGCCGTCCGCGTCGTTCTGCTCGATCGGGATGATGGTCGCCTCGGGGGCCAGACCCACAAAACCAGTGCCGCTGATCGGGCGGGCGGCGATGATGCCGGCGACCTTGGTGCCGTGCCCCACGGTGTCGGTCGTGCCGTTCTCGCTGCCCCGCGCGATCTTGTCGCCGTTGCTGTCCTTGAGGTTCTTCGGCAGGAGGTTACGGCCGCTCTTCACGTCCACCGCGTGGGTGAGCTGGGGGTTCTTCACGTCCACGCCGGTGTCGATGACCGCCACCCGTACGCCCTTGCCCTTGGACTGGCTCCACAGCTCGTCGAGGAGGACGCGTTGCAGGGCCCAAGGGCGGCCCGGGTACTTCTTGTTGGGGAACGTGCACTGGTCCGAGAAGCCGTCGTCCGCCGCCGCGGGAGGCGCGAGCACGACGGTGGACACGGCCAGGGTCGCGGCTACGGCGGCCAGCGCCGCCGTAGCGCGGAGAGGGCGGAGGGGACGGCGGGAAATCGTGTACGGCATGCCCAACTCCCCCTACGAACCCTGCGGTTGACGTGCCGCCGCCGTCGACAGACGGGGACCCGTGGGCAGGAACTCGGACCAGGAGGCGGGGATCGGCGCCGGGTCGACGTCGGCGTAGCCGAGCCGGATCTGGGCCTGCTCGGCCTCCTGCTGCTCCTGTTGGCGTTCCTTGGCCGTCGTACCGATGCCCGCGTCGTTCGTGGCGCTGTCGGCGTTGGACTGCAGGACGTAACGCAGCCCCGTGTCGGTGACCAGGAAGACGGGGCCCGCCTTGGTCTCCTCGCCCTGGAACTGGCGGAAGAGCTGCCCGGAGCCGGGCGTTACGTAGGCGCTGGTGGAGTCGGTGGGGAGCGGGGCCGGGAAGTCGGTGCCCGCCCAGGTCGTCAGGGTGGTGACGCCCTTGCCGTCCACCTTCTGTAGGACATTGCAGATCGTGCTGCGGCTGCCGGACGCGTCCGAGGCCTCGTTGACGGCCGTGGGTTCCTTGGTGGGCCAGCGGTGCTCGGCGCCGAAGGTCCCCTCCGGGGTGATCGCGCCCGGGCTCACCGCGGTGGCGTGACCGGCTTGGCCGAGCGGGGCCAGGTCCTTGCTGGACAGCAGGAGTTGGGCGACGAAGGCGGAGACCTGCGCGACCTTGCCGGGAAGCACTACGTAGTAGTGCTCCCCGCTGGCGTCGGACGCCTTGAGTACCATGCCCGCCCTGTTGGCCGACGCGTCCAGCTCGCCCGGGGCGCCGGCGGCCGTACCGGGTGTGGAGCCGATGGACGGGAAGGTGATCGGGTCGCCCTGGTGCAGGGTGGCCAGCCACTCCTGGGAGACGCGCTCGGGGTCGCGGCCGGTGCCGACGACGGCGCGCAGCAGCAGCTCGTCGCTCTTGTCCACGCGGTACGCCGTGCCGCTCGCGTCCACCACGTAGCGGTTCTTGTCCGGGTCCACCACGTAGAGCAGCTCTCCGCCCCGCAGCCGCTGCTTGCCCTCGGTCTTCTTCATGTCGCGCTCGGCGAGGACCAGCGCCGCCTTCTGGATGGAACCGCCGCCCGCGCTCGGGCGCTCGCACACCGCCCAGCGCTTCTCGGCGCCCGCCTCGCTCGCCGAGGGCAGCCGGTCGGGGGCGTACGGGATGCCGACGGTGACGCCGTGCGGGATCTTGCCGCCGTCGAGGACCGACTCGTCGACGGTGACGACCTCGCCCTGCCCGGCGTTGAGGAGCAGCTTCGCGGACGCCATGTTGAGGACGGGGTGCAGCTGGGCCTTGCCGTCGGTCGTCAGGACGACGTAACGGGTGGTCGACTTGCTGGCGATGATCACCTTCGACTTGGGGGTGGCCCAGCCCTGGGGCGCGGTCGGTTTGAACATGCCCCAGGCGCCGAAGACCGCCATGACGACCACACCCACGATGACGCCGGGCACCACTCCGCGCAGCGGTCGCGGTGCCCCCTCCTCCGAACCGTCCGGGGACGACTGCACGAAGGACGCCAGCATGCGGCGCTTCGCGAAGGTGTAGGCGTTGAGCTGGTCCCGCCGAGATGCCATCTGTGTCTGTCTCTCCCCGTGTTCAGCCTGGGCAGCGCTCGGGAGTTCGACGTCCCCCGCCCATCGATGTCAGACCGGGCACCTACTATGCCTGGTATCCGCGGGGACGTGTGGAGCGGGTAGGGTACCTGGACCTTCAGGGGCCCTATGTGGTGCTGAAACAGCAGTGAGTTGTGAGTAAAACGGGGGGATGGAGTGATGGCTTCCGGAACGCGGACACGGTCTCGTGACCGGTCGCGGACGAGGGGCTCCGGGACACCCGGGCCGGGGTCCGCGCAGCCGCCGTCCGCGGCGGGCGCATCGCCCCAGGGACCGGGCGGACTTCATCTCAGGACGCGCCGCGGACAGGGCGGGGCATTCCGGTTGCAACGGCTCGTCCTGCTGGAGCTCGCGGCGGCCGTCCTCCTCGTCGGCTGGGCGATCGCCCCGATGGCGCTGGTGCCGGCGGGTGTCGTCGCCGTGGCGCTCGTGCTGCTCGCCTTCGTCCGACGGCGCGGCCGTTCCCTGCCCGAATGGATGGGCACCGCGCGGGCGTTGCGGGCGCGGCAGAAGAGCGCCGCGAACACGGAGACACCGCCGGGCACCGAGCCCGGTCTCGCACCGACCGTCGAGTGCGACCCGACCCTGCGGACCTACTCGTACGGCGGCCGGGACCGGCGTCCGATCGGGCTGATCGGGGACGGCACCTTCGTGACCGCCGTCGTACAGGTCGAGGCCGATGTCACCGCGCTGCGGGCCGACCGGAACCGGCAGCCGCTGCCGCTCTCGCTGGTGCGGGACGCGCTCGAAGTGGACGGTATCCGGCTGGAGTCGGCGCAGCTCGTGCTGCACACCCAGCCCGCGCCCGCGCTGCACCTGCCCCAGCACTCGGTGGCCGTCACCAACTACGCGCCGCTGCAGGAGCAGACCGGCGCCCCGGCGGTGCGCATCACCTGGATCGCGCTGAAGCTCGACCCCGAGCAGTGCCTGGAGGCCGTGGCCGCGCGAGGCGGCGGGCTCACCGGAGCGCAGAAGTGCGTCGTGCGCGTCGCCGACCATCTCGCGAGCCGCCTCACCGGTGCCGGTTTCCGCACGACGATCCTGAACGAGGAGGAGCTGACCGCCGCCCTCGCCACCTCCGCCTGCGCCAACCCCCTGGTGACGGCGGAGGCCGGACGGACCGACACACGGGAGCGCCGGACCGAGGAGTCCAGCCGGAGCTGGCGCTGCGACAACCGCAGACACACGACGTACTGGATCCGCCGCTGGCCCCAACTGGGCGGTCGCGGCCCGTCGTTGCCCCAGCTGATCGCCCTGCTCACGGCCACCCCGGCGCTCGCCACGACGTTCAGCCTCACGCTCGCGCGCGGGGAGCGCCAGGAGGTGTCGATGTGCGGGCACCTGCGGGTGACGGGCCGCAGCGACGACGAACTGGTCGCGGCACGGCGCGCGTTGGAGGGCGCGGCACGGCACACGGGCCTGGCACTGGCCCGCCTCGACCGCGAGCAGCTCCCGGGTGTGCTCGCCACCCTGCCCCTCGGAGGTGCCCGATGACCGCGCTGACGATGCTGCGCAGCGGCCTCGGCCTGATCGGTCCCCGCCACGGACGGCATGTGCTCTCCCCCGAGCAGGTGGACGCGCTCGCGCTGCCCATCGGGGACGACGGCGTCGTGATCGGCGTCGACACCGAGGGACAGCCCGCGGTGCTGGGCCTCAACCGGCCCACTCCGTACGACGTCGTCCTCATCGGCGGGCTGTGGACCGCGCAGGTCATCGCCCTCAGAGCGGCGGCGACCGGTGCGCGCGTCGCCGTGGAGACCGGCCGCCCGCAGGCCTGGATGCAGATGGTCCACGCCATGGGCGGCGGACAGAACGGCCTGGCGGTGTACGACGTGGGCCGCGTCCAGCCGCAGGGTGCCTCGGCGGGCACACCCGTGCTCGTGGTGCGGGACTGCGGTATGCGGCCACCGCGCGGGCGGGTGGTGTCCGGGCCCTGGCAGTCGGTGCTGACCCTGCTGCCGTATCTCAGTCCCGTCGCGCCTCGGCTCATACGGCAGGCGCGGCTCGTCGGGGTGCAGCGGATCTCGCCGGACGAGGCGGCGGAGCTGGGCCGCGCCATGGCGCTCCCCCGGGCCGACGTCGACTCCCTGCCCACGCTCCCCGACGGCGTCACGCTCTGGTGCGGCGACCGCGACCGGCAGTATGTGATGACCCAGCCCACGGATGCCGAGATCGGATTGTTGGGTACACCACGCAGGATGGACTGAACCGGCGGACCACCGACCGAAGTTGAGTGATTCAGCCCGTTTCGCCCCTTCTTCCCCAGCGGATGCGCGCCACTATCTCCCGTTTTGCGCGACGGGGCGGTGGGCACATGTGCCGGTTCCGGGCGTCATGTGGCGCGTTGGACGGACGCGGAGAGGTGGACGGGCCTGCCGTGAGGTTGCTTGTGGTGATTAGGCTGGGACCGGGCGCCGCGTCAGGGCCCGCGGCCGGACCGGCAGCGCTTCGGGGGACGGGCCGGGCGGATCCGATCGATTCGGGTCGCCGACCGACCGTTCCCGACGCTTTCGGCGGACCGGGCCCGTACGACACGAGCGGTCGCCCCAGCACGACATGAGGGTGCTCGACCACACCAGGAGGAATTGTGAGCAGCGATCGGGACGGGATCCGCGGGGGCTGGGCCACGCCCGGCGATGACCAGCCCGACGACGAGTCCGCCATCGAGATGACGGGCGAGTTCACGATCGACTACGCGCCGCCGGCCTGGTACACGCAGAACTCGTCCGGCGCGTCGGGCGCTTCCGCGCAGGCCTCGCCGCCTCCGACTCCGGCGAACGGTACGGCGACACCGCCCCCGGCGCCTCCGGTCGGACCGTCGTTCACGGTGCCTGTGCTGCCGGACAACTCCGGTTTCCAGCCCGGCTGGGCACCGTCGGCCACGGTTCCGGCCGAGGAGGACTCCGAGAACGGCGACCTCGTGAGCGGCGCGACGATGCGGATCTCTTCCGCCGCGCTGAAGCGGGAGATCACGGAACGGGGTGCGGGGCCGGACAGCACGCCGGAGCACGGCGACGCGGACCAGGCCAACGCGGAAACCCCGGCGGCTCCGGCTCCGGCCGAGGGTTCCGTGGGTGACGAAGGTTCCGTGGAAGGCGCCGAAGGCTCGGATGCCGGTGCCAGTGCCAGTGCCAGTGCCAGTGCCGTTACTGGTGTCGGTGCCGGTGCCGCTGAATCAGGCTCCGGGGAACCGGAGTTCGAGGCCGAGGTGCCGGATGCCGGTGTCACCGAGGGCACTGACGCCACCGGAGTGACCACTCCGGACGAGGACGCACCGGTCGCCGACACGGACACCGGTGACTCCCCTGCTTCCGCGAACCCCGCCGACGGCGAGAGCACCGGCGACGCCTCCGCGTCCACGGCATCCCCCGACACGGACCCCACCGCCGCCCAGACCGACGCCCAGGCGGATGACACGGCGAGCGACACGACCGACGACGCAGCTGGTGACCTGGCCGGCGCCCCGGAGCACGAGCCGAGCAACGCCGACGCCACAGCGCCCACACCGCCCGAGGCCGACTCCCCCCAGACCCCTCAGGCCCCTCAGGTCCCTCAGGGTGACGCCCCGGCCACCGGTGCCCCCGGCGACGTACAGGAAGCCCCTCCCGCCTGGACTCCGCCGCCGGCCCCGCAGAGCGGTGTCCCGCCGTTGCCGCCCTCGTACCAGCCCGCCGCCCCCGCCCCGGCCGACCACTGGCCGGCACAGCCTCAGCCGCAAGGCCAGGGGCAGGGTCAGGGTCAGGGTCAGGGTCAGCCTCACCCCCAAGTACCGCCGCACCCCGTGCCGTTGGACGCCATGGCGCCCCCGCCGCCCGTGCCGCCCGTACCGCAGCAGCCCGTAGCGCCCCCGGCCCAGCCGCCGTTGCCGCCGCAGCAGCAGCCCCCGTTCCAGCCGCAGGCACCGCAACCCGCGCCGGCCGCCTGGAACGCACCGCCGGCGCCGAACACCCAGGGCGGCTACGGCTTCCCGCCGCCACCGGCACAGCAGGCCCAGCCCCAGCCCGCCCCCAACGCGCCGAACCAGCAAGGCGGTTACGGCTTCCCCCCTGGCCCCGGACAGCAGGACCAGCAGGGCGGCGGTTACGGCTTCCCGCTCCCGCCCGCGCAGCAAGCCGGTCCCGCCGCCGTGCCCCCCAACCAGCAGGGCAGCTACGGCTTCCCGCCGGCACCCCCGCAGCAGGCCCAGCCCGCTCCCAACGCGCCGGACCAGCAGGGCAGTTACGGCTTCCCCCCTGCGCCGGCACAACAGGGCCAGCCCCACCCCCAGAGCGGCTACGGCTTCCCCCCTGCACCCCCCGCGCCCGCGCAGCAGGCCCAGCCCGACGCACCGCAGCCCCCGCAGGCACCCCAGCCGCAGGCGCCGCCGCCCACCCAGCCCCCGGTCGACCCCCGCACCGGCGCCGCCTGGCCCCAGCCCATTCAGCACGACCAGCGGCAGCCGACCAACCCCGGTGCCGCGCCGCTGGGTTACACCGCCGCCGTGGAGCTGTCGTCGGACCGGCTGCTCAACAACAAGAAGCAGAAGGCGAAGAGCGGTCGGCCCGGTGCCGCGCCCTCGCGGTTCAAGATCGGCGGCAAGAAGGAAGAGGCCGAGCGGCAGCGGAAGTTGGAGCTGATCCGCACGCCGGTGCTGTCCTGCTACCGGATCGCGGTGATCAGCCTCAAGGGCGGTGTCGGCAAGACCACGACGACCACCGCGCTCGGCTCCACGCTCGCCACCGAGCGCCAGGACAAGATCCTCGCGATCGACGCCAACCCGGACGCCGGCACCCTCGGCCGCCGCGTGCGCCGCGAGACCGGCGCCACCATCCGCGACCTGGTGCAGGCGATCCCGTACCTCAACTCGTACATGGACATCCGCCGGTTCACGTCCCAGGCGGCCTCCGGTCTGGAGATCATCGCCAACGACGTCGACCCGGCCGTCTCCACCACGTTCAACGACGAGGACTACCGGCGCGCGCTGGACGTGCTGGGCAAGCAGTACCCGATCATCCTCACCGACTCCGGCACCGGTCTGCTCTACAGCGCGATGCGCGGTGTGCTCGACCTCGCCGACCAGCTCATCATCATCTCGACGCCGTCCGTGGACGGTGCGAGCAGCGCGAGTACGACGCTGGACTGGCTGTCGGCGCACGGGTACGCGGACCTGGTCTCGCGCTCGCTCACGGTCATCTCCGGTGTCCGCGAGACCGGTAAGACCATCAAGGTGGAGGACATCGTCAGCCACTTCGAGACGCGCTGCCGGGGTGTCGTGGTCGTGCCGTTCGACGAGCATCTCGCCGCCGGTGCGGAGGTCGACCTCGACATGATGCGGCCGAAGGTCCGGGAGTCGTACTTCAACCTCGCGGCACTGGTCGCCGAGGACTTCGTCCGGCACCAGCAGATGCACGGCCTGTGGACGAGCGACGGCAACCCGCCGCCGGTGGCGGCCCCGCCGATGCCGGGCCAGCAGGGCTACGCGGGACAGCAGCCGCCGTACCCGGGCCCGCAGCCCGGCCAACCCGGGCCCGGCCAGCCGTACCCCGGGCAGCCCGGCCAGTACCCGCAACAGCCCCAGCCCGGACAGCCGTACGGTCAGCAGCCCTACCCGCAGCACCCGGGGCAGCAGCAGGCCCAGCCGTACCCGCAGCACCCCGGCCACGCACAGCCCGGTCAGACCCCGCCCCCGCCCCCGCCCGCACCCCCGCAGCAGTAATCCCCACCGCCGAACGCGAAGGGCGGCCGGTGCTCACAAGCACCGGCCGCCCTTCGCGTCGTAGAAAGAAGAACAGCTACCCGGCATCCCCGGTATCCGCCGAGATCAGTTCCCTGCATCGCTTCACGTCCTGGGCGATCTGCTCCAGCAGGCCCTCCAGCGAGTCGAACTTCGCCTGGCCGCGCACGAACGCGAGGAAGTCGACGGCGACATGCAGGCCGTACAGGTCGAGGCCGACGCGGTCGATCGCGTACGCCTCCACCGTGCGCTCGGTGCCGTCGAACTGCGGGTTCGTGCCGACGGAGATCGCGGCCGGCATGGCCTCGCCCTCGACGTGGAGGTAACCGGCGTAGACGCCGTCCGCCGGGATCGCCGTGTGGGGCAGGGTCTCGACGTTGGCCGTCGGGAAGCCCATTTCGCGACCGCGCTGGGCGCCGCGCACGACGACGCCCTCCACCCGGTGCGGGCGGCCGAGAATCTCGCGGGCGCCCTCGACGTCGCCCTCGGCGACCAGACGCCTGGTCAGTGTGGAGGAGAAGGGCTCGCCGCCGCCCGCCGCACCGCTCACGTAAAGATCCACCACCTCTACCTCGAAGTCGTATGTCTTGCCCTGCTCGATCAGAAAGGCCACATTGCCCGCGGCCTTGTGGCCGAAGCGGAAGTTGGGGCCCTCGACGACCGCCTTCGCGTGCAGCTTGTCCACCAGGACCTTGACCACGAAGTCGGCCGGGGACAGCTTCGAGAACTCTTTGGTGAACGGCAGGATCAGCGCCGCGTCCACCCCCAGCTCGGCCATCAGTTCGGCGCGGCGGTGGTGCGGGGCGAGCAGCGGCGGGTGGCTGCCCGGGCGCACGACCTCGCTGGGGTGCGGGTCGAAGGTGACGACGACCGAGGGAACGCCCAGCTCACGGGCGCGCTCCACGGCATGCCGGATGATCAGCTGGTGCCCGCGGTGGACCCCGTCATAAGAACCGATGGTGACGACACTGCGCCCCCAGTCCTCAGGGATGTCCTCCAAGCCACGCCAGCGCTGCACTGTGACCGCTCCTCATCGAACCCGTGTCCGTATGTAGACCTGTGTCATTGACCTCTTACGCAGGTCTAAGGGTGCCATGCCGGGGGCCTGTGGCCCGCATCGGCCTGGAGGCTGTGACCGGGCGCACGTACCGAAGCCGCTACGCGGGAACCCCCACCCCGGCCAGGTTCTCGATCATGCGCCGCGTGCTGGGTCCGACCACCGCGGCCCAGTCCTCCGGGGTGTCGGCCAGCCAGCGGGCCATCAGCGCGGCGAAGCCGGGCACGTGGCGGCCCAGGTCGACGAGCCCGCGGTCGAAACGGGTCGCGCCCGCGGGGGTACGGACGAGCAGCCGGCCGGTGCGGTGGACGAGGTCGCGGATCTCGTCGTCGTCACGGCGGCCGGCCGTGTGCAGGAGTGCGTCCAGTACGGCGGGGTCGTGCTCGTGCGTGAGCAGGAACTCCAGGAGTTCGCGGCGCAGGGGGCGCGAGGCCGGGGTGCCGGGGGCGGCGAGCACGGGGGCGAGGGCGGTCCGCGCCGATGCCGGGCCGCCGCCCAGGAGGCCGGTGACCAGGGGAAAGAGGATCGCCCGGGCGGCGGGGCCGTGGTCGAGACACCGGTCCACGTAGACGCCGAGGTGCGCCGCCGTCTCCGGCCACCGTACGGCGGTCTCGCGCACCAGGGCGGCGGCCCGGCGGGCGAGGTCCGGGGCCGTGACGTCGGCGAGGGTGCGGACGGCCTCGCTCGCGTGCGGTCCGTGCAGGCGGGCGCGGAAGGCCTCCAGGACCGGTTCGGGGTGGGTGGTCAGGGCGGCGGCCAGCGCGCTCGGCGGGAACTGCGGGTCGCCGGACACGAAGTGCCGTAGCGCCTGCGGGAGATGGCGGGCGCGGGTGTGTGGATCGCGGACGAGGAGGGCGAGCGCGCCGCCGTGCAGGGTGCAGTCGGCGGGGCGGGCCAGCAGGAACTCGGCCGCGTAGCGCAGGAGTTCGCGGTCGGCCTCGGTCCGTACGTGTGGTGCGGCCCGCAGTCCGTACGCCACCGCCGCCACCCGGCGCGCCGGCCGCTCGTCGTGCGCCCACCGGTCCACGGCCCGGCACACGGCCGACGGCTCCTCCTCGGCCAGTACGGCGAGAAGTTCGTCGGCCCGCCCGTGCGCACAGCCGACGAGCACCTCCGTCAGATCGTCCAGCGCCCGCCGCCGATGCGTGTGCAGCAAGGCCTGCGCGGCCGTCGCCACGGTCGCCTCCGGCGTCGCGGGCAACGCCCGCTCGTCGTCGAACCACCGGGTCAGCAGCGGCTGTACGACGGCGGGGTCCGCGGCGAGCAACTCAGCGGCGGCGTCCAGGAATCGGGGCTGTCCGGCGGTGTCCTGCGGGGGCCCATCGGCGAGCACGAGCCCCCGCAGCAACGCGAACCGCTCGACATGGGGCAGGCGCAGCGCGGTCCAGAACTCCGGCGCGAACTCCTTCGGTACGGCCGCCTGTTGCCGCCTCCGCGCCACCAACTGGTCGGCCAGCAAGCGCAATGCGTTGCCGTACGGCGTGGCATCGGGCACCCTTCGCAGCACCTCGGCGAGCAGGTGCGCGGCCCACCAGGAGTCCGGGTCGGCGTCCAGGGCGTCCGCCAACTCCTCCATCCTGAGGGCCAGTTGATGGGTGCCGTGTTGCCGGGCGAGGAGCAGCAGGGCCTGTACGACGGGGCCGATGCGGTGATACGGCACGGGGAGGGGGTGCCCGGAGCGTGGTGTCCGGGGCCGGTGCACCAGGGCGCGTAGGGCCTCGTCCAGGTCGAGGTGCGTGCCCTGGATCCAGTCGGCCAACTCCTCGTGGGCGAACCGGTATCCGGTACCGGCCGGCACGAGCAGCCCTTCGGTGAGGACGGCGGACGCCCACCCGGTACCGCCGCCGAGCCGGGCCGGTGCGGGTCCCCACGGGAACACCGCCTCGAACGACTCCCGGTCCAACTCCCCCTGCCCCGGCCCGAGACTGCGCCGCGCGGCCTCGTGCACCTGCCCGGACACCTTCGCGGCGAGCCTCCGTACGGCGGTGCCGCGCAGCCCGTTCTCGGCGGCGAGCCGGACCGCGATCCGGAGGCACATCAGGTCGAGGTAGGCGGCGAACACGTCGTCCCGGTCGAGTTGGGCACCCGGGGTGGAGGGCAGCGCGGCGAGCACCTCGGAGAGAAGCCGGAGGGTGAGGGGGTGACGGGCGTCGGAATCAACGAGAACACCCTCCGGCACGGCATACGCTGCGCGAGCTCGGCGGGCTTCGTGCGGCCCAAGGTCCCCAAGCTGAACGCAGGCCGGGGTCACCCCCCTGGGGGCTGCGCCCCCAGACCCCCCATCGGCCTGAACGGCCTCGTCCTCAAACGCCGGACGGGCTGAAAAATACGGACCGGCGTCATCAGGCGCGGGGGCGCCGTAGCGAGCCGGATTTGCCGCGTCAGGAGCGGGCTCCCCGAAGAGAAACTCACCGACGCCGTCACCCACAGGCGCCCCGGAGCAAACCGAACCCGCCCCGCCAGCCCCACCCTTCCCTGACAAAGACCCGCCGTACAGCAACTCCCCCGGAAACCCCGCCCCCGCCCCTTCCCAATACTCCGCCCGACACCCCACCACCAACCGCGCCCCACTCCCCCGCAACCACTCCCCCGTCCCCCCGGTCCACTCGGCCAACCGGTGCGCCAGCACCGGCGGCATCTCCTCGGGCCCGTCCAGAAGGAGCAGCAGGGGGCGGCCGGTGTCACGGGCGACCCGGGCCAGGCGTTCGGGGCTCACGTCGCCGAGGTCGCGGGAGCCTTCCGGCAGGGAGACGGACGCGGCGACGATGCGGGCCGCCCGTTCGACCGTCCTGCGCACCGCGTCCGCGACCGACGCGTCCCCGTCCCGCAGATCGGCGCCGCGCAACCACAGCGTGGGCGCCGGTTCGGCACCGCCGTTGCGCCGTGCGGCGAGCGCCGCGAGTTCCGTCGTACGGCCGCTGCCCGGTGCCCCGACGAGGCCCAGCACGGCGGCCGGGCTCTCGACGAAGGCGGCGAACTCCCGTACCAGCGAAGGACGTTCGACCGGCTCCACCACACACGAACCGTCGCCGTCACGGCCGGGACCGATGAACCCCGCCAGCGCCCCCGGCGGTCCGTCCGAGCCCACCGAAGTCGCCGTCAGTTCCAGGACTCCCGCCAGATTGAGGTCGGCGCCGTACGCGGGCACCGTCGCAGCGTTGCGGGCGAGGAGTTCGGTCAACGGGTCCCCGAAATCTCGGACTTGGCGCAGGGGTACCGCGAACCCAGTGTCCCGTTGGCCGGACTGCAGCGCCGTGCCGAGGACGCCGATCACCGCGCCGGTCGCGGCGTCCAGGACCGGGCCCCCGGCCGCTCCACCACCCAGCCGCAGCGCGTCCCGCCCGGCCGTGCCGATCGCCAACTCCAGGGCGTCGTCGAGGAGATGGAAGCGGTCGGTGGCCGTGTAGGTCACGGAGGTCGCGCCCAGGAGGCGGGCCTCGCGCCAGCGGCCGGCGGCGACGCGTACGTATGTGCCGGTCTCGACGCGGTCCCGGACGGTGACCGGGAGCGGGTCGACGCCCAGGCCCTCGGTGCGGACGAGGGCCAGGTCGAGGGCGGGGAGAGGGGTCACCGCGTCGGCCGTCACGAGGCAGGTGCGGTCGCCCGCTGCGTGCAGGACGATGCGGGGCAGTCCGTCGACCGCTTCGTGGCTGGTGATCACCGTGCCATGGTGGTCGGCGACGAAACCGGTGCCGCGCGGGCGCCCGGCGAGGTCACGGATGCGCACCAAGGACTCGTCACCGGCAGCCAGGGCAGCCCCGGCCCCGTCAGCAGCATCGGGCGCCGCGCCGATCACGTCGCCAACAGCGGGTGCGGCGCCGTGCGTTGATCGCGCCGACGCCCGTGTGTCCTCCCGCGTCCGACGGCCGCCGCCCGTCCGCGGGCTCCGTCCCGCCATGGTCGAACCTCCCCGCCCGCCCCGCCGTACCCGTGCCCTGTGTTCGACGGTAGGCGTGTCGTGATCAGCGGGACAGATCGCGTGGTGAACGCGCCCCCTTCCGCTCCCTCGGTTCACTCCGAGCGCCTGCCCGGACGGGTGAATAGAAGCGGAGGGTTGGATACACCCTAGGGGTGGGGGAACCGAGGGGGGACCGTGGAGCGGCGGGAACGTAGACCCCGTGACCGCCGCTCCACGGGCGGGACTTGGTCCCCCCGGGTCGCCTCGCAGAACTGGGTCAGGCGAAGACCGCGAGGCTCTTCGCCTTGCCCTTCTGTTCCTCCACGAGTGCCAGGAAGCGGCCCTCGGGGTCGAAGACGCCGACCGCGCCGGCGCCCGTGTACTCCTCGGGGATGTCCAGGCGGACACCGTTGAGGAGGAGCTTCGCCCGACGAGAGTCCACGGACCAGCGTGGGAACGCGGCCTCGGCGGCCTCCGCGATCGGCATGACCGTCAGCTCCTCCTGGAGCTGCTCCAGGGTCCTCGCCGCGTCCAGCTTGTACGGGCCCACGCGGGTGCGGCGGAGGGCGGTCAGGTGGCCGCCCACGCCGAGGTCCTCGCCCAGGTCGCGGGCCAGGGCCCGGATGTAGGTGCCGGACGAGCAGACCACCGAGACCACCAGGTCCAGGACGGGGGTGCCGTCCTCGGCGACGGCGTCCCGGACGTCGTAGACCGCGAAGGAGGAGATGGTGACGGGGCGGGCGGGGATCTCGAAGTCCTCGCCATCGCGGGCCCGTTTGTAGGAGCGGACGCCCTTGATCTTGATGGCGCTGACCTTGGACGGGACCTGCATGATCTGGCCGCTGAGCTTGGCGATCCCGGCGTCGACGGCGTCCCGGGTGACCTTCGAGGCGTCTGTCGACCCCGTGATCTCGCCCTCTGCGTCGTCGGTCAGGGTGCTCTGGCCCAGGCGGATCGTGCCCAGGTACTCCTTCTCCGTGAGAGCGAGATGCCCTAGGAGCTTTGTCGCCTTCTCGACTCCGAGGACCAGTACGCCTGTTGCCATGGGGTCGAGGGTGCCTGCGTGCCCGACGCGGCGGGTGCGGGCGATGCCGCGCATCTTGGCGACCACGTCGTGCGAGGTGAAGCCCGACGGCTTGTCCACGATGACAAGGCCGTCGGGCGTCGGGGTTTTCTCGGTCATTCGGCGGTGTCGTCCTCGTCGTCGTCCTCGTCGTCCGGCTTCTTGTACGGGTCCGCGTCACCCGCGTACGCGGCGCCCGCCGAGACCTCGCGTACCTTTTCGTCGGACTGCCGCGCCTTGTCGAGGAGGTCCTCGATGGTCTTGGCGGTGTCCGGGAGGGCGTCCGCGACGAAGGTGAGGGTCGGCGTGAACTTCACGCCCGCCGCGGCGCCCACCGCGGAACGGAGCACGCCCTTGGCGCTCTCCAGTCCGGCAGCCGCCTCGGCCCGCGCCTCGTCGTCCCCGTACACCGTGTAGAAGACGGTCGCCTCCCGCAGGTCACCCGTCACCCGGGTGTCCGTGATGGTGACGTGCGTGCCGAGCCGCGGATCCTTGATCCCGCGCTGCAGCTTCTTGGCCACCACCTCTCGGATGAGGTCCGCCAGCCTCTTGGCACGCGCGTTGTCGGCCACTGGTCCGTCTCCTTAGTAACTACGTCTTGCTGCAACTACGTCTTGCCGCTTGCTTCGCTCTTCGTCCGGCTTCGGTCTTCGTCCGGCTTCAGTCTTCGTCGCTGTGAAGTCTGCGTCGAACGGAGAGCAGTTCCACCTCGGGCCGCGCGGCGACGAGTCGCTCGCAGCGGTCCAGTACGTCGGTGAGGTGTCCCGTGTCCCCGGAGACCACCGCGAGCCCGATCTCGGCCCTGCGATGGAGGTCCTGGCTGCCCGTCTCGGCCGCGCTCACCGCGTACTTGCGCTGGAGTTCGGCCACGATCGGACGGACGAGAGAGCGTTTCTCCTTCAGCGAGTGGACGTCGCCGAGGAGCAGGTCGAAGGACAGAGTCCCCACATACATGTATGTCCGGATGTCCCGCCGGTTCGGGGTATGGGCGCCGGTCTCGGACGCCGATACAGGAACCGTACACGCAACGGCCGGGGCCGATCGACGGAAATTCTCTCCGCCGACCGGCCCCGATCGCGTGCTGTGTCGATCAGCCGCGAGGCTTCTCGCGCATCTCGTACGTCGCGATGACGTCGTCGACCTTGATGTCGTTGAAGTTGCCGAGGTTGATACCGCCCTCGAACCCTTCGCGGATCTCGGTGACGTCGTCCTTGAAGCGACGCAGACCGGAGATGTTGAGGCTCTCGGCGATGACCTTGCCGTCGCGGACGAGGCGCGCCTTGGTGTTGCGCTTGACCTCTCCGGACCGGACCAGGACACCGGCGATGTTGCCCAGCTTGGACGACTTGAAGACCTCGCGGATCTCCGCCGTACCGAGCTCGACCTCCTCGTACTCCGGCTTGAGCATGCCCTTCAGGGCCGCCTCGATCTCCTCGATGGCCTGGTAGATCACCGAGTAGTACCGGACGTCGACGCCCTCGCGCTCCGCCATCTGCGCCGCGCGGCCCGCAGCGCGGACGTTGAAGCCGATGACGATCGCGTCGGAGCCGGTCGCCAGGTCGATGTCCG
>Ga0307515_10004637_pt1 | contig 28223 bp, 16 predicted proteins | sample 17_EM_MG_FD_194513 | JGI IMG/M metagenome (GOLD analysis project Ga0307515, IMG submission 194513) | Populus trichocarpa ectomycorrhiza microbial communities from riparian zone in the Pacific Northwest, United States - 17_EM | ecosystem: Host-associated > Plants > Roots > Unclassified | place... | reverse complement strand
TTTATTATTTTAATTATTATTTATTTTATTTGAGATAATTTATGAAATTATATTTTTTTTTCAATTTCATTCACATTCAATTTTTTAATTGATAAGATTTATTTCTCTTTATTTTAATAAACTTGAAAAAAATAAAATATTAATACGTTATTTTTCAGCTCATTTTCTATGACATAACCCAATACTGAAAAATATTTTCCAACTTATTTTTCATTACACTACCAAACATAAAAATATAATTCACTTTTCTTGAATTCATTTTTTAAAAAAAAAAATACTTTTAGCAAAGGGCTAGGTATTTCTTATTGAGTTTTAACTTATTTTTTGATAAAATTTAAAATTTTTTTATTTTACTTTAAATTAATTTTTTTAATGTTTCTTAATTGTTTTAATGTAATGATATAAAAAATAAATTTAAAAAAATAAAAAAAATATTAATTGAATATATTTTTAAATTAAAAAAAAACTTTAAAAAACAATCCATACCTAACTAAAATATACAAAGAATCTCCACGTTACTCAGTTTACAACTAATTCTATACTTTGCTAAAAGATGACTGGGTCCCTCGTATTAGCCATTAGAAAAAACAGAACATTGAAAAAGAGAGACGAGAGAAGAGAATCCTATCTCTTTCTGACAAAGGCTTGAAAGGCCAGCAACTCCTCTCAATTATCTACATGGTGGGCTTTGAATATGGTCTGTCTGCTCAGTAAATTAAGAAATGCACTTTGTCACGTTCAAACGGCTTGCATTGCAGGATCAAACCTTTTCCATTAGGCGGCGTGAATATTAATTAATTAAAGCCACCCGCTTGGTTGACACTTTTCCCCCCCATCCAGCCCTTATTCATATCTGGCACACCTAAATTTCACATGCTTGCTTGCTTTCATCTGTTCGTCGCCCTCGAAAATATATTTGCATGGCATATGCTCCCAAACGGTCCGTCTGTTCTATATATATATATATATAGAGAGAGAGAGAGAGAGATGGGATATTTGCTTTGCTTCCAATCTTTCCTGTCAAGGAAAGAAAGAAAGTACTTACTACTCACTTTCCGAGATCCCTAGTGTGCAACACTTTAATATAGGAGGAGCTGGTGATGCACTCTTTTGCCTCCGCTGGAGATCCCTCTTGCTTGCTTGTACAAAATGCTTAATATCTTGGGAAAGGAGGCTGCTTGCTTATTCATGGTTCATCAGTAGTTCAATGGTAAAAACCAAGAGGAAGAAGAGGGCATTTTTACAGAAGATAATAAAAATCCATGTATTAGGTGTTGTAATGTGTACAAAAGTGATTCAACCACCTCTCTAACCATCTATTCTACTTTTTCACTGCTTTTCCTACCATCCTAGCCTACAACCTTGATTTCTACTATTTCCTTCATCTTTTTACACAAATTGCAAACGCTTTCAGTCCCCAGCCAATGCAAAGCCACTCCCAACTCCATCAAATTTACCTCTCCTAAGACGCAACCCAACACAATTGTTCCCTGTACACAAAGAAAAGGAATCCATAGAACTCCATCAGTCCACTACTGAAATGAAAAATTGGGTTTCAACAGCAACTACAGGCATCAAGTGAATCGCCACATACCTCAACCACAACCCATTTCAAGGCACTTCAAAGAGACACCTGGAAGGCTTTAAAGCAATCCAGAATTCATTCAACTCCAATAAGATATCATCATGAATGTGCATCCTCTGAATCACTCCCTGAAGAACTCCCTGAATCAGAATCTGCAGTTTAATTCAAGATTAGCACTTCTGCAACAAAACAAACTCTCTTAAATTAGACTCCAAACATCAGAATTGAGTGTACCACTTGAAGATGAAGAATCATCACTCGAACTACTGGAGCTACTGGAACTGCTACTTGCATGTCCATTGTCTTTCTCAATCTCCACTGGTGGGAAACTACTCATTGGCATCTCATCGCCAATGTCAACATCTTCATCCCCAACATCCCCTTTCTTCGGCTTCTTCGCCTCATTTACCACCTCCATTCTATCATTTCCAGGTACATCCTACTCAATTGAACACCCAATAATAAGCCATTCAAGCACTACAAATACATAACAGAAATGAAATGAAAACAATGCTATAATAGAAAACTTAGACAAATCATATACCTTATTATTGCCTTCACTGATAGCAGTAGCGCCCGCATTTGTGTTAATACCCATCAAAGCTTGCCGCTTAATCTTGCTAACCATCTTCTTGTAATTAGTCACAAACCGATCCAACTCCCATAATGTCTCTGTATCAACAGCCTCTATATCAAGCTCGATCTCATCACCCTCTTGCCTCAAATGCCCATTCCTCTTCCTAATAATCTGCACAACTTGCTCCATTTTCTCTTGTGGCAGACTCTGCAAACCAACACCTAGCTTGTGCTTCTCTTCAAGATTCATCTCTCGCTTATTTGGATCCTTTGCTTTCGGCTTTGGTTGCTTCAATGGCTTCACTTGCGGCACCCTCATTGGTGATGGCGTCCTCACGGAATTAGGGTTTTGATTCATCCCGGTTGGCTGCTGCTGCTGGCCAATTGGATCAGATTTCGCTGTAACTGGCATAAAATCACCATCAATTTTACTAACCCTCTCTGGCTCTCTTCTAATATGATCCCAAGAACTCGCTTGCACTTCTTGAACTAGATCATTCTCCTCCTCTTCAACATCCTCACCCACCTTCTCCTTAATCGGCCTATACAAATCCTGAAATCTTGTCAGAAACTGTTCGGCAAGAATATAAACTTCATGACCCTTAGGGTTATACTTCATGGCATTATTAAATGTCAATCTAACATCAGCAGCGAAATCCCTTGGCGATTCATACAAATTCTTGCTCAAATTTGTCTTCACCGTACCCAAATCCATCGGATTCTTGATTATATCATGGTAATCATGCAATTGCAAACCCACAACATCTACTGGAGTATTAAAAATATACCCTAATTTTTGCTTCATCAATTTCGACAGAATTTGACTGCAATTCTTCATCAATTGCGCATTATCTGGACTTGATCGCTTAAAATTGTTAAAATTTGAAGGGGCCGGAAACGGCCGCTTGTTGCCGGATACTTTCTTGTTTGTAGAGGTTTGCTTTTTGCTACTGAAGTTGGAGCTGGGTTGTCCGATGTGGAAATCAGAGGATTCGATTCTGTTTTTCAACTCTCGGATCTTTTCAAGCTCGTAAACTAATCGACTTTTTAGCTCGATTAGTTCTTTCTTAGAACACGAGCTAACATTGAACGACACGTATCCTCCGGTGTTGAAATCGTGGTGATTGTTCTGTGGACGGCGGTTGATAGACGACGCGTCATCTGAAGCGGCTGAAGGAGATTCATCGACGTCAGGGATTTGTGGTGGTTGAGGTGGCTGAAATTGGCGTTTTTTGGAGAACTTAGGGTTAGGGTTGGAGAAAGGGATTTTGCCCATGAATTTAGCTCCACCACCACGTGGCTGTGGCTGCGTCCAATTCGGTTCGTTCCGGTTCGCTAACACAGCTGACGCCATGAATCCGGTTCGATTCCGGTAGATCTCCGGTGAGAAATTAACATGAATCAAGTGGGCGTGAGTTACACGCGTTGCCGGGATTTTAACCTCCACGCGCAATAAAAATATAATTGGAAACCAAAAAAAAATTCTAATAAACGTGAAGAGTTAGGGTTTCTGAAGGATTGATTTAGAGCGAGGAAGATAGGAAGCGAGGGTTGGTTCTTAAAGGCGATGAGATCTGCCCGAAGATGTTACGGGCAAGATCAGGGCCATTGACTTAGTTTTGTTTCTTGATTTGCTGCCCAAAAAACCGACCGACTGACCTGGCATTGATGGTGAGGATTTGATATGAAGGACACGTGGGGGTGTTTAGATGCGTCTGATTGTGATTGTGATTTGGGGTGAATTTGGATTGAATTTGTCGTGAATTTAGGGTTTTTCTAGGTGGGGGCCAGGGGGGTGATGACGTGGGGGAAAGCCAACTGGATGGTCCGGCGTAAGTGAGAAGCTGACGTGAATGTGATAATACCGTATGCCTATGAGGTTAATTGAGTAAATTGAGGTTTGCGGAGGAGGGGAGAATGATTGGAGTAGCTGAGGTGAGGTTTTTGTCTGGGAATGAAGTGGAGGGAGGAGAGTTTGGATTTTTTTATATGTATAATTTTTTTTAAAGTACAAAATAAATTTCTGTAAAAGTTAAAAACATGCGTTTTTTGAGTCCTGACAAAAAGTTTAACTGCAACTTATCTAGCTATTTTTAAAGTATTTTTTATTTAAAGATATATTTAAATAATAATATTTTTTTAATTTTTAAAATTTACTTTAAACATAAACATAATTAAAAATAAAAAAAATCAATAATATTTTTTAACTACAAAGACAAACACGTGTTGAATTATAGAATCACCCCTGCTCATGCAAATATCAAAAGTTGGATTTTATTTCCGTAAGTGGTAGTAATCATTAAGTGAGTTGTTAGCACAAGAAATAAGAATTGATGTATGGATTCAGGTAATTCGGCACAGCATTTCTTTAAAGTGGATAATAACAATAAAAAAGTAGTGACGAGAATCTCATAAGATCCAGGACGGTCCAGTTGTGTTTTGGAGGGAGAGTGAAAATTTAGAAATGCCTCTTCTTTGCCATTTCATTTGTTTTGGAGGGAACATTTGACTGCCCAACACCACAAGCAGCAACAGCAACGCCATTAGATATTACAGTCATTCGAAGACAAAATGGAGAGTCTCTGAGCTGAGAGAGAACAAAAAACAATGATTGTAGTATAAGAAGAAGCAGCAGCAGCAACATTATAGCAATAACAAGTTCAATGGTGAATAAGGAGCAACAAGACAACATCATCGTATGGAGAAGACATGGAGTCAGTCCATATTATATAATATTAATATATAAAAATTAATTTAATATTTTTTCATATAAAAACACTCGGAAAAATATAGAATGCCAGTCAGCTATCTGATTTCAAATCCAAAAACAACCACAATCATGCAAGTCAGATATTAAGTATGAGAGGAGATCGTCGATGACCATTTATAGGACGAGGAAAAATTCTAATAAAAAAATGGCTGTGAGACACAAGGATTTGAAAGAATTTTGATTGGGCGGCCCAGGTTGGCGATCAGGCTTCGGAGATGCTTGGGATTAGCATTGCTTAGCTTGGTAGAAGTTTCAGGTAATTGAAGAGTAAAAGCCCATTTCTCTTCGAGGCCTTCTTTATTTATTTCTCTCCTGGAACCCTAAACTCTTATATATATATATATAAATTTCAGGTGGGTATTGTTTGATAGAGCAGCATCCATAACACGTTTCAAAATCCAATTTTGTCATTATTATCAATATGAACCGTCTATAAAATATCCATCAAATTCAAATGAAATTATCATTTCTAATATTGTGCAGGAAAAAAAAGGAAGAAGCAGCTATAACGATATTATTTTCTTCCATTTTTAAACTCTCTTGATGAACTCAATACAGCCACTAGAGAATGCTTCACAATTCTTTTTCAGCCCAAATTTGGTGAATTTGTCTAAGCTGGAGAAAAAGGGTCCATTCTTCTGCTGGCTTTCTTTTACTGTTTCTTCAATGAGAAGAGCCGTATGTACAATGGAAATAGTGATAGAACAATAAATTGGTCCCGTGACATTTGGTTCCCTTTCCAGGGCCCTAATGATTAGATGTTATACATGGGTCTAAGGCATAGACGAAATTGTCACAAGTTTGCTGCTCCAAACTTCATGTTAGTTGTCTATACAAAGAAGATAACCCCACTTCCTCTAACAATTCTCTTTCTTTTCCACTCTCTCAGGTAAGGAGGTTTTTGAATCACAACCACATATATAGTGCCGTGTTTGTGCTGTTTCAGTTTCACACCAACGAAGTGCTATGCACAATTCATTTGGTTCAACAAAATTCTTGTGCAGCCACAAGCATTAAATGCATCTCTTTATTGTCTGGAAACAATGATGTGAACTGCTTGATTTAGGTGTTTGATTTGAAGAAATGGCCAAGAAAGCCATGTTTCTATTCTGGGGGACAAGTGGTTAGAGTCAATACCACATTTGGATGCATATCACATCTTCTTGTTAATGAACTCGACAGAAAGATCTTACGTTTCCAGCATGCTCATTGACAGGCAATAGATTTTAATGGAATCTGACAATTTTCAAACTCAGATGCCTCAAAAATTTTTAAAGATATTTTGAGAGCACTGATTCCATGAAACATCAATTGTTGCAGGGCAAACTGATTTGAAAGGGCACAACTTATGGAAACTTCACCGCCAAATCTGCTTACGCCATTGCTGCAGAATCTCTGTACTGGCAAGACATAAAGAGATTGCTGATAATCTTATTAATTGTTTATGATGTTAAGCGTGGAGAAAAAAGATTGAGACCCTATCTAAGGATCGAAAGCAAGGAAAGCGGAAATTTTTTTGACAAATCAGAATCCTCCTAAAAGTATTTCGAGATTTTTAATATTTTGACACCCAGAAATTCTGCTGTCATTTGCAGGAATCCGCAGGAAGTTGCTAGAGGTGAATTGGATAGTGCTCTGGCACCCTACCCTGATGGATGCAGAGATAGCAATCCAGGCAGTACTAAAAGTGGGGATTAACTCTGTCTAATGGAGCATAGTACTCGTAGGAAAGGCTTATGAGCATCGTAGTTGTTTACATTCAGAATCTTTGTTTTTTTTTTCAAACCCCGTTTGTTCTGGATTTGATGAAGTCATCGCCAATTTTAGATGTACAATGCACTTAGAATATAGGAGACCACTTATGATCAGCTTTTAAAATACACTTGGGCTGCTATTCCATTAAGGTTAAACACATACATTTGTTAGCAGAGACTTATCGCCTTCCTGCTGTCTCTCAGTTTTAAGGTTGGATATGATGGCCGAAGTTCAGAATTATAGATAAGGTGCTAATAATACAGGATAAACGTAAAATATATTACAGCAGCGTTAGTCTAGTCTAATTAAAGATCAGAAACTTTGTATGGCAACAAATCCTTGAAAGCTATTGAGGTCACAGGTGGTGGAAGTTACTTTATTACATTAGAGCGGAAACACATTGCAGAGTACTCCCCGAGCTCAATCCCATGGTACCATTATTTGGAATGAAAATCTGGAAGTTTTTGTATGTTGTAACTTGTCAAAACAGAAGTATAATTCTAAATCTAGAAATGCTACTGATATATCCTACATTCAAATTAAGGTGCTTGTTGCCGATGTTAAGGCTCAAGGCTATTGCTTTCCATGTTGGATTTGGCCGGCCAGTTGGTTCATCTTGGCCCTTCAGATTCTTATTGAAGTAAATCTACGGCAGTATGCTTTGCCAAGTTTTTATTTTGCTGGGGAGCGGGCTTGGCCTTACGAATTAACCATAAACTGCTACACGATAGGTTATTTGATTCTGCGATGTTCATAAAGTTCATGGTTGATTCCTAGCATACTACAGAACAAAGTTCTGAGCTATTCATGCTGAATATCCAGATAATGAGTGTTGGTTTTCTTCGCACTGCAGATCTTCTTTACGGCAGTTACATCTCATTTCTACCACTCCTGCTGTTAATCCATGTGCAAAAGAGTGTGCCATCTGGTATTAAATATAATGATAAGAAGTGGATGAAAAAACTACATCTTGGACGTGCCAGAGCTCTAAATCCTTAGCACAAACATGTACTAGAAAGATCCACCATGATCAGTAAAAGATAAATTTCATCCAAAAAGATAAAACGGGATAATAAAAGATAGCGAAAGATATCGCATACTCATCAATCATTAGTTTTATATAATCAACAAAGACCCTTACATGTGTCCTAATATAAAACATCCAAACTCTTTGTGCCGTATAATCACAGGCGTCATTAGGTGACAAGTACAACTGAAGGGTCACAGCAACAATCATCCAAGAGACAGCAGCAACATAAAGCTGCAAGACTGCAACACATACACCATAAAAAGAACAATCTTTAGAGCATCAACATGACAAGCTACAGAGTCTATGTGTATGTAGCAAATATTCAGAGTGAAAATAAATGTAGAAAGCATACCATCCCTCCAGAAAGCCTACTTGCCGTTGCGGTGGTGGTGGCGGTGCATAATATTGAGGAGGCGCCATCACGGGAGGCGGTCCTTGATAAACCCCTGCATCATTACTATTCTGGTCAAGAAAAAACTAAAATTTCAAAAAGAAAAGGTGGGCATAACTTGAATAGGATCCATTTGGTTCTGTAGCTTTATTTTGCTCATCTGTAAAATTAATTTGCTAGCAAGGAAGCCATCATCTAACCGTCGAGACTAAGATTAGATGATCGTTTCTTGCCTGATGACAGAGAAAAAGGTTTTCAATCCATGACTTCGGATTAAATGGTGACAGTGATGTATCTGTATGTGATGCAACATGCAAGTACCATAAATGCTCACAATAAAATATTACTAATTGTACACGATGACAAAGAACTCTCTTTCATAGAGGAATAGAAAAGAAAAACAAGCAATACCTTGAGGGGGGTAAGGATAACCATACTTGGGGTCATTCATAATGGCAAGACAAAGCCAGAACACAACACCAGAAAGAGTTGATGGAAGATTGGACTTGTGGGCAGACGTTTGGCTTATTAATATATGCAAAAAAGTTGAAAGGAATATATAGTGTGGAAAGGATCTGAAAGCTCCAGAGACACATGTCTCAAGTCTAGCACTACTAGAGTATAAACTATGCGTTTAGATGAACTGGAATATGTTCCTTTTCAAATTGTTATGTTCTCCTTTTTGTGATGATTAAAAATGTTAATGAACTAAGTGAACGTATTTTTTAAAATGATAACTAGCTAGTTCAACTGTGTTAACCGGTGGATTCTGGGGTAGGATAGATATGCAGTGCAACGGGGCATGTAAAACTGGAAGGCAGTAGTTCTACTTTACAGGTTTCCTTAAATAGGCAGAAATTCATGTTAAGATTCTGTTTGATTGATATTGTGACGGTAATTATTATTTAAAATATTATTTTTAAAATCAGTATATTAAAATGATATAAAAATATAAAATAAATAATTTAAAACAAAACAAAATCATTTAAAAAAAAAAGTAGTTCAACAACATTTTTCAACCGCGGAAACAAACAGGATATAAATAATAATGAGTGCAAAGTATTCCTTACATAAATGAAAAGCTTTCACATTACTTTTCGGCTTGTAAGATCTTATCAATGAACTTCATCAAGAATATCGAGCCCTTAAAGCAATTGTTCCTTGCACACAGCAAGACTCGTCTACATTTTAATAAAATGACAAGGTATACCAAAATAATCAGAAGGAATTCCCTTTTTTCCCCTTCTCTCAGCACAAGCAACTGAACTCAATCCATTCCCAGATTATTACAGCACTTGGTGGAACATGGGATGATCAAGAAAAGATACCTCTGTTTATGTTTCTGGTACTTAATGCTGGCTGGAGTGCTATTAATTTACCATGCACAGTGCTTTGAGTATCTGTAAAATTTCTTTCTCTAGCTAGAGTGACTGGTATCTATAAAGAGATGATTCTCTTAGTTATGCTCTCACCACTTTACAAGCAATTCCATCTCACTTTATTCCTTTTTCCTCTTATAAAACAACCTGTATCTTTTATTTCGTTGGCTCTGCCGCCCATATAGCGCAAAGTTTTGACACATCCATGGTCTATCACTGTATGCATGAACATATCTTATGTTCACCGGTAGCGTCATCTTCTACTTCATTTTTCAGATACGGTAAAATTGATGTGTGAAATGAATATATCTACTGGAAGCCCTCAGCATGCCTTTCGGCTCTATTGATTATACTTGTAAAAGGTCTTCAGCAGCTTCCTCTTTTTTTTTCTTTTTTTTTTATTTAGTTTAACGTGGGTGTCCGGGTCAGCTTGCGCGCACCTCGACTAATCCCACGGGCCTCCAGTGGTCATCATATGAGCAACCACAGGACTCGAACCTGAAACCACAGAAAGAGCAAACATCTTGATCTCAAGTTCTTATCACTGCCACCACCTAGATAGTTTCAGCAGCTTCCTCTTTCTTTCATGAGTTATGGCCATCGTATGTATTGTCCTATCAAAGTAGGGTGCAAAGTGCAAACAGAAAGACTTTAGAATATAGGGCGGGTCTAAATCCAATATCTCAAATTCTAAATCCACGCGACCCCAATTTTAAGTAGCATAGGGTATGGAGCAGAGGATCAAAGTACATAAAGCAACGCATGAAGGTTGTGATAATATTTTTTTTAATTTTTAAAATTTATTTTTGATATTATCGTATCATAAACAATTTAAAAATATATAAAAATTTAATTTAAAACAAAAAAATTAAAATTTTTAAAAATACCATTAAACCTTGTAAACAAAACATTTATATAGATTAAGCAAGGATGGTGCAAAACCCAGCCTGTGAACATGTTAGATTGTGCAAATAATAGGTAGTACACAATCTTGGCTTGCAATTATTGAAGGATTATCGTTAATGAATGTTCAGAGTACGGGTGACTTTATTTTTATTTGTTTTAACATAAAAGTTAATAAAATATTTTTTATATATAACTTATTAATCAACGTATTATTTTTGTTTAAGTTTATATTTAAAAAAGTTAAAGGGATAATCATAATTCAATATTTAAGTACATGTGAATCTGATGAGTTGTGAAACTTAGCATTCTTAAACTCGGCATCATGCCATATCCAAATAGATATAGAACTAACAATCTTTTTAGTGTATTTTTATTTTTATTTATTTTTATATAAAAGATAATAAAACATTTTTTATATATAATTTATGAATCAATGTATTTTATATATATTATTTTTGTTTAAGTTTATATTTAAAAGAGTTAAAGGCATAATGATAATTTAGGGGCTTGTGTTTGGGGTTAAGGCTTGTGTTTAGGATAATCGGTTAATCTCTTGGTTCTGACAATCTGATACATTTTCTCTAACTAAGGTGGCTGGTGCTTGATACCTACAAAAATGTATTTTTTGGTGAATTTATGGACTCTCTAATGCTTAAATAAGTATTTTTTAAAAAACGAATTGAAGGATATTTTAGAGAGAGACTTTGAAAATAAATATACAATACAGAAAAGAGATCGAGAACCTAGTGTTTGAAGGATTCATGGTGTATTTATAACTCATGAGTTTTGTCTTTTTAAGAAGAGGGGAATTAAAGTGTAATTTTTCCTTGATAGTTTTAATGAGTGGAAATATTCACAACATGCATTAATGAGAGATACATATCCCTTACACAATATTAATGTCGATGAAAATATGGTGAGTCTTTAAAAGACTTTCACAATATCCCTCACACAACATTAATATCGATGGAAATATGGTGGGTTTTTATAGGACTTTTATACACTTAAGGGTATAGAGAGGGTAAGATTCAAAATATCGCCGAGCCCATGGGGGCTGGGCTCTTCCCCTGGGCTAAGTCCATGAGATTTGGTTCTTCTCCAATGCTGATCCTATGAGAGCTAGGCTCTTCCCCAGGTTGAGCTGATGAGAGCTGAGTTAGGCACATTGCTTGAGAGCATGGGTCTTTAGGCATTTGAGGGTTTTTTTAGGCCCGTTAAATTCGAATTTATCATCCTCTATTGATGCTATTAGGAGAAAATTACATTTCAGCCCATTCTTTTCACAAAAAAAGAAGACTCGTGGGTTATATATACTCTGCAAATCCTTTAAACTTTAGGTTAATGATCTTTATTCTTTATTACATACATATTTTCAGAGCATCTCTCTCAAAAATATCATTGTATTTTCTCTCTAAAAAGATACTTACTTAAGCATCGAAAAATTCTTAAATCTATAAAAAAGCCACTTGGATATTTAAATACATCATCAACTTCGGTGCCTATAAGTGCTTTCACCATGCTTTAATTATATTTAGAGTCTATAATACTAGCATTGCCTGTGTTGGACTATGCAAATAGTTTTTTTTTTAAATAAACCTTAAGATCCAACAGACATCTAGCGTGTTTATTTTTGCTTTTACTTTTATGGTTGTTGTGGGTACAACCCTCCACATAAAAAATTGCAAGAGTAAAAGCAATAAATTCATACTTTTACTGATGTGTTTTTGTTTTCAATGGTGAACGCCACCATTAAAAATAAAAAGCAGCAGCAAAAACAAACATGCATATCCTTAATTACAAATGTTTTTGTTATAACATCCCTTAGTTATGGCCCAAATATTCTCATGCTAGTTTGCTTAATGATTAACCAATGATTCTAATAATCTAAATAGCATCTTTAATCATTTTTGTTAGAGAAGTAGCCTTACTCAAACCATGTTTGCCAAATGTACTTACATGGATTTTTTAATTGAATTACAAAAAACTATTTAGAGTTCTTGCTGGCCTTCAAACAACCTTGTTATACATATACAAACACTAAAGAAAAGTTTTAAAACTTCGAAATTTTCTGAAAAAGAGATATAAAGATGTGAGTTATAGTTTATTAATTTTGGAGAATTATTTAAACTGGACCTATCTATAAATATTTTGTATCTCACTTTGTAATTTCGAGTCTTGATGGTTAAGCAAAGAGGTGTGCCCTTAAACACTTGTTAAACCGAAGAAGCTTTCAAATTCCATTGAAATTGGTGTATCTCATGATAAAACTTGTATGATTCTGCTAAATATGAGCCATAAAGCAGAGGCATAAAAAACCCCACGCAGATGACTTGTGCATATGGGCCGGGATGACCCAATAGTTTTTCCTTGCCTAGGCTAGCTTTTCATTTTAACTTTGCAGTCAAAGTCGAACAAGAACAATCCCCACATAAACTGGCGCCCCGCCATCTCAAGAAAAGGTCACCAGATAGCGACCAGACCACCATTAGAGTGGGAAGCTGGTGATGGAGTTTCTAGGGAAATATATGAGATAAAATATTAGTGTTGGATAAAGACTCTGCCTTCTCTTACACTTCAATTCAAAGAAACAACAAGGGTGGGGTGGTGATGGGGGGTCATCATTCTGTGGGTTTTGATTATCACTCGGAAAAAACTGCACCCTTGTCTGTGGAATTTCCCACTGCAATGAATAAATAAATATTATGCGTCCTTTCTCTTACTACTATTTCTATCATTATTTTTGTATTTTAAATCTGAATCTCTTTGGATGAGAACAAAAACACCTGGCTGCCCCTCTGCGTCTGTCAACCAACATACAGTGCCAATGGTACGCGAGGAAAATGACATGTCATGTCAGGACTAGATAATTTATCAAACCTATGATTTTTTTGAAGGGGGACAAAACCTGAAGGTTAAGAGATTGGAATCCTCGTGAAATAAAAGGACAGATATCTTGCAAACAGCAGATGATCTTTCGATTTCGAGCAGAAATTGGATCCATGCGAATTTTGTATCCTCTGTTGATAATGAAAGATCCTACGATCTCATTTTCTATATTAATCTGCAATTATCAATTCAAAGCTTCAGCCCCCACTTTTTTTGTTCTTGATGAACCAGGTTCCCATTGTTCCATTGGGATAATAGAATGAAGACAGAAATGGAATTCAATATCCACACGCTTTATCATCCATGTGAATGAACAAGTTATCATAATCAAAGGAAATTTTAATTAATAATGTCAAGATCAATCCAGAGTAAAGCTCTTTGCAAATGGACCACAATATAATTATACTAGGCTGGTAGCTAATCGACCAAAGATACAGCAACCCCATACATTTTCCTTTCCATTCTTGTGATTAGGTGTAAGAAATTCATTTGTTTCGAAAATCCAATAATAATAGTGACAGCAGTGACAAAAGACGACTAGGTGTCAATTTCCTATAGAGTGCAGGTTTTGAAACTTGTTCAGTTTCCCCTCGAGGATAGCCAGTAGAGGCTTAAATCTCTATGCATTATTGAAGCCGCTCAATAAAGACTTTTTTTTAACTCATGACATTATTGGCCTGTCAATAATGCCTACAACTGCTCTCTCCCGCGAAGCAAATGTCAAGATTATGATATCATCGACCACCCATCCCAAATTTACCACCTACGTAAGAGAGTTTTTCAGGCCGAATTCAAAGTTCCATCATAAAACTAAGACGAAAGGATCGGATTGCTTTTAGAGAAAAGGGGCAATGACTTTCTACAGGCGAAAGAATTCTGGAAGCATAATAAGAAAGAGAGGGGAATCTCTAGGAAAAGGAGGTAAATAGCAGATTTAGTAAAAAGAATAATTATCTGGGGCCGGTAACAAGATGATATTAGAGGGATCAAGAAAGCTATCGAAACCCACTGTCACTGCCCTTATTGTCAACACATAAATCAGAACCACGAAAAATTATAATATATATATATATATATAGCTTTTATAGCCAAGTTGAGATTGGAGAAGCACAGGAGGAAGAAAAGTCCGCAAGGACCACTGGCATCTCGTTGAAAAAGCTGGCAGAGCTTCAAACAAGTGAGAGTGACACCAAACTTGCTATAACCTGAACTAGACTTGCACCGAGAAAACTAGATTTGTAAGAAGATATTAAGAGATGTTCAGATAACGTTGCTGGATCAAAATCGAACTGGTAGATCCATACTAACTCAAATTGGTCTACACCAGATAACTAAACAAATCTAACCAATCACAAGATAATAGCATTAAGGGCAACCAATCAGGGAAAAAAACCACAATTAACAAGGGTCAAACAAGCTACTTAGTGATATAGCGATAATAAACTCATTTCATTTCCACCACCAGTGTACAAAACCCCAACATTTATCTTGACATGAAAAAACAACATTTACTGTAATCGGAAGGACATATCTATAATATCTTATAATATAAATATTATATGTAATCATGATTTAACATTTTTAATTTACCCATAATCACACAGAAGCCTGTGGAACCTTTGCTGTAACAGCCTTAGCTTCTGGACCCAATGGCCCGCCACCACCACCATGTCTCATTTCACCACTTACTGCTACACCACCACCAACCCCTTGATACTGTAGTGGTGGTTGCAGTTGTTGCTGTTGTTGCTGGTGAACCACACCACCCGCCGCAGCATAGTAAACCTGTCTACCAACCGTACTATCATAAGCCATCTGTGCGTATCCGGCATCCTGCATGGCTACCCCCGGCCCACTAGGCCTCACAACTCCCATTTGACCCATTGGTGGTGGGGGCTGTTGATGTTGTGGGACCATATTATATACCGGCTGCTCTCGGTAAACATCGGGTCCGTGACCTGGACCACCCATTCTTTGCATGTAATAGCCCTGACCGGTTTGTCCGGTAACCTGTCGCATTACGGGAGGTGCATGATAAACAGTCCCTGGACCTGGACCCTGTATCACATAAACGGGTTGCTCCATTTGACCCGGTGAGGTGGTCACGGTCATCCCTGCCGGAAACCCGCCTCCGGCAGCCTGTTTCTCGGACCAATAACCTGGTGAAGCGGTCACCTGTTGTGGCATTGTCACAGGCAAATTCGCAGGAGGTGCTCTTTCAGGCAATTTTTGCATGTAATAATCACCGCCAGCAGCAGCATAACCACCGACCAGATTTTCATCGCTGTTTTTTCTATTATACCCAACTTGCTGCTCAGGTTCTCTAATTTGCATTCTCTGCAACTGGGCCTGCAAACTCAAAGGATCCGACCCAATAACCCGATCATCATGACCCGACCCAGCATGGATTTCAGGCAAATCCGGCACTTTCACAGGCGGCGGCGGCGGGGCTCCTTTATCTAACCCGAATAAGAAATCAACGTTATTCGCTGCAGTTTTGGCTGCTTCAACAACCTGACTCGGGACCGAATTCAAAGCCTCAACAAAGCGCTCCCGATCCGATCTGCCACCATCGGAGCCAAAACTTGCAGGTGACGGGTTAACCGGGAAAAGAAACAGCCTCATGCGGGCGGGCTTAGCAGTGGCACGATAGAGACGATCATACTCATGCATCATGTGTTCAAGATCATCATCATTAGTGACAGATATTAAAGCGTCAAGATCTTCACCTGGGAGCTGGTACTTGAAGGCCACGTCGGTGTCACCACAAAGCGCAGAGAGTTTGCTTATCATGACAGAGAACTTGATGTTTCGATCAGCAGCGAGGATTTTGGTCTCTCCACCCATGTAAACAAGCTGGTTGTCGTGCGGACGTGGGTGGATCTTGCCTCCATAACTACACATGAACTTTGCTTTGTAGCTTTGAGGTTGTTGTGATTGGTCTTCCCATGGTGTCGGGTTGTCAAAATCGATTTCACGAGATCTAGGCGACGAGTCGCCTGAATCTGGGTATGAATTATAAGAATAGGTGTTATCCATGAAGACGACCTGGTAAGAGAAGAGGGTTTGGGTAGAAACCAGAGGGTTGCGGTATTTTGTACTTATGGAATTATTAGCAAGCCATGAGACTAGAGGAGGAGAGGAGGGGAGAGAATCAGAGGTGCGGACTGAACAAATCTTTTATAGAGAAATAATGATAGAGTGGATTGTGGTTTGATGGATTTCTCGTGCTATGTTGTGTTTTTGTGGTTTGTTTGCGACAGGTGGTGGTGTAGTAATTGGGGAGGGAGGGAATTAAGGTGATATGAAGTCCTGGAGGGAGAGTTGAGTATAAGGGCTAGATGGACTTTTCAGGGTCAGAGTGGTGGGTCCCTGTGAGCATTGATTGAGAACGTGAAGGAGGAGGAGATAAGAGAGTGATGTGTTGACTGGAGGGGTCTGGCGCCGTAGTCTTTGTTTGGGTGTTTAAATTTAATTTTTAAAGTTTTTTTATGAAAATATAAAATTGGTTTTTTAAATGTTTTATATCAAATATATATATATATGATAAATTTTTAATTAAAGAATATTTTTTTAAAAAATATAATGCATTGGATTACTGAACACGCATTTAAATAAGACAAGTTCTTAACAAGGAATCGCCTATTTATAAAAGGACGGATTAGTCCTTTTGATGTTAAGTCGCAGTAATGGGCAATGATGGGATAACGGGGAGTAGAAGCAAAAAGCTCCTGTTTTCGAGCTTGTTTGCGGTAAAGAAAGGGCAAATGTAAAAGCAGCGTGATTTTCGCGTTACCAGTGGCCCCGCGTCCAAAGCAAAAGGAGTAGCAGAATTATTTTTTTATTTTTTTTTGTTGGATGACTTTTTTTAAGTGCATCTTTTCCAGTATTCTTGAAACAATTGAGATTTTTGTCAAGGAATAACCTTTCCAGCCAACGTGAACACATTAGCAGCGATTGTATTCTTAGGACAAATTAAGTGGTTCTTACAGGACACGCTTTTTTTATTTTAAAATAAATTTGATTGGACATATTTCAATTCAATACTGGTTCGATGCCCCCTTGGTTATTCCAGTAGAGAAAAAAATATATGTTTTTTTAATTCCATTTTTTTTAAAAAAAATATTTTATATTTATATTTCTTTCATTCAACCGAACATAAATTTCAGGGTTTAAGATTCAGTGTGTATTATATACTGTAGAGTTATGTTAATCTGTTCGCCAGTGTACGATAAGGTAATATAGTAGAAAACACCACTTTTTAACTCTCTTTTTTTTTTTTAATTTCCTGTTTTAAGATTTAGAAAGAAAATTAAACTATAATGTTATTCGCTCAATTCAGAGAAATCCTAGTCATATTTCATGGTGGGAGTGCAATACAAGTAGCATCCTAACCCCAGCAAAGTGGTTAGAGTGAGGTACCTCTTGACAGCTTAGCCATCACACGGCGATCCCATTTAAAAACTGAAGGTAAGAAGTAGATTTTCTGCTATGCTTCTAATTATAAATTAGGTTTCCATTCTGAGAGGCTCTATAAAGCTGACACAGCATATAATACAATATAATATATATTGACCGTGGAGAGAAGTCAAGAATAAGGAAGAACAGCCGGAAAACTTGTGTTATTAACTGGAACTAGCAGTGAGACAACGAGATCCACTCCTCGGAGAACGTGGCCTGTTCAGATTAAGATCATCACTTGAAGATTAAAAGAAATAGTTGACCATGATTCTCCTTCCAGTAATGAAGGGTTAGCAAACAAAAAGAATCGTTTGACCTGCTTCGATCCCTGTGAGAGCCTCGTTAACTGCCAGTGGCTAGCTTGGTCAGATAGAAAATTCACGTTCGGATTGTGATTGTTTGATTGTTATTGGTTTTTTAAAAAAAATTATTTGAAAATATATTAAAATAATAATTTTTATATTTTAAAAAATTTAATTTTGATATTAACTTATTAAAATGATTTAAAATACTAAAAAATTATTAATTTAAAATAAAAATAAAAATTTAATTTAATTTTTTAGAAAACACAAACAAACTATCGATAAACCCATTATACAGTCCAATCATTGGGTTAAAAAAATAGAAAAAAACTGAAACTATCGTGGAAACATTAAATGCATCAGTCCACAGAGAGCATGGAGTATAACTCTTTGATATTATTTAACGGTGGTGATAGGATATCATGGTTAATAAATAACACTGTGAAGTTCTAGAAACAATGCCGTGAACAAATTGCTTATAGTATATAATATAGATAGATAGATGCAGAAATCGTAATGCAAAAATAAAAAAATAAAAATCATTTAAACTAGCTAACGTGATAGTTTTTTTTTTTCATGTTTCACTACTCATTTGATGTTCTTGAAATAATTACTTATCAGATAATTTTGTATATAACCTTCTTAGTGTCATTTATTATCTATAATTATTTTCTTAGAAACAAATACACGATCCATTTATTATATATGGTGTGCTTTGAGAGAAGCTATCCTGTCTGGAAATGTGATCGTGATTGTTTTTTAAAATGCTTATCACTTAGAAATATATTAAAATAATATTTTTTATTATTTTTTAAAAATTATTTTTGATATCAGCACATCAAAATAATTTAAAAACACCAAAAACATATTAATTTAAAGTAAATAAAAAAATAAAAAAAATTAATTTTTTTCAAAAATACTTTTAAAACGTATAAATATACATGCTAAAATATATGTTAAAAATAATTTTAAATTTTTTTAAAAATCAAGACAGGAAAAAAAAAAAGCCAGCCCTATTTCTTTCCATTAATGGTCGATTAGTCATTTTTTATTTTAAAATGTACAAAGACCTCCCGACGTCGTCCTCGTCCTCGCCCTCGCCTTGCCGGCCGGTAGCCACCCACCGCTCTGTCTCCAAGGAAAAAACCAATGTGCCATGTTTCCGAAGGAAAGCTGTGTGCTATGCCGAGTGGGGCAGTTTCTGATGCACTTACTTTAATGCGACTAATATATCCATAAATCTAAATTTATTTGAATTGAGACCTCAAGAAGGAGAGAAATGGAGATCGTGTTGACTAGCTGGTGTTGGACATGCTCGAATAAATGCACCCAGGAGTCTTCCACCTGATACAAATCCATGTAAATACCATTTTATTTTATTTTTGTTGATCAAATGTAGGGCCAATTTACGGTCAGTTAGTTCCCGCTTAAATGACATTTACTGGGCTCACGTATTTTTGGCACATCGCCTTTTGTATTTGATAATTTTATAAGGTTATGTTTGTTATTGTGATGAGGATTAAAAAAATATATATTTAAAAATATTTTAAAAATATATTTTTTAATATAAATACTTCAATATTATAAAAAATACTAAAAAATATTGATTTTATATTCTTTTAAATAATAGATATTTTCAAAACACATCTAAAAATAAAAATTACAACACTTTCAAACACTAGTGAAATAAGATTTGAATATATTAAAAATCAGACTAGACAAATTATATTTTAAAAAAAATATATCAAAATATATTTTTTTATTTTTTAATATTAAAACATTAAAAATATCAAAAAATACTAACAAAAAAATTAATTTAATAATTTTTTAAGCCACACACATTTTTGAAATACAATTTCAACCCCAACGTGTCTCGAATAAGGTGTTTAATTTATTTTCCTTAAGGATTGTCCTCTTTTACATTCAATTTACTATATTTAAATCCCCAATTAATTAAGAAGAAGAAGAAGAGGCTTTTCTAAATCGATGTAATTTTGAAGCAATGTCATGAGAAAATAACGAAGCAGACGGACTCACCGAGAATCGGCAATAGGGCAAGAAATATATGGGAAAGAAAAGGTGAACATGATCCACCAGCAAGCCAATAAATATCGAATAATTAAAGAGATGGTTCCTTTGGAAATTCTTTGTTTCTTGGAGGAATAACTGCCAACTTGATCGTAGTTAAGTAGGCTGTCTAAAATACAGTATTCTCGGCGATAATATCTCAAGGAAAACATGACCAGTCAGAGTTGTATCCATGCATGTTCTCCATTGATTCATTTACTCCTGCTCCAGTCTTGCCTGGGAATCTTCTAATAATTCTCATCCTTTTTAGACAGCAGGACTATGGGATGCAAGATGTCATCTGTTACATAGAAATTCAAAGATCTAACGAGGTCGAATTCTAAGAGGCCGTTTGGTATTGTGGTTGGAACTGTGTTTTGTTCCAACCACAAAAGATAGCTGTTTGGTTAATATTTTAAACGCAGGTTTTGAAGATGGGTCCCACTAAAAATTGTGTTTCTACCGCTGGTTTTGATGAAGCAGAAAATTGCTGCTTTTCACTTTTCATTGCCGCCTGTTGCCATATCCTGCACTATTCACTTCTTAAGCTTTCTCTATCTGGATGATTCTCTACACCAGCGTTATCATCAGCGTTATCATCAACTTATAATGATCCAAAACCAAAAAAAATTTCTGGGTAAAAACCAAGTCACCCCAAGAAAGCAATTAGACAGTAATCATCACAAAATAGTTTCATGTCCAAGCAAACACCACAACAAGAACACTTCAAATCCTCCTCACCATTTTCACTTAGCTTACCACCCCAAATCTTGAAGGTCACGAAGTTGCTTCATCCAAGGAAAAAAAGTAAACTTGTTCAAGGATTCACAATGAGATGAGGATGAGCAGTCCTCACGCATATCTTGCGAGACTGATCAGAATCCATTCAAGAATTGCATAGACTAGGAGAGTGATCTTGTTGGTGTTTCTGTTCAGCATGGTTGCAAACTCGTTACCGGCCATGGACCTGCTCTGTTTTTCTTGCTATGTACAAGGAAAGAGATGGAGTTGGGTAAGATATCAAAAGACAATTTATCAAAGGTGAAGTTAAATGGCTTCAAGATAGAGAAAAGGGGGACATTGAATGTTAATTCACTTGGCACAGTTGAATTAATTCACGGGTCGTTAACAGTGTCTTGAAATTCTAATTTTATTTCTATGATATTTTATTTAATATTATTGTGCTCTTAAAAAAATCAAGAAAATTATAGTTTTTATTAAACATGATAAAATTATAAATAGTTTAATGAAATAATAAAAAATATTTGATATAAGTATTATTTATTTTATGTTGTAATAGCAATAGTTAAATCTACAATAATTAAATTTAAAACCATCAAAAAATATATATATATTATTTATTTATTTTTTAATCTCAATTTAAAAAGTATTTTTAACCAAACACATTAAACTACTTTTTTTCAACCTCAATTTCAACTACAGTTTTAACCAAACACCTATTTTTTCAAACCAACCTCAACTAAAAGTACTTTTTATAAAAACAACTTTTTTCAAACCACAACCACAACAGCTACCGCAATACCAAACACACTCTAAGATTTCAAGGATTTTTGTGCTTTCTCTTCTTTTTTCAACAACAAGGATTTTGTGCTTGGCTTGCAAGAGATTTCAGACTCTTTTAAGAACTTCACATTTTCAAGGGCCACTAAAATGAGAGATTAGCATTTCCGTGCATCTCATCTTCTTCGGTCTTGAATTTTCGGAATCTTAAAAAAAAAAAAAGTTAAATTCTGCATTCCAATCGGCTTCCGACCAGCAGCGGTGCCATGTAATGTGATGCGATCCGCACAGGTGAAACACAAGCACACGTTGATGCATTTACCTTGTTGTTCCTGTCATAAAAAAGCTATATTCAGACTGCAAAATTGCGATTTTGCGATGGCAACGATTGGTTCGCCCATTGCCACCCAAGATGTTTTTCTTTGTAAAGACAACAGGAAAAGGTCTTTTTCTTGATCTCCCCACGTTTTTATTGTTGATCCATTATTCTTCAGACATTGAAATTTGAATGGTTAAGGTTCATCTCTAAACATTGACCGAATTAGGATCGTGGGCAATCGTACGTGGGTTGATGTGTGCAAGAGAGCAAATGCTCGTGTATCTATGCGGTGAAACAAGATTTATAAATTTGAGCTATACCTACTACTTGCACTCATCCTTTCTTTACTTCACTGCAGTGGAATTTTAATTCTAATATTTAATTGATAAATAAAGTAAATTTATATGTTTTGATGAAATAAAAATTTCAATTCATTTTATTTATTATATTATTTTTATTGTCTCTATCCTATTTCTTCAAAGATTTATAAAATAACTGGTAGATAAATATTTTAAAAAAGTTAATTTTAACATCAAATATTTTCTCTTTGAAATTGTAAATCAAAGGGGTTAACATTTGATTTATTTTTGTACTATTTTTAGATATTAAATTTTATTTGAAATTTAATTCTTAATACTCAAAATAACTTTAAACATGAGATTTTATCAAGATCTTCCAATTAAATTTAATTAAGAGACTTCCAATCACGCCGTAAATATTAAAGTTGAACTTGAGTAGTTTAAAATATAAAGAATGGAGGCAGTAAAGTAATTATCATTAAGCATGCACTTGAATGATTAACAAAATACACAGACAAGATAGATTAAAGTAATTTTTCTTTTAAAAGGGATATGAGAATCGACTAGAGGAGTTCAAATTCAAATCATTGTAAATTTTATGTCGATTCGAGGCTAACAAGTCCTGGTTTAAAACGCTGCGTGCCGCTAAAGCCAGCATAACTCAATTTCAATGAAATTGTTTTCACACTTTCACAGTACCATGGGTGTTCTTGGAGTACCAATAGTTTATATGGCTGGCATGTCGCACGTGTGGTTAGGTATTTGTTTTTGTTAGGAGATGATTTGGTCCTTTCGATATAACAACTCGAAATTTGGTTGGGGAACCTGTCAATTCATTGTTCTATGAAAAGTATCATACCCGAATAATGGCCTGTTTTTCTTAAGAAGCTCCCTTTGATTTGAGTGACTGAGGGGATGGAATTTAGTTTTTTAAAAAACCTTTTGTTTTAAGAGAGGGATTAGGAGGATTTTTAAAAGCTTTTTCATAAATTTCTCAATGAAACCCTAAATTCATAGGTAAGTTTAAAAAAATATATTGTTTAGGGTGAAAAATCAAGGGTATTTTTTGTTCAGAGTAGTATTTATTTTTTCGCCCAAGTTCAGAAGGTATTTTATAATTTAGCCTTTCAAATAACATGACTCTGGCTGCGAATGCATCTCAGTTACCAGTATAAGGAGCGAACATTGGAGTAAAGAGGCCACAGTTCTCCAAGAACGGCAAACATTTCATTTTCAATGCACAAATCAATGTCAACCTGTCCATCCCCTAAATTGAATTGGGTGCTTCTTCCTCGGCATCATCACTAGGGAGATCCGACCCAGGAGGAACCTTTCCAGGATAGTTAGTTGTTGAAACATCTGATCCAATCATGCTGGAGAAAGAATACAAACTCATGTAAGAAGCTGTCTAGATAACACCATCATTATACTTTATTATAGATTACCAGCTCACCTTCTGTCAACAATGACCATAGATCGAAGCTCACAGTTAGCAAAGCTGCAAGAAAAGGAAGTAATTTCTTATGTTAGGAAAGTATTGTGCATTAAAAGAGAATTAATTTGACACAAAGTGCAATCCAATTAGATGCTGCAAGAAAGTGCCCTACCCTGAAATGCAGTGCATGTCATATTAGTACAATAGAATGCATGACAAGAACATAAGATGCCTTGGGAAAGCATGAGAATAAGGCACTAAGGCAACAATAGGGCAGGTAAAGGCTCAAGTCAAATTTCGTAGGCCAAAAAATACACGATTCCTTTCAGTTCAAATCCAAGCAGAAAGGAAAGGTAACCCATAACTTCTACTGGGAGGACTGCCGGGAAAAAAATGGAAAAATAAATTGTTGTAATAATGCAAGAAAAATAACAGAACGCTCCAGAAGTTCAGGAAAGCAGCCATTGCTTGGTGCTGTGGTAGAAGCCTGAGCATGCAACCACGTGGTTGCAGCTTCAAATTTTGGGCAGCCACGTCATGGGAAAATGCCAAAAGGTGACTGCAACTTCTCCAATGGCATGTGCACATAGCGAGCTAAGAATTTTGCAATTAAAGAATGCCATCTGTATGCAAAAGCTAAAATAGCAGGCAGCTTACCGTGTGCACATTTCTTTCTTCACTGATGGAACGCAGTCATTTCCAAATGCACGCAATGTATGAACCAAAAACCCGCTATGGGTAACAATTGCTATCTCCTTCTCTTTCCTAGTCCACAACCTGCCAAGTGAATGGTTGAGGCCTAAGGTGCAACATGTAAGAAAACTTTACAACAAATTCAAGATATAGCAACACATGAGTTTCTTAATTAAATATTTTTGTAGAGGCTATACTGCAAGACCAAAGCTTTGATATCTAAATTTAGGAGCTCAAAATTGCACGACAGCAAATTGAACAGATGGTGATAACAGATACTATCAAGCAAAATGAGGAATGTCTGATGAAAAGCAACCCCGGATTCTAGTCACTTAGATGGTGAAGCACAGGTAAAACACAAGGAGCCTATGAGGTTTGAGCTGATACAAAAAGTTTATACATAATTTCCAGATGGGGTCTTGAATGGATAAATTTACGCGATTCTAACAGAATATACAGAAAAACTGTGCCCTATCAATGGAGAGACAGTATTCACCAGTTAAGAAACTTCAGTCCCCTTGCAGCAAGTTCTTCAGTTGACTCTCTCACATCGGCCTTCCACAGTAGATCCTCATCTGTTTCTATCTGAAAAGAACATCAAATGGTTATTTAGTTTAACATTCAAGGAAATAACGAGAATTTAGCCTTAACAAATATAACCACCGACGATAACAGGGACAGCAAATGAATTTCTAACTTCTACTTGTATCACTTTTATCTTAGATATCCAAGTACTTGCCAGAGAAAAGTCAACTGCAGGAAAGAGAAATTGATAGTCACTGACATTGTGTCTCTTGTCACAAGGATGTACACCCTGCAACCAAAACGACACATAAGAGAACCATGTAAGACTGTTATGCTTTAGTTTCCCTCTGCATGAGAAATACAAAATCATTAAGAAGTGGAACTAAGTTTAAAGGGGCTCAAAGAGTTCTTGTAATACATAAAAGTGAAAGAAGTTAAGAATCAAGGTCAATGTCCAATTTTTCTCAAAGAAAGCAGTAATTATTCTCTTCAGATTCCCTGCAGAACTTAGAAATGTGGAATTTCTCCAATTAGAAGCACATGTTATTGCAAGAAAAGCAAATAGTATACTAGACGTACAAAATGTTCTCGACAATCTTCTACTGCAATGAATGGGGGAGAATTGTGGCTTGAAATTGCTGCTCGACCACTGCTTCCAGCATTTGCCACCATTAGTGGCAGTGGATTCGCCCCATCTGTGTAGCCCTCCCCTCCAAAAACTCCAACAGCTGTTTGCAATGTCCTGCAAGTCACAGTGATCAAAACTTACTAATGGAATGTTTCAGAAAGAAGAATAGGGGAATGAGAAAGCATCCAAAGATCTAAAGCAAAACATAGAAAAACACAGGCAGTGAATTGAGAACATATTCTCTCTTCAGAAGACTTAGTTGGATGCTTAAATGAAAATTTTATGTCTCTCGCTACTAGTTAGAAGCCTGATGAATCTAGAACTTGATATAAGATCAATTTTAACAAGGAAAGAATTAAATTTATCAACAAAAGAAATGCTATCTATCTGTACTATAACGGCTGGATATATATCCATAAAATCGGTACCTGAACAATGGGGATGTAACAACTAATTCAACCCTCTTGGAGAGCCCAGATGCATGGACATGCTTGCGCAAATTATCAACCTATAACAAAAGCGGTAGCTTCTTTTATGAGATATCTTAATAGTGCAAAATTCTGTTCAGCGCTAGCTTAAGAGCCTGAATTGAATGAGTTTCCTCTCATATTTGGTTTGTTACCTGTTGCCAACCTAGTTGAGTGAGGGGGGCGTCCAAATATTCAGGATTCAAGTATGCTTTGTAGTTCTTTTCTCCCTCAACATTATGCAATCCTTGAGCATGTCTCACCTGGATGCATGGTTTTGTAAGACCACAATACCTTGAATTCAGAGCAAAAGCCAAGAAAGAAGGCAATCTTGGACATCCTTCATTCATTCAGACCATATATGTAGCAGATTCATATCCATAATTGACACAGTAACATCATTTATGAAACAAAAAATTCAATACCAACCAGATGAATTGTTTTGCAGCGGTGCAATGGATACAAACTCGGACCTGGACCACTATCCATAATCTGCAACCGAGCCTAGTAAAAACATTCATTAGCTTTTAAAAACAAGAGTAAATAATACCATTAATGAAGAGAAAAAAAGATTCGGTCAAAGATACATTTTTATAATGAATGGGTTTCAGTTTCGGGGGGAGGATAATACAGGCTAGTTTACCGAGCACAATCAACTAAATCAGTAATCATTTCATAAATGAACTACAATAGGGACAACTGACAAAATGAAGAGATACAATCAGAAAAATAACTTAGAAAGCAGTATTAAGATAACAAAATTCGCTCACCCCACTTTACTATTACAGTTCATTATTATTAAGATGAAGCAGATGAAATCACCAGGCAAATTGGAATTTATCAACATCCATCATACTAAGAAGCAGGTATGCATTGAAAACATAAGAGCAAGTAAGGTTGAAGTTTCTCTAAGGAGATTCAAAATTCAAACACAAACTAAATCTAAATTCATCAACGTTACCTCATAAAGAGCAAAAAAAAATAAAAATTAAGTAATCACACTGAGTAAAAGGTATACAGAATTTATCTAAGAACCTAACAAAAAGAACGCCTGCATTTCTACATAAAAACAAACGAACAAAGAAAGAAAACACCACACGCGATTACCAAATCGACAAGTAAAAAACTGAAGTCGATAAGATGAGATTCTAATGGCTGAAAAAAGAGAGGAAAGGAACATAGACAGAGACAAGCAGCCCAAGTGATAGATGTTCAATGAATTATTAAGTTTGTAATAATGTTTTAGGTATGGTACTGTGTTCTTAGTTCTTACCTGAGAGAGGTGGAGGAGAGGTGGAGGAGGAGGCTTCTTTCTTCGTTATTATTATTATTTTTATTATTAAATTTATAATTGCACGACTGGCTGTACTTAATGTGAAAATATCTCTCGTCTCATCTCTCTCTCTCCAGGGACAGAGAGTCAATTATTAATTTTTGCGTCTTTTGATTCGCTGTTGGTATTTTATTTAATTCATAATACCAGCAGTAGACTAGTATTGTCTGCGTACATGGAATCGGAGTGGTGTCTTTTCATTGCCTGTTTACGCAAATAAAAACCGTATAAATCATTTTATTATTATTTTTACAATTCTTAATAAATTCAAAAAACTTAACCCAAGCAAAGTATAAAACTAAGAATCTTAAAGAAAAACCAAATAAAATGCTAAAGAAATTAAAAATAAAGAGAAAAAATAATAAATTATTTTGAGTGGGAGCGAGATGCCCCTTCCTGACCTTTCATGTCTGGATGGGGATGGGTGCTTGGTTAGTGGCAATTGAATGGCGTGGGAAGGAACTGTGAGAGGGAGTTTCTTTTTTTTTTTTTCTTTTTTCATCTCATATATATATATATTTAGTTTAACGTGGGTGTTCGGGTCAGCTTGCGCGCACCTCGACTAATCCCACAGGTCCTAAAATTAATGATCATGTAAATCTTCAGTGGTCATTATATGAACAATCACATGACTCGAACCTGAAACCATAAAAAAAACAAACCTTTTAATCTCAAACTTTTATTATTGCATCTAAAATTTCTTTCATCTCATGTATTCGACTGGAGTGGTGGTGGACTTGGTCTTGGAGGAAGCGAATATATATATATACGAGATAACATGTCCGCGCGCTGCCGCGGGCTTATAAAACAAATACATTTGATAGTGTTATAATTATGAACCAGCGCTAGATAAGTAATAGAAATTAAAGGTATGATGGAGCAAATATTTCATGAC
>Ga0307515_10004636_pt1 | contig 28226 bp, 23 predicted proteins | sample 17_EM_MG_FD_194513 | JGI IMG/M metagenome (GOLD analysis project Ga0307515, IMG submission 194513) | Populus trichocarpa ectomycorrhiza microbial communities from riparian zone in the Pacific Northwest, United States - 17_EM | ecosystem: Host-associated > Plants > Roots > Unclassified | place... | reverse complement strand
CGCTGGTGCCGGCCAACGACCCGACGCTGATGTTCACCAACTCGGGCATGGTGCAGTTCAAGGACGTTTTCCTGGGCTCCGACAAGCGGCCCTATGTTCGCGCGGCGTCCGTCCAGGCCTGCCTGCGTGCAGGCGGCAAGCACAACGACCTCGAGAACGTGGGCTACACCGCACGCCACCACACCTTCTTCGAGATGCTCGGCAACTGGAGCTTCGGCGACTACTTCAAGCACGATGCGCTCACCTGGGCCTGGGAGCTGCTGACCAAGGTCTACAAGCTGCCGGCAGACAAGCTCTGGGCGACGGTCTATATCGATGACGACGAGGCCTACGACATCTGGACCAAGGTGATCGGCCTGCCGCCCGAACGCGTGGTTCGCATCGGCGACAACAAGGGCGCTAAGTACGCGTCAGACAACTTCTGGATGATGGCCGACACCGGACCTTGCGGCCCCTGCTCGGAGATCTTCTACGACCACGGCCCCGAGATTGCCGGCGGCCCGCCGGGATCGCCCGATGCCGATGGCGACCGCTACATCGAGATCTGGAACAACGTGTTCATGCAGTTCGACATGCAGCCCGACGGCAGCATCAAGAAGCTGCCTGCGCCCTGCGTGGACACCGGCATGGGCATGGAGCGCCTGGCGGCGATCCTGCAGCATGTGCACAGCAACTACGAGATCGACCTGTTCGACAAGCTGATCCGCGCCGCCTCGCGCGAGACCGGCGAGAAAGACCTGTCGAACAAGAGCCTGCGCGTGATTGCCGACCACATCCGCGCGACCGCGTTCCTGGTGAGCGACGGTGTGATCCCGAGCAATGAAGGCCGTGGCTACGTGCAGCGCCGCATCATCCGCCGCGGCATCCGCCACGGCTACAAGCTCGGCCAGAAGAAGCCGTTCTTCCACAAGCTGGTGGCCGATCTCGTCAGCGAGATGGGTGCGGCTTACCCGAAGCTCGCCGCCGACCAGCAGCACATCACCGACACGTTGAAGGCCGAGGAAGTGCGCTTCTTCGAGACCCTGGCCAACGGCATGGAGATCCTCGATGCCGCGCTGGCCGGTGGCCAGAAGACGCTGCCGGGCGAGGTCGCCTTCAAGTTGCATGACACGTACGGTTTCCCGCTCGACCTGACACAAGACGTCTGCCGCGAGCGCGGTGTCGGCGTCGACGAAGCCGGGTTCGACGCGGCGATGGAGCAGCAAAAGGCTGCCGGCCGCGCCGCAGGCAAGTTCAAGATGGCACGCGCCGTGGAGTACACGGGTGGGGGCCATGCCTTCACCGGCTACGAGCACCTCGAAGAGAAGGCGAAGGTGCTCGCGCTGTACCACGAAGGCAATGCGGTGCAGCAGTTGACCGAAGGCCAGGCCGGCATCGTGGTCCTGAGCGTCACACCCTTCTACGCCGAGAGCGGCGGCCAGGTCGGTGACCAGGGTTCGCTGACGGCCGAAGGCGTGTTGTTCGGCGTGCAGGACACGCAGAAGATCAAGGCTGATGTGTTCGGTCACCACGGCATCCAAAGCCAGGGCGTGCTGAAGGTTGGCGACACCGTGACGGCGCGCGTCGATGGCAGCGTGCGCGCGGCCACGGTGCGCAACCACAGCGCCACCCACCTGATGCACAAGGCCTTGCGCGAGGTGCTGGGCACTCACGTGCAGCAGAAGGGCTCACTGGTCGATGCCGACAAGACGCGTTTCGACTTCGCACACAACGCGCCGGTGACGCCAGCGCAGATCACTGAAATCGAGCGCCGCGTCAACACCGAGATCCTCGCCAACGAAGCGACACAGGCCCGCGTGATGGACATCGAGTCGGCGCAGAAGACGGGTGCGATGATGCTGTTCGGCGAGAAGTACGGCGAGAGCGTGCGCGTGCTCGACATCGGCAGCAGCCGCGAACTCTGCGGTGGCACGCACGTGTCCCGCACCGGCGACATCGGCCTGTTCAAGGTCGTGGCCGAGGGCGGCGTGGCCGCGGGCGTTCGCCGCATCGAAGCGGTGACCGGCGCCAATGCGCTGACGTATCTGCAAACGCTTGAGGGCACCGTCAACCAGCTCGCGCACACGCTCAAGTCCGCGCCTACCGAAGTGCCTCAGCGCCTGAGCCAGGTGCTGGAGCAGGTGAAGGCGTTGGAAAAAGAGCTGAATACCGTGAAGGGCAAGTTGGCTTCGTCGCAAGGCGATGACCTGCTGTCGCAAGCCATCGACGTGAAGGGTCTCAAGGTGCTGGCTGCCGTGCTCGACGGTGCCGACGCCAAGAGCCTGCGCGAGACGCTCGACAAGCTGAAGGACAAGCTCAAGACCGCCGCCATCGTGCTGGCCGCGGTGCAAGACGGCAAGGTTCAGCTCGCCGCCGGTGTGACGAGCGACAGCACCGGCAAGGTCAAGGCCGGCGAACTGGTCAACTTCGTTGCCCAGCAAGTCGGCGGCAAGGGCGGCGGCAAGCCCGACATGGCCATGGCCGGTGGCACCGACCCGACGAACCTGTCGGCAGCGCTGGCTTCGGTGAAGGGCTGGGTCGCCGAGCGGGTGTGATGCGGCGCTAGACCAGCGCGTCACTTGTCAGCTTGACGGCGCCCGACGACGCGATGAGTTGGGCCATGTCGAGCAGCGTCAACATCTGCTGGTGCCCGCGCACCAGGCGTTCGCCGCTGTGGGCGCTCTGGTGCACTGGCTGGAGTTCGTTCTCGGGCACATCGAACACCGGGCCGAGTTCGTCGACACGCAAGGCGAAGCGCTGGCCGGCCGGGCCTTGCACCACGATGACGGGTGCGTCGAGGTCGGTGGTGGCGCGTCGCGTGCGCAGCCTCGCCACGTCGACCACCGGCAGCAGCTGGCCTTCGTAAACCGTCATGCCCAGCAGGTGGGTGGGTGCATTCGGTATCGCCGCGAGGCGAGGGCGCTGCAAGGCCTGCAGCGCTGCGGCCGCGGGTAGGCCGAGCCATTGGCCGTCGCACAGGAAGCTGGCGATCGACATCGTCTGAACCGCTACCGCAGTGCGGCGCGGCGCCGACACCTCGAACGCCGGCGTCGCCGGTGCGGCGGCGGCTTTGTGGCTTCCCAGGCGCAGCAGCATCAGGCCCGCTACGTCGTCGGGTCGGTTGTCGCCGCTGGCGCCGTATTCGCGGTAGCCGCCCGACATGCTGTAGCCGGCGGCGTAGGCCGTGCCATCGATGTCGATCACGGCCGTGTCGGCCGCGCCGCGTGCGAGTGTTGGCAAGCCCGGAGGCAGCGGGGCATCGCTGCCGACGGCCCAACGCGTGTCGCTGCTCGACACCACCTTGCCGCTGCGGGTGACCAGCAGGCTGGCGGCCGATTGAGACTCACTGCCCTGCGGCAAGGAGTCTCTCGACATGGCTTCGAACTGGGGTTCGCCGTCGAACACGATGGCGATGCCGCCGACCACGCGCGCTTGCGCGTCAGGCGAACGCAAGGCGGCCGCAAACACGTAGGTGGCGCGGTCGCCGTACAGCGGGCTTGGTGTGTGGACCGAGGCGGCGTAGCTCTGCGAATCGCGAAGGGTCAGCGTGTCGCGGACCCACGGTGCATCGAGTGTCTGGCCACGCCACTGCGCGGCGGCCGGGTCGGAGACCGCGATCACTTCGCCTTGGGTGTCGAACAAGACCAGCAGCGAGTAGACCGTGTACAGCCCGTTGATGCGTGCCAGCACGGCGGCGGCGGCGCTGGCGTCGCGCTGCTCGGCCGGCTGGGCGAGCACTTGGCGCAGCACGCCGTCGAGTGCCCACCAGCGGCAGTCGTTGGCGCGCTCATAGAGGTTGCGGTCCATGATGTCGATGGCCAGGCGCGCGTGGTGGCGCGCCTGCTCGAACACGGCCGACAAGGTGGACAGGTGCAACTGCTCGGTGGCCTGGTCGAAGACCTGGCGGATGCGTTCGCCGGTGAGCCCGACCTCGCGCAGCAGCGTGGCGGTGAACGCCGGTGACGAGCCGGCGGTGGCCGGTTGCAGCTTGCCGTTCCACAGCACGCGCGAGAGATCGCGCTGGATGTGCAGGGCTTCGGTGGGAATGCCACGCAGCTCTTCGTTGAAGAGCGCCTGGGTGTCGATGTTGCGCAGCACGCTCTCGGGCATGGCCGACGAGCCGTCGTCGCGCGGCTCGAAAGCCTGGTCGATGGGCACGATCACGCGGGCTGACCAGCCGGGGCCGTGGTAGCCCTCATAGGCATTGGCGGCGGCGGTCACGCTCAGGTATTCGCGGCCGGCGAACTTCATGTGCTGGTGGCCGTTGTTGCCTGTGGGTTGCAGCACGGCGCCGAGCGGCAGCTGCCAGCGGTCGGACGAAGCCAGCACCTCGCCGGCCGGGTCGACGAGCGCGATCACGGCGGGGTCATCGGCGGACAGCAATTGCTTGAACACGCCCTGCATCTCGTCGGCAAAGCGGAACGAGAGGCACATCACGCCAAGCGTCTGGCTGCCGCTGCGGATGGCGGCGGCGTAGAGCAGGGCAGTGCGGCCGCCCATGGTGGGCGACGGACCGTAGTGTTCGACGTAGGGTGCGCCGGCCAGGGCCTCTGCGAGCCAGGGTTCGGTGCAAGGGGCGCTGGTGCTGATGCGGCCGTCGAGCCGGGCCAGCACGCGGCCATCTGGGCTGAGCACGACGATGTCGTCGTACACGCTGTACTTGGCGGCGTAGTCGGCGAAGCGGGCTTCGAGCTGGCGCTGCAGGTCAGCGTCGGGTGCATCGGTGCCGGTGTTGGCCAGCATGAACTCGCGCACGTCGGTGTCGGTCGACAGGAAGCCGATGTCGGCCGTGCGTTCGAACAGGTTGCGCACGAGGATGTCGATCGCGACCTGGCCCTGGTTGCGCATCTGCTGCACCACGTTGGTCAGCAGGCACCGGCCCAGGCTGTCGAGCAGCTTTTCTGTCAAGGCTTGAAACGCGCTGCGGGTGGCTACGATGTCGGGCAGCGTGCCGCTCATCTGGCCGAGCATTGACAGGCTGTCCCACACGCCTTGCAGGCGCAGCAGCGATTCGCGGTATTCGTCGACCGCGGGCATGCGCGCCACCAGCGGGGCGACTTCGGCTGAGAACGGAATCCCCCGACGCAAGATCTTCTTCGTAGTCATGTCGATGCGGCACGACGATCGGCCACCCTAGTGCGGACAACGTAGGCTAACGAAGCCAGTGCGGGCCTAAGCAGTGAAAAGCGGGCACTCTGCCGCGCAATCGCATGCACCAACACGGCAGGCACCGCCGCAGTGCACGCTTGACGAAGCGCGGCGGCTGCTTCGATACTGCACGCATGCCTTCCCGCACCAATCCCCGCGCAACCCAGCTGCTGCCGATGACGGCGAGCGCTTTTGCGGCCGTCGTCATTCACATGCATCACGTCCAGATCGAGGAGCTTCTGTAGCGGGCGCGCAGTTTCACCGATTCGTCTCACCCCTCAGCGCCCGCCACCAGCGGGCGTTGTCGTTTCTGGCCCGGCTTGATACCCAAGCCACATCAGGAGTGTTTGTCATGACGATCACCGTTCGTCGCACCTCGGTACAGGATGCCGCTGCCTTGGCACGCATCATGGGCGACCCTGCGGTCTACCCGCGCCTGATGCAGATGCCCTACACCGACGAAGACACCTGGCGCGCCCGCCTCACCGAAAGCTGCGCGCCGGGCAAGACCGACCTGCTGCTGTGTGCCGAGTTGGATGGCAAGGTGGTCGGCTCGTGCGGGCTGCACCCGGTGGGGCTGCAGGTGCGGCGCCGCCACGCGTGGGTGCTCGGCATCTCGGTGCTACCCGAGGCCCAGGGCCTCGGCGTGGGCTCGGCACTGATGGCGGCCATGTGCGACTATGCCGACCGCTGGGTGGGTGCCTTGCGCCTGGAACTCACGGTGTATGTCGACAACGCCAAGGCGTTGGCGCTGTACCGCAAGTTCGGGTTCGTGGTCGAAGGCACGTTCAAGGGCTATGCACTGCGAGACGGGGTGTACGTGGATGCGCACGCCATGGCGCGGTTTCATCCCAACCCACCGCGCATACTGCCGGCCTGACAAGGGATTCCACATGAGAGCTTTCACGATCGCTGCGTTCTGCTTGGCCGCCCAGTTCGCCACCCACGGTGCCTGGGCGCAGGCGCAGCAGGAGCCGCCGTTGTCGGCCTGGGCCACGCCGCAGAGCGTGGCGCGCACCTTCCAGCAGGCGTGCGTGGCAACGGGCGGCGACGAGTCGGCCGCGGTGGACTGGGCCTTGTCCCAGGGCTTCGAGCCGGCCGAGGCGATGCGCGGCAACGTAGACGGCCTGCTCTCAGGCCAGCCAGGCAGTGTGCTGGCGGCACCCGGCACGCGCGGCCGTGTGCTGCTGGCTGCAGCGAAGGGCCGGCAATGCACGGTGTGGGCCGACCAGACTGCCGGCCCGGCGCTGCGCACTGCCGTGATCGAGGCGCTGGCTGCGCTCACCAGCAAGGGCGCACGCCTGCAACTGGTGGTCGACCGCAACTTCGAGCGTGCCGGCGCATGGCGCAACCAGATGCAGTGGCGCTACCGCGCGGTGGGCATCATCGGTGACCTGGGCCTCGGGTCCATCACGACCTTGTCGGACACGCCCGGCACCCAGGCGCTGAACGCCGCGCCGCTGCCAGCCACGCCGGCCTTCGCGCCGGACGGGCTGCCCACGCGATGAGTCGCCTCGGCGGGGTGGCCTTGCTGGCTGCCATCTGCGGAATAGGCGCGATGGGCGCAATGCGCCAGGCGCACGAGCAGACGACCGTCGAGTTCGCCAGCCTCGACGCACCAGGCGGTCAGGCCGTCCAGCTCAAGGGCTACTGGTACGCCGCAGCATCGCCGAAGGCGCCTGCCGTGGCGCTCTTCCATGGCTGCAGTGGCTTGTACGACAAGCACGGCCAGATCGGCGAGCGCATGCGCAGCTACGCCGCCTTGCTCAACGAGCAGGGCATGCACGCGCTGGTGGTGGACTCGCTCACGCCGCGGGGCGAGAAGGAGATTTGTACCCAGCGTACCGGCACGCGCCGCATCACCCAGGCCAACCGCCGGCTCGATGCCCTGGCAGCCATGCAATGGCTGGCGCAGCGCAGCGACGTGGACGCCCAGCGCATCGGCGTCATGGGCTGGTCGAACGGTGGCAGCACGGTGCTGTCGGCCACCAACACACGCCATCGCGAGGTGGCGGGCTTTGCCGTGAGGCCGGCCTTCGCCGTCGCCTTCTACCCCGGCTGCGAAGCCGATCTGAGGCGTGGCTACGCGCCGTCAGCGCCCTTGTTGATGCTGGTCGGCGAGGCCGACGACTGGACGCCTGCCGCGCCATGTCGTGAACTTGCTGCCCGCGCCGTCGGCCCGCAGCCCGAGATCGAGGCGTATGCCGGCGCGTACCACGGCTTCGACTCGAACGAGCGCGTGCGCTTGCGCAAGGATGTGCCCAACGGAACCCACCCCGGCGAGGGCGTGCACGTCGGCGGCAATGCCGATGCCTTGCAGCGCTCGCGCGAACGCTTGCTGCGGTTTCTGCAGGCCTACCGCCCCTAAGCCCCGAGCCCCGGCGCGGCCGGAAGCCGCCGCCATAATCGCGGTCCTGGCTCGTCCTGGACCCTCTCCATGCAGATCGGCTTTTCCGTCAACGAGATTCTTTGCCTGCTGAGCCTCGCCAGCGGTGCGCTGTGGCTCGCGTGGCGGCAGCGCTTGAAGCGCCAGCCCTGGCCCGAGCGCAAGCCGATCTGGGTGACGCTCGGGTCCGAGCTGTTCATCGTGATCGCGTTGATGTTCACCTGCCGCGTGGCCTTGGCCGATTGGCCGCGCGTGCCGTCGGGTTCGATGGAGCCCACGCTGCGTGTCGGCGACTACCTGCTCGTCAACCACCTCGCGTACGGGCCGCGCCTGCCGTTCACCAACACCGCCATCGAGACGGGCCGCCCGCAGCGGGGTGACGTGGTGGTGTTCCGTTATCCGCTCGACGTGTCGGAGTTCTACGTCAAGCGCCTGATCGGCTTGCCCGGCGACGTGGTGCGTTTCCAGAATGGCGTGGTCAGCGTCAACGGCGAGACCCAACAGCCCGAGCTGGTGAGCGACGGCACCGGTGACAGCGTGCGCAGCGAAGACCGCGGCCAGTGGCTGATGCGCGAGACCGTGCAAGACCGGCCGCGCGTCATCAAGCTCAACCCCTTCGTGCAAGGCCGGCTCGCACTCAACATGAAGCAACCTGGGCTTGCCGGCAACTGCAGCGTCGAGACCGCGACCATCTGGCAGTGCACCGTGCCGCCCGGGCAGTACCTGATGCTCGGCGACAACCGCGACAACTCCGAAGACTCGCGCACCTGGGGCTTCTTGCCGCACGAGCAGGTGTATGGCAAGGCCGTGCGGGTGCTCTTCAACCTGTCCGACATGTCGCGCAGCTGGACACCGCTCTGATTCACATCGCCACCAAACCTATGAGCCAAACACTTGATTTGCAGGGAAAGCACATCGTGCTCGGCCTGAGTGGCGGCATCGCCTGCTACAAGGCCGCCGAGCTGACGCGCGCGCTCATCAAGGCGGGCGCCACCGTGCAGGTGGTGATGAGTGAAGCGGCCGAGCAGTTCATCACGCCGGTGACGATGCAGGCGCTGTCGAACCGACGCGTCTACACCAGCCAGTGGGATGCGCGCGAAGACAACAACATGGCCCACATCAACCTGACGCGCCATGCCGACGCCGTGGTGGTGGCCCCGGCCAGTGCCGACCTGATGGCCAAGCTCGTGCAGGGCCGCGCCGACGACCTGCTGAGCCTCATGTGCCTGGCCCGACAGATCGAGCGCTGCCCGCTGCTGGTGGCCCCCGCGATGAACCGCGAGATGTGGGCTCACCCCGCAACCCAGCGCAACATGGCCCAACTGCGTGCCGATGGCACCGCCGTGCTCGGCCCGGGCAGCGGCGACCAGGCCTGCGGCGAGATCGGCGATGGCCGCATGCTCGAGCCGCACGAGATCGTCGAAGAACTGGTGGCCTTCTTCACACCCAAAGCGCTGGCTGGTCAGCGCCTGCTGATCACCGCCGGCCCGACCTTCGAGCCGATCGACCCGGTGCGCGGCATCACCAACCTCTCTAGCGGCAAGATGGGTTTTGCCATCGCGCGGGCGGCGCAGGAAGCCGGTGCCGAGGTCACGCTGGTTGCCGGCCCGGTGCACCTGCCCACGCCGCGCGGCGTGCGGCGTGTCGACGTGCAGACCGCGCAGCAGATGTACGACGCCGTGGTGCCGCAGGCAACGCAGTACTCGGTCTTCGTCGCCACCGCCGCGGTGGCCGATTGGCGGCCGGCCAGCCTCTCGGATCACAAGATCAAGAAGAACGGCGGCAAGGTCGCGCCGACGTTCGAGCTCACCGAGAACGCCGATATCCTCGCCGCCGTGGCGCAGTTGCCGAAGCGGCCGTACTGCGTGGGCTTTGCCGCCGAGAGCCACGACCTGCTGAAACACGCCACCGAGAAGCTGACGCGCAAGAACGTGCCGCTCATCGTTGGCAACCTCGGCCCGGCCACTTTCGGGCGCGACGACAACGCGCTGGTGCTGGTTGATGCAAACGGCCACCGCAACCTGCCTCAGGCCGACAAACTGACGCTCGCTCGTGCGCTGGTGAGCGAGATCGCTTCACGTCTCTCGAAGAAAACATGACCCCAATCGACTTGAAAGTGCTCGACGCCCGCATGGCCGAGCAACTGCCCGCTTATGCCACCGCCGGGAGCGCCGGCCTCGACCTGCGTGCCTGCCTCGACGCGCCGCTGGTGCTGGAGCCGGGCCAGACGCAGCTCATTCCAACGGGCCTGGCCATCCACGTGGCCGACCCCGGCCTAGCGGCATTGATCCTTCCGCGCTCGGGTCTGGGCCACAAGCACGGCATCGTGCTCGGCAACCTGGTTGGCCTGATCGATTCCGACTACCAGGGGCAGCTGATGGTGAGCTGCTGGAACCGTGGGCAAGCCAGCTTCACCATCCAGCCGATGGAGCGCATCGCGCAGCTCGTGATCGTGCCGGTGGTGCAGGCGCAGTTTCGGGTGGTGGAAGAGTTCGGCGTCTCGGACCGTGGTGCCGGCGGTTTCGGCTCCACCGGCAAGCACTGACGACGGCCCCTCAGGTCCGCATCTTCTTCGGCCTGGAGGGCTTGCGGACCGGGCTCTCCAACACCGGGTCGACTATCGGGTCGAGCAGGGGCGGCAGTTGAGCGACCAGCGTGTCCACCACCACGCGCGTCTTCAACGGCAACGCGTGCATGCGCGGCCACACGGCGTGCATCTCGTAGGACAGCGGCCGGGGCTCGTCGAAGACCACCTGCAACGCACCGCTGCGCAAGTCGTCCGCCACCAGCCAATTGGGAAGCCGTGCCAAGCCGTCGCCTGCGAGTGCGGCGTCGCGGATGGCCTCGAGATCGTCGAACCGCCAGCGCGGGGTGACCGCAACCTCGATCACCCGGCCCTGTGCATCGTGAAACTGCCAGGGCTTGTGCCGGCCATTGCGTCCGTAGATCAGGCAGCGGTGTGAAGTGAGCGCACCGGGGCCGTCGGGCCTTCCGACGGCATGCAGATACGCAGGCGCTCCACACACCAACATGCGGTGATCGCCGAGGCGCCGTGCCACCAGGTCGCTGCTGTCACGCAGCGGGCCGACGCGCAGAGCGAGGTCCACGCCCTCGTGGATCACGTCGACCACGCGGTCCGTGAACGACAGGTCGAGTTCGAGCGCCGGATGCTCCCGGCCCAGCACCATCAACAGCGGCGCCACGCAGCGGCGGCCGAAAGCCACCGGCATGGTGATGCGCACGCGGCCGCGCGGCTCATCTCGCGATCGGTCGAGCGCGGCGATCGCCGACAGCAGCTCGGCGGACGCACGCAACGCATGCTCGTAGAACAGCTGGCCTTGCTCGGTGAGCGAGGAGTGGCGCGTGTCGCGCAGGAACAGGCGCACACCGAGCCGTTCTTCCAGTCGCGCGATGCCCTTGCCCACGGCGGAGCGCGTGCGGTGCAATCGCCGCGCGGCGCCGGCAAAACTGCCGGCCTCGACCGCGGCCACGAACACGTCAAGCAGGGCAAACGGCTCCGTCTTCATTGTTGATATTCCCTCTACACGAAGTCGCCGAAATGGCGGCACTGAATCCTATCCGGACGCAATAAGGTGGTGGCTTCGTCAACGCACACGGAGAAGCTGCTCATGAAGATGCAACACTGGCAAGTCACTCGCTACGGTCTCGCGGGACTCGAACCCGCGCAGACCGACGTGCCCGAACCGGGGCCGGGACAGGTGCTGGTCCGGATCAAGGCGGCGTCACTCAATTTCCGCGACCTGCTGATCATCGAAGACGGTATGGGCATGCCGTTGCAGTTGCCGTTCACGCCCGGGTCCGATGCAAGCGGCGAAGTGGTGGCCGTGGGCCTGGGTGTTTCGCGGTGGCGTCCGGGCGACGAGGTGATCAACACGTTCTGGAGCGGATGGTGGGACGGTGAGCGTCCCGCGCATTCGCAGCCCCACGGAGCGCCCGGCCCTGGCGTGCTGGCCAGCCACGCCGTCATCGACGAACACGATCTGGTGGCGCGACCGCGGGGCTGGACGCACGCGCAAGCCAGCCTGTTGCCTTGCGCAGGCCTCACGGCGTGGACGGCGCTGGTCGAGAACGGCGCACTGCGTGCTGGCCAGACGGTGCTGGTTCACGGCACGGGTGGTGTCGCGCTGTTCGGGCTGCAGATTGCGCGCATGCACGGTGCTCGGGTGGTGGTGGTCACGTCGTCCGCATCGAAGCGCGAGCGCGTCATGGCACTCGGTGCGACGCACGCGGTGCTGCGTGACGACGACTGGGTGAAGCAGGTGCGCCGCTTCACCGGTGACCACGGTGTCGACCACGTGCTCGAAACAGCGGGTGGCGAGAACCTGGGGAAATCGATGGAGTTGCTGGCGCCCGGAGGCCACGTTGCCGCCATCGGCATGCAGGCCGGCACTGAGATGCGCCTGCCGTTCTATCCAACCATCGTGAACCGCGCGACGGTGCAGGGCGTAGGTGTCGGCCACCGCCGCAGCCTGGAAGAGTTGGTGCGGGCGGTTGACGCCAACCCCTTCGAGCCGGTCGTTGATGCAAGCTTTCCCTTGGATCGCGTGCCCGACGCCCTGGTGCGGCTTCGTGAAGGCGCCTTCGGCAAGATTGTGGTGACGATGCCGGCGGGTTGAGGGAGGGCACGCGGCGCGCGCTCAGCGGACCGCTCTGCTGGCAAACACTGACGTAAAGAATCGTCAAGTAGCGCCGCTGACGACGCTCTGCCACGCCGGTTGCCGCACGTCAATGCTATGCTGAACTAAGCATTTTTCTTTGCGGCCAACCCATGCCGCCCATCGATGTCATCAGCCCGCTTGAACAGCAAGGTCAGCTCGGCCGATGTGCGCCAGTGTGCCGCCGAAATCATCGACGTGATCCCCGTGGTGATGAACGCCGTGCGCACCAGCATGCGCAACAACATCTCCGAGGGGCTGTCGATTCCCCAGTTCCGCTGCCTCGGCTACATCTCACGCCAGCCGGGCTCTTCGGTGAGCGACGTGGCGGGTTTCCTTGGGGTCACGCTGGCCACCGCGTCGGCGATGATCGATCGTCTCGTACGCGCCGGCTATGTGCTGCTCGAGACCTCCCTTGAAGACCGCCGCCGCGTGGCGCTGAACGCCAGTGCGCAAGGCAAGGCACTGGTCGACCGCATCCGCAGCGCGGCCCGGCGCGACATGGCTGAAACTCTTGCCGCCGCAGAAGAATCGCAGATCGAAGCCCTGATGGACGGGCTCGCCGCATTGAAGAAATTGTTTCGCCGTGAATGAGAGTCGGATGAGAAAGAACGCAGTTTGGTGGTGTGGCCTTGCAGGCCTGGCAGTAGCGATCGCGGGCTGCGGCAAGGAGGCGCCGGCTCCCGGGCAGGCAAGCGCGTCGGCTTCGGCGCCGGCGGCAGCCGCGAGCGGCCCGCCCGTCAGCGTGAGCACCGTGCGCGCCAGCAAGCGCGACGTCAACGTGACGCTCGAAGCCACCGGCACTGTCAGTGCCCTCAACAGCGTGGAGGTGCGCCCGCAGGTGGCCAGCACCATCGCCAAGGTGCACATCAAGGAAGGCCAGTTCGTGAAGGCGGGTGCCCTGCTGTTCACGCTGGATGCCCGCGCCGACGAGGTCAACGTGGTCAAGGCTCGCGCGCAGCTCGCCAAGGACCAGGCGGCGCTGGCCGATGCGCAGCGGCAACTGGCGCGCAGCCGTGAGCTGTTTGCGCAGAACTTCATTTCGCAAGGCGCCGTCGACACCAACCAGACGCTGGTCGAATCGGCCGCCGCCGTCGTGGCCGCCGACCGCGCGGCGATCGAGGCGGCCCAGGTCACCCTGGGCTACAGCCGCATCGTCGCCACCACGGCCGGGCGGGCTGGTGCCATCAACGTCTTCCCCGGCAGCTATGTGCAGCCGGGCGGATCGTCGCTGGTGACGATCACGCAGATCGACCCGATGGCGGTCAGCTTCAACCTGCCGCAGCGCAACCTGGGCGATGCGCTGCAGACCTTGCGCGCCGGTGGCGGCAGTGTTGCGGCGATCCTGCCTGAGGGCAGTGGTGAACTCACCGGCAAGCTGCAGTTCGTCGACAACGCGGTCGACGCGAACTCGGGCACGGTGAAGGTCAAGGCCGTGTTCGACAACCGCACCGAGAAGCTCTGGCCGGGCGCCTACGTGACGGTGCGTCTGGTGACCCACACGCTGAAGGATGCAGTGACCGTGCCGCAGGCCGCCATCATCCAGGGCGCGCGGGGCAGGGCGGTGTATGTGGTGAGCGACGACAAGCGCGCTGCGCTGCGCCCGGTCGAGATCGTCGAGGCCATCGGCACCGAGGCCGTGGTCAAGGGGGTTCAACCTGGCGAGCGCGTGGTGCTCGACGGCCGCCAGAACCTGCGCCCGGGCAGTGCCGTGGCCGAGCGCAGCGCTGACGCAGCCTCGGCGCCGCGGCGCGGGGCGAGTGGCGCGGCCGGCGGTGCGGGTTCGTCGGCATCGGGCGCCGCATCCGGCATGGTCACGGGCGCCGCAGCGATGGCAGAAGCCAAATGAATCTTTCCGAGCTCTTCATCCGCCGCCCGGTGATGACCGTGCTGCTCAACGCTGCCATCGTGGTGGCGGGCATCATTGCCTACGGGCGTATCCCCGTGGCGGCGCTGCCCAGCTACAACACGCCGGTGATCAACGTGTCGGCCAGCCTGCCAGGCGCGAGCCCGGAGACGATGGCGACCTCGGTGGCCTTGCAGCTCGAAAAGCAGTTCCAGACCATCCCTGGGCTGAACATCATCAGCTCGACCAACACGCTGGGCAGCACCTCGGTCACGCTCGAGTTCGACCAGGGGCGCGACATCGACGCCGCCGCCGTCGACGTGCAGGCCGCGCTGCTGCGCGCCCAGCGCACGCTGCCGGTCGACATGACGGTGCCGCCGTCCTACCGCAAAGTGAACCCGGCGGACGCGCCCATCCTGTTCATCGCGCTGACCTCGCCGTCGCTCAACCTGTCCGACCTGAACGACTTTGCCGAGCACCTGATCGTGCCGACGCTGTCAACGCTCGAAGGCGTGGCCCAGGTCAACATCTTCGGCCAGAAGCGTTTTGCAGTGCGCGTGCGCGTGCTGCCCGAGGCACTGGCCGCGCGCAACATCAGCCTCGACGAGCTGAGCGACGCGCTGAGGGCCGCCAACGTCAACACGCCGGTCGGCACGCTCGACGGCCCGAAGCAAACTCTCACGCTGCAAGCCAACAAGCAGCTGCGCAACGCAGCCGAATTCGCCGAGCTGATCGTCAGCAACCGCAACGGCAACCCGGTGCGCCTGCGTGAAGTGGCGCAGGTCGAAGACAGCTTTGAGACGGTGAAAACGTCAGCCAGCGTCAACGGCGAAACCTCGATCAGCCTGGCCGTGCTGCGCCAGACCGACGCGAACACCGTGAAGGTGGTCGACGCCGTGCGCGCCGCCTTGCCGGGCTTCCAGGCTCAGCTGCCTCAGTCGGTGCGCATGACCACGCTGAACGACCGCTCGGTGTCGATCCGCGATGCGTTGCACGACGTGACGCTCACCATGCTGGGCACTATCGTGCTCGTGGTGCTGGTGATCTTTCTCTTCCTGCGGCGCTTTGTTGCCACGGCCATCCCGACCTTGTCGTTGCCGGTCTCGCTGGTGGGTGCCATCGCGCTGCTGTGGGCCTTCGGCTACACGCTCGACAACATCTCGCTGCTCGGTTTGACGCTGGCCGTGGGTCTGGTGGTCGACGATGCGATCGTGATGCTCGAGAACATCATGCGGCACGTAGAAGACGGTGTGCCGCCGTTCCAGGCGGCGCTGCGCGGTTCGCGCGAGGTGGGCTTCACGATTTTGTCGATCTCAAGTTCTCTGATCGCGGTGTTCATCCCGATCTTCTTCATGCCCGGTGTGATCGGCCTGCTGTTCCACGAATTCGCAGTGATCGTCTCGCTGGCCATCATCGCGTCGGCGTTCGTGTCGCTCACGCTGGTGCCGATGCTGGCAAGCCGCTTCCTGACGGACGATGCGCACAAGAAGCCGCCCGGCGCCATCGTGCGCTCCTTCGAGCGCGGCTTCGATGTGCTGCTGTCGTGGTACTCGCGCTCGCTCGACGTTGCGCTGACTCGCCGCTGGGTGGTGATGCTGGTGGCGTTGCTGACCTTCGTCGCCACGGCCTATCTGTTCGTCACCATTCCCAAGGGCTTCTTTCCCGAAGAAGACATCGGCCAGATCACGGCCTCGACCGAGGCGGCCGAAGACACCTCGTTCCCGGAGATGGTTCGCCTGCAGGACCGGGCCGCCGCGATCGTGCGCGAGGACCCGAACGTTCTGGCAGTGAGTTCGTTCAACGGCGGAACAGGTTCGCAGAACACCGGGCGCATGTTCATCCTGCTCAAGCCGCGTGCCGAGCGGCAGCAAATGAGCAAAGTGACCGAAGGGCTGCGCCGCAAGCTGCGCGAGGTACCGGGCATTGCAGTGTTCATGCGCCCGATCCAGAACCTGCAGCTCGGCGGACGGCAGAGCAAGGCGCAGTACCAGTACATCTTGCAGAGCGTGCAGGCCGGTGAGTTGAACACCTGGGCCTCCAAGCTGCAGGACAAGCTGCGCACCGACCCGCTGTTCCGCGACGTGACGAGCGACTCGCAATTGCGCGGCCTGCAAGCCTCGCTCAACATCGACCGCGACCGCGCCAACACGCTGGGCGTGTCGATCGACACGCTGCGGTCAGCGCTCTACAGCGCCTTCGGCGAACGGCAGGTGTCGACCATCTACACCAGTGTCGACAGCTACCAGGTGATCCTTGAAGTGGCTCCCGGCGCCAAGCAGGACGAGAGTGCGTTGAACGGCATCTACGCGCGTTCGAGCAATGGTTCGCTGGTGCCGTTGTCCAGCTTTGCGACTGTCGACCGCACCGTCGGCCCGACCGCGATCAACCACGTCGGCCAGTTGCAGGCAGTGACGGTGTCATTCAACCTTGCGCCGGGCGCCGCGCTGGGCGATGCCACCGCCAAGATCGACCGCTACCGCGAAGAGATCCAACTGCCCGAATCCATCATCACCACCTACGGCGGTGACGCGGCGGTGTTCCAGAGCACGCAGGGCAGCCAGGTGATCCTGATCGTCGGTGCGCTGCTCGTGATCTATGTGCTGCTTGGGGTGCTGTACGAAAGCTACGTGCACCCGATCACCATTCTCGCCGGCTTGCCCTCGGCGGCAGTCGGCGCCTTGCTGATGCTCAAGATCTGCGGGCTCGACCTGACGCTGATCGCGACCATCGGCATCCTGCTGCTGATCGGCATCGTGAAGAAGAACGCGATCATGATGATCGACTTCGCCCTCGACGCGCAACGCACGCACGGCATGGCGCCCGAGGCGGCGATCCGCGAGGCCTGCGTGCTGCGCTTCCGCCCGATCATGATGACGACGCTGGCCGCGTTGATGGGCGCACTGCCCATTGCGCTGGGCCTGGGTGCGGGCGCCGAACTGCGTCAGCCGCTGGGTCTGGCCGTGGTGGGCGGTCTGGTGTTCTCCCAGGCCATCACGCTGTACATCACGCCGGTGATCTACCTGGCGCTCGACCGCCTGAGCGGCAAGGGCCCGGTGACGACGCCCGAGGCCCTGCCTGAAGGATCAGTGAAGCTGTGAGCTGCTCGGCGCGGTACTCATCACACTGATGCCGGGCTGGCCGACGCTGCCGGCCTCGATCTCTTCTTCCGTGGCCTCGCGCACGTCGCGCACCTTCACGTCGAGCCGCAACGCGATGCCGGCGAGTGGGTGGTTGCCGTCGAGCACGACGTGGGTGTCGTACACCTCGGTCGCGGTGTAGATCGCATCGGCCGGCAGGCCTTCGGTGGTGGCGCCTGGGGGTGGGCCGTCGAACTGCATGCCGGGTTCGATGTTCTCACCGAAGATCGAACGCTCTTCGAAGAACACGAGCTCGGGGTGGTACTCGCCGAACGCGTGCTCGGGCTCGAGATGCAGCTTGGTCTCGAAGCCGGCTTCCTGACCTTCGAGGGCCTCTTCGACCTTGGCGAGCAGGTCATCGCCACCGTAGAAAAACTCGACGGGTGCCTCGAGTTCATCGATCAGCGTGCCTTGGGCGTCTTCGAGTCGCCAGGTCAGGCTGACGACGCAGGGGGATGAAATCAACATCGAACAATGATCGCACAATCACCCCATGACGATCTCCTCGCCGACGCCCTTGCTGGGGGGGCTGTCACCCCAAGTTTTCATGCGGCGCCATTGGCAAAAGCGGCCTCTCCTGATCCGCCAGGCGGTGCCCGATGCGGCCCCGTTTATAAGCCGCGCCGAGCTGTTCGCGATGGCTGCGCGCGACGATGTCGAGTCGCGTCTGATCGTTCACCAGCCGAAGGGTTGGACGCTTCGCCAAGGGCCGTTGCCCCGGCGTGCGTTGCCTCGCGTCGATGAGCGTGGCTGGACATTGCTGGTGCAAGGGCTCGATACGCATCTCGATTCAGCGCGCGAACTGCTGTCGCGATTCCGCTTCGTGCCTGACGCGCGGCTCGATGACCTGATGGTGTCGTGGGCCAGCGATGGCGGTGGTGTCGGCCCGCACCTGGATTCGTACGACGTGTTCCTGCTGCAAGTGCAGGGCAATCGGCGCTGGCGAATTGCGCCGCCCGGTGAGCACCGTCTGCAAGCCGGCGTGCCGCTGAAGATCATCGAGAACTTCAAGCCCGAGCAGGAGTGGCTGCTCGAGCCGGGCGACATGCTGTACCTGCCTCCGGGCTGGGCGCACGATGGCGTGGCCGAAGGCGAGTGCATGACGGCCTCGATCGGTTTTCGTGCTGCAGGCCGCGCCGAGATGCGCACCGAAGTCTTGCAGCGAATGCTCGATGCGACCGACGCGCCCGATGCCGACCCGCTGTACCGTGACCCGCAGCAGCCGGCCACGGACGAGCCGGCGCGCATTCCGACCGCGATGAAGGATTTCGTGAGCCGCGAAGTGGCACGCTGGCTCGCCGAGCCGCGCTCGCTGGCCTGCGCACTTGGCGAGGTATTGAGCGAACCCAAGCCGCAGGTGTGGTTCGACGTTGGGCAGGCGCTGACAACGGGAAGCGGTGTGCAACTCGATCGGCGCACCCGCATGCTGTACGACGATCACCACGTCTTCATCAACGGCGAGTCGTACCGCGCCGCGGGCCGCGATGCGCGTTTGATGCGCCTGTTGGCGGACCAGCGAAGCCTGCCAGCGCCCCAGCTTGCCAAGCTCGGCGACGACGCCCGAGAATTGCTCGCACAGTGGGCGCAAGCAGGTTGGCTGCGACCAGTCGTTGAATAGAAGGAGTGCCATGAGTGAACTGCCCGAAGCGCGGATCTTGTCGTCGCGCGGTGAATTTCACGATGCCTTGCGCGAGTCGTTTGCCTTGGTGGCCGACCAGGGTTGCCGCGAGGTCTTCATCTGCGATTCGAACTTTGCCGATTGGCCGTTGAGCGAGCGTGCGGTCATCGAGAACCTCACGCGCTGGGCCTACGCACACCGCAAGCTGACCTTGCTGGCTCGGCACTTCGACGAGTTCCCACGGCGCCATGCACGCTGGGTCGAATGGCGGCGGCAGTGGTCGCATGTGGTCGAGTGCCGTGCCCTCGCCGATGCCGACGCCAGCTCGGCGCCCACCCTGTTCCTCGCACCCGGTGTGCTCACGCTCCGCATGCTCGACCCAGAGCATTACCGCGCCACCTTGTCGTTCGAAGAGTCGGACGCCATTCAGGCCCGCGACAGCCTTGATGCGCTTTTGCAACGCTCTGAAGAGGCTTTCCCTGCGACTACTTTGGGACTATAGGGAAGTCCCTAGGCCTGGGTATAATCGTGGGCTAGGCGCAGGAGATGCTCGAGCTCTCGGCGCCTTGATTCGTTGGGGATCTGCCAGGTTGGAGGGTTCCCACAATTACCGGTAATTGTCTGAACCTTTCACTGAGGATAAATATGAAAAAGTCGCTTCTGTTGGCTTCCCTGGTTGCTGCTGTTGCTCTGGCCGCTTGCGGCAAGAAGCCTGAAGAGGCTCCCGCTGCTGCACCGGCCGCTGCTGCTTCGGCTGCTGCCCCGATGGCTGATGCCGCTGCTTCGTCCGCTGCGGATGCTGCTTCTTCCGCGATGGCCGCCGCTTCGAGCGCCGCTGATGCTGCTTCGGCTGCAACGGCACCGGCCCCCGCTGCCAGCAAGTAATCGGCCCTTCGCCGATTCAGAGAAGCCGCCTTCGGGCGGCTTTTTCTTTGGCTGATTGTTTTCTTGGTTCGGTTGGAATGTCGACGCGTTCAGTTCACGCGCGGATGTCGAGCCAGCTGAATCCTGCGGCAGGGTCCGCAACCGTGATGTCCTCGGGTCGACCACCGAGCACCGGTGCCAAGATGGCTTGGACCAGATCCGGGCGATTGTTCGTTTCGCTCAAGTGGGCAGCGACCAGTTGATTCAAGCCCGCGTGCATGCAGCCCGCGAGAATCTCTGCGGCAGTGTCGTTCGCCAAGTGGCCCAGCCGACCTGCGATGCGCGCTTTCAGCGATGCGGGGTACGAAGAGTTGGCCAGCAGTGCGCGGTCATGGTTGCACTCCAGCAGCAATGCATGGCAACCCTGCAACTGAGTCAGCAGATGCGGCGTGATCGATCCGGCATCCGTGAGCACGCCGAGCCGCGCGGCGCCATCGCTGAGGCACAACTGGAGCGGTTCGTTGGCATCGTGGGGCACGGTGTAGGGAGACAACTCCAGATCGCCGATGGCAACAGAGCTCAGGTCGCGCGCAAAGTGAAGCAGGCCATCGGGAATCTCGGGTTGCCCGATGGCGCGCCAAGTACCGCGGCTGGTCCACAGCGGAATGCGGTGGCGTCGAACCAGGGTCATGGCGCAGCCGACATGATCACCGTGCTCGTGGGTGACGAACACCGCGTCGATATCGGACGACGCCAAGCCAACCCGCGCCAGGCGCCGCTCCAGTTCGCGCAGCGAGAAGCCGCAGTCGATGAGCACGCGGCTGGTCGTGATGCCGCCGCTTGCCTCGACCAATGTCGCGTTGCCTGTACTGCCGCTGCCCAGGCTGCAAAAGCGCATCACGGTCCGATGCGCTCGCTGGTTACTTCAGGTCTTCGACCAGTAGCTTGACGATGCGCTTGCCTGCGTCGCCGTTCTCGGGCGCGCCCTTGCTGTCGAGGACCGATGCGGTGCTCACGTCGCCTTCGCCCTTCACGCTGACGCGGTAACGAACCGGGCCAGAGAGCTTGTCACCACCACCGAAGAGTTTGCTGAAGAAGCCAGGCTCTTCCTTGCCGGCCTGGGCCGGGTCGACGTAGCGAACGAAGTACAACCCTTGCGCGCGGTCGCGGTCTTCCACCGTGAAGCCGCTGCGGTCAAGCGCGAGGCCGACACGGCGCCAGGCGCGGTCGAAGTTTTCGTCCAGCTGCAGTGTGGCCGCAGGCCGGCCATCCAGTACGCGGGCCCGTGGGGGAAGGGTGGAGGTGGCAGAGGGCACAGGCGACGATGCCGAAGCTGTCTGTGCCAACGCGGCCTTGGCCGCTTCGTCCTGGGCGCCGAGCTTGATCATCAGGCGCGACAGCATCTCGCCTTCGAGCAGCGGGTCGCTGGCGCGGGGCCGCCAGACCAGGCTGTCCTGCTGCCGTTGGTCGAGGTAGACCTCTTCGAGCCCGCGATGCGAGATGTAGATGTCGGTGCCTGTGGGCGTGCGTTCTACACGCGTGCGGTACTTGTCGCGCTCGCCGGTGGAATACAGGGAATCGAACACCTTGCCCAGCGTGTTGCGGATGATGTCGTTGGGCAGCTTGGCGCGGTTCTCGGCCCAGTCGGTTTCCATGATGCCGATGTCGGCCTGGTCGATGGCCAGGCTCAGGCCACGCTCTTTCCAGAAGGTCTGAAGCTGTGGCCACAGCTGATCAGGCGTCAAGTTCGTGCTGAGGTAACGCGTATTGCCCTGGCGTTCGAGCTTCACGCTGCCGACCGCAGAAGGCGCGATGGCGTTGTTGACCTGGGCCGAAGCCGCAGTGCCAGCCGGTGCTGCGCCTTGCAAGGCTGCGGCGCTGATGACGCCAGCCTGCGGCGAATAGCGCGGGTCGACGGCGAGCTGCGTCAGATCAGGGGGCACCTCGAGCGGCGTGGTCTTGGCCTTGGCCGCGCGGTAGTCGACCTTGTCGCCTCCAGCAAAGCTGTCGAGAGCAGAACACGCAGAAAGCGAAGAAACCAGAACCAGGACAGCGGCAACGGAGCCGAGAGCGGATCGAAGGGGAGGGCGAATCACGTTGTACATCTCCGGAGGGAGCAGACCCGGTTGGGCTGCCTGGCGAACTGGCTGAAGAATGAGGGGGAATCAGGGGGCCGGGTGCACCGGCCTCCACGATGAGGCGGAAGCGTCAACTCACAACAGACCCGACTCACGCAATGCTTGTTCCACCGAAGTCTGGCCGGCGGAGGTGAGGGGAAGAATCGGCAGCCGGACCGTGGCGCCGCAAAGGCCCAGGCGGGACATCGCCCACTTGGTCGGCGTCGGGCTCGACTCGACGAACAGGTTCTTGTGCAAGGGCAGGAGCTTCAGGTGGATCTGCGCGGCTTCCTTGGCTTGGCCGGCGATGGCCGCCTTGCACAGCTCGTGCATTGCGCGCGGCGCCACGTTGGCGGTGACGCTCACGTTGCCATGGCCGCCCAGCAGCATCAGCGCCACGGCGGTGGGGTCGTCACCGGAGTAGATCGAGAAGCCCTTGGGCGCGTTCTTGATCAGCGTGCAGGCGCGTTCGATGTTACCGGTGGCTTCCTTGATGCCGATCACACCGGGCACCTGCGCCAGGCGCAGCGTGGTCTCGGGCTGCATGTCTGCGACGGTGCGGCCGGGGACGTTGTACAGCACCATCGGCACATCGACGGCTTCGGCGATCGCCTTGAAGTGCGCGTAGATGCCTTCCTGCGAGGGTTTGTTGTAGTACGGAACGACCGACAGCGTGCAATCGGCGCCGACCTTCTTCGCGAAACGCGACAGCTCGATCGCCTCGCGTGTCGAATTGCCGCCAGTGCCGGCCATGATGGGAATGCGCCCGCGTGCCTGTTCGACCGCCACGCGGATGATTTCGCAATGCTCTTCGACCGACACCGTAGGCGACTCGCCGGTGGTGCCCACGACGCCAATGCAGTCGGTGCCTTCGTCGATGTGCCAGTCGATCAGGCGGCGCAGCGCGTCATAGTCGACGCTGCCGTCCTCGTGCATCGGCGTGATCAGCGCCACGATGCTGCCAACAATGGGTTTCATGCGGGTTCCTCGGAATCCGACGATTTTAGCCGTCCCGGGGTGCTCGCCCCGGAGGCCAGATGGCGGCGGGGAAACGGGGCGGTGGCCCCCGTCGATTTCGCCGCAGCCATGCGCTGCACGAAGCGGGGTGGAGTGTCGAGAAAACCGTTTTCATAAGCCACGACCTCCAGACCCTGAGCGGCCTGAAGCAGTTCCCCGGGTTTCAGCAAGAAGTCGGGGTTCGAGGGTTTTCCCACGGTTTGATTGCCGTCGGTGAAGGTTTCGTAGATCAGCACGCCTCCGTCGCCCACGCTGGCGATCAGCGTGGGCAACAGTGGCCGCCACAGGTAGTTGGTCACGATCACGGCGTCGAAGCGTCGGCCAGCAAGCGGCCACGGCCCGTTCTCGATGTCGGCCACCAGCACTTCGGCGATGGCGCGCAGCGGCTCGACGGCCGCGGCATCACGGTCGACCGCGGTGACACGGCAAGCGCGGTCGGCGAACCAGCGCACATGCCGGCCCGACCCGCAGGCGACGTCGAGCACGCTGCCACGGGGCGGCACGAGATGCGACCAGCGTTGCACCCAGGGTGACGGCGCGAGCGTCATTGCGGGCGGGCGTGCTGGTTCAGCGCCTTGAGCGCCAGCTTGTCGACCACGCCGGGCGCCAACAGCTTGATCCAGCGGCCGAGCTTGCCCTTGGTCGTCATCACGATGTCGCGTGCCCGCGCCTCGGTGCCATCGACGATCAACCGCGCGCAGGTTTCCACGCTCATCGCACCCGACTCGTCGAGCCCGCTCTTGCCGGCGGCCTCGCCTTTGGCGTTGAAACCGCGGTAGCGGATCTCGGTGGCCACGACGCCGGGATAGGCCAGCGTGACGCTGACGCCGGCCGGCACCAGTTCCACACGCAGCGCCTCGAAGAAGCCGGTCATCGCGAACTTGGTGCCGCAGTACGCCGTGCGTCCCGGCACGCCGACCAAGCCCGCCAAGCTCGAAATCGCAACGATGCGCCCGCGCGTGGCCTTGAGGTGAGGTAACGCGGCATGGGTGCACCACACGCTGCCCCAGTGGTTGATGCGCATCAGCGTCTCGTACCAGCCGAGGTCCGTCACGTCGCTGAAGAGAGCCTGCGCTGACATGCCGGCGTTGTTGACCAGAATGTCCAACCGGCCAAAGGCCTTGATGGCGGCGCCGACCAGTGCCGCGCAATCGGCTTGCACGCCGACATCGCAGCGCTGCACCAGCACCTGGCAGCCGAACTGGCGGCATTCGTTTGCCACGGCTTCGAGCTTGTCGACACTGCGGGCGGCCAGCACGAGCGCGGTGCCGTTCTTGCCCCGTGACGCCCATTGGCGAGCCATCTCGGCGCCGATGCCCTCGGAGGCGCCGGTGATGAGTATCACGTTCATGTCAGAAGCAGTTCCAGAGCTGGTTGGCGAGTGTAAAAGCCACCTCCGGCTGCAGGTAGGCGGCAAACACCAGCAGCAGTACTAGCGTGGCGGCAGACCAGGCGGCAATGCGGCGCAGCTTCATGCTCAGGCCGCGCGCTGTGCGACGCGCGTGATGGCCGCCTCGCGCACCGGCAGGTTGACGATGGCGGCAAAGACGCCCAGCCCTGCGGCGATCCACCACACCACGTCGTAGCTGCCGGTCGCGTCGTACAAGCGGCCGCCGAGCCACACGCCCAGGAACGAACCCACCTGGTGGCTCAGGAACACGAAGCCGCCCAGCATCGACATGTACTGCACGCCGAAGATCTGTGCGATCACCGCGTTGGTCGGCGGCACGGTCGATAGCCACAGCACGCCCATCGTCGACGCGAAGACATACACGCTCATGGGCGTGAGGGGCACGCTGATGAAGACCACGATCACCACCGCGCGCAGCGCATAGATCGTTGAGAGGATGTACTTCTTCGGCATGCGCTCGCCGAGCGACCCCGCTACGTAGGTGCCGACCACGTTGAAGAGGCCGATCAGCGCGAGTGCGGTGGTCGCCACGTTCGGCGTCAGCCCATGGTCTTTTAGGTAACTCGGCATGTGCACACCGATGAACACCACCTGGAAACCACAGACGAAGTACCCGGCCATCAACAACAGGAAGCTCGGGTAGCTCAAGGCCTCGCGCAGCGCACTGCCGATGCTTTGCTGGAAGCCGGTGGCCTTGGTGGCGGCCGGCTCCTTCAGGCCAAAGGCCAGCGGCACGATGGCCAGTGCAAGACAGCCCAGCAGGAAGAGCGCGTTCTGCCAACCGAAGCTGCCGATCAGCCAGTTTTCCACCGGCACCATCAGGAACTGGCCGAACGAACCCGCGGCGGCCGCCACGCCCATGGCCCAGCTTCGTTTCTCGGGCGCCACGTTGCGGCCGATCACGCCATAGACCACGGCGTAGGTCGTACCCGACTGGGCCAGCCCCAGCACCAGGCCGGCGCTGCCGGTGAACGCGAGGCCCGAGGTGGCCAGCGCCATCAACACCAGCCCGCCGGCGTAGAACAGGCTGCCGACGATGAGCACGCGAAACGCGCCGTAGCGGTCGGCCAGCATGCCGGCAAAGGGCCCGGCAATGCCCCACGACAGGTTCTGGATCGCGAGTGCGAACGCAAAGGTCTCTCGCGTCCAGCCACGGTCCATGGTGATGGGTTGGAGCCACAGGCCGAAGCCGTGGCGTATGCCCATCGACAGCGTGACGATCATGGCGCCGCACAGCAGCACCTGTTTCATTGAGAGCGGGGCGGGTGGGGCGGCGGCAGTCATCGCGGCACTGTATCTACTTCCTCCAGCGGGCGCCGGCTCATGGGTCTCAGCCGCCGCTCAAGCGCTTGCGGTGCTGAGCGTTTCAAGCGCCTCGGCATCCAGGTGCAGCGTGGTGGCGCCGACCATCTCTTTCAGTTGCTCGACCGACGTGGCACTGGCGATGGGTGCGGTGATGCCTGGCTGCGCCATTTGCCAAGCCAGCGCCACCTGTGCGACGGTGTGGCCTGTTTGACCAGCCGCCTTGTCCAGTGCGGCGAGGATGCGCAGCCCCCGTTCGTTTACATACTTCTTGACGACGCTGCCACCTCGCAGGCTCTTGGACGCGTCGGCCTCGCTGCGGTATTTGCCCGTGAGAAAGCCGCTGGCCAGGCCATAGAAATTGATCACGCCGACCTGGTGCTCGACGCACACCGCCTGCAGCTCGTCTTCGTACGGCGCGCGGTCGTAGAGGTTGTACAGCGGCTGCAGGCTTTCATAGCGCGGCAGGCCGAGCGACCGGCTGACCTCCAGTGCCTGCTTCAGTCGAGCTGCGCTGTAGTTCGAGGCGCCGATCGCGCGCACCTTGCCTTCCTTGATCAGCTCGGCGAAGGCCTGCATCGATTCTTCGAGCGGCGTGTCGGCATCGTCGTCGTGCGACTGGTACAGGTCGATGCGGTCGGTCTGAAGCCGTTTCAGCGAGGCTTCGACGGCTTGCCGGATGTACCGGCGCGACAGGCCGATCTTGCCGTCACCCATGTCCTTGCCGACCTTGGTCGCAATCAGCACCTTGTTGCGCTTGCCGCTCTGCTTCAACCACTTGCCGATGGTGGTCTCTGATTCACCACCGGTGTGGCCCGGCACCCAGCGCGAATAGACGTCGGCGGTGTCGATGAGGTTCATGCCGGCGTCGACCCAGGCGTCCAGCAGGCGGAACGACGTTGGCTCGTCGGCCGTCCAGCCGAACACGTTGCCGCCCAGCGCGAGCGGCGAAACCTGCAGAGTGGAACGGCCGAGCGGGCGAAGGGCGACGGTGGTGGTCATGTGCAAGGTCTCCTGTGGTGCGCGCGAAGTGCCGCGCGATCGATGCTCCTAGAATTCCCGCCCATGGCAACCAAACCCAGCAACTCCTACGGCGAGTCTTCGATTCGCGTGCTCAAGGGGCTCGAACCCGTCAAGCAGCGGCCGGGCATGTACACCCGAACCGACAATCCGCTGCACATCATCCAGGAAGTGATCGACAACGCTGCCGACGAGGCTTTGGCCGGCCACGGCAAGCGAATCGACGTGACGCTGCACACCGACGGCTCGGTCAGCGTGCAAGACGACGGCCGCGGCATCCCCTTCGGCCTGCACCCCGAAGAAAAGGTCTCGGTGGTCGAGATCGTGTTCACGCGGCTGCATGCCGGTGGCAAGTTCGACAAGGGTTCGGGCGGCGCTTACAGCTTCTCGGGCGGCCTGCACGGGGTGGGGGTGAGCGTGACCAACGCGCTGGCCAAACGGCTCGAAGTGACGGTGTGGCGCGAAGGCCAGGTCGCCAGCATCGTGTTCTCGGGCGGCGACGTGATCGAGCCGCTGAAGCTGCGCAAGACCACCAACGCCGATCGCAAGTCGGGCACCACGGTGCGCGCCTGGCCCGATCCCAAGTACTTCGAGAGCGCTGATTTTCCCAAGGCCGAGCTGATCCATCTGCTGCGCAGCAAGGCGGTGCTGATGCCGGGCGCAAGCGTCACGCTCACCACCGAGAAGAACGGCGAAGTCCTGAGCTGGCTGTACAAGGGCGGCCTGCGCGACTACCTCATGCAGACGCTCACGGCCGACCCCGTGATCCCGCTGTTCGAAGGCGAGCACTACGCCGACAAGGGCGAGACCGAGAACTTCGCAGAAGGCGAAGGCGCCGCCTGGTGCGTGGCCTTCACCGAAGATGGCTCGCCGATGCGCGAGAGCTACGTCAACCTGATCCCCACCGTCAACGGCGGCACACATGAGTCGGGTTTGAAGGATGGATTGTTCGGCGCAGTGAAAGGCTTCATCGACCTGCACAGCCTCTTGCCCAAAGGTGTGAAGCTGATGCCCGAAGACGTGTTCTCGCGCGCCAGCTTCGTGCTGAGCGCCAAGGTCCTCGACCCGCAGTTCCAGGGACAGATCAAGGAGCGGCTCAACAGCCGCGACGCGCTGCGCCTGGTCTCGACCTATGTGAAGCCGTCACTCGAGCTGTGGCTGAACCAGCATGTCGACCTCGGCAAGAAGCTGGCCGACCTCGTCATCAAGCAGGCGCAGACGCGCCAGCGCGCGAGCCAGAAGGTCGAGAAGCGCAAAGGCTCGGGCGTGGCGGTGCTGCCCGGCAAGCTCACCGATTGCGAGAGCCGCGACCTTAATCTGAACGAGCTGTTTCTCGTCGAAGGGGACTCCGCCGGTGGCAGCGCCAAGATGGGCCGCAACAAGGAGACGCAGGCCATCCTGCCGCTGCGCGGCAAGGTGCTCAACGCCTGGGAGGTCGAGCGCGACCGCCTCTTCGCCAACAACGAGATCCACGACATCTCGGTCGCCATCGGCGTTGACCCGCACGGTGCAACCGACACGCCCGATCTGAGCGGCCTGCGCTACGGAAAGATCTGCATCCTCAGCGACGCCGACGTTGACGGCTCGCACATCCAGGTGCTGTTGCTCACGCTCTTCTTCCGCCACTTTCCCAAGCTGGTGGAGAGCGGCAACATCTACATCGCCAAGCCGCCCCTTTTCCGTGTCGACGCGCCCGCGCGTGGCA
>Ga0307515_10004635_pt1 | contig 28227 bp, 22 predicted proteins | sample 17_EM_MG_FD_194513 | JGI IMG/M metagenome (GOLD analysis project Ga0307515, IMG submission 194513) | Populus trichocarpa ectomycorrhiza microbial communities from riparian zone in the Pacific Northwest, United States - 17_EM | ecosystem: Host-associated > Plants > Roots > Unclassified | place... | reverse complement strand
GATATAATTGAGTTCGATATTGCTCGTTTTTAACAATCCTGTTGGCATCCAGAGCTGTATATCTTTCTGATCGTAGAAAGTACCTAGCTTATTACCATAAAAGCTACTTTGCAAATAAGCATACCCTTCTATAAACTCTGCCGGAAAATTGATTTGCCCCTTTGATTTGACAAAGGCATCGGTTACCAGGTAATCTAATAACATGGAAGCCATAGGTAAAATGTGATTGTAGTGAAATGAATTTACGCTTTGTTCAAGGTGGTTATGCAAAGGAAAATCAAGTTTTTCGTATGCCGTAGTTCGCTCGGTATTGATATGGTAGCCTGGAAAATTACGGGAACGACCAATTATTGCAGCCTTTGCAATATTCATTAAATAGGTATCGCTGGTATAATAACCCAATTTTAGCATCCAAGGCGCATAATTTGCCATAAAAATTGCCCGATGACCAGAACTTGTACCTGAAGATTCTGGAGTAAGACCAATTTCTGATAAACGCCATGCTGGTGCTTTTTCTTCTGGATAATACATCTGTTGGTGTCCTTTTGATTTCAAATACCAGTACATTGGAGCCTTGCCATCCTTATTTACGGTAACATCAGTATCAGGAATTGCCGGAGTCATATAGGTAAACATGGCGTAATGTCTGGCACCATCTTGCGCTGCAATTAAATACTTTTTGTCTTTTGTAATTTCATAGAGTTGAAGCAAATCAATCCATTTATTGGTAAATGTTGGCCAGAAAAACAAACTGCCCGCCATCTTATCATCAAATGAGGTTTGTAATTGATTAACCCGATTTTTCAGATAGGTATCAGCACCTTCAATCGCTTTTTGCAAATAAACCTTATCAGCAGTTGCTTGATATAGGTGCATGGCATTCATCCAGTTACTTCCACTTTCTTTCACATCCAAATTGCGTTCACGCACCTTTGTATATTCGGCCGCTGCCATTTTAACAAAAAGAGGATTCTGTTTATTAAATGTATTATACAGCGTAACCAATTCTGAAAGTGGCGCAACAGGGCCTTTTAACTTTCTGGAAGGACTTTGTATTTTCTGAGTAGAATCTAGCGAAAACAAAAATTTCTCTCTTGAAAGCATGTATTCTAACAATGGATATGCCCTTTTATTGAACATCTTTTTATTGTCCATTACGATAGACAATTCAAGCGGGTTGAGGCTCGAAACATTTTTAACTGCTCCAGGAACATCAGTAGAATAAGCACAACCTTTTAACGAATCAACAAAGAGAGCATATTTGCTTAAAGCGTAATCTGCAATGTTATCCAATGTTTGGTTTAGGGTTGAAATATCATTCTTGCGATAATCTTTGAAGCCAAAAAATTGTTTGGCTAGCTTTTCATAAGTGTATGTAATAGATTGTGGCGAGGCAACTAAAAAAACTTTAAACTCAAATGATGAGCCTACATCCATTTTAGAATTAAACCCACCTAAAATTGGTGCATATACCGTGTTTTGTGCATTTCCCGCATCATTGCGAAGTGCAATTCCAAATTGGCTATTGGTAATTAATGGTAGTGGATTGAAAGGTAGGTGTTCAGGCGCAGCCATAACCCCCAATGTGTTTTTCCCATCATTTAATAAAGTTGTTGGTAGCGGACACATGTGAGCCGTAGTGAGATAAGCCTTGTCTGGAAATCTTTTTTCCTGCCAAATTAAAGGCTGCCAAATCTCTTTCAAGGTTTTAGGGTCAAAAGAAGGAGCACCAACATACCCAACAGAGAAATACCCCTTAACCTTGGGTTTTAACACAAACTGGATAGCCGATTCTTGCTTAACTGCTGATATTAAAACTCTAGCACTTAAGGTAAATAATGGGTCGCTCTTGTAATTAAAAATAATGGTATCCTTCTTTTTGGTAAAGCTTATCGGTACCATTTCAATTTCCTTGCCTGCATTAATGACACTATTGGTTCTTCCACCTTGTGCACTCTTCAGTATTTTATCATCAAAACCATCGCCTGCTACAGATTCTGCAGTTTTGGTTTGTTTTAAATCTGATTTTTTCCCAGGGTAGGTTTTCCAAGTTGGGGCATTATAAGAAACACCAGTAATACCCGCTGGGCGTAATGCCAGATCAGGGTCTTTATCAGTATATAACACTGTAAAATTGCCCGAAAAGGTATATGATGTTTTACCAGAAGTAAGGATAATGGTTCGGCTTTTTTCATTAAATGAAGTGCTAGTTTGTGCAAAAATGTGCATAGACCAACAGTTGATTAGGATAAGGATAACTAGTTTTTTTAACATCATAATTTATTATTTCTTTGCTTGATGTTTAATTATAAGCATCACAAGGCTTGTGGTTAATCTATTTAATTCCAACCTGGGTTTTGTTGTTTAATATTCGGATTACTGATTAATTCGCTGGCTGGAATTGGCAGTAGCAAGTTTCTAACGGTAATATTTTTTGCGGCAATATTTGCTCTTTGCCAGGTAGCAGGTGCTGTAGCTACTACCTCTGGAATTAATGAAGCCATATTGGTAAGGTATAAATCCCAACGGATTAAATCATGTTTACGCATACCTTCAAACGCCAGTTCTTTTGCTCTTTCATTTTGAACTTCAACCAAAAAAGCAGGTTTTAATAAGCCAGGGGTAATATCTGCTGTAGCATCTGCAACATTAAGTGGCTTACCATAGCCGCGTCTGCGTACCTGGTTAATGGCTTCATAAGCTTGTGCCGAAGGGCCATTCACTTCATTTTCGGCCTCAGCTTTCATCAATAATACATCAGCATACCTTATTACAGGAAAATTAGTAGAATTATACGTTCTGTGCTTAGGCACCAATAATTCGTAACTTCTTCTCCACTTTCCGATATTACGATCGTAAATCTGTGCGGCTGTGTAGTTGGTGAGAACCGTTGCGCCACTTACTGTTCTATAATAAAAAGGAGATATTGCCCAATCCCTTCTTATATCACCTGTTTTATACAAGTCATAAATTCTTTTGGTTACACGCATCGTACCTGCAGAATAACCAATTTCGTTATCTGGACACAAAATTCCATTGTCAATCCCCACTGAGCCAGCAATTTGTTCTGTTCCTTGTTGATTACCGTACATTCCAATCTCCCAAATGCATTCTTTTGGTTCTGTAATGTCCTGCGATTCATTAATGAAAATCTGTTTATAATCTGGATTTAAAGAATGGAAACCTGAGGCAATTACCTTGTTGGCATACACCAATGCATCCTGATATTTAGAAACATCTTTTAAAGGTGCCCCAGCCATTTTTAGGTATACACGAGCTAAAATGGCCTGAACAGCAGTTTTCGAGACTACTTCATTTGAAGCTACACTGGTAATTGGTGCACAAAGTGTTTCTGCTGCTTTCATGTCTGCAACAATCTGTGCATAAACTTCGGCAATTGGCGATCGAGGCAAAGGCTGATCGGTTGGTGATGAAGTAGCTTTTAATTTTAAAGGAATATCACCAAAATTGGTTACCAAAATAAAATGATAGTATGCTCTTAAAAATAAAGCTTGCCCTTTGATCGAATTACGTTTAGTTTCATCCATCACGGGTTTATCCGCGTTTTGAATAATCTGGTTGGCACGATCGATTCCCTGATAGGATACTTCCCAAAATCTGCTTACATCGAGATTGGACTGATCAAAATCCATCACTTTTAGGTTATTCGAAGATATATTACTATAAAAAAATTCGTCGCTAACCGCTAAGTAGCTCCATAATCCCCTTTGGTACAAACGACCAAACGTATCGATTAAGCGATTATAAACACCATTTAAAGCACGTTGAAGTTCTTGTTCTGTATTGAAATAGTTTTCTGGAGATACAAAGTCTTCTGGTGTTGTGGCTAAAAATTTCTTACACGAAAATGTAGTACATATTGTAAGTAAAATAAGAAATATAATCTTTTTCATCATCTATAATGTTAAGTTTAAACCAAATGTGATTGTTCTTGCCTGCGGATAAGCAGACAAATCAAAGCCAGGAGTTAATGCCGAATTACGCACAGAAACTTCTGGATCAGGACCAGAGTAGTTGGTGAAGGTTAATAAATTTTGCCCTGAAGCATAAACTCTTAAGTTTTTAATATTAATGCGTTTTAAAAGATCCGGAGAAAAGTTATAGCCTAGTGAAACGGTTTTTAAACGCAAATAAGATCCATCTTCAATTACACGGGATGAGTATACCGCAGGTCCATGTCCACCAGCTTTATACAAAATGTTGCTCGGATTGGTTGGTGTCCAGCGATCAGCATAGGTCGCAAACATATTAAGGAAACTTCTAGCTTCTCCACCTTCAAATTCAATGCGGTTAACATTAAGCAATTCATTGCCATAAGACCATTGCAAAAAAACATTTAAGTCGAAATTTTTATAGGTAAAATTATTTCCGAAACCACCAATATGTTTGGGATTTGGATTTCCAATTACACCAATATCGCTTCCGTTTACTTCGCCATCACCATTAATGTCTTTATATTTCACCATTCCGGGTTCTATTGCGGTTCTTGGCATTCCGTTATTGGGTACACCAGCTTTTAAGGTATAAGTAGAACCTACTAGATCGAAATCGCTGAACTGATAAACACCATCAAAAGTATAACCGTAAAACTGCGATATAGGTTGACCAGGAATAGCAACATAAGCAGCCGAACTAAAGTTACCCCAAGTAATTGCCGTTTGTAAATTTGGCTGACCCTCATTTAATTGTAGCACTTTATTTCGGTTAAACGAAATGTTGAAACTGCTATTCCAAGAAAAGTTTTTGGTTTCGATATTCTTGGTATTCAATGTAAATTCCAATCCGCGATTGCCTACTTTACCAATATTCTTAAAGCCTGCTAAATATCCCATTGATGGGGCAATACTTGCATTCAATAATAAATCTCTGGTTACTTTTTTGTAATAATCAGCTGTAAGCGAAACCCGGTTCTTAAATAAACTGAGATCAATACCAATATCTGTTTGTGCAGTTGTTTCCCATCTCAAATCTCTTGTTCCCAAATCATTCGGGATAATTCCCTGAACGGGTGCATTATTGTAACTATAACCAGAAGACGCTGTAATGTTGTAAGATGACAAATAGGCGAAATCGGAAACACGATTATTTCCTGTTAAACCATAGCCACCTCGAATTTTTGCATCAGAAATGAACTTCACATTTTTCAGGAATAGCTCATCAGAAATTCTCCATGCCACAGAAGCTGAAGGAAAGAAAGACCATTTATTTCCCGTATAAAATTTAGATGAACCATCAGCTCTAAAAGATGCAGTTAATAGATATTTTGATTTATAGTTATAGTTGATGCGGCTTAGTCCAGAAACCAATGTGTTTGATGTCTTAGAAGATGTTCCTCTAGAAATAATGCCCTCGTCAATACCACTTATACCTAAAACTTCATTTGGGATTTGAATAGAAGTGTAGCCAGAGCTTTCAAAATCGACCTTTTGCATGGTAAAACCTCCCAGTACGGTTAAACTATGATCCTTACCTATTTTAGGTGTGTAAGTTAACGTATTTTCATTGAGGTAGTTGTTGCGGAGCGATTTGGTTATGCTGCCGTTTACACCATTGATACTACTGATTGGATTTCCCGATTGGGTTTTAGAATTGTTGAATACTTCATTGTTAATAGTAGTATTGGTAATACCACCTGTTATTCTCAAAGTCAGGTTACTCAAGATGTTGTAATCGAGATAAGCATTCGCCAAGAACGTATTGTTTCGAGAAGGATTATAAGTATTGGTTGCTGTTAAAAGTGGGTTAAAACGAAGGTCTGTTGACGGATTAACATCTGGATCATAAGGCTCATCTACCAAATCGGCTTCTCCTTCAGCAGTTCCTGTTACCGGACGATATCCCCAGACGCTATACATTAATGTTGAAGATGGGCTGCCCTGTGCTGCACCAACCCTTGTACCATAACTTTGGGCCGAGCTATAGTTTATATTGATGCCAACTTTAGTTTTCTCGTTGATGGTTTGATCTAAAACCAAACGTCCTTGATAACGCTTAAATCCGCCATTTAAAATAATCCCTTTTTGGTCTAAAAGTGATCCAGATGCCGAATATTTAGTTTGTGCTGTTCCGCCCCTTAATGAGATGGAGTAATTTTGCATAGGTGCATTTCTGAATAACAAATCTTGCCAATCTACAGCCTGAATATTACGATAGGTTTCTAAAGAGCGGCCATTAGACAAATAAATTGGTGTGTACAATGTTGGGTTAAGATCCAGTTGATACCTTACAAATTCATAGGCATCCATTACTTCCATTCTTTTAACTGCGGTTTGCACCCCATAAGACGATTGAAAATTTAAGGTCGGTGCACTTATCATCCCTTTTTTAGTAGTTACGATAATTACGCCATTTGCACCTCTAGCGCCATAAATAGCAGTAGCAGAAGCATCTTTTAATATTTCAATGGATTCGATATCACTCGGATTTAATAAAGTATTTAAATTTGTTTCTATCGGAAAACCGTCTATAACGTATAAAGGCGAATTGTTTTGGGTAATCGAATTATTACCACGCACCACAATACTAAGGTCTGAACCAGGCTGCCCATCATTTGCAGATACCTGAACACCAGCCGCTCTTCCGGCAAGCGCCTGATCAAAAGAAGCTACAGCTGCCTTCTGCAGGTCTGGCATGTTTACCGAAACTACCGAACCAGTTAAATCTCTTTTCCTAGTGGTGCCATAGCCGATAATGATCACATCATTTAAGCTTTCCTCTGAGCGATTCAGCATTACATCATAAGTAGTTTTACCAGCAATTAGCTTAATTTCTTGTGGGATATAACCAATAGAAGAAAAAACCAAGGTAACTGTACTTAAATCGGTAACAGTTAAACTATAATCTCCTTTCTGATTTGTGGAAATGGTTACAGGATTATCTTTAACCTTAACACTGATTCCTGCAAGAGGCTGTTGTTGTTCATCAACTACCTTTCCCTTTATTAATGTGCTGTTCTGGGCCTTTGACACGCTAGTCAAAAACTGGCAAAACATACACAAAATAAAAATTCTACATAAGTTTTCTATGTTCATCATTTATACTTGGTTTTATATTTGGCAATTGGCACATTAAGTATAGTATGAGTATTTTCTTACTATACTTAAGATAGTTTTTTTAATATTGTCTATTAAATTTTTTAAAATGGGATAATGACTAATATTTACCCTAAACTACATATTAAGCACTTTATAAAGCAAATTATTGTAGTTAAATTGAATCGATTTTCTATCACAACCGTTTGCGGAAACGTTTGTGATAGATAATAAATATTTAAGAATTAATGAACATTAAAACTGTATATTCACTTATAGTTAACGGAAATTTACGAGACCAATTGTAATTAGACGTGTGGTAAAAATTAAATAAAGTTAAAATGCCAAGGATTAAATGTGCTAAATGTTTTAAGGAAGAAACCGTACTTAGGGCGGGATTTATTAGGGGGAAGCAACGTTTTTTCTGTAAAGACTGTAATTATCATTTCACGATTTTTAAAGATAGGGAGAGTGAAAAACCTGCCAAAAGGAAAAATCACTCTACCACGATTATTGATATTGCCAAAGCAATCGGTATTTCGGTTTCGACGGTTTCACGAGCGTTAAAGGATCATCAAGATGTGAGTCTCGCTACGATTAAGGCCGTTAAGCAGGTGGCCGAAGAGTTAAATTATCAGCCCAATACTTTGGCGCAAAGCTTAAGTAAAAGAGAAACCAGAACCATTGGCGTAATCATACCAGATATCGAAACCTACTTTTTTTCCTCCATCCTAACCGGCATCCAAAATGTAGCTTCTGCGGCAGGGTATAAGGTAATGATTAGTCAATCTAAGGAATCGCATAAAACAGAAGTGGCCAATACGCACGCATTCATGACCAACTGGGTGGATGGGCTGCTTATTTGCCATTCAAAACAGACCAAAACTTTCGACCATATTAAATTACATCTGAAAAGTGGGATTCCAATTGTTCATTTTGATCGCGTTTGCGAAGAACTAGATACATCGAAAGTACTGCTGGATGATGTAAATGGAAGCTTTGCCATTACAGAACATTTAATAAACCAAGGCTGCAAAAGGGTTTTGCTCATCTCTGGCCCAGAACATTTATATGTATGTAAAAAAAGACTAGAAGGCTATGTTAAAGCCTTGAGAAAGTATAATGTCCCATTTGACCCCACCTTGATCTGCAATACCGACCTTACCATTAAGTCAATCTTGAATACTGTAGATGAGATGCTGGAAGTCGATAAATCTATTGACGCGATATTTTCCATTTCTGATATTGGTGCAGTTAGAATAATTGTCCACCTTAAAAATAAAGGCATTAAAATACCTCAGCAAGTTTGTATCGCTGGTTTCGGGGGCGAGCCAATGGGAGAAATCATAGAGCCTGCATTAACCACCTTCAATCCGCAGACATACAAAATAGGAGAAACCGTTGCCCGACTTTTCTTTGATCAAATAATTGAAGGCCAAGATTACGTGGCCAAAACAAAAATTGTTAAAGGAAACCTGATTGTCCGCGAAAGTAGCCTGAGAAAGAGCGAGCTATAGTAGGGCGAGAAAGCACATTAGTCACCTTACTAAATAAACTTAAAGTCTACTTGCATTTACAACCTCATGCAAAATACACTTTGGCTTCTACTCATAGGCACCAAAGTGAAAACCTCAAGGTTATGCGATGGTTTTAACAGGTTACAACCTCTCAGCAGGAAATGACATTTAGGTAATGGGGGCTTTTGGCTGATTACCTGGGTGGCTTTTATATGGGATTTTAGCCAATTTGTATTTTATTGCAATATTGTCCACTATTGATAAGGAAGAAATAAATTCTTTTCCGAATCGCTCCCAAAAATACTATTTGACCATTTAGGAAAACAATGAAAGAAATACCATTCCATTTTCAACTTGGAAAATTGGACTAAAATTTGCAGGTAAAACCGAACCAATCTTTTGATGCCATATGCAGGATTTAACGAAATTCCTGAGCAGGATCCAGACTTTTAATTTAAAGATTATCCCGCTTCTTACCGTAAACGACCTCCTTGCCAACGAAATGGATAACGGTAAGGACTGCTATTGGATAGGTGAGGAAAGTGGACATTTGGAATATTCCAATATCCAGAGCCAACTTCGATTATTAAAGGATATGGCGCTGGTCAATCTCTTTGTTTTGCGCAATCCCGAGCTAGAGCTGGTACTTTTTCAATTAAAGAAAGTACAGAGCCATTTCCAGAAGTTCTGGACAAACTATCACTTCCATTTGGAAGAAGATGTACATGAGTATCCTACAGACTATATACTTGACATCGATCTGCCCGGGATTTTCCTTGTCAATGGCCTTTTGGGAAATCGCGATGATATCGTTATTGCGGAGGATTTTGTAGAGAGCTTAAGCGATTCGGTGAAACTAAGGGAACGAATGCTGAACGAACTAATTTTTGATATCGAACAATTGCTTTATCCTTCACAACTATTAGAAATCACAGATGGAGCAAGTCCAAATCCTGTAGATGCATCGTTAAGCCTCCATGGAATACCACAATTTACCTCGGACACGGATGTTGCCTTTCTTGAGATTTTACTTCCTTATTTCCCGGAAGAGCATCACTCAGACTTAGCGGCGCTGATTCAAACTAATACTGGCCATAAAGGAACTTTAGTTTTTAAAGGCAACGGCAATCAGTTGGCTGATGCCTTTAAGCAGCTTTTTGAAGCCAATCTAATTGTTGGCTGCAAAAAGAATGAATTGGAAAAATGGATTGCCAAGCACTTCGTCTATCGCTATAAGAATGCAAACAAAGAATTCACAGAAGGCTATTTAAATGGAATTATTTCCAGCGATGTGAAGCCCTGCAAGTCCCCTATCCTAGAGGTCAAGAAAAAAGAAGATCGGTATGTCATCGTCTCCAGTCTTCGGAACAAGAAAAACGTAAAATTCTAACATTAGCATTGAAAAATAGGTGGGTTAAAGGCAGGTTACGCTCTACCTACTTGTAACCTTCCCACATAGGTACCTATCCTTGCGGTGTATAAATTAAATTTACCGCTTATGAATTACACCTTTGAAGAACTGCCCATTGCAGTCAATAAACTACATCAACGATTGGACAGCATTGAAAAATTACTGCTTTGTAGTCGACAGGAAAAAACCCTAACTTCTGATGAACTGCTTACCGTACAACAGGCCTCGGAATTGGTTAACCTTGCAGTGCCTACGCTTTATAGTAAGGTAAGCCTCAAAGAAATCCCTTATTGTAAAAAAGGAAAAAGACTTTACTTTTCTAGGAGCGAACTGATTGAGTGGATCACCGAAGGCAAAGAACCAACACAAGCTGAAACTATCCTAGCCGTCCAAGGGCGTATGACTAGGCTACATCAAAAACGCAGGTAACCTACCCTTCATTTATTCACAACATTTAAACCTTCAATGCGGCAAACTCTTTTTGTGTGTTTGTAAGGAGTGTTTGTAAGGAGCAAGTTTGTGTTTTTGTTCCACAAAAACCCGTCCGCTGCGCTGGACTAAAACTTGCTTTTTGCTCCCGATGGTCGCAAAAAGAGCCCCTTATAATATGCCCCTATAACTATGGAGAATGTGCAGTCAAAAAGAGCTAAAGGCGGACGTCCGTTGAAGAAGGTGAAAAGAGACCGGCACATCAGGGTGAGGTTGACCTCTACAGAACATTTCAGGATAGAAGATAGGGCGATACGTGCGAAACTAACGATCAGCGACTGGTTCCGAAAAGCGGCATTAAAAGGCAAGGTAACATCTAAGATATCCATCGAAGAAATGAACTGCTTAAGGATGATGTCGGGAATGGCCAACAACCTCAACCAATTAACCAAACTGGCCCACTCGCAGGGGCTACTAATTGTACAGCGTAAGTGCAGGGAATTGATTGACCAGATTGCAATAGTGATTAAAAAGATGAATAGCGATGATCGGTAAGGTATCGAGCGGAAAAAGTTTTGGTGGCTGTGTAAGATATGTGATGGAGAAACCTGCGGCTGAGGTCTTGACTAGCGTTGGAATACGAACTGAAAGCGCAAAATTGGCAACGGAGGATTTCAACCTTCAACGCAAGCTGAGGCCAGGCCTTGGAGAAGCAGTCGGTCACATTTCCTTGAACTGGAGCACGGAGGATATGGACAAGCTAGATTCGCTAACAATGGAGAAGATGGGAATGGAATACCTCAAAAGGATGAAGATCAACGATACGCAGGTATTATTCGTTAGGCACTATGACGCTAAACACCCCCATCTTCACTTGATCTATAATAGGGTAGACAATAATGGAAAGACCATTCCAGATAACTTTTTGAAACGGAGGAACATCGAAGTCAGCCAGCTAATGACCAAAAGACACGGACTTTATATGGCAGGGAGTAAAGATAAGGTGAAGCGGGAGCGTTTGAAAGGTAAAGACCAAGTGCGCTATATCATTTATGATAGATTGAAGTCGGCAGTCCCAAAATCTAGAAGCTTTGCAGAACTTGAGAACAGACTTAGGAAAGAGGACATTTTTGTTGCCTATAAGCTCAATGCAAAAAGTAATCTAGTACAGGGTATTTCCTTTAAATATGGGGAAGTTACATTTAAAGGGTCAGCGGTTGACAGAAAAATGAGCCTCCCAGCAATCCAGCAGCAACTAGGCAAAAATCTTTCCATGAATATTGCAGGAAAAAGAAATGAGGGAAATGCTCAGGAAACTTCGGTAATGGATAAAAATCACAGTCATAGTGCCGAAACGCATATCCTGGATACATTGCTCAGAAAGGAGCAGGCAGAATCAGAATCTCTAGGATTGATCGGTAGGAGAAAAAGGGACAAACCACATGAGCTCGGATTTGGGCTATAACAAAACAAGAACATGGATAAACTGGAAGAAAAAATAGAATCATTGGAACAAGTTATCGAGGCATTGATCGGCAGGTTCAGAAATGTTGAAATTGTTGTCGGTAGTCTTGCCGAAAATGAGCCCAAAGATTATGGAGATACGTTACAATCGATAGTTGCGCTCTTAAGATGTACTGAACAGATGGCCAGCTTCAAGGAGCTTAAGAGTTTGCTCGAACACTTGCGGGAAAAGATCGAGGCCAATTCCAAGAAGTTGGAAATCAGGCACTACCACCATTTTGACATCAAGAGTAGATCAAGGCTTTGGTGGCTGTTTGCGATCTTTTTTACAGTATCGATCAGTTTTGGTAGCGCTGTATCACTGCTGATTAGAAACCACCAATTATCGACCGATGCTGAAAAGCATAAGGTATTTAGGGCATTCTATCCTCGGCAGGCAAAACAATTAGAAGAAGCCTTTCACAATAACAGTGAAGGATTGTTGGCTGTGGCCGATTCACTTCTACAGCTACCAGAACCAAAAAAAAGAGGAATAAAAAATAGTCCCGATACCTGTAGGCACATACGCCACACATCCGTTCGGCCTAGTTTTTGTTGTTACTATCGAGGAAAATGCGTATTTTTGATAGAGGCAAGCCTATGTATTTCGATAACTATAAACAATTTCCTGATGCCCAGCTGGACATGAAACTGCTCTGGGAATACGACCTGGATAAGGTCGAACTTAACAGCCTGCGCAATGTTGTGGTACAGCGGGTAATCGAACGTGGATGGCCGCAGGATTGGTATTTTATCCTCAACTATTATGGTATTGCAGGAATCAGGGAATCAATCAAGAAAATCGGATACCTGAATGATAAGGACATGTATTTTGTCAGCCATCAGTTTGGTATCCCCTTAAGTGAAATGAAATGCTACGAAAAGAAACAGTCAACCAATCTACACTGGAACTCCTAACCACTTTGATGAAGGATCCTTTATTGGAGGATTTTTTTCTTGTCGGCGGTACTGCACTTGCACTACAGATTGGCCATAGGCTAAGTATCGATATTGACCTTTTCTCCCAGAAACCCTTTGATGCGGATCAGTTGCTTGCAGATATCGAATCCAGGTATCCCTTCCAACTTAACTACCAAGCTAGGCATACGCTAAAGGGAAGTATCGACGGGGTGCAGGTTGACCTTATTACACACAATTATCCGCTGGTCAACGATTTGCTCGTCTTAGAGGATGTCCGTATGGCATCTGCCGAGGATATTGCTGCAATGAAGCTTAATTCAATATCTGGAAATGGTACGCGTCTTAAGGATTTTATCGATGTTGCCTATCTGTCTTCTTCCCTCAGTCTTTCACAAATGATCGATGCCTTCTGCGAAAAATATGGAAACCGCAACCCTGCCATGTTGGTAAAGGCACTGGACTATCATAAGGATATTGATTTTCTTGAACCAATCCAGATGCTTGGTGACAAATATAACTGGAAATCGATCGAAACAAGATTGGGGCAGATGACCATGCAACCTCAGCGCCTGTTTCCAGAAATGGAGACAAAAGATAAAATTCAAGCGAAGTCCATTGATATCAAGCCACAAAGCGCCAAAGGCCAAGAGCAAGGCAACGGTTTGGGATTTTGATGGAAGACGGCTTGTTGTAGAATAGTAACTGAAATACCATCAGAGCAATATTCCTAGAGGCAAAAGCAAGAACGAAGTTTTGCAGGCAGAAAACGAGCGTTGATATATTTATCAAATGCCCATGAAATTTGGCGCCCAATCTTTAAGCCTCTTGTCAACTTCACCTAAAAAACAGACCTTAAATCTTAATTGAGTTAAAGTGCAATCCCCTCGCGCATTTGCGGCCTGTGAAAACTGCCATCGCTCTTCCCTTTTGGTTTTCACTTTCGCTTCTAAGAAGTGAGGATTTCATAACAGTAATGAACTGGGTGTTCAAGCCGGCCAGTACGCACACAGGACTAAGGATACCAACTTACCCCCATGATAGCAACAGGAAGATCTTAGATTTTAATATTAAAAATGTATTGTGGAAAATTATTTGCCATGCCAATTCTTTATTTTTTGTGTGCAAATTGTGTGCAAATAAAAAACCCCGTTCGGACTGAACGGGGCTAACCTATTGGTTATCAGCTCCCTCTGCTGGGCTCGAACCAGCGACCCTCTGATTAACAGTCAGATGCTCTAACCAGCTGAGCTAAGAAGGAGTACTGGTTATTCCTAAAACGGCTTTGGTTTGATGTAAAGAACATAAAGCCTTGTTCGTTTTGGGAATGCAATATTAGGGCTTTTAAATTATTTATGCAATATTTGCAGTGAAAAAATTTAAAAAAAATTTAACTAAAATCATATGAGCCTGATAATCATAGGTACTGTGGCTTTCGACGCCATTGAAACTCCCTTCGGAAAAACAGATAAAATAGTAGGTGGGGCCGCAACTTACGCCAGTTTAGCTGCTTCTTACTTCTATAACAAGACAAAAATTGTAGCTGTTGTAGGTGATGATTTTAAAAAAGAGGATATTGCTTTACTAGAAAATCACGGCGTAGATACCGAAGGTTTACAAATTAAAGCTGGCGAAAAATCATTTTTTTGGAGTGGAAAATATCATAACGACATGAACAGTCGTGATACTTTGGTTACAGAATTAAACGTATTAGAACATTTCGACCCAATTATCCCAGAAAGCTATCAAGATTGCGAGTATTTAATGTTAGGCAACTTAACGCCTCAAATTCAGCGTACAGTTATCGAAAGATTAAATAAACGCCCTAAATTAATTGTTCTAGATACCATGAACTTCTGGATGGATATCATGATGGATGATTTATTAGAGACCATTAAATTGGTTGATGTATTAACCATTAACGATTCTGAAGCTCGTCAATTATCTGGGGAATATTCTTTGGTTAAAGCAGCTAACAAAATCTTAACCATGGGACCAAAATACCTGATCATAAAAAAAGGGGAACATGGAGCCTTATTATTCCACGAAGACAAAATTTTCTCTGCTCCTGCCCTTCCTTTAGCCGATGTTTTTGATCCAACTGGCGCAGGCGATACTTTTGCTGGAGGTTTTATTGGCTACCTAGCACAAGTTGGCACAGTGAACTTTAATAACATGAAAAACGCTTTAATCTATGGTTCTGCCTTAGCATCTTTCTGCGTAGAGAAATTCGGAACAGAAAGATTACTAGAACTAGATAAAGAAGCAATCGCTGCTCGTTTACAACAGTTTGTAAGCTTAAGTAGCTTCGAAATTAAGCAGTAATTTTTTTAGAAGCGCAATTACACTGCTACTATATAAGGATAGTCCCGTTTTACGCTGTACCTGCGGTGCCGCTTCAACCGGGGCTATTTTTGTAAGGATGCTGCAAAAAACTACCAATACCTTTCCATCGTATAAAAATGTTTGCTATTTTTAAGGATGCCTTTTTTAAGTAACATCAATTTACCGAAATTTGAAATTGATTCTTATCCGTTCAACATTCCTTCCATTAAAAATGGCATTCAATTAAATCTTCGAACTAATGTTACTTTTTTCGTGGGCGAAAATGGTTCTGGAAAATCAACTTTGTTAGAAGCAGTTGCCGAAAAAAATGGATTTAGCTTAAGGGGTGGAAACCGAAATCATAACTTAAATTCTGGAGTAAATTTCGAAGGTTATGAAACCCCACTAACTAAAGCAGTTAACTTAGTTTGGACACCTAGGAAAATAAATGAAGGTTTTTTCATGAGGGCCGAAAGCTTTTTTAACTTTGCAGACTACATAGATGAAATTGCAAAAGAAGACAGCAGCATTTACAATGCTTATGGAGGCAAATCCCTTCATCATCAATCGCATGGGGAATCTTTTCTTTCCTTATTTAATAACCAATTCGAAGCTGGTATTTATATACTAGATGAGCCTGAGGCCGCTTTGTCTCCAGCAAGAATATTAAGTTTCATGACCATCATTAATCAACTTGAAAAATCTGGAAGAGCCCAATTCTTAATTGCCACGCATTCTCCCATCTTACTTTGTTATCCTGGCGCAACAATTTTTAGCTTCGACGAAAATGGCATTGAAAAACTAAAGTATTCGGATACTGAACACTATACATTAACCAAAAGTTTCCTAGAAAATCCAGATGCCTATTTCCGATTTTTATTTAATCAGGACTGAAATCATTTTAAAGCCTAACCCCCCCAGGCTCTCGTTACAATTTTACTTTCCATTACCTTAACAATCAAATCACCCCAAATTTTTAGAGGTTTATGGCTTTGTATGCAACAAAATGTTAACTACAAACTTTGTTAAATGAAACGCATTTAGCTACATTTAGTAAACCTTAAACCAAACTCAATTGAAACGTAGAGATTTTATTTATTTAACTGGCGCAGGAGCAGCGGCTGCGATGCTTCCGGCTATTCCCATTTTTGGACATGACATATCTCCAGAACGGGCACTCGAATATGTAGACCCCGCAGCCAAAAAAATCCTGTCAGACATTGCTTTAAATGCTGCTCGCTCTAAAGGCGCTACCTATACAGACGTACGCGTTGGCAGATACCTTAATCAATATGTAGTTACTCGCGAAGATAAGGTAGAGAACATTGTTAATACCGAATCTTACGGAATTGGCATCAGGGTAATTGCAAATGGAAGTTGGGGCTTTGCCGCGACCGACAAAATGGATAAAGACAGCATTGCAAAAGCAGCTGAACTAGCCGTATCTATCGCGAAGGAAAATGCTCGTTTACAAAGTGAACCCGTACAATTGGCTCCTCAAAAAGGATATGGTGATGTAACTTGGAAAGCACCTATCGAGAAAAATGCATTTGAAGTACCAATTAAAGAAAAGGTAGATCTACTTTTATCAGTAAATGATGCCGCTATGAAAGGTGGGGCCGATTATATCAATTCTATTTTGTTCATGGTTAATGAGCAAAAATACTTCGCATCTTCTGAAGGATCCTATATCGACCAAGATATTCATCGCATTTGGCCTACTTTTTTTATTACAAAAATTGATAAAACAACAGGTAAGTTTGAAACAAGAAATGCCTTAAGTGCACCTTCTGGCAAAGGGTTTGAGTATTTAGACGCAAGACCACAGGATAAAATTAAAACCCCATCAGGCACACTTTATAAAGGCCGATACGATATGCTGGAAGATGCCAAGCAGGCAGCCATTCAAGTAGGCGAAAAAATGAAGGCAAAATCTGTTGAGCCCGGCAAGTATGATTTGGTATTAGACCCTTCACATTTGGGCTTAACCATTCATGAATCATGCGGTCACCCAACCGAGCTGGATAGAGTCTTAGGCTACGAAGCTAATTTTGCAGGAACTAGTTTCCTTACCTTAGACAAATGGCAATCTAAAAAATTCCAATATGGCAGCAAAGAGGTTAACATTACTGCCGATAAAACTGAAGTAGGGTCTTTAGGCGCTGTAGGTTATGATGATGAAGGCGTGAAATGCGGCAAGTGGGATGTTATAAAAGAAGGTGTCTTGGTTAATTATCAAGCCATTAGAGATCAAGCTCATATCGTTGGTCTAGATCATTCGCAAGGATGTTGTTACGCCGATAATTGGAGTAGCGTACAATTTCAGCGAATGGCAAATATTTCTTTACAACCTGGCAAAAAACCTTTGAGTATTGCAGACCAAATTAAAAACGTAGCAAAAGGAATTTATATAGTTGGCGAAGGTTCATTCTCTATTGATCAACAACGTTACAACTTCCAATTTGGCGGTCAGCTTTTTTACGAGATCAAGGAAGGTAAAATTATAGGTATGCTTAAAGATGTAGCCTATCAGGCAAATACTCAGGAGTTTTGGAATTCTTGTGTAGCTATTTGCGATGAAAGCGATTATCGTTTAGGCGGAACGTTCTTTGATGGTAAAGGACAACCAAGCCAATCGAGTGCAGTATCTCATGGATCAGCTACCACTCGTTTTAATAATGTTAATGTAATCAACACTGCTAGAAAAATCTGATAGAAACTATGCCAATATTAACTAAAGAACAAGCCAAAGCTCTTTTAACTAAAGTGCTTAGCTACTCAAAAGCAGAACAATGCGAAATAAATTTATCAGGTTCTGACAGCGGAAATGTAAGATATGCCAGAAATTCTGTTTCTACTAGTGGTGGAATTAGCACCAACAGCTTGGTTGTTTCTTCTGCATTCGGGAAGAGATTGGGCGTTGCCACAATTAACGAATTCGACGATGCTTCACTGGAAAAAGTAGTCAGACGAGCGGAAGAATTAGCCCAATTAGCTCCAGAAAACCCAGAGTTCATGCCATTTTTAAGCCAGCAACAATACGGCCCTGATTCGCCTACCTTTTCTGAAGCAACTGCCGCAATGGGAGCTAAAGAAAGGGCAGATGCTGTACAAGCAAGTTTAACACAGGCAAAGGAAAACAAGCTAGCTGCGGCAGGCTTTCTATCTAACAGCGCTGGTTTCTCTGCAATGATGAATAGCAAAGGTTTATTTGCTTACAACAAAAGTACTGATGTTGCCTTTAACATAACTGTAAGAACAGATGACGGAAAAGGATCAGGGTACGCAACTAAGGGTTATAATGATTTTAAAAAATTAAATACTAAAACAGATACCGCTATCGCTTGTAAAAAAGCATTGTCTTCTGTAACTGCCAGAGCCATTGAACCTGGTAAGTACACAGTTATTTTAGAGCCAACAGCCGTTGCAGTGATGTTAGAAAATCTATTTTTTAGCATGGATGCAAGGCAAGCAGATGAAGGGCGAAGTTTCATGAGTAAACCAGGCGGTAAAACCAAAGTAGGCGAACAATTGCTAGATGAAAGAGTAAATATTTACTCAGATCCTTGGAATGCAGAACTACCTACTTCACCTTGGTCTGGAGATGGTCGTGCTCAAAACAAAGTAAACTGGATAGAAAAAGGAGTGGTTAAGAACCTATACACTTCCCGTTATTGGGCAGGAAAAACAGGAATTAAATCAATTCCAAGTCCAGATGGCGCTATCATGATCGGCGGAACCAAATCATTAGAAGAACTAATTAAAGGAACTGAAAAAGGAATATTAGTAACACGTTTATGGTATATCCGTTCGGTAGATCCTCAAACTTTATTATTAACAGGCCTAACTAGGGATGGTACTTTTTATATCGAAAATGGAGAGATTAAATTCCCTATTAAAAACTTCCGTTTTAACGAAAGTCCAATTATCATGCTAAATAATTTAGAAGAAATGGGTAAGTCGGAAAGAACTGTTAGCGCCGAATCAAATGTTAATTATTTATTACCTCCTTTAAAAATTAAGGACTTTACCTTTACTTCTTTATCAGACGCGGTATAATTGCTATAAAGCTTTGTCAATTTTTCAGGAATTGACAAAGCTTTTTTTAAAGTAAATAAATTTTGTACTATTTAAGAATACCAATCACCTCAAACTTTTCAAAAACAGTTTCGGTGTGTGGTGCATCAGGCAATTCATCAGTTAAATCTTGTCCGGCCCAATGTTCATAATGTTTGCCATTTTTCCATAATCGGCTGCTACCCACATCATAAATTTTTCCTTTGTAAGCAACCCAAATCTCAGGCTTATCTTGTCCATTACGCAGGGCGAGTTGTTGTTTGCTGTAAATCGGCAAATCCATTAAACAGACTTTCTAGATTTAAAAAACTCCAAGAAATAAACACCCAACAAAAGCATTCCCATTGTAAAAAAGTAATTCTCAAAAGGAATTTTGAATAAATCGAATCCTAAATTTTCTGATGCATTATAGGTTGTTATTGGCAAATTGCAAATAATAGCATAACAAATGTAAAATGGGATTAATGAAGCTACAAATGCCCTATAAAATTTATACATAAATCTTACAGTGTTGATATACTCTACCCCTATCAAAAGCATCATTAAAAATGCGAAGGTAATAGCTGGATACCACTTAGCGTAAGCAAAAAATAACATCGCTATGCAAACACCCATTAAAGCATGACTTAGGGCTAAGCTATATTTTTGCAGGTCGTTTTTTGGGAACTTAGCATTTAAATAATTATAAATGCCCAGTCCAGCAAAGCTAAAGGTAAAAATGAAGAGGTATTCTTCTAAAGGGAGTTTTCTATAATAGGCGCCAACCAAATAAGCTGGATTGAACTCCCAAATTTTTAACCCATTAAAAAAAACTGCAATTTCAGAAAAAATCACCATCACAATTAACGAGGGAACAATTAGAGAACGAATATTTTTAAATGGAAATACTTTTTTATCTAACGCTAGAGCAAATGGAATTAACAATAAAAATAAGTTGAGGTATAAAAAAGTATAGTTCATTCGAAATCCTGTTTATTCAGATTTTCAAAAGTAATGATTTGCCTCCGTTTAAAGCTACAAAATAAAAAGGTTCCCTAATCTGCGACTAGAGAACCTTTTCGGTATATGTTTTTCAGGTTTTATTATGCTTCAGTAGATGCAAGGTCCTTTGCATAAGTTTTTAAATATTTTTTAAGTATACCACGAGCTACGTGGATACGTGTTTTTACAGTTCCAATCGGAATATCTAATTCTTCGGCAATTTCATGGTATTTAAATCCCTCAAAATATTTGATAAACGGCACATAATATTCTGGCTGTAAAGTAGCCAAGGCTTTGTGAATATCGCCTAAAACAAATTTGCTCTCCACATCATTACGTGTTGCACTATAATGCAAGTTTGCAGAAGAAATATCTTCACTCTGTGTAATTAATGTATTAGTTTTTACCATACGTCTATAATTATTGATAAACGTATTACGCATAATTGTGAATAACCACCCTTTAAGATTTGTACCTTCCTTGAATTTGCTGTAATATGTTACAGCTTTAAGCATCGTGTCCTGCACTAAATCATTAGCATCTTCAACATCTTTAGTAAAATTTAAAGCGAATGACTGTAATGAACCAGAATAGTCGTGCAATTGGTGGTTAAATTGTAGCTGTGTCATAGTTTTAGTTTTAAGTTTTAAAAAAGAAACAGAAACTTTTGTGGTTCGAAGTAACTGTTATATCTGTTAAGACTTATACAACTATAATACCAAAAAAATAAAATGCAATTTAAATTTTAAGAAAACCCTACTAAAATAGTCGAAAATCAACTTGTCACAATATGTTTACCTCACGTTCTAACAGAACATTAAATTTGATATAGACAGTTTTTATGATTAGTTCCGAAAAATCATACACTTCTTGTCCACTTGCATGACCATGGTTTACTAATACCAATGCTTGATTTTTCCAAGTTCCTGTTTCACCTACAACTTTTCCTTTAAAACCACATTGCTCTATTAACCATCCTGCTGCCAATTTTACTTTTCCATTTGCTACTGGATAATTAACTACATCAGGAAATTTTTTGATTAAATCATCAAAAGCTGCTCTTTCAATAACAGGATTTTTAAAAAAGCTACCAGCATTACCAATTGTTTTTGGATCTGGTAATTTACTTACTCTAATATGAGCAACAACTTTAGAAACATCTGCAATAGTTGGCTCAGTAATATGCCTATTTTCCAACTCTGTTGTAATAGCACCGTAATGGGTTTGTAGATTAGCTTTTTCACTTAAACGAAATATTACAGAAGTAATGATGTATTTTCCTTTTAGTTCATTCTTAAAGACACTATCTCTATAATCAAACTTACAATCGGCATAATTAAAGGTTCTTATTTCGCCAGTGGCGATTTCAAATGCCTTACAAGAATGAAATACATCTTTTAGCTCTACGCCATAAGCACCAATATTTTGTATGGGCGATGCGCCAACAGTTCCCGGAATTAAGCTTAAATTTTCAATACCTGCAAAACCATTCTCCACGCAATAATTCACCAAATCATTCCATATTACACCGCCACCTACAGTTACCATCACTTCATCATCTTGTGTAGTAAAACTTATACCAGGGATGCTAACCTTAACAATTAACCCATCAAAATCTTTAGTGAAAAGCATATTGCTACCTCCACCTAAAATAAGTAATTGTTTTTCTATTCCTGCTAGATTGCTAAAAACTTCCTTTAAATCTGCTACACTTTTTACTTCGGCAAAGTATTTCGCATTAACATCAATACCAAATGTGTTGTAATTTTTTAGGGAAATATTTTCTTGTAAGATGGGCATAGGGCAAAGATATTAAATAGTTGTGTTGTCCCAAAGGCATTGCTTTGACATTAAATTGCTGTATTGTTATTCCTCACTCCATACCAACAATAGAACAATCTAGCAATTGAGCAATCGAATTAGCCATTCTCATCTTCCTCATGTATAACCCTTTCAATTCTCTTGTCAGGAATTAACCAAAGTAGTGCCACCAAAACAAATAATGTCCCAGAAATTAAAGTGTGAACAAAAGCGCATGGAATAGCGATGATATAACATGCTAAAGAAATTTTTCCTTTAAAATCGCTTCCCAAAGCTCTTGATAATAAAGAGTTCTCTCCATGATGTTTAACTAAAATCATAGACAAAATGGTATAAGCTATTGCATTCATCAACATAACAAAGCCATAAAGTGCTGTTGGTGCTGAGGTAAAGTGGTTTTCGCCCATCCATGATGTTGCAAAGGGAATCATAGAGAGCCAAAAAAGTAAATGCATATTAGCCCAAAGTACAGCGCCATTAACTTTATTTACTACCATGAACATATGATGATGGTTGTTCCAATAAATACCAACATATATAAAACTCAAAACATAACTCAAGAACACAGATAATAATGGAAACAAATCTTTTATAGAATCTCCATGTGGAACTTTTAGCTCTAACACCATAATGGTTATAATAATGGCAATTACGCCATCGCTAAATGCTTCAATTCTACCTTTTTTCATAAAATGATGTCTGTTTTGAGATTATTAATTCTGAAAATCGAAGATAGAATAAAAAAATTACTCAGCTTACATAGAAAAACTACTTAAAGTACAATCTCCAGATTTTCACCTGCTCAAATCCTTAATTCACCGAAAAAACCTATAGCAAATAAAGTCTTTTATCTTTTTTTGTAGCATGGAAACAACACAGAATGAGTTAACACTCGCAGAAGAGATAAAAATTTTAATCAGGAAACTTTGGAATTAAAAAAAGTTTCCATAGTTTTGCGCCATCATTTAAGATTATGTTGGGATATAAAGAAGTAGAAACTACGATAGCCGAGGAGATAGAAATTTTAATCAGAAAAATTTGGGGCTAGTTTTTACTAATTAATTAAAGGAGCAAAATTGGAAGTTAAAGAATACATAGTTGAGGAGGCGGATAAGCTTTTTTGCCAATACGGCTTTAAAAGTGTAACCATGGATGACATTGCCAAACACCTGGGCATGTCGAAGAAAACCATTTATCAGCATTTTAGCGATAAAGATGAATTGGTTAATATTCTGATTAAGGATAAACTATCAAATCAAGATTGCACAATGGATTTTTGTGCAAAAAGTGCAGAAAATGCAGTACATGAAATATTTTTTGCCATAACTAATATTAATGAATTACTAACTACAATGAACCCTAAGCTTTTTTATGACTTACAAAAGTATCATCCAAAAGCCTGGTTGCACTTTAGAGAGTTTAAGGAAAATAAACTGGGTAAATGTATTTATGTAAATCTTGAGCGTGGGGTAAATGAAGGCCTTTATCGCCCCGAGATTAACAAAGAAATTTTAACCCAAATGCGTTTAGACCAAGTTGATTTAATTTTTAATCAACACGACCAATATAAAATGGCAAAATATAACCTTGCTCAGGTTATGGCAGAAATAACAGAGCATTTCCTTTATGGCATTTGTAACCATGCAGGATTAGAAAAAATTAACTATTACAAACAACAATCGTCGCAAGCATTATAAACCTTTATGAAACATCAAATTTACATCTTCATCTTATTTTTGGGCTTGGCCATACCGGCATCAGCACAGATAAAAGATACCACAGCAAGTTTTAGCTTACAAGAAGCTATTGCTTATTCATTAAATCATCAAATTGACATTAAAAACGCAAAAATTGATGAGCAAATAGCAATCAACACTGTTAAACAAACCATTGGTATTGGCTTACCACAAGTAAGTGCCAATGCAAGTTTTCAAGATTATTTGAAAGTACCTACAAGTTTATTACCTGGAGAAGTTTTTGGGCAACCTGGAACGCAAATTCCAGTTAAGTTTGGTGTGAAATTTAACTCATCTGTAGGTTTAGAAATTAATCAGTTATTATTTGATGGTTCTTATCTTGTTGGCTTAAAAGCATCAAGAACTTATAAAGAACTATCTACTAAAAACACTACTAGAACCAGAATAGAAACAGCAGTAGCAGTTACAAAAGCTTATTATTCTGTATTGGTTAATAATGAGCAATTAGCTTTAATAGATGCGAATTTGGAGCGTTTGAAAAAATCATTAAATGATACAGAACAAATGTTTAAAAACGGTTTTGTTGAGAAAATTGATGTTGACAGGTTAAGTGTACTAAACAACAACCTCCTTACAGAACGCGAAAACGTTATTAGATTATTGGCACTCAATGTTAACCTTTTGAAGTTTCAAATGGGAATGACCATTGGTAGCAAATTGGAACTAACAGATAAGATTAACAATGTGAACATTGATAAAAGCCCAATTTTGGGAGATAGCCAAGTGTTTAATAAGAGAATTGAGTATTCGTTATTGGAAACTCAAAAGAAATTGAATGAATTAGATGTTAAGCGTTATAAAAGTTTGTTTTTACCTAGCTTAGGTGCTTTCGGAAGTACTTCTTCTAATTTCCAAAACAATAAATTTTCTGATTTATATGATACGCGTTTCCCAACTACAGTTATTGGCTTAAGGCTTTCAGTTCCTTTAATATCTGGCGGACAAAAATTGTATCAGCTTCGCAATGCGAAATTAGCATCGCTTAAAACTGATAATGAATTAATCAATTTACAGAATGCGATTAATTTAGAGGTTAACCAAGCACAAACGGTTTACCTTAACGGACAACAATCGTTAGAAAACCAAAAAAGAAACATGGATTTGGCAAAAGAAGTTTTACGTGTTACCAAAATTAAATACGACCAAGGTGTTGGCTCTAGCTTAGAAGTAACTACTGCTGAAACTTCATTAAAAGAATCTCAAAATAATTACATCAACGCTTTATATGATATGCTGATTAACAAAGTAAATCTTGATAAAGCTTTAGGAAACATAAACTACTAACCTTACAAAATCAATTTATAATGAAAAGAATATTATTTATAGCAGCCATCGCATTTTTAGCAGCATGTTCTGATAAAAAAGACCCAAAAGCTGAATTAGCAGACTTAAAGAAACAACGTACAGAATTAGATACTAAAATTGCAGACTTAGAAACAAAATTAGGTGCAAGCGACACTTCAAAGGTGGTAGCTAAAGATGTTTCGGTTGCTGATGTAACCGAATCTAGTTTTAAAAACTATTTAGAAATACAAGGTAAAATTGATGCAGAAGAGAATATCTTAGTTACATCAGAAGCACAAGGTGTTGTTACAGCGGTTTATGTTAAAGTTGGGCAAAACGTTAGCAAAGGCCAAGTTTTAGCTCAAATTGACGACAAAGTTTTACGTCAGAATATTGCTGAATTACAAACCCAGTTAACTTTAGCTACTAGTTTATTTAACAGACAAAAAAATCTTTGGGATCAAAAAATTGGAACTGAAGTTCAGTACATCAATGCTAAAACTCAAAAAGAAGCTGCAGAAAATAGAATTGCAACTTTACGTTCTCAGATTTCGATGTATAAAATTAAATCGCCTATTAACGGAACAGTTGACGCAATGGATTTAAAAGTTGGTGATGCAGTAATGCCTGGTCTATCAAGCATTAGAGTAATTAACGCTAGCAATTTAAAAGCAAAAGCATTGGTTGCAGAAACTTATGCTGGTCGTGTGAGTCAGGGAGATGAGGTTAATGTAATTTTTCCTGATGTACCAGATAGCTTAAAAACAAAAATCAATTTCGCTTCAAAAACTATTGATCCAGCTTCAAGAAGTTTTGAAGTTCAAATCAACTTGCCTTCAAATAAAAAATACCGTCCAAATATGTTAGCGGTTTTAAAAATTGTTGATTATCAAAATGCAAAAGCAATTGTAATTCCTGTTTCGGCAATTCAAAAGTCTGAAAGTGGCGATTTCGTATTCATCGCTGTAAACAACATTGCTAAAAAAGCACCAGTTAAATTGGGCAAAACTTACGAAGGTAAGGTAGAAATACTTTCAGGATTAAAAGTTGGCGATAAATTAATTACCGCAGGCGCACAGAATTTGAACGAAGACGATACCGTTAAATTCTAATTACAAAATACACCAATCATATTTACGCTTAATCTTAAAATAGATGAAAGACGACTTTAAAAAAGAATTTGGTCCCTCTAGTTGGGCTATAGATAACAAAACAGCTATATATGTTTTAACGGTTATCATTGCCATTATGGGATATTTTGGCTATATGGGCTTACCAAAGGAAAACTTCCCTGAGGTACTTGTTCCAAAAATATTTGTAACAACAATTTATCCTGGTACTTCTCCAGCCAATATGGAGACTTTGGTAACCAAACAAATTGAGAAACAATTAAAATCTACCAAGGGGCTTAAAAAAGTAACCTCAAACTCATATCAGAATTTTTCTGTAATTGTTGCAGAATTTAACACTAACATTGAAATCGCAGAAGCAAAACAAAGAGTAAAAGATGCAGTTGATAAAGCTAAAGGCGACTTGCCCGATGATTTAAAAGATGACCCTGAGGTTTCAGATATCAACTTAGCAGATTTGCCAATTATGTACGTTAACCTTTCAGGTGATTACGATTTAAAAAGCTTAAAAAAATATGCTAAAGATTTACAAGATAAAATTGAAAGCTTTAAAGAAATTTCGGGTGTAGACATTGTTGGAGCCTTGGAGCAAGAGGTTCAAATTAACGTTGATTTAAACAAAATGGAAGCTGCTAAGATTTCATTTGGCGATATTGAACGTGCAGTAGCCTCTGAGAATTTAACGATTTCTGGTGGTGACGTTGCGATGCACGGCATCAAAAGAACACTTAACGTTAAAAAAGAGTTCACCAATGCAGATCAAATCGCTAATCTAATCATTAAAACCCCTACTGGTTCTTCTGTTTATTTAAGAGACATTGCCGAAGTTAAAGACAGCTTTAAGGAACAAAATAGTTATGCGAGTTTGTACGGCAAAAACGTAGTAACCTTAAATATTAAAAAACGTAGTGGCGAAAACTTAATTGAGGCTTCTGATAAAATCAATGCCTTAATTAAAGAATTGAAAGGTACTTCGTTACCAAAAAACTTGGAGATTACTGTAACTGGAGACCAATCTGATCAAACTCGTGTAACCTTACATGATTTGATTAATACCATTATTATTGGTTTTATTTTGGTAACCATTATTTTAATGTTCTTCATGGGCGTTAAAAATGCATTGTTTGTTGCATTATCTGTGCCGCTATCAATGTTCATAGCCTTTATTACCATGCCAGCTCTTGGCGGTATATTTGGCTTTAGCTTTACCATGAACATGATTGTACTCTTCTCTTTCCTTTTAGGATTGGGTATTGTGGTAGATGATGCGATTGTGGTAATTGAAAACACGCACCGTATTTTTAACAATGGTAAAGTGCCAATTGTAAAAGCAGCAAAGGCAGCAGCTGGCGAGGTATTTATGCCAGTGCTTTCAGGAACGCTGACTACTTTAGCCCCTTTTGTTCCGCTATTGTTTTGGCCAGGTATTATTGGTGAGTTCATGTTCTTTTTACCTGTAACATTGATCATCACCTTGTTGGCATCATTAGTTGTGGCTTATATCATTAACCCGGTTTTTGCAGTAGATTTCATGGAAATTGAAGACCATGAAACCCACAAACCTAAATTTGATAAGAAGGTTAAGAAAACAACCTTAATAATGATTGGTGTTACTGTTTTCTCTTATCTAATAGGTTTTGGACTTGGTAACTTCATGGTTTTAATGACCTTGCTTTATTTACTAAACCATTTCTTCTTAGAAAATGCCGTTAAGAATTTCCAAAACAACTTATGGCCACGTTTTCAGGCAAGTTATGCCAGGTTATTAACCAGAGCATTAAACTGGCCAAGAGCCATGTTATTTGGCACTTTAGGATTGTTAGTGTTTACAATAGGCTTGATGAATGTTTTGCCTCCCAAAGTGGTATTCTTCCCAGAGGGAGATCCAAATTTTATTTACGTGTATTTAAATCTTCCATTAGGAACAGACCAAGCTTATACCAATGAAGTTGTTAAAAAACTAGAGAAAAAAGTAACAGATGTTGTTGGTGGTAAAAACAATAAAGACGTTTCTTCAATCAT
>Ga0307515_10004634_pt1 | contig 28227 bp, 11 predicted proteins | sample 17_EM_MG_FD_194513 | JGI IMG/M metagenome (GOLD analysis project Ga0307515, IMG submission 194513) | Populus trichocarpa ectomycorrhiza microbial communities from riparian zone in the Pacific Northwest, United States - 17_EM | ecosystem: Host-associated > Plants > Roots > Unclassified | place... | reverse complement strand
TATTTAAATAATAGTTTTATGGTGAAGAGCTCGTAAATATAATGTAGTTCTCAAATTATTCTAGCTATTCCATAGCATTTAATTTCTTCATTTCCCTTCACAATTTTCATTTCTTACATGTTTATGAAATTAATTTTCTGTTTTCAAGCTCTTGTTGTTGTGACATTAACTCAAATTTGTGCAATTTAAGTTGAAAGACAATAAAAAATGTAGGAGCACACATTTAGTCAATAGTGCAAATTTCGAGATATTTCTCTCAGAACTGCAAATTTCAGTTTCAAATTGTAGGATCTTTAAATTACATCACCTGGTAAACAGGTGCGCTATGGGGGTGCCTAAGGAGATGCTCTTTAGGTGGGGCCATCTAGCCTTTCAGCTATTATTACTGTAGTAGTTGACCATCAACATTTACAACATTACACATATCAGACAAATATTATAGAACTGCCAAGGCAGTTTAGGCCCCCGAATCCCAAAATAAGAGCTAGTGAAAAACACTACATAGGCTGGTTCCAGCTGGGGTTCGAGCCAAATAGATTTGCTTGCTTTAGTGTTATGTTTCCCCATTCTTCCATAAACTTCGTGCACAATATTTGCATCACAAATTTGTGGCCCCTAACCAAACTACATTTAAGCAAGACTGGAACAATCTGAAAAATATAAAATTTCAGGCGGTCATCAGTTAAATTGATTTTATGGCTAATTATGGAGCAAAGTTTCTATAAACCCAATTATAATTGGACGCTTAATTTACATATTAATGCACAAGGCCCAAGTCAACATCAGGGAATGCCATTTTACAAAAGGTAATAATGTGGGAAGGGGAAAACAGTAAAAAACTGAAATTAAAGCAGCATAATGGCTAAAATTAGGATAAATAGAAATTGGAACAAGATAATAGCTGACATTTGATCATGCATGTAAACATGATCACTTTTATAATGAAAGAGATCAGATAGAAGGGCATTCCTTTCAAACAATCTTCAACAAGTTGATGCTTCCTTTTTTTTATTTACTCTGAGTAATATCATAAAAGACAAACAAGAGAAAAAAATCATTATAATATTTGTACAAAATTTCCATCAGAAAGAACTTTTGGGTACAAAAATTTGGTCTACAAACTTAGTCTGAAAGTTGAAGCAAGAAAACAAGGACCATGTGTTACAAATACAGATTCCTGGCAGCCTTCCAGAGTTGACACTATATCTAATGCCACATAGAGACAAATTTATAGTTCTTTGCCCATGCTAGTAGGTTTAGTAAATTACAATTGGTCAAATAAGAAAGCATAAAATGTAAAAACAAGGAAATGAGGGATGATTTCCTAACATGCATGATGCCGAGAATTCCCGCATTAGAAAATGTCAAGCGAGGTTGACCTCTTACTCAACCACATAATTGCATTATTAGACTAATTCATAAGTTTTAATAACAGTAACATCAGAAATTCAAATTTGCAATTAGCTACGCTAATACAGTTTTAGGTCTTCGAAACTGAAATCATGCAAAAAGGATTTGAATCTTTTATTTTATAAACTGAATGAAGCAAAAAGTTTCTGATAGCCATGATGTGTTAAATATGTTGGGTATTTTAATTCCACACCACTGTAAAAGGGGGAAATTTAAAAGATTTTCTTGCATGGTCCGTCTTGCAATGACTTGGATAACCCAAAAAAAAATCATTGGACCAAATCATTTTTTGCGGACTTTGATTTATAGAAATAATGAAAAAATTCAGACGCTGCACAATAAAGCCACACGCTTGATGCAGACACTTTCTTCTCCACTTCTATTCTTCTGATCCCTAATTGACAGTCTTTTTTTGTACAATCTTCCTCTCTGCCAAGATCTTCCTTCTTGATGAACTCCTATTTGATAGATTCCAAAAGTTGACACAAATATAAAACATTGTTGATGAAATGGACAAATGATTACATTGCCAAACCATTTGTACCCCTCAGATTTCATTTCAGTTTAAAAGGAGCTCTTTTAATGGCTAAGCTTTCTCTTTTTATACATCTTTCACCTTCTTTATATATTCACTGCTTATCAAGAACTTGGTCGCCATGGCTCCCCTCATTCTTTTGCACAAGCTCGATTTTGAAGGATCTAAAGACTCTTTCCAGAAGATGTGATGGGCTACTTAATTTGTTGACGAAATGGACAAATGATTACTTTGCTAAACCATTTGTACCCCTCAGATTTCATTTTAGTTTTAAAAGAGCTCTTTTAATGGCTAAAGCTCTCTTTTTATACATCTTTCACCTTCTTTATATATTCACTGCTTATCAAGAACTTGGTTGGTGGCCATGGCTCCCCTGGTTCTTTTGCACAAACTCGATTTTGAAGGATCTAAAGACTCTTTCCAGAAGATGTGTAGGGCTACTTAATCCAAGAGATATGGCCAATTTAGAAAATCACCTTTTTCAGTTAAATTCAACCTTCAAGATTTAGAGTTTGGAGACATAAAAACTGACCCCAAAGATGGTTGTTTTTCCAAGCATTCCAGCATCAGTTGCTACTTTTCTGATCAGAAGATCAAGAGAACTTGGGTAACAGAATATTAGGCTATAAAAGCTCAATACTAGAAACTTATGAGAGAAGTGTTTTATCTTAAGCTGGGATTCTTTGGGATTTTGCACTGGTAGATAGAGGGGGTTGCTTATGAGATCCAAACTACCAAACCTGAGGAGGGGGGTTTCACCTGATACTGGTGCAATTGGCCACACTGCTGAGTCCTCAAGGACATTTGTACCTAAGAACCACCATCTGTCTCACAACCAGTTCCACTCAAACTGGCCAAAACCCACCAAGAAAATCCTAGTTCCACTTCCACCCCATCACGCATACAACTGACGATCTCTACTGCAATCAACTACACCAACTTTACATTCCCAGTGGCAACCCCTCCACATTGACAAGCCATGTAGTCACCAAATCCCCCTGCTCTAGATGTACATCTCTTCCAAAACCCATGGATTCAATTTAGTCTCCTTTCACCGAATCATAATACTAATATAAATTTAAATTAAGTTTTGCATGCAAACAACTAGTGACTAAGTTTTATGGTACATTTGTTTCAATCAAGATTGTGGTTTTGAAAGGCAACTAGGCTCTTATTTTATGCATAGCATATTAGCTTAATAAACTGCTCCAACCACAAAAAAAGCGATGTCAGTTATTTAAAAGTGATCTTTAAATCTCTAGATTTCTTTCTTGCGAACCTAGTCTATTTAGGAATTCATCTTACTTAAGAATCTTAATACTATTTAGAAATTATGGTTTGCTTGGGAAATTAGCATATTAATTTGGAGTCTTCTGTTATTTTATGATTTCCTTTTCTTGTTGGCTTTTCTATTTGATGTAGGACACAGGAAAATAGAAAATGCAGCCAAAGGATAGTTTTTTGGATTGTACAGCCAGGAAAGAGAACAAAGCTCTTTATCAAATTCTCAAAATATCATATCATTCTTTTTTACAGCAGTAGCAGCCTTAAATACTAAGGAAGACCCTAAATAAAAAGAAATTGTGGCCCTTGAAAATAACCAAAACCTAGTCGTCCAAAACTCCTTATTAAGCAGCACACAAATGAACAAGGAAAAATCCCTAATTATGAGAAAGCAGCTAGAGTCAGGTGAACAACAACTAAAGATTTGTCTTGCATCATATTTCCTCTCTGGTTTAGAACTATTGGGCTTTGGTGCCTATAAAGAAAAGGCTATTCTGTGTGATTGTAAGGATTTAGATAATGGAACATTATTGAGAATTTGAGTTATCTTGAAGGCTTCATGCTTAGGGTTTTGCCTTCTCTTTTCCTTCTATATACCCCTTGTTCTTCTTCTGGCTTCTAAAAGTCTGCTTGCTGTTACAGTCCCACAATTACCATTCACAGCCTTGAATTCAGTCCCACATTCTTCTAAAACACATAACTAAACAATTCTAGTTCCTTAGACATCAATTCTAACCCTAATTCCCACCTAAAATCCTTAATTATCTTAACCTAGCTTCTTCCAACTCTTTTGCAAGACAAATCCAAAGTTGTCCTACATCATGACATGCCTGTAATTTTTTGAGGTTTTAGCATGGTTCAAATTTATTCAGCAAGGTTTAGGGGAGAATAATGAGCACAGAGGTAACGTCAGCACATTATAAAATGCAATGAACCGTATTGTTGGTTTAGAAACACAAAAAATAACATTTTACTACACAAAAAATCAAAAAAAAAATACACTTCTCTTGTCCATGTTCAGCTGCACTCATTTGGTTTGTTCAGTAAGGGGTAGACAAGTCTTAGTTGGAAACTTTCGACCATATAGATTAGAATTAGTTCATCTGTGAGTTTGCTGTAACCAGTGCTTTTACAAGCAATCCATCAGGTCACTAATATAAAAATTCTCACTACACCATGTTAATGTCTTTTACACACTCATTTATTTTGTTAATTAGTTTGTCAGTTTTACTTTGTTTTGGATAATAAAATGGGCCATAAAACTACATATTTAAACATTAAATTTGACCTCACACTCTCAGAAGAACAGCCCATGCCCAACATATGCATAGTTGACCCAGCTAGACCATTGTCATAGACTTTGACATTTTGCGTGGAGTTATTTAGGGACTTCTTGGTGTTTTCTTGTTGATTGTCATTTTATCTTTCCGTAAAAAAAAAAGATGCAAATGTTTAAAAGAAAAGAGAGAGAGAGAGAGAGAGAACTGTTTAAGGCTAAACCAAAGCCATTTCTGGGATTTATAGCCCCAAGAACCATGCATCTGAGTCCACAATAATTGCTCCCAGCCAAACTCAATAAGAGGCTTGGTGCAGCATAGTCATTATCCCCATCCTTAATTCATAGTTTCAAATTGTATCACAGATGCAAGCAAACCTTATAGACAGCTGAGAAAAGCAAAGCAAGGATAAAGATGAGATACCTTCATCCAACTTTTTCACCAGCTCTTGATAAGTTTCCTCCTGTTCCTTAGTTGTCATTTTTGCCTCGGGATATTCTGACAGAACCTTCATAAATTAAAGAGCGAAGTGAGCATCGACACCAAGGAAACAGATATCATTCAGACAATGCACTATCATTAGAAACAATAGATATCTTCAGTTATCTTGCCATTGCAAAGTAAGAAGAGGACCACATGCAAGCATACCTCCCCATACCTGCTTCAGCTGAAAGGATAGCACACTCTTCAATTTTTCCCAATCATGCCTGAGATAAAAATCATGAAAATACACATGATATTAATGGGAGTTAGTAATTTTATTAATCATTTTACTTCTCACAGTAATAACATGCAGAAGAAAAGAACATGAAGCAATTAACTTCTAAACTATAACATGCTTAAGGCTAGTTGGAGTGTGATACAGTAAGAGATATGTTGTTGACATCTAACTGCCAAGACTATGCATATCCAATGATGGATTTAAAAATTCAACGTTTACTAACTATATAAGGTAGTATCTTATTTTTTTTCCCTTTGGATTTCATTATGAATGTAATGATCATGTACCTAAAGAGCTAATTCAATCATGACAAACCTTTAACTGAAGAGAGAATGGAAAAAATTCAATATATAGTGTAATTTTTCTTATTTTGTGAGTGGTCAGTGGAACAAGAAGGAAAGGATTAAGGAAACTACACAGACCATATAAATCACTAGGAGTTCCTTGAAACCACAAGGAGAGGGTAAAAAGCACACCCAATAGGTGAAAGATGACTACTGTATGAACTTTTAACTAAGCTGGTTCATAAAAATATAGCTTACAACAAAATAGTTTTTGGATTTCTCTTATGTAGGCATATCTAAAGAGCCATTAAACTCCCAAAAAGAATAGGAAAGAAATAAAACTTTATTTCAAAGATCCTACATAAGATCAAATCACAAAAACAAGGAAATTCCTAAATCACGCTGAAAATTTTAATTTATAAAATTAGTAAAATCACAATAAATTTACAATAATTGTTAGAAGTCCTCCTTCTGGACTATTGAGTGCATATTTTCTAATACTCTCACAATGCTGAAGCATATAACCTCTTGAGCTAGAAACCTACAATTGCATAATCTGAAGGGGGAACAACCACGACATTTAACCTCTGTTTAGCACAGTTATTAAGCAACTTTTGGTCCAACTTTTAAAAGTAGAAGTTTTTGGTAGAGAATTATTTTTAAAAAAGCAGGCATGTTCATTATAAGGGAAGCATGTATTCTTCTGCTTTTATTACACTATAAACTAAAAGACATGGGATTTTTATTGTTCAAAGTTATTGTTCATTTCACTATAACACTTTGGATTGCTATAGTGTTTTTTCCCAAAAAATTCAATTCGATCCTTGAAGTTTATTTTGGAAATCTAAATCAAAAATTATTATTAAGAGTCATAAGAGAAAAGAAGGAGATTAATAATTGGACTTTCCAATTTGGTGTGCAAACAAGGAAAAGAACAGAAGAGGAGTCAAGACATTTATTTTGGAAATGAAAATGCATTATCAAGGAAAATGTGTTATTAAGTTAGAGAATCCATGATGTATTTATGCAATGCATTGGGCCCCCCAAGGGGTGAAGGAAGGTAAACGATCCCTGCAACAAAAAAATGGAAAAGTATGCCTAGAAGAAAAATTGTAATGAAACAACTGCAAGACTTCACACAAGGCTCAAATTATTTTCAATAAATATCCATAAAAATACATTAATGGACAAGTGGTGAAACCATTTTTCCATCAATTTGCTCAAGAAGGTTGATGGGAGAGTGGAGATATGACTACTTTAGGAACTTTGAAGAATTATTTATGAGGATGATGTGAAAAAACAATTGGAAATGGTTCACGGTGATGAGTAAAAGTACAAGTACAGCCTAAATTATAACAAACTATGGTGTTTCATATGTAGGTATAAAGCATGCTTGTGAGATGATATATGAGAAGAAAAAATGTAATAACATCATGGAAAATAACCATCCAATAACAGAATGGTATCGGTGGTAATGGCATGAATAAGGATGGCAATGGATACTGACCAGAATGGATAGGAAATCTTTGGACCTGCTGGTTTCAGGTAAATGCCGAAGGCAAAAATCAAGTTTCAAGTTGGGTACAGATATTGGTCTGCCTAAACTAAACCCTAACCTGAACCTGGCCCGAAATATATAAATAACTTTAAAGTTTGAAAAAGATAGATGTATACCAAGTTAATTGTGTACTTAATAGTTGTAAATTATAGCATTCAAGTTTGGGCTCGGATCAGGTTCGGGTTATGGATAACAGATGAGTAGTCAAAACCCGATCAGGTCATGTTCGGGTATCAAGGATCCATACCCGGTCAGGTTTGGATAGTTATTTGGGGTTTGGGTTCAGGTATGGATAGTGCAAAACTTGACCCATGGGTATCCATTTCCATCACTACGCAAGAAAAGAGCATCATGACACGGTGATTAATGGGTATGTTGAAACTGCTATGGCTCCGGAATCCGGTGGTTTATGTGATAACGGTGACGGATTTAGTCTTTAAAATCAAGCACGGGTAACTAAATTTTTTGTGCAGTTGCATCTATCTAGCATGTGAAAAAACAAAAAGCACCAAATCTATGTATTGAAATCAAAATAAAGGAAACATCAAAAGTGCAGTACCAAAATTTGCCAGTAGATGCAATAACTTGTAGAATGCCTCTCACTTCTTCTTCGTCTTCTTCTCCAGCAATCTCAGGCTTGGATTCTTTTTCTCTACGTTCCAAAAAAACAAAAAGGTTCAAAAGCTCAATGCCTAGAGTACAATCCAACAATAGGGACATGAAGGCCTGTGCCTTAGCAGTTTGATATTTAATTTAAGAGTTCAATCCAATAATTTGGTTTGTTTTCTTTGCAAATCGAAGAAAAACAAATAATTCATGACCAAACATAAATTTCTCCTTTTTTCTTTTCCAGAAATCCAAGTGGAACTAACAGAAATTACAAGAAAGTAGTACCCAGGATTTATGGAGGACGCATCCTCCGGATTTTCATCGAGATTGCGAGGGGAGATGGTGTTATCAGCAGCGTCGTTTGCAATTGAAGGTGGCGTTTCCATATCTACCATTTGTGATGAGAAGAAGATATTTTATATCTCTCTGTTGCTTTTTCGCACTGGTAGCAAGGAACCTAGGTTACAGCCACTGGGACCAAGAACGCCTTCTATATTCGCTTATTATTATTACTATTTGTTTTTTTTTTTTTTTGAAAGGAACTGTTAACCAAAAAAAAACCTGAAATATTACAAATTTATCATTATAATTAATTTAATGCCACGAAATCTCTTTCGTGATTCTTATATCTTCCTCCTCCCACCACCGTCTACGCATCTTTTCCCTTCACAATCCTGCCTTTTTTTTTACATTTAATTTTCTAATTAAAAATAAAATTTATGTTCTCTCTTTACATAATGTGATTGTCTTTATGACATGTTTAGCTTAAATTTAAAAAAAAATATTATTTAAAATTAAATTTTTTATATTTTTATGTTTTTTTATGTACTAATGTAGAAAATAATTTTTAAAAAATAAAAAAAATTATTTTGATGTATTTTTAAGCAAAAAACATTTTAAACCGCAATCGCTATCACAATTTTAAACATAACCTCTAGAAACCATCAAACAATTCATCATATTTTATTTCTCAGCTTCAATTTCATTACATAATCAACATAAAATCTCTCCCAAAACAAAGACTCTGGTCCAAAATTAATACCAAAACACCAAAAACCATTGATGTAATTATCTACTAGCTTACTAATCCTAGCAAGACAGAAGTCCAGAAATTCAAACCAAAAGGGCTTCAATTATTGGTATGTGTTTTAAGTATATTTTAAAAGTGTGTTTGGCTTAAAAAACTTTAAATTAATGTTTTTTTAGTGTGTGTCGATAATTTTAATATGTTTATGTCAAAAATAAAAAAAAAATATTTTGATACAATTTCAAGTGAAAAATACTTTTGAAAAGCAATTTGCACCACATTATTAAACACACACTTAAATATGTAATGGCCTTTTGCAATATGTATGGTTGGATTGTATTGTTATAGAGAGCATTCAGTAGGCTTATTTATAATATTTGGATCAAGGTGGATTTCAAAGAGGAAATATCAACAAGTGAAGATCAGAATTTAGTCAATATAATTCATACATGGAAAGAGCATGATCCATCTACGTCATGAGCTAATTAATTTCAGTAGTTAGAGGCTTTTTTTTTTCCTAATACATAGTTTTACTCTAACAAGTATTATTTTTTATCCGACTAGTAGATCAGGCTGAAAGTTTACCATAATTTTTCAGAGATCTTGTTCTATATTGGATTAAAGTTTTAAGGCAATAAGACATTCAGAAGGCCTTGTAATAAGGTCAACAAGCTGTGACGGAATTGTATTAGTTTCCTAGTTAATTTATTATTCTTTCTCCTATTTTATTTAGAATTTTTTTATTATTTTTCTAGCATTGTTTAAGATTTTTTACCTATTATAAATAGGGTTAATTTGCTTGTATTTAGGTTTTTTTATAGACTTTAATTTCAGCAATTACTATTGTGTATGAGAGGTTTTGCTTATTCTTTTTTGTTTTTCATTGAACCACTCTGACTTATTGAAGAATTAACCAAGTTTCATGGCGTCTTTTATACTTCTTGTTCATATCTCTTTATAGGTGTTGGGTGGGGGTTTAGTTGCTTATAGTTTTGATCCCTCAATATAGGTTATTGTTATATCAAGCTCAATTCCAAACTCGATCTTAGCTTTATTGGAAAGAGTCAATTTCTGTGGGTTTCTGGATTTTTAAATCCATGAGGTTCACATTAGTTAGTATTGAAGAAAACCTCCAAATCAATTTATATTCTTTTTTCCTTCAAGTTTTCGCATAATTCATTGTTGTTGAGTTCTTTATTTTCTCTAAAAACTAATTGCGACATCAAGTTAAAAAAAATTATTTGTATTCTTGATTAAATAAAGTTTTATATATAAAAAAAAAAAACAAATAAAATTGAAAGAAAAAAAAAGGTTCGCTGCAAATTTTAATTCAAAGAAATATAGAGTTCAGCCACTTACTTTAACTTTGGAAAAATCTTGATTCTTGAGGTTTATTTGAGATAAATCTTAATTTTTAATATTTTAGGTTTACTTGGTTGGGTTTTCTTGAAAAAGAAACGGGTAGTTTAAAGCGCTATTGTTATTTTTAGTCATTTAAATCTTATTTAATTATTTTTTTTAGTTTTCATAGTCTTTTTTTCGAGTCTTTGTATCATTCATATTTTGCATGAATTCATATTAATATTTGCGATTTCATATTCATAATTTCGTATCGATAGTTTTTAATCATTATTACTTCTTGAGTCTTTATATTATTTGATTGCACCATTAAGATATTAATCTTTAACTTGTTGTGACCTAGTTTCTTAAAGAACTGAAATTTTGATAATTGAGTTGTAAAAGGTAAAGGGGAGTGTATTGGAGTGAAAAGCCAAGAAATTACACAAAAGGAGTGACATCTAATAAGTTAGTAGCATATATATATATATATATATATATATATATATATATATATATATTGCTACTAACTTAATTTTCAGTTCTTGACAATGTCAACTAAAAGTGGATCACCACCACCAGAAGATAGGAATAATCCTGAATAGGGTTATTTGGCCATGCAACAATAATTAGAGTTGATGAATTCAAAGTTTACCAAAGTAATGAGTGGGATGGCTAGTTTGAGAACCGAAGTGGCTTGTCTTTGAGATGGGCTAGATCGTAAGGGTTTGGAAAAAAAGAAGGTATACGAGACAAGTTAATTCACATCCAGAAGAATCTATAGCTGAAAATACAGATAAGAAGGCCAAGGATTTTGATGATAACCATGGTGATTAGTTTCAGTCAAATAAACCAAAGGCCTAAGGGATTCCGACCACTTGAGCAATTTGGCCATAATAAGGTAGATAGTGAGGATGGATTTTAGGATGGTTTGGATAGAGAGTTGGGCAGTATTAAGATGAAGATTTTAGCTTTTCAAGGCAAAAACAATTTGGAAGCTTATTTGGAATGGAAAAAGAAAATTGAGTTAATGTTTTAATGTCATTATTACTCTAAGGTAAAGAAAGGGAAACTTATTATTATTGAGTTTAATGGTTATGCTATTATTTGGTGGAATTAACTTGTCTTAAGAATGAAGAGGAATAAAAAGAGACTTGGTATGAGATAAAAGCAGTTATAAGAAGTGGTTTGGAACTAGTCATTATTATCGGGAACTATATCAAAGATTACATATCTAATGTTTTAGAGGATAAAGAATTTCCGATGACAAGGTTATTGAATGGATTGAATAGAAAGATAATTAATATGGTTGAGTTATAGTATTATATTGAGCTTGAAGATATGGTTCATATAGCTATCAAGATAGAGAGGTAGTCAAAGATATAGGACAATACACGTCAATGAGGTAATTTAGGTTCCTTTTAAGCTTGGAAGCTGAATTATAAGAGAAAATGGTTGTCACTTTAAAGCCAAATATTATTGGCAATAAAGTCAAATCATATAAGACTTGAATGAAAGATTTGACCACTCAAACAAAAGATAAAATTAAGATCTCATCTAATCATAACCATAATATTAAGTGTTTCAACTGTTTGGAGAGTAGACATATAGCTTTATAATATCCAAACAAAAGGATTATGGTTAGGAGGGAGCATAAGGAGATTGAATCTAAAAGTGACAAATCCGATAAGGATTAGATACCACCACTTATAGATGGTAATGATATTGATTATCTAATTAAGTAAGAGGCTTTGGTGATCAGGAGAGCACTTAATATTTAGATTAAGAAAGATGGTGTGGAGCAACAAAGAGAGAACATATTTAGTACTAGATGTCACATAAATAATAAGATATGTAATATGATTATTGATAGTGAAAGTTATGTTAATGTTACTAGTACTACACTTGTTAGAAGATTAAATTTGAACACTATTAAAAATAAAAAGCCTTGCAGACTTCAATGGTTGAATGATTGTGGAGAAGTAAGAGTTACTAGTAGGTTTTGGTTTCTTTTTTTATTAAAAAAATAAAAAGGAGATGTTGTGTGATGTTTGTGTCTATGCACGCTACTCATTTATTGTTGGGAAGATCTTGGCAATTTGATAGAAAAGCCAAGTACAATGGGTTTAAGAACAAGTATTCTTTTGAGAATGATGGGAAGGCATTCATACTTATATCATTGTCCCCTAGACAATTGTATGAAAATCAATTGAAATTGAAAGAAAAAAAGCGAAACTGAAAAAAAGATCAACCATGTAAGGACGTGAGGACATAAGGAAAAGTGAAAATAAAGTGAGCCTAGAAAGAAGAGCGTTAAAATAATTCAAAATAAGAATTGATGGGGATTCAATCAAGAGAGAAAAGAAGAAAGTTTAGAAAAATTAAAAAACATGTTAATTTTATGTAAAGAGAAGTGAGATTAAGAATGCTTATTTTTCTGACACACCTATGAATTTACGCTTGTATAAGAAGACATATTTTAACACTAATAACCTTGATCATTGTCTTTCTAGTGTTTATGTTTTTTTATTACAGGTTTATGAGGATATCTTTTCTGATGAGATTCCTAGTGAATTATCACCTATTAGAGGAATTAAACACCAAATTTATCCTATACCTAGAGCTTTTATACCTAATCGACCAGCCTATAGAATTAATCCCAAGAGGACAAAGAAACTTTAAAGGCTAGTGGAATAACTTATGATAAAAGAGGTATATAAGAAAGAACTTTAGTCCATGTGTAGTTCTAGTGTTGTTAATACCGAAAAAAGATAAGACTTAGAGGATGTGTGTTGATTGTCGTGTCATCAACAATATCATGGTAAAATATAAACACCTAAATCTTAGACTTAATGATATGTTAGATGAGTTGTATGGGTCTTGTATGTTTTATAAGATTGATTAAAGAAATGGTTTGACTAGTTTTTATAAGAGATTTATTAAGAATTTTAGTACTCTAACCACAAATTTAACTAAGATAGTTAAGAAATCTATGGGTTTTAAATGGGGCAAATAATAAGAGCATGCTTTAATTTATTAAAGAAAAAAAATAGGTTTGGCTCTATTATTATCATTGCCTAATTTTACAAAAACTTTTAAAATTGAATATAATGCCTCATGGATAAATATTGGAGCTATTTAATGCACGAAAAAAAACCCATAACTTATTTTAGCGAAAAGTTCAATGGAGTAATATTGAATTATCCTACATATGATAAGAAACTTTATGCTTTGGCAAAAACTTTGGAAACCTGGCAACATTACTTGTGGCATAAAGAGTTTGTGATCCATACCGATCATGAGTCCTTGAAACATTTTAAAAGCCAAGATAAGTTGAACCGTTGGCATGCCAAATGAGTAAGAATAATTCAATGTTTTCTTAAAACAACATTTAAACACCTTTTTATAAGGTGGCAAACGAGTCATTCAAGCAATTTTCATTTTAATATGACCAAACAACTTTGAATCAGGACATGAAAAATAAAAAACGCATGCCCCGTGTCTCCTTGGCTATATTTTAGTTGTATGCATAATCGTATATAGTTTGATTTGCCAGTCATTGATCATAAAAACATAATTCTTATTGCACGTGTGCGGCGTCGCGGCGATTGTCCACTCTTTGTATATGGGTAATCAAGAAAATGGTGAAGATAAGGATTTATTGTTTTTTATCCATGGAAAACAAGAATGGGAGTTCCCACCTAGTAATTTGATCACTAGGAATCATAACTGGTATCAGAGATCATGTACGAGAACTAGTTACGTAAATGAAAGGTATTAGCACCTCAAATACATCTTACCTAAGGTAAGCTGCATTATTTAATTGTCTGATATAAGCTAAGGTATTGTCGTGTTTTCTAATTGTTGGTCTGTCTAAAGCTTAATGTAAGTCCTCATCAGTAAGGAGATCCTTATCTTATTTGGTAAAACCTAACCATTCTAAAGTCTACACATAAAAGAACTACCTTTTTAATACCGGAAATACGTTTTACATTTAAGTTCGTACTCCAAGATATTAAAATAAAACAAAATAATTTTTTTGGTATTTTTGAAATATTGACCTAGTTCTCATGGCTTTAATAGGTTATTAAAGTCCAAAATGCATGTTAAGATATTTTTTGAATTTTTTTTTGTATGAAAACATGATATGAAATTTTATTATATTTTCGAGAGACTTAGTTGTATGCATGAAAACAAAAACATTTTTTTTGTTTTTTTTCTCTATAATTTTTTTGCAACATTTTGGAGAAAACCGGGTATTTTAATACCAGATTTGTATCTTTATAGTATAAAAATACAAACCAATATTAATCAAAATTGAAATTATAAAAATACACGAGAAAATCACATATTTTTTTTGAAAGAATTTTTGGATTTTTTTGGAATTTTTGTTTTTTTGCTTTTTACTATTAATATATAATATTATATTATATATTATTATTATATTAATATATTGGGATGGGCCTCACCGAATTATATTGGGCTGAGCCCATCCTTGCTGGGCTGAAATCAGCCTAAAAGGAATTGGGCCAACATCAGTCCAAGACAGGGTTGGACCGGCTTGGCGCACAAGATATTTTTCCTCTTTTTTTAGGACTGGGTCGACGCTGGTCCGGTCCAGTGAATAGTGGAGCCGCTCTCCACTGTTTATGTTAACAGTAGAGAGCGAATTAATTCATCATCTACTGTTCACTTTGCAGAACAATGGAGACGGGGGTAAAATGAAGCTAGGAAAAAGGGGGAGAGGGAAGGTTTTCCTGCTGACGATGTTGGAAGTGCTGGTGACTCACGGTGTCGGTGTTGTAGCGGCAGACGGTGGTTCACGATGGTGCTTCTTTCTCTCTCTTTTGTTTTTCTGTATTTCTTCTTCTTTTTGTTTCTGTTCTTTCCCTTCTCTGTTTCCCTTTATCTTTGCTTAGTTTTCCATCTGTTCTTCTATCACTCCCTTCTTTGTCTTTATTCTCCCATGTTCTTTCCCTTTCCTTGTTCTGTTTCTCTCTTTTTTATCCTCTATTTTTTTTCGTTATCTTGGTCCTCTGTTTTTCATTCTCCCTCTTGTCCTCTCCAAAATGTCCCCCGCCTTCTCTAAATTTTTTTAAATCTTTTTACTCCCTCTGTAATCTCCTTTATTTTCTCTCATTGTCCGTCCTTTCCTTCTGTGTTGTCCTTCTTCAAAATCTTTCTCTGTCTCACTCTCTCAAAAACTCTCTCCTTTGTTCCCCCGTTCTTTTTCTCTTATTTTCTTTCCTCCCCTCTCCCCCCTTTTTTGCTCTCCTCTGCCTCCCCGTATTTATAAGCAGGAGGAGAGGGGGCCACCCTGTCCTGTCTTGTTATCACACAGGGTAGGGTGGCATGGGGCGTCCTCTACAGGGCATGGCTCCCCTTTCTTTTCTTCAGCGTGATGGCAGGGCATATGAGGTGATACGGCTTGTCAATGTTTGGTCAAGTTGATGGAAGAGAGAGAGAGAGAGCGTGGAAAAAAAAATTCAAAAACCTTCTTCTTCCCCTACTGCACGTCCAAGGAAGAAGAAGAAGAATGTCGTTCAAAACATCACTGTTTCGGGCTTCTTCTTCTTTTTTTGGTATTTTCTCCTATTTTGTATGGGGACCCAAAAATGGGTAACAACAATTCTTATGCAAAAGTTCTAAACCATTGAGTCTAGTTGATTACAAAATCTTGAAATAAAGGAGAATCTCTAAAGATAGATTTGGTCTAAAGGGATAAACCTAGTCGTATTAGTTAAAGAGATGTTCATGATCATTAGTAAAGAACGACTGTAATGGTTTTCTTCAAGAATCTAGGAAATTATCTCATATTGGAGAAGCATGGCCCAACTAAGGACAACTTAATGGCTACATAAGTACCTATAATGGTTGCTAGAAATGTGCACTTCGATCAATATAAGTTGTTCGATAAACGAGCTGAGAGCAATTTATTGTGAAGAACATTAAGCATACAATGAAGATCCTTTGTTGTAAGCTATGAGTAAAAAAATGCATTCATGAAAATGATAATACATGACTTGACAGTTCCATAAATGTTGATGATAATATATGCTTGAAGAGTATGGTTTAACTAGAGGTAACTTCATGGCTAATTGACAATCTAAGATGAGGTCGATACTAGAAAACCTTTTGATAATTATGGCAGGATGCATATAGCTAATTAGAAGACAATTTTTGAAATAATTCAGGCAGTTGAGTTATTTTTAAACTTCTTCATGATAAAGCAAGCAATAACACATTTCGGAGCATAGTCGAGCTTGATAAATAATGAGAGCAATAATCATTGTAGACAACCCAAGATGGGCATTTATATTTAAGTAGAGAATTGACATATAATAAACTCGAATGAGCTGGTGAATCAGAGGACTAAAAAGGCTTTGGATAGCAAGCAAATGCACTCTATAATGATGGAGCATCGAAAATGGAGGGCTATATTTCCAAACTAGGTAAGGATGCATTCATTTAACCCCAAAACATTGCATAATGTTTTATTTTACAGGAAAAATCCTTAAAATTAGACTTGGATGAGTTAAATATTGGTAAAAAAGAAATCCTTGGGTTAGGTAATTAAGAAAGGGGAAGTTAACCCTATAATCATGAAAAGGAACTAGCCTTGCAATCAAAATGTTTCGGATTCAATTATAATAGTTAAGACGCTTTTGGATAGTTCTAGTTGAATGAAATCATTGAGATATAGGATTTCAGGTCAACTGATCTGAAAATAAGAGTCGTTGAAATGACAAAACTCTGTCAAATAGTTGTATAAGAGAATAATTATGAGAATACGGTTCTTCTAGTAACTACAAAACCAAGGTTCTAGTTGAAAGGAATCACTGAGATGTAGAATATCAGGTCAATTGAGCTAAAAACAAGAGTCGCTGAGATAATAGGACTCCACCAAATATTTGCACAAAAGAATAGCCTAATAGTTATGAAACCAACGTTTTAGTTAAAAGGAATGGTTGAGATGCATGATTTTAGGTCAACTAAACTGAAAATAAAAGTCACTAAAATAATAAAACTCCACCAAATAGTTACACAGGAGAATAGTTATGAGAATACAATTCTTCTAATAGCTGTGAAACCAAGGTTCTAGTTGAAAAGAATCACTAAGATACACATCTTATCTCTTACCAATGCTTCATGGCTAGATGGTTAGATTAATTGGGAATAGCCTAATAATTAGGCTTATTCACACTAGTTTTTCTTTCTTGGTTCTTGTATTTTGCGTTTTTTTTGTTTATTTTCTAATGGTTTTCACTTATTTCAATTTTGATGAAAGAGGATGGGTTTGTTTTTATGGATGTTATGGTTTTGTGTTCGTTAAATTTTCTTTAACATTGTTGGAATTGGCTCCAATTACATTTATTTCAATGTGATTTAGGTGTCTTGTCTTATCAATTCGATGGGTTGTAATGAATATACATTAAATACAATCCCTACTTGCTCATATAGGTTTTAATCTTACTAGGATAGGTAAGTTTCTTTATGATTTATTGATGGGGATGTGTAGGTTTCTTTGTGATTTATTGATAGGGTTAGGTTTTAATCTTACTAGGACATGTAGGTTTCTTTATGATTTATTGATAGGGATGTGGTTGGCTTTATGGGATTGAATATTTCCTTTCTTGTTAAGTTTTTAAGGTTGTTGATTTCGATATTTGTTTATGTCAAGCCACTTTTCAATTGCATTTTAACTGGATGGCTTATGGGATATAATCTTGCTTTGTTTTCTTCTTTTTCACTGTATTTTTAACAGTTACCATTGTTTTCCCTGTCATTTTATTTAGCCATTTCTTGTCGTGATTTTTAGGGTTAAGTTAGGTTGGGTTAACATATTTTTTATCTTTATTTGCTAAGGATCACGTATTTGAGTGCTATAAAAGACCTACTAAAGGTTATTTATAATACTTTCTTTTTTTTATTAGCATTTCAACACCTACTTTCTCTATTAGTAAGTTTTTTCTTCGTTTGGCTTTCAATTATCATGGTTGTTTTTCTTTTGAGATTGAAATTAGTGTTATCATTTCTTTGATTACTTAGAATTTGATTTTTCTTTCTTTTATTATGTTATTTTGTTGCTTTTCCTCAAGGTCTCCTTGCTTTTGTTAGCTACCTTACTCAGTTTGTTAGTTTTTCATGTGTGATCCTAAGCTCTTGGTTTTTTAAAGGCATTCAAATTTGCTACAATGAGCCATTAATACACTATGTCTTGGGTTAATTTTGGTTCTACAGTTTTTTTTTTATCATGGTTAGAAGCTTTGTCTCCTAAGTTGGTCACTTTTGGAAGCCTTTTTTGGTGTGGTTTCATGTTTTGTTATTTATCGGAGGGTAGTTCGGTTTGTCCACTGCTATATTAGTGATCGGAGTTTTTGGTCTTTACCAACTAATTCATCTTCTTTTATATTGGTTCATGGATTGTAAGCTTTCTTTCATCCTTTGTTGATTTCAAGTATGTCATGTTGGAGTGGTTTGAGTAGTATTTTAGATGATGCCATAAACATTTTTTTAGCTTGTATAACAATTATGGACCCTTTTTGATTTCTTTTCATTTTGTGTTTTGAGTTGAGATCAATGTCTTTTTATGATGATTAATTTTTTCTACTTTGCTTCATTATTTAGTGATTGTTTTATCCTATTTAGTTTTTTATTTGTTATGCTTTTTACATTCTTTTTTTTTTCTAGTTTGCTTCAATCAATATTCTTTTATTTTTTGTGCTTGCTGCTTTGCTAAGGAATTGTTTTTTTTCTTTTTATTATTTTTAGAGACAACCACACTCTTACCATGACAGGCCAAGAACATGCTATGTCTTAGTTTTGTTTTGGTCTCACGTTTTTTAGTTGTCATTGCTTCCTTTGTTTCTTTGGTATGTTTCCTTTTTTATCCTTTTAAGGTATATTTTTAGTGTTGTTTTTTTGTTGCAATAATCTTTGCTCATGTGCTGATTATCTTATTTTCTAGTTTGGTTGTTAGTTTTTGTGTCTCCTTTTTTTTTTCTTGTGGGATTGGTCTATACCAATAGAAGTGAAGAAAAACATAGTGAAATTTCTTGTCTTATGTTGTCACGAACACACACTATCAGACATGGATAAGAAAACATGCTTTGATAATGAGGAAAGCCCAAATATATATATTCATGTTAAATTAAGCTAAGGTTAATGACTCCATACCTTAGGATAAACCTATAGCTTTAAGTCTAAGGAACATGCCTAAATAGCACAATAAAAATCACAATTACTTAAATAGAGCAAAAATAAGTTTTTATACTGGCTAGATTTCTTAGAGTCTTTCTTTTATATTTTTTCACTTATAAGGAGTGTTTAGTGATTATCATAACACATATTAAAATAAAAGATTTTCAATGTCAACTTTACTTGTAAAAGTGTATGTTGTGTAAATTATAATAGATTGCATAATATATCGATATTTCCCCTTAACTCGATAATGAGAAGGTAAATGATCAATTCTTTAAGTATACAACTTAATTTTGGATGACTTTATATCTTTATCATTTTGTTATTTCACAAGTTTTTACTTCATCCTCTCTACTCTATCTTTCTTTCCATTGAGCCTCTCCATATCATATTCAGCTGTTGTTGAAATTTGATCAACCTTTTTCTTTGCTCTCTTTGGTTTTGCCTTTAACCATTTCTTCAAGTTCACATCTTCAATATACTCGATATTAAACTAAAAGTAAAAACATTAATAGATGAGAGTACATAAAAAACTATGAATTTTATGTTGAAATGTAAGGAATCGAGACCTGTCAAGCGCATCAATCTTATAGCAAAATCACAACTGATTATAATTCTTAGGACAACTTTTCCCATAGTAATGCATTGCCACCTAACACTAATCTCGCACAAAGTAAACCATTGCCCACAAGATAATGTAAAATTATCAACTCCTGATGCAATCATTTACGACTCTTTTGTTTTTAATCATAGTTAAACTAGAGGATTAAGTACTGATGAGAAAGAATGCCTCGTTACTTTTGGTTTGTGCTACATCGAAACCTTATTTTTGTTCGTTTTTCCATAAACTTATACTTGTTAAGTTTGATTTCTTCCTATAAAGGATCCTTTGCAAAGTTTTTGGAACACATCTCTCAGTTTATGCCCGAGAATCCTTTAATGGTGAAAGGTTAGTAGTTTTGTCCTTTATGACATTTAATATGGGCATAAGTAGTTATGCAAATGGTTATTCATAATCTCTTCCATTTGAATGTTCTTTTCAATTTATTGCAAGGAATTAAACAAAGGTTAATTGTTGCTATGTTATCATATTAGAAAATTAATCATGGTTTTTATTATCCATGATTGATACACAGCCACATTCAAAAGGATTTAATTCATTAAAATGATTCCCTAAAAGCATGGCAGATTGAAAAAAAGTTAATGTATAATTATCTATATAGGTTCAAGATTTAATTGTGATTGTAGGATAACACCAAATTCAGTTTGGAGTTAGAAAATTATTTTCTAAAGCAATTGTCCACAAATGTTTGAAGCAATTCAGCTTGTTGTCATGTTTTAGATACATTCAACAAGGAAATTATCATCTAGAACAAGTGTATTGCTATCTTCTTTTCACATTTGTGTGAAAAAAGCATCGGGGTATATAAAGATGTTTTCTATGTAAAAACTTTTAAAGGGATTTTTTTTGTAATTAATGGAAATTGAAACCTAGCTACTACACCTATTGTTGCTACTACATCAACAAGTTTATCTTTTCCTAGCATCCTCTTTTTCATCTTCTTTTTTTTGTATAAGGTTTTGTTCATGGGTAAAGTACATAAATAAAACATGTCCAATACTAATCTTGATAGATAAATGATGTAATGTTGGTACAATGATGATCACATAATTGACTTAAGCAAAATCAATTACATGTTCTAGCAAAATTTTCATTTTGCTTTTTTTTTTAAATCGTTATGAAAGTGTATCTATATTCAATAAAAAGTTCTTATTTCAGTATTTTAAAATGAATACTTTAATTTGTTTGTTTGTTTTTAACTAATTCAATTACTACTTTATTTTCAACAATCTTGTAATGGGTTCGAAAACAATCTAAACTTTTAATTTCCAATAAACCCTGTGTTAATGGGTTTAAAGCTAATGAAGAACTTTGTTGGTTGATGGGGATCATGAATTTTTTATGATAGATTACAAGTTCTTCTTCCTTAAAAAACTTTTTCCCTTTTCTCATGTCTTTAATATCTAAAAACAACATCATCTATCTTTTGCGGGAGGACTGAAACTCCAAGAAGGCTGAACTACTACCTTTAATCCAAGCTATTGATGCAATTATAGCCTTCTACAACTTTTCAACAGCTACTATGGTGGAAATGGTCAATCAACTCCATGTTTGTACCTACAATCAAATAGTTTTGCTTATAATCAAAGCAATCTTTTGGTTTTTCTATATATTTCTTTGTTTCAAGGATGAAACTCCATGCTTTACTAGCCTATCATTCTAACATAAATAAGACGATTTGCATATCTTATTGTACTAGGAACCCTAACTGGTTTACAGAGTCTAAATAAGGAAGACATTATCACCCTAATACACCCTACCTAAGATAAGTTGCATTGTTTATTTGTCTGATTATTTTTAAGGACTCGTTGTGTTTAATTATTCATTGGTCTATCTATTGGTTAAAGCAGATCCACTTCAATAAGGTGAATCATAACTTCATTGGTTAAACTTAGCCATTTTAGAGTCAAATAAACTTTTATTATAATTTTATTTTTGTTTCTTTTAATACCGGAAATATATCTTACGTATAAGTTTGAAATCTTCATATATTAAAAGTAAGCAAAAGGAGAGAGAGGGGGAGATTATTTTATTATGGGCTTAATTTGCTTTTTTTAATATTGTAAATACACGTTATATGTAAGTTCATAAATCCTGGTATTAAAAATAATCAAATTAGTTTTTTTCTTGTGTTTATGAAATTTAGGCCAACTTCTAATGGATATTTACAAACTAGTTATAAAATTAATTAATTGATTTTTCTTAAATAAAATAAAGAAAATATTTTTTATTTTATAAAAAAAACATACATGAAAATTACCTTAGACTTTGGCCATATAAAATTTAAAAGACAAGTCCTTTTTAAAAAAAAAAGATTTTTATTGTTTTTCTATTTTTTTTCAAAATCTGGTTTATTTAATACTAAAAAGATACTTTATGTATAAGTTTACAATATCAAATGTTAAATATAAAATGGTAAAAATGATATAAAAGACCCAAAATTAATTGTAAAATGATCCTCTAAAATTTTAAAATTAAAATAGGGCATGTTTGATGAAACAAAAAATAAAGCTGTGAAAAATGTGTTAGATTGAGTTTACCATACATGTTATTTAACTGAAAAACACAAGTTTAAAAATTACCTTAAAGGAATGTTTGTCAAACATGAGTTAATAATCTAAAAATGCACCTTTTTTTTTACAGCTTTCTCAAACATAATTTTAGATTTTAAAATGCTCAGCCAGTCGCATGGATTAGGCTTCTTAGCTTGATCGATAACCCATGCTAAAATCCAAATTGTTGTAAGGCATATATTAGCCCATTTGCACAAAGCAAAGACATGCTTTTAAAAAAACGAGCTTGAAAACTTGCAGGCTTTGTCCAAAAAAAGCAAGTATGCTTGAATCAAAACAAAAGAAAAGCCCAACCCTTTTACCTTTCCAAATCAAACATTGTTTTATTTAAAAAAAAAAAAACTCAATCCATTTTAGGATATTTTTTATGGCCTCCCCCTCCTATTTTTTTTACTATTTATTAGCAAAGTAATTTTGTCTCTTCCTTCTAATTGTTTAGTCTCTAAGCAACTAGGTTTATCTTGATCCCTTTATTTTCGTACTTTGTGCTTTGGTCCCTTTGTCCTTTTGTATATATTTTTATCAATTTTTATTTTTCTTATTTTTTTTGTATTTTGATTTTTTCAAAAAAAAGAAAACGTTAATGCCAACTCTATGAAAAAATTTAATCAAAATTTTTGAAATGAACTCATTAATAGTTGAATGCATTTAAAACAAATTTTTGGATTTTGAGTTCTTTTGAAACAACGTTGAAAATGATAAAAACAACATAAAAGCGTCAAAAATATATTTTTTGGATTTTATTTTTCACTATTTCTTGAATTTTTTGGAAAAACATTTAAAAAAACAAGAGGGAAAAAATTAGATTATGATATGTCTAATAGCATTAAAGGAGATGCAACATATCATATTGTTGCCATATTATTTTACATTACAAACTTGCATAGGTTCTAAAAAAGTAAATATTATTGAATAAATAACTTATTTATTGATTAAAATTTGATCCCTAGTTATCACCACTATCACAATGAACAAGATTTTATTCAATTAATATCCCTTTAAAGAAAAAGTAAACAAAAAAACAATCAAGTGAAAATTATATTTAATTAAACCCAATTAATTAATTTAGCATCAATAACCTGAAATTTATATTAATTACATAAAAATATATAAAAATCAAAATAACCATGCAACCTATGAAATATGACTAAGAATTAAACAAGAAATCAAAGGATCAAGAGCTTATCTCGGTAATAGAATGATGGTTAAAACAGGGGAGAAAAGGATCTGAGGACCAAAATATAGCAGAAAGGACTATTATTGAGTGTTTGTGAAATTTGAATTGGAGTGAGGAGGAGCAACTCGCAATATGTGCAAAGTTCATTGACTTTTGCTTAGTTGCAATTAAGTGGTGTTATCATTCTCTCAAGTGTTTGATGCTTTATAAAACACTTGTTTGTGTTGATATTTTGAAAATCAAAGATACAATTCTTTTAATTTGGATGGAAAGAAAAGCTAACTAATGGATCAATTAGAAAATAAACAAATTTATAAGAATATAATATACATAATTAAAAATATAAGAATATATTAGAGACTTGCCCAATTATATAAGAAAACAATAAGCATCCAAGTATCTCAACTTTTATTATGGTTGTAGTTTATTAATGTTTATCTATAAAAGATAAAGTAGTGTGGTTTGAGATTTATTTATATTAGATATGTGGTGGTTATGATGGTAATCAAAATCATTGATGATTGTTTGTGTATGATAAGATGAAGATGATGATAGTAATTGTTTTAAAGTGTATGACAAGTTATCACAGTTGATAATAATTATTAGTTGACTATGATGGAATGGGTGACAAATATGAAAATTTTAAAACTCGATGTTTTTTATATTTTGAGGAAACTATACAAATTCTCATATAGTTTGATCTGATTTTTTTTTTTGCCCCGTGTTCTTATAAATTCTACTTTACATCCTGTGCTAAACAAAAATTTTTAATAAAATACAATGTTGAGAATGTAAATTGTTTTTGAACATGTAAACTATAGGATGAAGAGCGTGGTTTATGAAAATATAGAGGGAAAATAAAATTCATATCAAACTATAGGAGAATTTTTGTAATTATCCCTTGTATTTTTATTATGAGTTGACGTAGATGTAAAATTCCTCCATCTTATTTATTTTTTCAATTTAAACTAATTTTTTTATTAGGTTTTATTTTTTTATGTGAGCATAATAATTTATAGGACCCTAAATGTATTTCATACATGTGTTAATAGAAGAAACTTGATATTTAGTTTACTCTCTTAAAGTCATAACATTTGCTCAAAAACAATTAAAGAAGAGACTCAATTACACAAATATTAAAAGTTACTACACTTATATGTCTATCTATAACATATAATGAATATGGTTAAGATTTGTTGGTATTAAAGCTTGACATATGACTAAGTGAATTATTGCTTTTTAAAACTAGAGTATTAGGGGTAATTTTAGAGAATAGAGAAATGTGTATTGAGAATTATATATTAAATTATTTTTTAATCCTTATTATGTGATAAAATGTATTAATATTGAGTTTGAATTTAATCAAAAGTTAAGGGTATTTTCAAAGAAAAGAGGAATGTGTATTAAGAATTTATATGTTAAATTATTTTTTAATCCTTATTTTGTGATAAAATGTATACATCCTTATTTACTTTTTTGTTATAATTTACACAAAAAAATAAAATAAAACTGATGATTTAAAAAATCAACACAAAAAACTAAAATAGAAAAGGAATCCCTATTCATTTATTGCGCATTAAGGCACATTTCACTGTTCATTCACTATTCATATATTGTTTATTGTCTTTTTACTCTATTTTGATGCTCAAACTTATTTTTTCTTCGATTGTATATTTTTATTGCTCAATTAAACCAATTTCTTGTAATTTGCAATTAAGAGTCAAAATCCTAAGTTAGAGGACTACAGTGTAAAAGACGAAGAAACCAAGTGGCCAATTACAACTATGCATATAAAAGTTATTTTCGGTTTAAAAGTTTTCTTTTCATTATTTTCTAGTCCTTTTAATTTTTAAAAACTCAATTTTGTTCATTCTCAATCCTCAAGGTTGAGAGAGGAGAGAGAAAAGTTGATGGAAAATAACATGTTAAGCGAAAATGTTTGTTCATCCACATTTCGGGCTCTAAAAAGGCAAAACTTGATATCAATGGGTTTCTCTTAAAAATAAGAGTTCATTGGTGGTGGTTTTTTCCATCAATGGTACCAAATAAATTAGATCCATACTCAAAAAATATTTTTAGATTCGTTTTGATTCTTGAGTTTTGAAGAGCTTTTAGGTTGTTTTGAGGTTTAAAAAGAAGTCATAGAGGTTTACAGGGTGTTTCAGAGTTTTTTTTTTTAAAAAAAAAGTAAAAATAAGCGTCAAATGTCAAGAACCCTCTTGCTTAATTTTTTACCCACCAAAGGTAGCCAGGAAATTTCTACAGCAACCAACAGGTTGTCTGCTACACCTTTTGTTTTCATATTTTTGAGATGGCATGTCATCCTTTGATAGTTGCCACAACAAGTGATGCGTCATTAACTCTTTTTTTTTATATATAAAAAAAATGAACAAATGACCTAGTTTTTTTTTAAAAAAAACTATAAGGCTAAATGCACAGACCTAACCTTACATCTCCACACATGCCTAACCATCTCTTTTTAGGCTAAGGAGCGCCCAACCAATTTATGAATTTTTTTAATTTTATAAAAAGATCCATAAAAATATATAATTATAATTATATTTATGTTATTATTCTATTAAATGCTTTTTATTTTTAAATTTATTTTCAAATACCATTGTAATAATTTTTTGATATTAACAAATGTTTTTTTCTAAACTATTCTTCTTCTTTTCCCTTAAAGTTTAATAAAAATTAGTTATAATTAAATAGATAGTATTGTATTTAAGATGCTATTTTGTTAGAAATTATTCAATTGTCATATAATAAAGGAAAAAAAGATCAAGAGCTCTTAGTTGTGCGGGATGATATATTTTAATATGCATTTATCTTCCACCTTTACAATTTAATTTTGAGTTTACATTGACAACTCTTTTTTTAACTTATTAATACGTATAATTCTTAATTTATTTTATTAGAATTATGTATCGACCTTTTGATTTATAATTAAAAAAATTTCTTGGTGTTAAGAAATGTATTGACAATACTTGCACATTCATTTTCTACAATTAGAATTCTCTTGATTCGGCTCGTAGCGGGGCGCGAGTCAAGAGACTAATATAAACTAAACAATAAACAAATTAAATTAAAAGGGAAAATTGCCTTTATTTAATTATCTACAAGTTTGCCATTATTTTTTATTCAATGACTAAATAACTCATGATGCATGAAAATAAAAAATCTTCTCATCAAAATAGCATACTTAGTGACAACTTATCACCCATTTACCATTACACAATAACCATCAATGTCTTTATCAAATCAATTATGGAATTTTTCATCATATAAACAACTTCATGAAAAAATTGAGAATTATAAGCATATTAATATCACGAGAAATAGTCCATCAACGTTTTAAATCAAACCTTAAACAAAAATAACTAAAAATAAAAAAAAACAATTATTGATCTACAACAATTAGAGAAATACAAAACAAAGCTCCTCCCACAAGAAAATTGATTTTTCTCTCAAGAAAGATAAAAAAAAATATTGGATTTAACCCAAGACAACAAAAATCTAGAAAAACAAAAACTTTATGTCATACAATTGAACAATATGATAAATGCATATGATCAGAAGAAAAGAAACTTGTATCTTCCTGAATTATATAGCTATTGTTTTTTTTTTCTAGCCAACCAAGATGTTCACATCTTTGATTTTTTCTCTGTTTTTTGGTTTCTATGTATGATAAACACTATGACACAGTACAATACTAATTCCATCATGAGTGCATAGAGAAAAACACAAAATTTGCTAAAGTTGAAGGATGACAATGTCGACTATGATAATCATATTTCTTCAGGGGGGAAGGAAAGAGTTTATTGCAGATGAGAAAAGAAGTCGAGGGATGTTTGAGAATGTGATAACGATTGTTTTTTAAAGTGCTTTTCATTAAAAAATATATCAAAATAATATATTTTTTAAATTTTATAAAAATTATTTTTGATATCAGCACATCAAAATGATATGAAAATACTAAAAAAATTAATTTAAAATAAAAAAATAATTTTTTTTAATTTTTTTAAAAGTATTTTTAAAAGCTAAAACAAGCTATCCATAAACGCAATAGATATATTCATTATAAGCTAAAGGACTGACGTAGCTTACAGGGATTTTATAAGGGTTCTCTCTAATTTTGGATTTTTACAAATTCTAGAGAAAGTTTTTGTTTAGATTAGAAAAAAAGAGAGAAAATGAGATAGAGTTGTATAATGAGTTTTTGGATATATATAGGCTAGTTTTATTATTTTAAGTGATTTTAACTTCTTGACACCGAGGATATTTTCCGTAATTTACCACAGTAAAATATAAAACAGACCAGATGCTCAGTATAATTTTCCATAATGATTTTGCAAAAGTCTGTTTCTAGTTATCTCTTATATAACGACAAATTGATAATTCAATTTGTGAAAGCCGTGCTATGATTCTGACGTGGCAATTAATCGTAGAGCAAGCACGGGATCGTGTGATGTGACGTGCTGCGAAGCGAGCTGCACCCACCTCAGCGTGAGAAGAACTGTTTAAAATTGAAATAAACATGAGCGGGAAGAATTTACACTTTCGTCTCTCTTTCTTTCTATTTCAAAAGAACTCTGTCTCTCGCGCTCTCCC
>Ga0307515_10004633_pt1 | contig 28229 bp, 31 predicted proteins | sample 17_EM_MG_FD_194513 | JGI IMG/M metagenome (GOLD analysis project Ga0307515, IMG submission 194513) | Populus trichocarpa ectomycorrhiza microbial communities from riparian zone in the Pacific Northwest, United States - 17_EM | ecosystem: Host-associated > Plants > Roots > Unclassified | place... | reverse complement strand
GGGGTTTGTTAAGGGTGGAGGTGGGGGGCGGAAAAGGGGAGGGAAGGTGGGGAAGAAGGTGGGAGGGAAGGTGGGGGAGAAGGAAGTGGGGGAGAAAGAGGTTGGGGAGAAAGAGATGGGGGAGAGGGTTGATGTTAAGGATGTTTAGAGGATTAGAAAGATAGGCGTTATGGGATTAGAGGTTCTCCTTAGAATTTGGGAATTAAAACGGCGTTATATTAGATATACATCCTAATTCCATCATCCAACCCTAAGTCTATATATACTGGTATCTGAAAAGCATCAAGCCATTACTCCATCTAGTACACACCAGGTAAGATTCTATATGGCACAATCTTGGTGTATCTGTCCCAATCCGCGCCATACTTGGCTCTACATTTCTCATCATCCCTTCTATCGCGATGAATCAACAGCACCGCAAAGTACACGACATAAAAGTAGGTAACCGGCGTCTTAAACCCAGTAGGCAGACACCATGCCCAGGCCATAATCCAATCCCCAAGGTAATTGATATGCCTCGCTACCCCCCACCACCCAGTGATCAACAGCTTTGACCCACTCTTGGTCTCCAAATGCTTCAGATGCTTCAGAGCCGGATCCTCGGGATTCGTTCGGAACTTATTCTTCTCGCCATTCGAGCCACGGAAAATCCAGTACCCTAGTCCTTGCACAGCCAGAATCCCCGCGATACCAGCGATGCCGAGGTCAACGGGGTGCATGGCAAGATACCGTCCCTGGAGAGAGTATACAAAGGGGAGCCAGCAGAGGTCGCCAAACGAGAGCATGAACCCGAAGCCATCGGTAGCGATGTCCATGGTTGTGAGGACAGCTGGCTCGTTGATGAAGCTGTCAATCACATACCAGAACTGGAAGATGTTGACGATAATCATGGAGTCTGTGACGCGCCCTAATGTCTGGTATTGGTGTGCGAGATAGCTGAAGTTGAGGACTGGCCAGAGAATCATGCCGGGGCGAAGCTCGGAGAACTCTTTCAGGTCGAAAGAACCGATGCGTGGGTTTAGGGGGCGGCCGATGAACCACTGTGAACGGTTGTCAGCATGTATGGGTTTGTGAGGGGAGCACACGTACATCGTAAAGGGGATTCCCGGTGTTGCCATGCTCCGCCAAAAGCTCGCCAGTAAAGAAGGAGCTGATGTAGGTGTAGAATGCGACGATTGTTGCAAAAACGAGAGATGCGGTCATGAGGTATATGTAGTTGTCCCAGATCCAGGTCCATAGACCCCAAGAGAGACCTTCTCTGTAGGTCATAAAGCCAAGGCACGTGAGGATCATCAGGAAGGTTTCCAACACTGCAGCTAGTTAGTACTATGGCATGCCCTCGTGAATGGAGACGTACCATTAAGCTTATACTTTAGCCTACTCTTATCGCTCAATTCAACACCATATCGCTCTCTACCGGGAAGGATAAACTGCAGTGCTGCAATGCCAAAGAACCAAGCGCAATAATATCCGAATGCTTGATGAGAGTAGACACCGTCCAGGCCCGGCCATTGCGCGGCGAGTGCCTCAAGTGGCGCGTCGAGAAAGGACTTTGAAGGACAGCCAGAGTCGTTGCAGACGAAATAGAGGGTGTACGCGAGGAGTGGACAGCCAACCGTTACTCCGAGAGCACCAATTCTGCATTCCGGGGGTCAGTTGGGTAAGTTGGAGAAATAGGAGGTGACATACGGCCCACCGAATTGGTAGCTTATCTTCTTCCCAGGCATGGTGCTTATTCGTTTGCTGCTGACGGCTGAGAAAAGAATAGGCGTTATATACAAGAGTCCATATGTAGAGATGTGGTATGTACAGCGGGAGCGTGTCGTCCCTCGATGGAACGATGCCCGGACCATCCGTTCCGTTGTGGTGGACGAATTAATTAAATTAAAGTTATTACGCTAGAGCACTTGTGGGATGCAGTCCGAGTTGGTTGCAAAGCCATGTTGCATGCAGTCGTAGAAATCTGGCAAAACACCTCCGTAACGCGTGTACATCGAGGGTTTGATCTGCAGCCAGTTGAGAATATCTGGCTCTGGTTGGGAGTGATACTTTGAGTCTGAGTGTTGGTTCATGAAACCCCGTCCCACTGACGCGCATGTCAACAAGGCTCGGAAAGTGGCTGGTGGCTGTGCTTCGCCGCAAACTGCCACGCTAGGCCACATACTCGCTTCATCCCCAAACTTGGTTGAACTCGAACGTCAAGCTTCCAAGCAATATCTATTCTTGTCGGCTCAGTCCTCCACTATTTCACCCGCGACCCTCGTTTCTAAGTTACTCTATCGCAACTCCCTCAGCTGGTCTGCATCTCCTCCGATTGCTTACGCCCAACAACACGACACACCCCAGCTCAGTCCACTATGCGGATACCACCACTCCACCTTCTCTTCCTCGGTCTCCTCGGCCTCCTCCCCCGCACTCTACTTGCGTCAGAGCCCCCAGACGACTCCAAAAAGCCTCCCAAACCCATCGATCCGGAATGTACAGTGACCTCCCCGCACAGCGAGAACTTCTTCGACCTCCGCAAGCTCCGGCGAGAACACGTACCCAAAAAAGGGCCGCCACAGACAGATTGGATCATCAAAGGGCTAGACTACGGCGCAAACTTCAGCATCAACATCTGCGGGCCAGTAATAGCGGATGCGAGTCGTGTCGAGCGTATCAGTGAAAATGAAAAGGACGCCGTGGGCGCATTCTACGAGAAGAACGGGACTATGTACTCCATAGGGTTTGTTTGCTCTCTCCTATCTCCCCCTCCCCCCAAATGTGTGCTAGCTAACACGCTCCAGATCCGTCTCTACGTCACCACATTTCCGGGGTCGAAAGCTGGTCCTCGCCTACGAAAATGGATCCCCGTGTCCCAACGCCCCCGCATACAGGAAGTCCACACTCATGTCACTGATGTGCGACCACGAGCAGTTCCACAAGCCGTCGGTGTCGTTCGTGGGCCAGATGAACGACTGTTCATATTTCTTTGAAGTCCGTACTGCAGCCGCATGTGCAACAATAAATCAGGCGCAAGTGCTTGGCCCGGGGGCTGTGTTTGGTGCTATGTATATCTATCCACACCAGGTTCTTAGACAGATACTAACAAGGATATAACAAAACAGAATGGGTGTGTTCGCATTGGTCTACCTCGTCGGTGGCGTCGTGTATCAGCGAACAGTAATGCATGCGCGTGGATGGCGACAAATCCCACACTACCACACCTGGGCGGCGGCGCTCGGTTTCATCTGGGTGCGTCTTTTCGTGATGCCGTTGCTGTTTTTGTTGCGTGTGATTTCATGGGTTACCGGTGGGAAGAAAACGTTTGAGATCTCTATGGCTTCCAACGAAGTCGGGGACGGGTGGAAAAGAAATGATGGGTGGGCTTGAAGCCTGCATAGATCATTATTATCACTCGGTTTCTTTATATACGTACATACTGTGGGAAACATATAGATGTATATATATAGCATGTTTCCCTTGCAAGCTGATTCTAACGCTAGTTCCTAATTACTCTTTTTTTTCTTTTTTTTCTTCTGACTACTCTCTCCTTAAACTGAGCTAATACACCCGATATAGGAGCTAATCCAAGCTATCTGGATCTTCACGATTGAACACCTCCCGCTACCGTCATCATTCCGGCCACGACGGCAGGTTGGCGGGTTCGGACCACGCACCGTGGGCGGGGATCCACTCATGCGGGGCAACGGCGGATTCGATGATGAGAATCAGCTTATCGATGAGTTGGATGATGATTGGGGGGATGATGCGTTTTAGGAGGGAGATTATGGTTGGTATTTGCTTTGTTGGGTTCGGTTTGGGAGGGGTAGGCATCTGGCGGGTTTCTGGGTTGAGAGGCAGGCATATCTGGTTTTTTTTTGTAAGTTATTTGGCGTTTGTTTTTGCGGGAATGGATTTGCTTGGTCTGGGTGATAGACATGAATGGATGGATGGAATGCATGGTGTAAGTGAACGCTGCGGTTGACATTACGATGACGAGGCATCAGGAGTCCCGGAGATCCGTAGACTGCTTGTGTGGGCCCAGGCCCAGGCCGAGGGGTCAATCTTGTGTATGCCTGACTGGGAGCTAATTTATTCACGAGTAGTTGCACCGTGAATAAGATTCATGAAAATCCCACCGGGCGAAGTTTAGACTTAAGTCAAATAGAGTAAGCCCATCGCTTCATGGGCCATCACTCGCACTGAAGCAATTGGGCTCGAGTCTTCATGCTTGAGCTTGACCTCTCAGCACTGGCTTTGTTTCTCTTGCTCGGGTATATTATAGGAGCATGAATCTCTGCAAAACCAAAATTTGACAACGCGAGGATATCTTGAGATGTTTAGCGTGAGTGATGACTTGTGATTCCCAAAGGATTCGAGGTGAGGCATCTGGCCATTGGATATGTATGCTGATGCCCTCGGTGTACCTGATCATATTCTGTCCTACACTGAGAAAAATTACTTCTCGACGCCAGCACACTGTCACGTACTCGTATGTTAACAAGCTCTGCATGCTCACGAACTGGAAATCTAGCATGTAACCAACACAGAGGTAAGATTTAATCCCGCCGAGTAAGTTAGGACGATAGTACTGCTTCCCATGCGGGAATGAAACAACTCAAGGCTATTATTACCTGTGATACCCCGGTGCAGCTGCCAGCTGCTTCGAGAATGGACTTCAAAGGGTGGCCTGCCAATTGAGTTCTCTTTGATGCCTAGGAATCTTAGGACTACGTTGGGCACGGATGGAGAAAATACGGTTTGCACCCGCCAGGGGAAATGAAAGGAAGACTGCGTGCAGTGAGACGTTGGGTATATCAAAGGCTCGGTGGGTATGTAGATGCCCACTAGACTGCAGATGAAATACTACAGCTACAGTAAAAACACAAGAGCTTCAACGTATTGATAAGGGGAAAATATGGATTGTTTCTAACATTGCTGTTTGCCATAAGTCCCGGGATCTTGAGACTAATCTTTGAATGTCTAGAGACTAAGAACTAATCACAATTCCCCATCACCACTCTCCTTTGCTTGCACAAACAAACCCCATACGAGCGATCGAGCTACGGCTTCCAACCGCCCACTTTTGTAGCGGGATGCTGAGTACTATTCTCGGTAGAATAGATTTAGGGCAGCCAGAGAGAGGGGAACCCTATCTATGTTGCCTCATGCCTAGACTCCAGCGTTAGCCACTCGCACCTCGTTTTACCGCAGAAAGCATCGAGAGATTGCGGATAAGATAACTCTCTACGTATCACCAAGCACCATCTCTCCTGCACCGAGCTTGATGCCTAGGCGTTACGCTTCACAGAACCATGTGCAGCTCCTTAATCCGCCATCTTCCTGCCAAAGACTGGCTGTCACAGATTGGGCGCGTCCGTGAACAAAGAAATGTGCCGCGAATCGTCCGAGTGCCCAGTACAGTATCCCAAGCTTGGCCCAGGAGAAAGAAGTTTCAGAGCATCCAAGCGCTTGGCACGATATCAGCTTGCGTGAGAGGTTTACGTACCCCGAAGTTCTGCGGTGATGTGGTGAAGGTACATAGATAGTTCTTCCAGTGTTGCGTTGGTAGCGGGTGGGATATACACTGATTGATGCTCTGCTGTGTCCAGTATTTTGAGAGTTGTGATGGAGATGTACGAGGAAAATCACGCGCTCTCCCCGATCAGCTAGACCGATCTCTCTGAAAACCGGCGTCCTGCTAGTGCAACAGCGTCATTCGGACTCTACTCAAATGCAACATAGATGTGGGGGATAAAGAGGAAGGGTATCGTAAATACACTCATCCCCGTCTTGGGGGCCGGCCCGAGGGCTTTGTTCCATGGAAGAGGTCCGTTCCCTCATCGGACGATAGAGACCCACATCTTCCATGACTTAGTATCAATGATGATGCTGCAATTTTATGTCCCTTCCTATAGCTGAGCAGTTTGCAAGAAACTTCACAGTGCGGCACTTACCCCGCATCCTGAGGCCGCAAACCACATCGAGTGATGTACAGTGACACTGGAACCGCCACGTGCACATGCAGAATCCAAGACAGATGCTCGCAAAACATGCGGGCGCTGCGGCGGCGATTGGCTTCGATTATATGCTTCTTTATCTGCTGTGCAAGAGGCAACAATCGACGCATGTTTAGGCGGAATATGGCGCCAAAATTTCCCCTTGTATCAAGAGTCCGGCACTTAATATCCAGATCTCGAAAACTGCGAGTTGACGGGAAGGGCGTGTAAACCATGGCTGATGGATGAATATTTCCCCATGGCACGTGGCTGCAGCATTATCTCCGGCAGCGACGGATTCTGACTGCAGAAGTACAACAGTAGGGAGGCACCCCACTGTTGTCAGTTTCGCTCCCATTCTGCCTGCCGCTTCTGCTTGTGGACACCTGCTGTATCATGCTGATAGGCAACCGCAGTTTTCCTTTTTAGAGAGGGTGTTTAAGTTTATCTGCATATCGCATTTGTTGATATTGGGTTTCAATATCCCACGAAAACCGCGCTCTAGCTACCAATCCCATCAAAATATCATCCAATCTCCACCTGAAAAAACCCCAGGAATTGCAGTCCAAAACAATGATGCGACTCTTGCGCAAGCGAGCAGCGTACGTCATCAGACGGGCTGCACTAAGAGCCCCTGGACGCCTAAAGACTCCTTGGGGTGTTTGTAAATGTTACAAAGCACAGCAATTCCAAGAAACGAAACTATTGCCGCGTGGGAGAAGAATTCTTAGGTCTTCGTCGTAAAAATTGGTTCGAGGAATGGAATTGCGGCCCTTCGTATATTGTTTGCAGCAGATGAATGTTAAGACCGGGTTAGAGCAAGATTTTCCGGGTTCTGGGGCATACTCTAAGTGGTATCGTTTCACAGTTGGTGAAGTCAACATAAGTAACCTCAACTAAACAATCCTATGCATGGAAAGCCCTAGGTTACGGGTTTCTGGAGGTGATCATTCAGCCCTCTTTGACTGGAGTCAACAAAAGATAACCAGCGCTTCGGGTGTGACTTATTCTTGAGTGCGGTCTTAAGTGCGGCTTATTCGTATGCACATGCGACTTATTTTCTTCGACCTATTATCCCCGCCAACCTTGATTCACCGCAACCGATATTGTGCCGAAACCTAAAAACAAAGATTAAGGTTGTAGTACCATTGTCGGAGCCCAAAAATCACAGCATTCAGCAAGTAGCTTTGCATTTGGTCTATAGTCAACAGCAACGACGGCTGGAAGTGAGAAAATTGTATTGAACAATACGTGGGATTATTCAATATGAGATTCAATATAGAACGGCGGGGACGGGTCGCGCCCTTGAAATGCTCTCATATCGCCCGAGTTCGTGTTGTGTTCAGGGTTAGGGATATACCCCATACGACTGGTGGAGTCAACTTAGAACCAGCATACTGCAACCGTTCCACAACTCTTGAGTAAAGAAAAATATCTAGCGCAAGCATCCTATCCATTACTACTTGTAATCACCGATACACTAACTCTAGAGTATTCAGAATAGCGTTCCCTCGCGTCGTCGGTCCCCTCACCGCTCATACCCACATGGGCACAAATGTCCCTCTTCTCGGAACCTTTGTCGAGTTTCGGTGGCTAGCTCTGTGGTATCGATGTAGCGTCCCGCTCTTGAGCTTGGCTCAGACCTACCCTCTTATTCCACCAAAACCCCGATCTGGTGTGCGGCAGGTTTATCAAGTCTTGGAATAGTGGAAGTTGTTTCACCCAGCAGCAGGGGCAACCCCTCCCCAGTTCGCCATCGATGTCCCAGTGAAGCTCGCAGCCTTGGTAAAGGGTAAGAATCTCCTCGTACAAGTTGCGCAGCGGCTCCCACTTAATCCCGAATGAACTCGAATCTCCAATCTCCGAAGAACTCAAGAACCGTTGACGATGAATCGCGGATATCCCATCTCTGTCGATCCTCGGAATGTTTCGTTAATCCAACTAGCTGATTTCCGGCGTAGCCGTCTTCATGCCATGAAGTTTATAAAACTTTGGTGCAGGACCTGATTGAACGGATTTTCGGGGAGTGATTGGCTGGCTGTCGTTATTTATGGCAATTAAGTAGAAGTACTTAGCATATACTCTACTTGGTACAGGCGTTTGAAGTATAATATACCTCTCACCAAAAGATACTGGATCGGTGGCGCCAGCATTACCATTCCAAACGCCTGTACCGAGTGCTAAGATCTTAGGTATGCCAGATGATTATGCGTGCCTGTATTTTATGTTTGGAGGTGGCAACGACGTGCGTAGTCGAGTGGCCTGGGTGTAAATGGGCGTAGTGGAACAGAACACATTTGGTAAATGTAAAACTATTGTATAGCGATTCCTGGAGCGCAGCGGAATCCATGTGTAGGAGAAGTAATCAAGCAGGCATACCAGGTGTTTTCCGTGAGAATGGCGGCGAGCGACTCGAGCTGCGGAGGAAGGCAGCGCGAGATGGTACGCTGGGAAAAGATAAACGAGGTGAGGCGGCTATGGTGAGAGGGATCGGACATAAGCCCGCCTCACAGTACTTAGTAGGAACTCTTTTAGAGGCCCACCAATCATGCTTGTTCCCGTAAGGCTACATGATTGTCGTTTCATACAAACAACCAATAATTTACTTCTGCGGCTACTCCTTGACATCCCTAACGCCAACGAGCCATTAGTGTTTCTCCAGCGGCTAGGTACTGGGCTGCTGCACTGCAACTGTGGAAAGTCGTCGTGTCGCTGTCGTACGTCTTCTCGCGTAAACAATTGTATGGATGAGACAGAGGAATGGCTGTGGCCAAACAAGCATTGAGGTCGGTAACCCCTTCCCCTGGATGCGGAGCGGGGCATAACCTAGGTGGAGAGGACGATTGTTTGGATTTTGGGGATTATCCACCAACTTACTTGGGGAAAGACTGTTACCGATGATCATCCGCGGGACAGAATGCTAGTCAGGCTAGGTATTACTATATGTACTTAATCTGTACAATACCGTCCTTTTCCCTCTTTCCTTGCCTTTGTTCTCAACCTGCACCACTAGCACTCGCAACTGCGCCGGCCGCATACAACTCACCCCCCCCCAGCCTTTGATCTCTCTTGATACCCCATCAACTACTTTATTATCTATATACAAGGTCTCCGGTTATTCACCCGCTAAGATTGTTATTTCATATATATACTACGGCCGATACGTTTGATACGACTATTTATTCGGTGGGATTGTTATTCTACATATATACTACGACAGCAGCGTTCGATACGGCCATACTTTCACCATCATTTAACCAACTATTTCTTCTGGCACAGGACGACAAGCAATTTTCAGCATGGTCAACCGTTTACTTGTGGTGGCAGTTACAGCCTCACGGTGGATAGGAAGCAGTATGGCTGACGGCGAGGGAGGAGGAGCAGCAAAATCAGGAGGAGGAAAAGGAGGAGGGGGAGGTGGTGGTGGTGATTCGGGGCCATCTCCAGAGCAGGTTCAAGCGATGATGCGAAACTTGTACTTCAGGTAGGCTTTATTCAATCCAAATTTTGAACAGTTAGGCTAATGGTTGAATACAGCAACTGGATGGTACTTTCTCTTGGGACCTTCGCCGTATTGCCATTTCTCTACAGATTCACCTCTGTTCTTTATTCTCAGATTCGTCTATTGGTTTCCATCAATAGTGAAAACCAGAAGTACTTTGCTACTCCTTCCAGCAGCTGGATCCCATGGTTGAAGAAGCACGTATTTTACTCTCCGTTGTTCAGGGTCCGTCACAACCGCGAGTTTCAGCTCTCTCAGGCAGTCAATGTTGGCACTCTTCCAACGAGATTCCAGACCTTCTTCTTGCTTGGTTATGTGGCTAGTAATGTCACATTCTGTACCTACAAGATTGACTTTACCGATAGTGCAGTTATGCTACATGAATTAATGGATCGATCTGGTGTGGTGGCGATTGTCAACTTGGCTCCACTTATCATGATGGCTGGCAGGAACAATCCTTTGATAGGGTTGTTGGGCATCTCATTCGATTCTTTCAACCTCATACATCGGTGGCTGGGAAGGATTGTTGTGGTCGAAGCGTTGACTCATGTGGTTTCCTGGATGATAGGCAAGGTTGGGGAGGTTGGCTGGGGACCGGTAAAGAAATCGATCACTAGCAGTCACTTAATTATGCCTGGCTTCGTTGTATGTTTACTCGCCTCTTATAGTATGACTATATGAAACTAATCAATCAGTAGGCTGCCTGCGCGTTCACTTTCATTTTCCTGCATTCGCCCTCCGCTATTCGACACGCTTTTTACGAGACCTTTCTCCTATTTCATATTCTTGCGGCGGCCGTCGCCTTTGGTGGTCTCTGGTATCATCTATCCGCAATGCCAGATTTGGCCCATTGGCTTCAGTACCTCAAAATGGCAATCCTTGCTTGGGCAACAGACAGAACACTACGATTGGCAAGGATTCTATACCGCAATGTTGGCAGGAATATAACCAAGGCAACTGTTGAGGCACTCCCCGGTGATGCTAGCCGGGTTACTATCCGTATGACGCGCCCATGGAATCTGAAGCCAGGTCAACATCTATATCTTTACATGCCAACCCTCGCGTTGTGGACCAGTCACCCTTTTACCATCACTTGGAGTGAAGACGAACAGCACATCAAGTTGGATGATGAGAAACTACCCATGAATCGCCAAGATATTATGCAGCAAACCGATAGGACCATGTCTCTAATCATTCGCCGAAGAACTGGTTTCACCAATGCTCTCTTTAAGAAGGCATATGACTCTCCTGGGAAAACCTTTACAACCACCGTTCTGGCTGAAGGTCCATATGGAAAGATCGATACGCTTGGATCATATGGTACTGTCGTTCTTGTGGCCGGCGGAGTTGGAATTACCCATCCAGTTCCATATGTCAGAGAACTCGTCGAAGGATATGCCAATGGCACTATTGCTACTCGCCGTGTCACTCTCATTTGGGTCATCCAAACACCAGGTAAGCTTTTGCCTTTCTTTTTTTTGTCCCCATAAACTCACTCTTTTCACAGAGCACCTTGAATGGATTCGTCCATGGATGACCAAGATACTTGCCATGGAGAGACGAAGAGACATTCTCAAAATCCTGCTTTTCGTCACCAGGCCAAAGTCCACAAAGGAGATTCACAGCCCATCTGCGACCGTTCAAATGTTTCCAGGGAGACGTAAGTAACCTTGTCACTGTTATAAAGAAGATTGGTCGTTGATTTTCACATAGCAAACTTCAATACTCTCTTAAGCATGGAGATTGAGAGCAAGATGGGGTCAATGGTGGTCACTTGTTGCGGCGGTGGTTCCCTGAGCGATGATGTCCGAAAAGCAGTTCGAGCGAAGCAAAATGTCGCAAATATTGACTTCATCGAGGAGGCATTCTCATGGTAGTTTAACTCGGGGTCCTGCCATAAATTTTTTCCATTCCAATTTGCTCGCACATAAACCTTAGGATATGTGGGCGTTTTGCGGCAGCAAGCATCATTAAAGGTTCCTTTTATTTGTTGTGTTTTCCGGCAACATACGCTTAGTATATACACTGCGCTGGCTAGCCTAGTGAAATTTTGGAGTTCCGCTGGTCGGCAAAATTTGTTATTTGATACCTTTCTCTGTAGTATATTATTTGTCATCTTGAACTGGTGGGTTCTTGACTCTTACCTTCCGGGGCATATAAAATGGGATTTCAGGAGCGTATCATGATCATATGGGATTTCAAGGGAGTTCTGGCGAATGAATAATATATGAGTATCGTTTTTTTTTTCATCAATTTGAGACGGAATAGTGATCGAAGGTCCGTAATTGGGGAAGCTATCCGACGGCAGTACTCAGTTAGGAGAATGTGATCCTTTGAAATATGGTGCGGGCGGCCTTAAACCTTCAGTGGATGTCGGATTTGAGCCTGATTCAGTACTATTATCCTTTGACAAGGGCGGTTCAACTGAATAGGAGAGTATCTCTCATGATTGGACGTCGGAAGACTGGTTCAAATGGTCTTGACGTTGAGGTTAGGTTTTCCTGGGTCAGATCCAGACCACGTTTGGATACTATGAGCATCGTTTTGGACCACTATCAGGGACGTAATAGGAAGGAAATCTTTGCCCATACCCAGCTTTAAAGCCTCTCTACAATAATACTCAGGCCGGCAGTTAGTACAAAACACGTAAGCGACCGGAACGCGCTGGAAGCAGTAATGCTGGGGAAAACAATCTTCATTTCGAGCAAGCCGCAAGTCCCAGCCACTTAGAAATTTTGGTTCTGTCACACATGCCGGCCTCGATTACCAACCAAGGGTCCGCATATACTCTACTCATGTCAAGATCAAACGGCTCCTGGTTGAGTGTATTCAGGATTTTATAAGCTCACTGGTACGAAACCTACGAGCATTGGGGCCATCTTGAGGTTGGAATTTCCTGTCATATCTGTACAAGCAAACGCTCCATGCACGCTGAAAGGTTATTCCGGTAGATTCAACGACAAGGAGTTTCTGTCCGGCAAGGGAGTGACGGAAATAAAGGCAATGCTGATAGGGTGGACCTGGCCAGCAATGTAATGGCGAGTGTTGGTAATGGAGATCCCGTGGGGGTAAAGGAAGTCCGGAAAACGAAGGTACCGACGCCGATAAAATCCTGGCGATGATAACCAGAAGTGCCAGACTTGATTAAGTGGTTATTTATGGTTTTGGTTTTGTTTTAATCATACTGTATTCACTCTACTTAGAGTATGACAGCCCCTTAATCCCCTCCGCCTCCGGGCTGGCCGGCTAGATGGCGGAGCTCCACTCCTGCTACCCGTCGTCCCCTTGGTTATTTATCGTTGCGAGACCGGACAGAACGGGCGGGCATGAGTCACCTCGAGATATCTCGTTCTGCCCTAGAATTTTGAGTGATGGCCCCGAGATTCTCGAGACCAGTAATAGCTCTCGGGGTTTCTAATCCATGCGTGGCTGTTAGAGTATACCCATCGCCGAGTCTTAGACGAGAGGAGGCGGGCAAGGCGGCTGGGACATGCGGCGTTGAGCAGGCGGTAAGAACAGGGATTTCTGTCACCAAGCCCTCTGAAACGGTGTGTACGCCATCAAAGCCGACTTGGGTTGCATGTTCAGTGCTCAGACGGCTTCTAACCTTGGAATATATCGGTTCATGAAAAATCACGCGTAGCTTGAATCTTCGGACTTTCTCGAGACCTAAAAAACACAGCTCAGGATATTTCGCCCCGCCCAGATCCAGCGTAGACCGGCCGCCGAAAAAAAGTCCCAAGATCAACCCGTGAAAGCAGCAAGCCACAAGTCCAATTGTACATATTTATGCAACATTAATTGCCAGTGCTTACCTATGATCCCAGCAATTCACCCAATATCATTCTCCATCACCCCTCGCGCATGATTTCCAGCTCCGTGACCAATTCAATTTGTCCTTCCGATTCGTCTCTGTAAGCCCAGAGTTCATAGGCTCGGATACTCAATGGCCAATAACCTATCTAGACATTGCCCCAAAAATCACACCTGTGCCCCTCAACATCAAGATGCGTCCGGAGTTTGATACACGGTGAATTCGAGCGTACATACCTATAACAGAGAACGCGGACCAAACCACACCTTGAAGCTCTAATCATGGTGGACAATATCCCAGCTTTAGTTCAGCACCACGGGGAAGGTAGCATGGACGTACAGTCGCAAGAAAACAGTGATAAGACGCGCTATTTAACGAATAACCCTCATCAAGCCAGTAGCATTCTTAAGGAAGCTGCAAAACTTGGTAATTGTGGAGTAATGATCGAGATATTGACCTTAGATTTTAAACCAGCTACAACTGGTATAACTCTGTTGGGTCTATAGATACTATAGCGATAATAACTTTCGTGTCTCATCACCTTTTATACCGCGACTGTATAGGTCTCCTGCAGTCATAATGAAGCCGGCCTAGAATTACCATTGTATCATCAAGAGAAGCAGTAGCAAGACCATAAAAATGTGCAATGAGGGCGGCCCGGAGCATTATCCATATGTATAGCACGTTACATAGAGATAGGTCGGTCAATGAAATATAAACGATGGGTTACATAATGGAAGTGGAGAGAACTCGAGGTTTGTTATATATGGGGTCGTTAATAAGAACAATCTAACAGGCGTTAGTTTTAGGTTTCGATTTTGGTTTCAGTCGACAGTGGCGTTGGGGATGGCGGTGTAACGTGGTCAAAATGCCATTTCACGATGTCGTACATGGAATTAGCGGAATTGGTAATTTCATGTCCCAACACCCAATTCCACCAATTCCATGCACAATCTTGTGAATTTAATGATATTGTAACATGATGTCATATATGGCTGACAATATCATGCATGAACTTTGGTACTGGAGCACATGAATAAGAACCTGATGTGTGCATTAAATACTGAATTTCCTGAATCATGCATCAAAAATAAGCTGCAAAATCCAGTATCTGATGTGCATCAAATTCCAAAATTCCTAATTCATGTGCATAAACATTGAATTCCACTAATTGGTACATGATGTGGTACTAAGCTGATGTGGTGTATAACTACTGAAATTAGGTGTCGGTGTGCATGAAGTTACTCAATTTCATTAATTTCATGTACAGCATCGTTGAAATGGTATTTTGACCACCATATGTGTGGGTTAGGGTTTGCTCATACCTCTGGAGTCGAACAGGTTTAATCCTGAAGTTTGGTGAAGTTTTGGAGAACAAGGTTCCATCTAGACACAAATGTGAGATACAGCTTTCAAGGTTGACAGATTAGGATGGCGGTTCTGGAGCCTGGGCTGAGAGCTCAGCAGCTTTGCTTTTGGAACTAGCCCAGAAAGGATGAAGTTATTACCATTGACTCCCAGAATTTGCGTCGTACAGATTTGATAGTCGTTTTTTGTGACCTTAGCATTCTTGTCAGACACAGTGATAGGATGTGACGAGACCCAAGATATCCCTAGGTCCTTTTGCTCTTAAGTACCAGAACTTTGGGTATTGATCTCGAGACTCCCAGGACAATAGCACGAGGAACTGTTGTGACTGCATAGCTTTCCAAGTATGAGAATAAGAGAAAAGAAACCAGAGTGGGGAAGACTGCACCCAACATCCGAGCAAATTACGCCAAGCCTACACCTCCCCACATGGTACAGGAAAATCAATATGGATAGTGACTCCGACTAAGAAGATATTTATATGCAGAGACACCAATTCTGCTCGCCGAGTGAAGCATTCGATCCAGTCGAGACGAGGCTAACCAACAACGTCAACCCAGTGATTACGACAAACAAGTTCAACAAGTGGAGCAAAGAATACGTTCTCGCATTCAAAGTGCGGAGGACAATACAATGGTTTGCATACCGATCGGGCTATGGGCTACAGATGCTTTCCCCTGCGGGCGAGTGTGGGTTGCAAGCGGGGGCCCGTCATAACAGCAAATTCTCAGATACACACCAAATACCTCGAATATTCCAAGCAGTGGAGCTGACAAAGCTGGTTGTGGTATTCAGCAGACAACATGTAGTAGAAACGGCCACGGGGTTGCCACGAGGGTTTCGAAGAGGACGCCAGATGCTTGAATTTGGACACCCAAAATGGAGGGTGGATACGAGAAAGACCCCAGGTTGAAGTAGAGGAGGAAGCGGTCTCTTGACCAAAAGTCAAAGCGAACCTTCAAGTCACAGATCATCTTCAGATTCAAAAATGTCAATATGTAAAGTTCGAAAGTCCTCAAACAGATGAGTAACGATGCTAGATTCGATAATCACCCACTGACCAGCTGTTTGACTCCCGAGGTCCAGCAATTTCCGTTCAAGTCCGGATGACAACCGGCATGAAGCCTTACTCGGCCACATCGAGCAAGGCGACCTCCTCCTCCTTGGACTGCCTGCACCTACTCAAAACCCGAAGCAGCATCTACCACGCTCCTTGGTGCTTCTACTTGTAGGTTCTCTGCCTGACGCACAGTAACAGCAGTGGATACTAGTCCATTGTGATACGGGTCAAAGTTTCCGACCATCACTGCGGGTTTTTCCGATTTTCTTGCGGTCCACTCCTTTCCCACCCCACTTCAAACAGGTCCATGGAATGGGGCGGAGTAGAACGAAATCACGAGTGCAGTGCATCCAAGATGTATAGGCCCCAGGACAATAAGTAGCAAGAAAACTACCGAGGAAGGATACAAGGTAGAGGTTGCACTATCTTCGTCTGAAAAGAGCACGATGATAGTGTGAGAGACCTAAGATACTCCATCAACCGGTGCACCACAAATACTTCACTTGGGTATCGAAAAGAATGACCGAGGCCTCTAGGTGGAGCATCTTAAGTTGCTCACGATCCATCACTCGGTAGCATAATCTGGCATAAAGATAAATATTGGCCTCTATTTGAGCAGTAGATTGAGCGAGCGAATCGGAAGTGCACTGCGCATATTACCTGAGCATCACGGCTTGCTGGCCCAGGAAAGGGCTCACATCAACGAAGGGATCTATGCGTGGGAAAACGGATAATACGTTGAATTCGCACAGAACGGAAAACCCAAATACAACGACTCCACGATATATGTACGAAAAGAAAACAGAAATCGCCGACAAACCAAAGAGCTGTCAACGATCCTACAAGTGGACCAAAGCGGGTATATAGACTTAACCCATTCAAGGAAAAATACCTAGATGAAATCCAACGCGCCATTGACCTCCAAATTAAGTACAGAAGACCAACGCCGTCCTACTTCCCAACACGCAGCCACAAATACCTATCAGAAACCAGCAACACACCCATTATATTAATACACAAATGTAACCATGTCGTCATCAAGCGGGAGATGAAGGGCAGATTTATGCAAGGAACATGGCACCGGCAGCGGCAACAATGGCGACGAGAGAGAAGCTCTTGACAGAGGCGGCGCCAGTGTACTTGGGGGGCTCGCTGGGAGTGACCGGGTACGAGGTGTTGGCAGGAGCAGAGGGGTAACCAGTGCCAGATGGCGTGTAGACTGGGTAACCGGTGCCGACGGGAACGGGAGCAGTTCCAACAGGATGAGTCGGGTAGATCGGGGTCTCTGCGGGAGGCGTGTAAACTGGGGTCTCCTTGGACGGGGGCGTGTAAACTGGGGTCTCCTTGGCCGGAGGCGTGTAAACTGGGGTCTCCTTGGCCGGAGGCGTGTAAACCGGGGTTTCCTTGGGCGGAGGAGCGTAGACAGGAGTCTCCTCCTTGGGAGATTCCTCCTTGGGGGGAGGAGCATAGACAGGAGTCTCCTCCTTGGGAGATTCCTCCTTGGGAGGGCTGGCAGGAGGGCTGTAGACTGGAGTCTCCGGCTTGGGAGGGTACTTGTCCTCAGGGCTCTTCTCGGGGGTCGGACTGCCATAGGTCGGAGGAGACGGGTTCTTGCCCGGGCAGGCAGTAACCTCAGGTCCACAGGACGTGACGGTCGAAACCTGGTACTCGTAGACGACGTCGGGGTTCGGGACGGCCATGGCGACGGCACCGAACAACACGGCGGAAGAGGCAATGGTAGAGAAACGCATTTTTGATTAAGGTAAGGGTATTCTTTAAAGAATGGAATTAAGTTGTATAAAGGATGGAGTATAAAGTCGTTTAGTCAAAAGAGTGACGATTAAACGGAAAGTGCAGGTCGACGGAGTTGGACGCGACGGGCAGACGTAGAGCGAATTGAGATAGATGCTTTGGTGAACGAGGAGGGAAAAGAAAGCGAAGGAGGAGGCCTCCTTATACGAACGGGGGCACGGGGACATATCTGCGAACTCATCTGGGAAAGGGGTTGTTGCAGCCAAGGACGGCAAAGATCCCCCACCCTCCAGTCTCCACCCCCGATCCTATCTCGCAGGAGACCAAAAATAAACAGTAATACCCGGCGTTGGCAGGCAATTGGTTCATTTCCCGCCGCTGCTGCTCCCTGCGAGCCAGCCAGATTGGGATAGCTGCCAGCTGAGGGGTTTGATTGCGTGTTTTTGTGGTTGGCGAGAGGTGTCAATCGTCGGACTGCGCTGCACGTCAGACGAAGGGCCTTCCGACCGAGCAGGACAAGTCTCGGAGAGCTTCCATGGAAGTGTCCGAGACTGCACGCACAACAACGGCAGCGCAGTAGCAACACCAATTCAAGGCAATTCCTCGCGCTCCCTCTCACATCACTCCAGCCAGTCTCCTGCTGTAATGGCTCTCTATCTGCCGCTCAATTCCTGTACGCCATTGGATTACTTTTGTTCAAATGGGAGGCTCCGGCATGGGTTGCCGGTTGTGAGGAAGCACCTCCCACCCCTGTCGCTTTCAATCACCGTTCCACCGTACCTGCATTTCGACCACCCAGCCAATAGGACGAAGTGCCATCAGCGGAACGTGCATCTCGTCTGGGCCCACCACCATCTCATCTCCTTACCCTGCGAAAAAAAATTCTCTGCAGCAATTGGCGGGAATTGGAATTCAATAAATCTTGGAACCCGGCAAGAAAATTAGAGGGTGGAGTAAATGGGATTTACATTTGATGCCTGCCTTGCCTTAATTTACAAAACAAACGGCGTCGTTCCAGAGTGGTGCGACTAAATATCGATCATCATATTGAGTGCATATGAAGCACTGGACTGGACTGGGCTAGGGAGGGAGATGGCTTAATGCAGGAACAGCAAATGCTGATGATACACGTGCGCCTTTTAGGCGCCACAATCTGCGAGGAATCGCATGAAGGCTTTGTTTTGGTATTGTGGAATGTTAGGCGTTTGGGACATTTGTGCGGATGTACGCAGACTTATTCCTACAGGCGCCTGGTTATTTGCGAAATAGGCAATACGACCGCTATGATGGATAGCCGCTGGGTTTTCTGCCTCACCACCTCTTCGCCTCCACGATCTACCGGATAGCTACTGACTGGGCTTTACATTTGGTATCATGCTGCCCATGCAAACGTTTTCCCCGCATCCTTCACCCATAAGCTGAGGGAGGTGGAGGTAAAATATATACATTCCACCAACTATTACATACTTATGTATATATTCTTGTCCGTTAGCCGTCACAGTCGTGTAGGACCATTTCTCTTCACTGCTCGGGTTCATATCAATACCGAACCTCTAAAAAGGCATATCTAACAATGCCTTCTCCGCGTTCGCGGTTACCCAGATCTTGGACAATATCTTAACGGATTGAACAGTGTGATTGGCTCAGCCATGTTTCCCACGTTTCTGGATCGGGGTTTCGGGTTTCATCATGCCCATTGGTGAGGGTTCGCCACTGAAGCCAGAAGAGTGATAGGTGGGAGGAGATTAGGTAGCACTAGAAGCTCATGAAACAGAAGCCAAAGGAGAATAGACGAACAGAAACTTTGTCGATACACATGCACATTGTGGAAGATCCCGTGACAGTATATCGGCCGTCCATATCTCGTTTCGCCCTTTCACTCTCGCTTTAAAACTCCTCAGGGGACCTCGAAGCAAATACCTAGGGTCAAGGTTCCAGGACAAAGCAACGGTCCGAGCTTCACTTCTCCTTAGTAAGGAATTGAAACAACCCTCAAGCTCGAGATCTTCGTCGCGTTGGCTTGATTGATGAAGTGTCCTAGGACATCCGGTATTTGGGGTATATAATTCCCGGTCTAAAGCTTTGTTGACTGTATGTAGAAACTGGAAGCGCATAACTAGTAGGCATGCCTTTTGAGCGTTCCCTGTAGTTCAAGCCGGTATTTCCTCATCAATGTCGAAGCGCAGAAGGCTTTCAGTCGGTAATACGAATCCTGCAAGTGCACATGGATAGCCACTCTGTCCACTTTGTTCCATCAATCAGTTCTTTCAGCGGTAATGGATTTCGCCGTGCCAGGATGCACAAATAATAGCCGACGTGGAGGACTGACCGGCATCCCGAAACATAAATCTGGCACCGTATCTCCTAGGGTGTAGCAGTATATGTTGAACGTCTAGAAGCTTTCCTTCTACATGTTATCTGTCTGTAGCTTCAAACAAGGAACCTTCAGCCGGAACGTACCATGCGTGGGGACATTCTAGCTGTCTCTTCTTCGAGAAGGTCAGCTAGATATATAGTGCCTACTCTGCCCCCTTCATATAATTCCGACGAGGTTCTGACGGTTAACGGCTACTTCAGAAACATATTTTGTCCGAGTTTTCCGTATTAGGAAAGATCAGAATAAAATAGGGTTTTGTCATAGTTAGCTCCGGCACAATCCAATGTCGGTTTCACCGAAGAGGTTACACAAAGGTTCGGCATCGTTGGTGCGCCGGTTGTAAATATCGACTTCACATGTTGGACTTGAGGAGTTCCGAATAACGCGGCCTATGTGCTTGTTGAAGCGAGAGGTTGAAATAGAGGTCATAGAGAGTAGACCTTTAAAGCTAAATTTCTGCTGGAACATCCGCTGCTTCCTGGAACTTCCCACTGAAGAGTAATGTCAATCGGTAAAGAATACTCTCGATTAAGGAAAGCCGATATCTACCCACAATACGGCGAGCTTGTTTCAGCATCTATGTATATCGGATCCGGAGTACCGAGGTTCCAGTTAGAAACCCTACAGCCAACTCCTCCGACTTCCTGATATGATGAAAACAAACTCTCTCCTCGTCTACCCGCAGCTAGCTGAAGTTCTGCACATGTTAATCAGGAAGTAGTTAAGGTAAAATATGAAACTTAGCCCAAGTTCGTTTTCGCTAACTTTGCCATATTCCAACAGGAATACGTTTCCTTTTTCCCACCATGCCAGTGCATAAAAAGGGAGATAGGAGATGAGGATGTGAACTTTATTTATCTAGCCCAGCCGTCGAAACAAAACAAAATATATACATAACAAGGCCCTTACTCCGCCTCATCCCTAGTCTTACATGAAAGGGGTGATGGTGGGTGGAGGATGAGTCACTAATTCTCACCCGATAAAAAATTACATTACGGCACTTCGAAGCTTCGACAATGTGCACAAACACGACGACGGCAGTATTCAGAATTCCCCCAATAAATCTGGGCCCCTTGCAACAGAGAGTGAGTGCCCTCGACAGCCAGGGACGCGAGAGGTCGGACCGACAAAACCACATCACATCACAGAATCTCACCTTCGAGTATGTACTAGTACAACATGCTATCTACGAATCTCCCCAATGCACCTGGTGGATATCCTTGACAATGGAGACACGAAATAACATGCACCACTAGGCGCAATATTGGTCCCATGAATGGCCCATCCCACGATCTACGTGACAACCGCACCCTATGAAATTTAGTCCAATACCATCCCATCATGAAGACCAGTACCAATCAATTCTACAAGGCGAATCTTTCGATTTGAATAAAGCGGAGGTTTCGTTGGGCCAGCGGTTGTCGAGGAATAGTTGGTGCAGAGTATCCATTTTTTGGTGCCAATCTGATCCAGGGATACATACATACGGGATCTAAGGACTGTTACTACCTACCGCAACCCCCATTTCGGTCGCTCGCAGAGGGTAACATTTAGATTCCTCGACCGCAGTCTTAAATCGCAATGGTAATGATTATTCGGAATTGTCCAAGGTGCTTGCTATAGAATGGTGTGATTTAGCAAGCAAGCAGAGGACGGCGTTGCATATAAAGGCGCACTTGCACTTATGACTGCTTGCTGTCCCCCCACACGCTGTATATACCATAGCCCTGAGATTTTCTCTTGTCTCTATCGTCACCATAATATACATGGTTCCTCCATAAAGTAATAGACGTACATTGTCACTATGAGTGATACTGCTTGACTCGAACTCGCGTCAAAGTTCACCATGAAAACGCGTTGGATTTTCCTGTCTGAGATAGAGTCTAGCAAATATCACTCACAGAACTCTCGATGATCTATCTGAGATGAATATGTCTCACTCCAGCCACGCAAGACGTAATGAAAACTTCAATGCCTTGTTACAACGATATGAAAAGGACGCTACCGACCCAGAAGCCCTAATAGACAATAACCAGAGACAAACCCACGGTATTGCACTATAATTTCAGATACAAGAAACCCAAATCCATGTAAGACAAACAAGAACGCTTTAACGCCATATCCCATACCCAATCCGAGATTCCATTTCATCCACTATATGCTACCATCCATCACCCCATCCATCATCAGCCGGAGGTTCATGGTGTCCCCAGCCAGGATCATACGGCGGCTCAGGCGGAGGTGGCGGGGGTTCAACCGGATTTCCCTTGCCCTTGCCCCGTCCCCTCTTTTCCTTGGCAGGTCTCGGTCCTAGTTGGTGTTTTTCTGGGTCTTGATACTTGATGCAGCCAGCTTCAACCAAGTCTTCGTAGTCCGGATACTCGCCAGCTTCAAGTGCCAACTGTATAGGTGGAGGCGCTTCCTCTTCGTTCTGTTCCTTGGAGGCAGCATGACGGTCTGGCACGCCCCGGTCGGCCATGTGGACGAGTGCTTGGAGGGTGTATGCTGCATCATTGCCTGTGATTCGCTGTTTAGCTTCTCGGAGAGCACTTGGAGGATAGTGATAGGGAATTACCGGCATTGTGAAGATTCCAGAAGATAATGCCCATATTCATCAAGAGCGTGCTCAAGCCTCTCGCCTCGTGCACATCATTGATTGCTTTGTACAGCGATGTAGTATCCATCACCTCGATATCTTTGATATTCCAAACATCGTAGCCAATAATTCGGAGGTACGCAAAATCCTGCGCGACGTCATGGCCAACGAGAATTATTTTCCTCTTGTTACCATTCTCATCATAGAACCGTAGAGAAGCTCCTACGATAGCAGAAATGTTCTTTAGACTCACCCACTCCGAGGTGCCGAAATCGAACCTATCTGCCGAGTCATTGACGAATTGTCCGTTGCGCATAGACTTGTGTTCAATGATCCGAAGATGGCGACACTCAATCAGCTCACAAATAGTAGTGGCACGGGTTTTGGGGGAGCCATTCTCGTAGTCCAGGTTATCCAGGTCCAGATCTGCCATGCTTTCCTTTGGGAGTTCGGAGGCAGGAGGAATCTTTGTTGTGTCGAGAGTTGCGATTCCAATTTCGGTTACGCAGTCATGGTCCTTTTCCCAGGCTTCGACGTCGATCGCCACGAAAATGGGCTTTTCTCGATCGAAACTGACTTCGTCGCCTAGCACCTCTTTCGCCGGGCAAGCTTGATTTCCCAATCCTAGGTGTTGGCGTGCACAGCGAACACTTGCGACGAAACTCATCATCGCTAAGGCTTGCTTCTCCTTCCGCTTTTTAGCCTTCCTTGTTTTATCTGCCTTCCTCCTCACGGCCTTGTCTTCGTCCTTCCAACCGTATTTCTCGACCAGTTTGTCGTACTCCAATTTGGAAGAGGCCTTACCGATCAAGGCAGGAGGCGAATGTATACTATCCTCATCGATGGAGAAACATAACTGCTTTTCGGGAACCATGATGCCCTTTGTGTGCCCGGTCTCTTCCGCTACATATTCCATGAAGGCTTTAGCCTGGGCAATAGGTACTAGGAAGAAGTCGTTGGTTCCAGCCTCCCAGTGGTAGCTAAGCAGGCTCAATTTACTGTAGCACGGTTTGTGTAGAAGAGGGCTTACATGTCCCAGTTTTGATCAAAGAACTCATTGGATTCAAAGTAGGGTCTGAGTACATAACGATCGGCCTGACTGAAGCGACGCGGGTCGAGCCATTCTCTGAGGGTTTTGACCCGGGCGAACATGAATCTGAATTTGGTGCTGTAGGAGGGGGGATATCGAATGCGGGACTGTGGTTGTGGTGTTGTGGCGGGGAGGGTGGTGGGGTGAGTCAGAGAACGAGTACAAGTACTGTAGCTACGGCGGAAGCGGAAACAAAGGAATCTTTCTAGGGTGCATGCTAGCAGCGTATTCATGCACTTTACAGTCAGTAGAGTAGACACAGAGCACTTGAGAAGATTGGAAGTGGACATTCTCTGTATCGCGATAGCATTCCATTTACCAAACACTTACCTCCTCCTGAAAGTCGCCAGGCTCTTACTCGCGATGGAACTTGAAAAGGCGAGAGCAGAAACAAAGAAACAGAGGGCAGACGTTTTTAACCATGTAGCCACGTGATTTAGGCTGTTGCCGCCACTAGCCACCCGTGGCTGACATTGACACTTCAGGAGCCTCATCACTCATCACCCATCACATCTCCCGCCAGACTAACCCGAACCTTCAAACAACTAGAAACGCATCCCCAACACCTCCCCGTTGTCTTCGCCGCTTCGCCTCCTCATCCTCCGCCGTCTCACCCCTTACCCTCTCCCCCTTCAAATGTCCGAGGTCGCGGCGACATCACCTTCGGATCCCGACGCGGATGCAACCGTTAGGGAGTTCATCGATTGTACGTGGCGCACCCCACCGCGTCACCCTCCCTGCACAATAACTAACTAAGCTGACCCCGAGCGCGCAGATACCGAGTACCTTCCCAGTGACATCAGCCGCTACCACTGGCGGATACGAGATCTGCACACTCGCTATGATGAATCGCGCGCTCAGCTCGACGAGCACCTAGAGGTTTTCGCGAAGCTTGGAATCCCACGCAAAGTTGGAAAGATACCTTCGGCCGATACAGACACAAGTACACCTAATGGCGTGAATGGACTACAGCGCGTGGTGGATTCTGTCAGCGACAAAGAGATGGAGTTGCGATTCCTTATATCACAATGTCTAAACGATACCTCGCTTTCTGCTAAGGAAAGCGCCGTGGAAGCTCAACGGTTACAGGATCATGTACATCATATCGCAAGTCTTGTGAATTAGCATAGTATGGCTAATGAAGCTAGGTGCAACGCCATCACTCGCGTATCGTGGCAATTCGCGGGAAGCTCGATACCATTACAATTCCATCCCGAGACCCGACACCGGAGGAGAGAAAGCCCAAGCCGAAGGCTGAGGACTCGCGCGTGCGCATTACTTTGCGCCTGAACAATGTAGACTCTGCCTCCCCTCAACCACCGCCCTCCACCGCCCGCCGGCGTGGAACCCTCCTTGGCCGTACTCCCGGACGTAGAGCACCAAAGGTTCCTGTAGTCCCGACTGCAACCGAGGAGGAGGATGAAGGATGGGAAGATGTGCCTGAAACACCTCTTGCTGCCCTCGCCAACAAACCTCGTAAGAAGAAGGGATTTGCCTTGAAGCCGTTGAAGCGGGGACCCAAGCTCCCACCTGCGGACCCACTCCTCTCAGGAGGTGCTCCAGCTCGAACCCCAGATGGAACCTTGATACCGAATGAAAAGCTACCATGGAACCAACTCACTAACGAAGAACTGGCGCGTCTGCGGAAGCGCATGAAGAAGAACTCGGCCTGGACTCCCTCTGTCACCATGATTGTTCGCGAACTAGAAGCTCTAGGAAGAGGCCCCAACAACCGGGATAACTTCCGTGAGCAATGGGAAGGAAAGCCGGAGACTTTGATTGGTCCGGAAGAGGGTGGCATTGGCGACCCTCACAAGATCCTCCCCGATGACGGAGCTGGGGCCAGAGAAAATAAAGGAATGCGTCTCAATCGAGCCAAGAAGCGGAAACGGGAAGAGGAAAAGAAGGAGCGCGCCCGGGAAGCAGAGAGGTCGGGCCTGGATCCTATCGAGAATGAGAGAAAAGTCCAGGAGGAGGAGCAGGAACGGCAACGTAAGGAACTACAAGCAAAACGCCGCAAGAAGAAAGAAGAGGAAGAAGCGGCTAGGCTTGCCAAAGAGAAAGCTGCAGCAGAAGCCGCCGCCGCCGAAAAGGCAGCCCGCGAGGCGGCCGAACGCGAGGCGGCCGAGGCAGCAAAAGCAGCAAAAGCAAAGGCCGAGGCAGAAGCAAAGGCGAAGGCCGAAGCGGCAGCAGCCGCCGCCAAAGAAAAAGCCGAAAAAGAGCGCCTAGAAAAGCTCGCCAAAGAAAAAGCGGCACAAGAAGCTGCTGCCGCTGAAGCCGCCAGACTTGCCGCTGAAGCCGCTGCCGCTGAAGCAGCAAAGAAACAGCAGCAAGAGCAGCAGATAAAACCGCCGCCACCCCCTCCACCACCAGAATCGGACGATGAGCTCTCGGATATTCCCGATACCCCCAACCACCACAGCAACAACAATAGTAGCGAGGTATCTCTTCGTCACAAACCCCCCAGCCGAACTAGTAAACGGAACCCGGCAAGACCACACTCCAGACCCCCGCCTATCCCTCGCGGTGTCTCCGCCACTCCTTCACGCCCCAAGCGCGGATCCGTCGCCACGCCGCCTCCTCTTCCGGTTGCAGGCCTCCGCAAACGCTCAGCCTCCGTCACATCTTCCTCCCGCGCCGCGGCGGGAAAGAAGCCGACAGCAACTTCAAAGCGGCCCTCTGCGGGTGCCCGCCGGAAAAAGCGTGGGAAAGGCGGAGAGGTGGTTAATGCTGGCGACGAGAGTGAGGAGGATTTGAACAAATACTGTCTTTGTAATGAGGTGAGTCGCGGGACTATGGTGGCCTGCGAGAACGATGATGTAAGTCCCTCTTCCTTTGTCATCAGATAGAGTGTTGTTGACAATGTTGGTATAGTGTCCAAAAGTGTGGTTCCACATCACTTGCGTGGGCCTCACGAAAGACCAGGCGGAGGACGAGGAGCTGAAGTGGTATTGTCCGTACTGCGAAGAGACACAAAACGGCTGGAGGCCGGCGAAGAGGAGACGTAAGAACTAACTTACTGGATTTATTGTGGCTGGCTGGTGTATTGTGGATGTGGCTTATTTCGTGTTTCGCGGGTTTCTTATTTTCTGTGGCTTCTTTTTTTTAGTTCGAACATGGTAACTATTCTTGCCCACCGGACTTGTACTTGTGAGATGTAGGGGCTGTATTTCTACGATGCTTTTTTTTTTTTCCTTCTGGTGCTGTTGGGGGGTGGGGTGGTTTTTTATGGTGCAATTTGTATAATGGAACCAGGGCGGATCCTAACTTTCTTTCTTTTCTTACTTTTGTTTCTCTTTCGATTTGGGACTTTTGTAGCAATATATTTTCGATGGCGAGGTTGGTATGAGCATGATTATCATACAGAGCAGGGACTTTCTTTCCTTTCAATTTGAATGAATTGCGGTTGCTGCTGCGAAATACCTAGTATCTCCAGTGCTCCCCCCTCCGTTGTGAATTGCTTCTAGTGAGATGAATGTACATGGAAAAAGGAAACGTTCTATGTAGTCTATGATTCAACCTCTAGCTGTACAATAAACACTCCAACGCCCCATCGTCTATGATACAGTATCTCCCACCACTATATGTAAAATGCAATTTCGCTACAGCTGCTGTTGCATATACTGTCTAACCGTCTATCACACAGTCAGTCACATCCTATCCCGCAGGGCACTTTCTCTGGAAAAACTTACATTCTTTAAAACATTAACAGATCTTGTCGAACGAACAAACATCTGCCGGTACTGATCCAGACACTGAGCCAACATATTATCCTTGGTCAGCGTGCCCTGACATATTTCCTTCAGCTTCTCTTCCATTTCTTTCCGCAGAAACGGCTTGGAAACACTATTTTCGAAGCCGATGGCGTCGTAGCCCTCCACCAGTGCCATTCCGAGGCTTGAGGGTACAAACTCCTCCACTCCCCCACCACCTTTACCTGCCGGAGCTGCACTACTACTTCTACCTTGACCCTGGCCGCGCCTCCGCTTTCGGCTAGCAGGCGCCGCATCCTCCCCCTCATCCTCACCACTGCTACCGCGACGCCTTTTCTGCCGTGTGAAAACGTACTGTCGCTCTTTAATCTTCGAAATATGTTCCGCCATGGTAGCATCAGTTCCAATCCCATTCACATCCATGAGCGCAATCAACTCCGGCTCGGTGAGGTACCCGGGCGGGGTCGTCTTCCCGTCCATAATATTCGCCTCGGTGGGCACAAACGTTTCTCCGACAACAAACTGTGGCAGCTGCTGCGAGGACTCCCATTTATCGTATGGGTAGACATCGAGATAGTTTCTTGCCACGATGATAAGACCGTTTGCGTGGAACCCCTCCTCGCCATAGGAAAGTGAGACAGTGGTGGTCATGCCCTGTGCGTCCTCGGAGCAGCAGGCTAGGAAGCGGCGGGTTATGAATTCGTAAACGCGTTTTTCGTTGTAGGAGAGAGAGGTGGGGGAGACGTAGCAGATTGGGTGGATTGGGGGATGGGCTTTGTCGTTGTGGGGTCCGTTGCGGGGTTGGGAGAAGCCGCCGCCTAGGAGACTGGGTGGGTTAGCTGAGGAATGTGGGGGGGGGGAAGGGAGAGAGGTACTGGGTTGCGAATTGGCCCCAGTCTGTGCTTGGGACTTGTTTTTCTACTAAGGCTCGTAGGTCCATGCCGCGGTCGAATTGGTCGGTTTCCGTGCGGGGATA
>Ga0307515_10004632_pt1 | contig 28229 bp, 33 predicted proteins | sample 17_EM_MG_FD_194513 | JGI IMG/M metagenome (GOLD analysis project Ga0307515, IMG submission 194513) | Populus trichocarpa ectomycorrhiza microbial communities from riparian zone in the Pacific Northwest, United States - 17_EM | ecosystem: Host-associated > Plants > Roots > Unclassified | place... | reverse complement strand
AACGCTGTTTTCGCAAGCCGATCCTTGAATATTTGTTTTGTACAGGCTATCTCGGCAACACCATCCTCCGTACTCTAATTGGCCGAGCGGACCGCACTAATTTCGACATCAGTATTGGAGTTCGTGACGAAGCCACCGCCAACAAGTTCCGCAAGGACGATGTGAAAGTGCGAATCATTGATTTGGACGACTCTTCGGCTCTCGAGCAAGCCGCTGAGGACTCGGATGGTCAGCTCACCAGCCTTAATAGTTGGATATACGTGCCTGATGCCTGGTTCTAGTGGTTTTCCAGGCCGCGGCTTCCGACCACATCGGGTCAATCAATGCCTTGATCAAAGGACTTCAAACTCACAAACACCGCACAGGTAAACCAGGAATCTACATTCATGTGCGTGTACTGTCGCTCTATCTGCACCTCCGCTCCAATGATTTATTAGACTTCTGGAACGGCTTCTCTTCTCGATGACGCAAAGGGGATGTATGCCACCGACAAGGTGTACGATGATTCCGATATGTCGGACTACCTTTCCATTCCTCTCACTGTCATACACCGCACCCCGGACGACATCATCCTGAACGCGAAGGACGTCCGCACGTTCCTGATTGCCCCACCCGCTATCTGTAAGCCCACATGGTGTCTACTTCAAATTAAAATACTAAGAATTATTATTCTAGACGGGACAGTCCCCGCGGGCTCTCCAAAACTCAAATATGGTTTTCCTTTGTTGGTCCGGGCGGCCTTGGCCCTCAAACAAGTAGCCCACATCGGCGAAGGAGCTCCAAAAACGGAACTTGCGCACGTTCAGGATGTCGCCAGCCTCCACTTGTTCCTCATGGATCGTGCCATCGCCGGAGAGAAAGTGTGGGAAGGCCCAGAGGGGTTATATTTTGTCGCAGCAGAGACTTATACGCATAAACAAATTGCAGAGGAGGCTGCGAAGAGTCTGTATAAGCGCGGGTTGATCCGTACTGGAGAAGTCAGGCCCTACACCGAAGAAGAGATCAAGGACCTCCTTGGGCCGTATGCTTATTTCTCATTTGGATCCGGTTGTGAGTCATCGTCCCATTTGATTGTTTTTAGATTGTTCTGCTGACACAACTTGATTTGCGCGCAGCACAATCCAAGGCGAGTAAAGGCCTCTCTCTAGGGTGGAAGCCGAAGCATGGAGATGGGTACGGCCCGGGGTTCCTCGATACCTTGGACGCGGAGATTGATTCGGCCTTGGATGGTTCGAAGGCGTGATTACTGAAAGACACGCACCAAACTTGTACTTGTGGTCGACGAATACTTGATGGAAAACACGTGAATAAGTGATCAATTAATCGTATATACGAGTACAAAGCGCCCTATCAAACCCGGTCCTCCCATAGTTCTCCTCCAGGCGGGAAAAGACGCACTGTGGAACCAAAGAGGAAAACAATCAAGGGACGAAATTGGCCCACAGCGCCTCCAAGTCCAGTAGACTCTGTGTACTGAACATCCTGAGCTCAGGAGTCAATAATGGACGGCGATAATCCGCCAGTCAAAGTCCTCGAGGCATCGGCTCATGTATGGTCGTTCCTCAATGCGCTCCAGTTGTTGGAGGGTCAAATCACGAGGCGCGTCACCGGGCCTCCAAGGAGCTGGCCTCGCTTGACTATTTGGACCGCTTTCCAGCCAATATTAGGATAACCAGCCACTTGACCTTGAGCTGATAATATCCAGGGGCGGTGAGGTGTACGTGCCATGATAATCAGATTGGCGGACATGTGTCTGATTCTGCCAACGACAGGGAATCTAACGTCTAACAGGCGACTGTGTGGTCTCCAAAGAAGCCTAAAGGCAACATCATCAAGCATGCCCGTCCAGTCCTCGGTTCCAATCTCCGCTACTGTGCAAAGGAAGGGGAAGCATTGGTATTGAGGGTCGGCACGTTCTTCGTCACACGAACCTCGCTATCACTCACCTCTGTGAAGTCACACAGTCCGTGGATCAGACAGGCCAACCCTGGATGTTCTGATTGCGGTCGCAGTGGGCGAGTTGCAATCGTCAATGTCGTCAATGTACTGGCCAGGAGAGTCTTTCCAGATACTAAAATGTTTGGATATGTTCTCTATTTGTAGCCCTTTGCGGCCCTTTGCAATGGTTGGTGCCCATATCCTTCTGTAACTGATATGGTCCTATGTGAGATATATTGCTACTAGTATTAACTATTTTACGTCAATATCCACGGCATCGTGTACAATACCTTGATGTTACTTGCTTCAACACCCGCTCACTCCACATTCCAAATGTGGCACATGTATCAGCAGGTCTTGCCGAGTCGTTCCATTACCTCGAGGAAGACGTCCGTTCAGCAGGCCTTGGGCAGGGTTTGAAGTACTGGAGCCCCTCCTCTCCTAGACGTTAGCAGCGGCCGTTGCAAATTGATGGACTCGGCTGGCTGTGCGGCTGCCATGGAGGTGCGGGGCTGTGTCCAACTGGAGTCTGGCAGCCAACGCGAGTCCAAACTTCTTCCAAGTGCCACAAATGGCACTCCAGTATCGCTTTGAGATCGCTTTGGAGACGAAGGGGCCACGAGCACAAGAAGCAAGCATGGTGAATAAAATAGATAATAAAAAAACTCCCGTAGAATAATTATATATGCTGCCCGAAGGTGTCGGCTGTCGAAAGGGGCTTCCAACATACAAACTCCGTGTGGCCCCAGAGACACGGGCGGGACGCACGAGGTGAGGGGGTTGTGGTTGTCTTCGTCGCGCCCGCCGCCGACGACCGCGGGGCCCTTTAGAAGCGAAGTACGATGTGATGATTGACTCTCGCTTGGCATTCTTCCAGTGGAAGGGCGCTGTTATGCTCATTCCTGGAATGGAGGTGCTGGAAGGGAAGGATCAGGCCGGGACATATCTCGGTTGCGGCAGGGTCCCGCAACCCTTGTGCACAGTTGCCACCAGCCACGCTTTAAATACCCGTTAAGCCTCGTTCGTTATCGACCAGAAACCGCACAAAATCAGTATAGTGCTACTATTGCCTCTTCGTGTCCATCCACCGGTCATGACGTCCCGAAAGCCCAACTCTGGCCAATATCGTGATCAGCCAGGGCACTATACCTCTCCAGAACAGGACACGCCTAGTCCGAACGCGAGTGGTGAGTCCACTTCCAGTCAGTTCCATCCATCTCTCACCGCGCCGTGCCAGACATGGACTCGCAGCCACCCATGGACGGTTTCAACGGCTTTTACAACTATGCCTCTGGTATAAATGTATTGCCCCGCAACGATGACTCCCAAGTGTCTCAAACATATCCGCCAGCCTTCGAGCCTTCAAACGCTGGTCCCTCTGGTTTGTTGTTTGGGCTACAGACATTTTCGTCGACTCAATACTCCCCTTAGTAGCAAGGTTTTCTCGGCCAATAGTCCGTGTTCCACCAACATACCAACCTCCAAACCTGCCAGCACAATCACCACCTACTGGTATCTGGAATCCCAGCATTACTTCGCAAATTCCGATGTATGAGTACCAGCAATTCGAGCAATCGTAAACTCCATTTCTTTGCCGTTGATCTATTATTCGTGCTGATGCATGTATAGTATAACCTCAACACCGGGGTTCAATGTTGGGGACTCGGCCCATGGATCGGCCGGCTACCCTTACCCTATGCACGACCCATCGCGCGAAACCCGTAAAACCGTTGATCTGAGTCATTTCTACAATGATGCTGTCCATCAGTCATATCGCAAGTAAGCGCCCTCTTTTACTTGGCATGCGCTCCAGCTCGACTAACCCCGAAGCTAGTATTCGCCTGAAATGTCACCTCAAGGACCCAAAGGGCTATCAACCAAACAGCAAGATTATTGTCAGACGAGAGAAGAGAGTCGTCCTTGAGATGCACCTGCAAGCAGACTGTGAACGGATGGGATGGAAGGGCATTGCTCTTCCGAGGACTGGAAACGTGAAGCAGTCGAACCAGCAGCCCCCCACAAGGCTCCTTTATTTCTCGATTGAAGTCCACGGCAGCACGACTGGGATGTGTTTGACTCAACCGTCCCAACCGTGCGATAACTGTTGGCGACGAGAAATGCGTTTACTGGGCAACCCGCACAACCTACCATACTATCTTATCGATTTCAAGTCCGACAGGTTCGTACAATTCGTGTTCTTCCTCTGCTCATGGCTCATCGTTCTTAATTTCAGCCCATTCATTCTCTTTCCAAGGGCAGACACTCTGCCATATGCCAAGGCAGAGGTGACGTTTCATTTCGCCTGCTACTCTGGTCACCAGAAGGAGGACTACGAGTAAGCAATTTTACCTGTTCCCGATCCACTTTTCCGACTTTGTCTAAAACGGCTTCAGACTTGTGGCCAGGTTACATGACGATCACGGCAATCTGGTTGCATATTATCAAATTCCGTACTCCTTCAGGAGTGTCCCTAAAGCCGATAAGGATGGTGTGGTGCCGGACGACTATCCCCCCGTCCCTCCGATCGTCAGCCCAGTGGTAGCTACCCCATCCGCAGCTGGCCCAAGTACTTCGGTAAATCCCACGGCTAGCACCAGGAGACCAGTAAACCCTCCCATCCAGCGCCCTCCCCCGGGAGGCCACTATCGCCAAAGCAATCCTCGCCCGATTCCACCACCAGCGGTTCAGCTTCCCTCGGTCAGAGGTAGTGCCCGAACGGACATTCAACCACCAAACGCGGATGATCAGCCCCTCCTTCAGAAGGTCGCCCCTATCGAAGGACCTACTCGAGGTGGTCTCAACATTGTCCTGATTGGCACGAATTTCCCTCCTTGGCCAACCATTATTTATGCGAGGTTTGGATCTGCGGTAGCAGCAACGGTACGCCATAGTGTATTACTGCAACCCTCCTGCTCTAACACCACCCTACAGTCCTGGATAAATCCATTTAGCCTTGAATGCACTCTCCCCACTTCGCCCATGTCGGGGATCGTTACCGTCACTTTGTCGCTCTCTCCTGACCATAACGCTCCGATGTTTGGGCGAAGTTTGTGCACATTTACGTACCGTGAGGAACAAGAGTCCTTGTTAGTCGATACCTCATACAAGTTGAACACTCTACTGACCTTTGGAACTGTCAGCCTTCTCATGCTCCGCTCCATTTACAGTCAAGGACATGAGCTATCACGCGTAGCACTGGATATTCTGATCCCGCAAGTCCTACAGAACGCAAGTCCCGAGACTCTCAACCACGCTCTCCGCCGTCTCGCTCAAAGTCAAGATAATCTACCACTAATAAACGCCCGAGAACTGGAAGAGTTGGGAGTGCGCTTCCTTGCAACAATCTCCGACTCACCGCGCTGGAGTGACGACCTCTCCTGCGTTGACGAGAACCGCCAAACCATCGCCCATCTATGTGTTCTCTCTGGATACACTCGACTCCTGACGAAAGTTGTCGACTGGGGCATTGACCTGGACGTGGGGGATGTGGGCGGTCTGACGGCTCTTCATTGCGCGTATCTGCGTGAAGACTGGGATTGCGTGCGGATACTGAAGGAGGCAGGAGCAAACGAGTATATTGAGGATAACCTAGGTCGCATACCTCGGAAGATGTGTCAATGCGTCGAGACTGAGGGTACGACCCACTCAGATATGGAGGAACCCTCCACTCCCGCCAAATTTTCAAGTGCGGGAGAGGAGGATTGGGTGGATTGCGCTCGCAGGGCTTCCGCCTCACCGGAGGAATTTACTCTGCTCGGAAGGCCTCACCAACCCTGGCGAAGCCCGACCATAAGCAAGGCCACCGAAGGAGGGATCTGTGCTTCGCCAATGCCGATTCGTGGACCTTCGAGTGCAGGCTCATCAAGTGCAGAAGATGACTGGCAAACCTCATTCAGCAGTTTACACATCGCAGAGCCTCCATCGTCCACATCGCCCATGACGAGGGCTCCATCGACGAGGGCTCCATCGGCCATCACCAGCTCATCGAGTAGGCGCGGGGGCGGGGGTCCTCAGCCTCCTCAAATTCACCCAACGTACCCATGGGTCGTGCCACGTGCCGCGTCAGCGAAACATGGCTCCCTCCCGAACATTTCGTCCTTCAACCCATCGCCGGCCTTTCCGATGCCTCGACCAGCGGTGGTGCCCTTGTTCCCAGTCGCTGAACCGTCAGGCTATGCAGAGGAGAGCGACGACAGCGCTGACACGCCCAGTCGGCGGCCATCACCGCAACGGAGCTCCCCAAGTCCGGTATCCTCCCCTATGTATAGAAAACCCACCCTGGCACCGACATCGCTTCCGCATGCTACCTACACACGCCCACTCGCCATCAAGAGGTCGATGCCCTCCCAAGGCACTCAACCATCGCGCCAACCACCGCCTAGCACTCCTGGCACTGGTTATGGTCCGCCCTCAGGTCCTCCCCCATCGCACTCCGTCCCGTCACAGGGAGTCGTTCCCAGGTCGCTTGAGAGGGATGAGAAGGTGGCGATACTGGACCAGCTCCAAGAGATTAGGAAGGCAGCATGGCCAAGTGCGGACCAGGAGAAAGAGAAGATGAAGGCTAAGGTGGACCAGAAACCTGTGACGTCGGAGAAGAGCGCTTTGGAGAAGAAGAGCGCTTTGGCTGATCTGAAGGTGAATCCTACACGGAGAATAAAGGTGGCGGTGGATCACGTTCAACAACCCAAACAAGGAGAGGCTTGAGAGTATTACCTTGATAGGACGCGACTGTTATAGTTTCTCTATGTTTCCTGTACCCCTGACTTCTTGCTCAAGGCTCCATTATACTGCTGGATTTACATGACTACTCATTATGATGGACATTCCGGAATGCTACTGAACTGCCAGTAATTCGTAAAGCTTTATGGTTCCTTCTCTGATCATGTCACGAACCAATTTTTTTTGGGTTGATAGAAACGTATTTCGCGTAGCCCAAAGGAATCAATAAAAAGTCATATAATTGTCGGAAAACGAAAAACCCTCTCTCCATTACTACCTATCTTATATAGTGGAGGAACCCAAAACGCATATCAAACCAGGAGGAATTATGTTATCGTCGGACACGAGAGACAAGTGACGCCGGGACCAAGGAACACAAAACGTGGAGACTCAGTCCATGGACCTGCTATCAGATCGTACCTAATTATGACGAGACACAGTATTTCTGACAATAATTGCCCGGATAGGAAAAGTGTGGCTGGCTCTATGTTTTACCATCGTGTAGCAATAATTGTAGCAGCCAACGGTATGGGATTTGACATTATGCCACCTGGTCGCCCTGCTTCATCGTGTAACCTTACTTGCAAAAGCTTGAAGACTATTCCCATAGCGATGGGGGTTATGATGGAGAAGTGCCTTCTCGGGTGAGGTCCAAAACTCTAGTATCCAAGGAGAAGGTGATAGTAACTGGGTTCTGCTCTAATCAGTTATTGTTCTCAGTGCAATGACAAAACTACAGCAGCTCACCGTCGTACTTGTAAGTGAATTTGCAAAGACTCACGCCACACGGTGCATCGAAAGGTCCATTGCCGTGGGAGAGCGTGACGCTAACTTCACATGGGTACAGTGCGGGTGGGACCCTGCATATCAGCACATCGGGGGTTTTCCGAACCTGATTTGGAGCGGTAAGTGTGCCTCAATCAATTACATTGAACACCCACCGTGTCAACAACAGTGCTCCCAAATCTCGCATATATGGGTCCATCTTGTGGTAGATTGTTGACAAAGAGTGAGACGGTGATGCCACCAGGCCGGGTACAGCTAGATGGTACCACCTCAACAAGCATCGGCGTTGGCTGGTATCCTTCAGGCGGGCTCAACAATGAGAGGTCATGCGGTCCGTGTACAAGAGGCTGCAATCGTGGATCTATCAGTGTCTCTCTTAATCGGTTGACGGCGAGTCCTTACTGCAAGGTCACCAATATTTGCAGATTCGCCAATTTGCGGTGGACCTGAGCTACCTGCTGCGAAAGGGATCGAAGGGAGTGCATGGTCTGTAGTGATCGGGGTCAAGGGTGAAGTGCTGAGTGCAGAGCGCCGTTTCATCCTGGAACGGATTGATGCTTGCAATGACCGCATGGAATTGCGGGGATGAGACTTGACGGAGTATGCAAAGGCAGATAAGCAATACGTGACGAGCCTTCCGTCACAGTCATGGATCGTAGCCACAACTCTACACTGTTTTTGAATACTCGTGATCTCTCGAAAAGATGATCAAATAAGCTCACCTGAAAGCCTCTTCAGATGGATCACACTTTCGTGGGTATGTTGCAAACTTGAATCCGATGCACACGGTCCGTTCTGGCGTGACACATACTACCGGAGAGAAACCCGAGCCTACTGTGATATTGAGAAGGTCCGACGTTGGTTGATTCGGATGATAGAGGCCCACTCCCCCAAAGATACGGCGGGTAGTCTCCCCTGCAATGACCAAACTGAGAAACAGGGGCTTTGGTTCGGAAACTCCGCTAGTAAATGTGGCCGGTGGTACTGGTAATTTGATTCGCTGATTCGCAGCAGGGAGAGTGGCTGAGAGCTGGACGTTCATCTTCTTTTCGAGGCGCTGCTCGAGAGGGCCATGGTGACCGCTCACTGGCTCCTGGTTCTGCTTGACAGAGCAGATGATCGGGGGACTGAGGGGTAGATCTTTACATGTAGGTGTGAACGATAGTATACGTGCAATTGTGCGTACTTTGAACTGTAATCAAGTTCCTGATGTAGAGCGTGTATGAAGGTGTCAAGGTTACTTAGAGAGCTGGCCGGGGTGCCAGGAGTCGGGGTATAAGTGACCGATTGGGAAGCATTTGAGGAGAATGTCGGGGATGTGCTTCCTAGAACGGGGCAGGTTAGGTGAGAGCCAACTGGCAGATGTGACTACCAACGGACCATTCGCTGCGGCTGACACTGACACAGGTTGGTTGGGAGAATTTGGGGCACTAGGCACCGCGGGATTGGCAGAGGTAGTGCGGTGGTGGCTTTTGGAGTTGGGGTGTTCGGTTTGTGAGGCGTGGGTGGACATGACTGACAAACTGCAGACTTGGACCAGTTTCTGCCAGGCCCCTTTTGTACTCCAACTGGAGTCCAAAGGTGTGGACCTCGTGCTCAGCGTTTGCCATGTCCAACGAGGCCCAAGAGGGCCCAGTGTCCAGGGCGCGTGTGGGAGGTTCCTTGATTCATATTGAGATGTATTGAGAAACAGTGATCACGCTGGTAGTCATTCTCCTGTCCGTCTCACTTGTGCCCTCTGCCCTGTGGATGTTAGGCCCCCGTCTTGGACGTCCTTGGACCCCCGCTCCACGCACTTCACACGAGTCGGAGAGTGAGGTTCACCAAGCTGTGGTAGTTGCTTCCATTGCTCCATTGCTTGGGGTTCATGTTTGGAACCTGCCCAACTTGGACGACTTCACTACATAAGTCTCCCTGAGAAGCTGAGAAATTGAGAAGCTTTATCGAACATAGGTATCATGGACCGTCACGTATCCTCTGCTGATCTCGTGCTGTCAAATCCAAATCCACACAACCAGCCTGTGTTAGCGTCACCGAATGGTCCGTTGGTAACCATTTACCGGTTGGCCCTGACCTATCCCAGCCACCTTTCTAGGTAGCGTACCCTCAATACCATCCTCGAGTCTGGGAGGTGCTACGGGTACTCTTTTCATGGAGGATGAACGACCCCTTCGAGTTTCTGCTGCGCTTACCCATCCTCCTACTCCACCCCCGCCTTCCGCACCAGAGCGAGCCAACGTTCATAACACGCTGCATTATCCGGTATTGACTTCCCAGTCGGTCATTTCTACTCCGACTCCCAGCACCCCCGTGAACTCTCTGAGTGACCTCGACAATTTCACACATACTCTAAATCAGGAACTTCATCACAGCCCAAAGTAAGACCAATTGCACGTTCAATATAGTTCGCACTTAAAATATCAAATATGTATCCCTCAGTTCCTCGATCATCTGCTCGGTCAAGCAGAACGAGGAGCCGGGGAGCGCTCACGATGGTCCTCTCGAGCAACGTCTTGAAAAGAAGATGAACGTTCAGCTCTCGGTGGTCTCCCTTGCTCCGAATCAGCGAATCAAATTACCAGTACCGCCCGCCACATTCGCTAGCGGAGTTTCCGAACCAAAGCCTCTGTTTCTCAGTTTGGTTATTGCAGGGGAGACTACCCGCCGTATCTTTGGAGGAGTGGGCCTCTATCATCCGAATCAACCCAAGTCGGAACTTGTTCATATTGTCGAAGGCTCGAATTTCTCTCCCGTAGTTGGAATCACATCAGGAAGAACCTTGTGCATCGGATTCAAGTTTACAACATACCCACGACAGTGTGATCCATCTGAAGAGGCTTTCAGGTGAGCTGGCGTGATCATCCTATCGGCCCCGAGTGTTCAAAAATGGTGTAGAGTTGTGGCTACGATTCATGACTGTGATGGAAGACTTGTCACATATAGCTTGTCCGCGTTTGCATATTCCGTCAAATCTCATCCCCGCAATATCAAACGGCCATTGCAAGCATCAACTGACGATTCCGAGGATGCAGGAGGCTCAAGGTTTAAACGACGTCGGGCTGGTTCTACACTCGTTACTACCTCTACTACCTCGACTGCTGGGAACCATGCATCCCCCCCAAATACGTCCGCAGCAGGGGCCTCAAACCAACAACAATTCGGCAGATCTGTAAATACTGGTGGCCCTCCCATAGTAGAGCCCGCAGTCGACCGATCAATAGGAACACCAAAACCAATAGTTGATCCACGGTCGCAGTCTTCTCTACACGAAACGCGCGGCCTGTCATCGTTGGACCCGAATGAAGGATCCCAGCCAACACCAACACTTGATGAGGTGGTACCGCCCAGCTGTAACTGGCGCGGTGGGATCGCTGTCTCGCTCTTTGTCAACAATCTACCACAGGACGGGCCCATATATGCGAGATTTGGAGGCATCGTTGTCAGAACGGTGGGTGTTCCATATAATTCACGGAGGTTCGCTTATCGCCCGAACTTAGGATCGGAAGACCCCCCATGTGCTGGGATGCATGGTCCCATCGGCGCTAGGTCCGGGCGCGGTTAACGTTACGCTCTCCAAAGGTGGTGGGCCATTCGATGCACCGTACGGCCGGAGCCTTTGCAAATTTACCTACGAGGAGGACGATATGTGAGTTGCTATAGCTTTGACATTGCATTGAGGACATGACCCTGATTAGACCAGTACTCGCTTGGTTCGCGTTCTCAAAGCCGAGGCCCAAGGCGTGAATTCTGTTGGGTGGCCCGCTGCTATGGCCACGATGCATAGATTTCTTCCACCTTCGTTACACGCGAATCACTCGGCCGACAACCAATCCGCATTGGGACCATGGCCGCTCGCCAGCCATGCGCGTCTTGAAGTCGTCGAAGAAAGGGGCCAGGATGGGAATGGCTCGGGCGACACTCTCAGGCAGAGCGTTAAATCACCCCAACCAGAGCATTCAACCAGTATACCCGTTTCGAAGCCAACATCTCATGACCGATCCGATCTAGGGGAGAGATATGACGATGCCACCGAAGCCGAGAGTGGGGGGAGCACAAAACGATTAGACACAGTAAGGCTTGACGGCTCCAAGGGCCACACAACAATCCCTACTATATTGAAAGAGAAATCCAAATCAGTCATTCCTACTGTGCTTGATTCACCGCCACCTGGTTTGCTGTCTCGGGCGATGATTTCTGCCATCTACTGACTCTAGCTCTTCAGGGGTGCAGCCTCCTCAGCAAGCAAGTCCTGATTCCACTTACCAAATACATTCTGAAGCTGCGAGCACCAGTCAGCAGCCATTGGAGCGCACTCCACCAACTCATTCCCAACCACCCAATATACAGACAAAGACCCCACCGGCTGGTGAGTGGAAGCCAACCATTGCTGCGCCAAGACTTACTAACCGTGCCACAGCCACCAGTGAGCTTCGGTTGACAAGGTAAATTCCAATTTCTTTGACGGAGGTGGTAATACTCATGCCAAGGTGTATTGAGCCCCATAAACTTGACCAACGCTGCAGGCTCGGCCCAAGGACCGGGGCTCTCCGCTGTGCCCAATTCATCACCACCCGAAGTCCACCAAACCGCGAATTTAAGTCACCCCCACGATGGTGCTGTCGGTGAACCGTATCGCCAGTATGCTCCTCTCTAACTCGGCTTGTGTCGTACTAATCCCCAAGCTAGCATTCGCCTACAATGTACCCTCAAGGACCCAAAGGGTCATCAGCAAGACCAACAGGTTGTTATCAGACGAGAGAAAAGAGTCGTCCTTGAGGTGTACCTGCAACCGGACGATGAACGGATCAGAGATATGCGGTGGCAGGGCTTCGCTCTCCCAAGAACAGGTTCTGTGAAGCAGTCGAGCCAATTAGCTCCTACAAAGCTCCTTCATTTCTCGATCAAAGTCCACGGCAACACGACTGGTATGTTGTTGACTGAACCATGCGATAAGTGTTGGCGACGAGAAATGCGTGCCCTGGGCAACCCGCGTGATCTACCGCAGTACCTTATCGATTTCAAATCCTACAGGCATGTTCCATTCCTACTCCGCCCTATGTTGATGCTTCATGGTCCTTGATTTCAGCCCATTCATTCTTTTCTCGAGAGAAGACACTCTGCCGTTTGTCAAGGCAGAAGTGTCGTTTCATTTCATATGCTACTCTAATCATCAGAAGCAGGACTACGAGTAAGCAATAGTCAATGTTCCCGATCCACTCTGCCTGATTTGGTTTCAGACTTGTAGCAAATTTACACGATGAGAATGGCATGCTGGTCGCATATCACCGACTACCGTACTCCTTCAAGTGTGTCGCTAAACCTGATAAAGAGAGTGGTCTGCTGGACGACCGTCCAGTAGACGCTCCAGTCCCCCCTTTAGCCGGCCCCAGTTCGGTATTACATACCACGGCCAACACTGGAGGAACGGTGCACACTCCTAGTCAGCGCTCTGCTCCGGAGGGTCATCACATGAGCATTCGTCGTTCAATCTCACCGCCTCGGCATCCACCACAGTGGGAGACAGTAGAATCCCGGCCTCCCTCAGGAAGAATTGGTTCCCGGACGTATGTCCAACAACCAGAACCCGATGCTCAACCCCTTCTTCTGCGAGTCGCGCCTATTGAGGGACCTACCCGAGGCGGTCTCAATGTTGTCCTGATTGGCACAAACTTTCCTTCTTGGCCAACCATTCTTTACGCAAGATTTGGATCTGCGGTGGCGGCAACGGTAAGCCATAGCGTATCACTGGGGCCTTCTCACTCTAAAATCTGTAGTCCTGGATAAACCCATATACCCTAGAATGTATTCTCCCCACTTCCCCCACCTCGGGGGTAGTTGAGGTCACCTTATCTCCCTCGCCTGACCAGAACGCCCCGACATTAGGAAGGAGCCTATGCACATTCACATACCGTGAGGAACAGGAATCCTTGTTAGTCAGTACCTATGCAGGTTGAACACTCTGCTGACCTTGGAATTGTCAGCCTCCAATTGCTCCGCTCCATTTACAGTCAAGGACATAGATTGCCGCGCACGGCACAGGATATTCTGTTCCCACAAGGAACAACACCGGAGGCTCTCAATCACGCTTCCCGCCCAGCGCAAAACCAAGATTGAGGTCTACTTTAATATAGCATAATTTCGTTTCTCAAAAAACAGACCTTGATCAAAGGCACACCAACGTCTAAGTGGTATTGCACTAGACGAGGACAGGAGCATGGCAGTAGGACCCAGACGACCAATGAAAGGGCCGCCAAACCGTAGTAAAGACGCGAGCTGCCACACCAACGGCGAAGTTTTTGACCAATATCGTCTTAATCACTCCCTTTCAGACGCAATGGCAGTAAGTGAAGCGAATCTCCTTGGTCTGCCACCATGAAACCGTCTGCATCATCTCCAACGGGTCGACAACAGAGATCCCATCCTCATGACTCGGACTGGACCTGTTACGACCCCCACCCCCAATAGCATCATCGTCACACCCCGTCTCATTACCACCGAGTCGTCCTCAGCTCGCCACTCCATCTTTCTCAGTTTGAGGAGGACGAGGAGGCTGCGGTACGACATCAGTCCCAAGAGAGTATGAGGGCGGTGTGCCAAGTGCGGACCAGGGTAAAAGAGGAGTGGTCGATGAAGCTTCACTTTGGAGAACGGCGCCTGCTGATCTGAAGCCTTCTACACGAAGGCATGAAGGTGGTTATGGGTTCAATTTTAACATCCCAAACCCCAAACGAGGAGTGGCTCGAGAATATATCCCGATAGTTATGATTTCTCTTGGTTTCAGGTGCGCCTGACTTTTGCCAGAGACCCCGTGACATCGCTGTGTCTGCGAGTGATTGCTTGCTTATCGTTAGTATATTAGGTATTTACTATGTTTGTGTACCACTGTATGTCCGTCTAGCTAGTGTATTTTTATGTTGGGTCCGAGTCGTGTCCGGCGATGCTCTGGCCGCCATTGGGCTTGCGTTCCCTGGTGGTTCACCATACCTCGATGTCTATTCCGGACTGCGATCGACTGCGGGTTTATTTGTACCTACGCTTGAGGCCTCCTTTTCTGAATATGCCACTCCCGAATATGACAGAGACATTCCCTCACGTAAATGGCATTGAATGGGCCCAGCTAGCTCGTTCGTGGACTCCGCGGGGCGGCGCTACCCCTTCAATTCAACAGGCTCTCCCCAAGTCCCAAAGAGTCCCCAACTAGCTTTCTGTTTGTCAATAGAACGGTCTACTACAGCTTTCGAATCGATGTGCCTGCCCTAGGACTTTGCGGAAGTCCGAAAAGAGCGGGCGAAATTTGCATCAGCATTTCCACATTCAGCCATGAAAGGCACTAAAAGCACTCTGGCTAACACGTTCTCTAATGAAATCTAACCCACCAAGACTCTCCAAGTCACACCCGAGTCAATTCGTCGGGGATTTGATCCTACCCCGCCGAGCCCGGCTCCTGCAATGTCATCCGCTGAATGGATGTCCAATGGAGCACCGAACTTTCGGTTCGGATGAAGCTGCAATCTGAATGGGGGACTGTCTCTAGCTAAGGTACCGCGAATACAGTCAAGATAACCGCGTACGTCCATGGAGGTCATTGGGCATCCTCTGCACAAGAGTTGGTCTGTCAGAGGCTGATTTAAGCGCCTGGACATATCTATATAAGGAATGATCTTCACAGGGGTTCAAACGGCTGTCGCCATTGTCATGCTCTCACGTACTGAGCTTCTATACCACCAACAGGCGAGCACTTCCGATCCTGTGCCTGAAGGTCCAAATCCTCGAAACGCCCAGTCAATGAGTGGTCCGTTGGTATCTGGCTTGCCAGCTGACCTTGTCTCCTATCTTACCAGCCGATTTATAGGTGGTATACTCTCAATACCGTCCTCAAGCATGGAAGGCGCCCCGGATCTGTTTTTCTTGGGGGACGAACAAGTCTCTGCAGCAGCCCTTGCCCCTGCCGCCACCCCAGCTCCGCAGATCCCTCTTCCTGATCCACCGCAATCTTCTCAAAAACACTGTCCTCCATCAGCATTAGAAGGGGCCAATGTCGATGATGCACTGCGTTTACCATCACTGAGTCCTCAATCCATCATTTCTGCTCCGACTCCCAGAACCGCGATGAGCCGTCAGGATACTATCGACACTTTCATACACACACTGTATCAGGAACTTCCTCGTAGCCCAAAGTACGCCTAATTGCAGGTTCAATATAGCTCGCACTTACATGTCCCTCAGTGCCTCCATCACGTGCTCTGTCAAGCAGAACGACGAGTCAGAGCACCTTCAAGATGGTCCTCTCGAGCAGCGTCTCGAAAAGAAGATGAACGTCCAGCTCTCAATTGTACCCACTGCTGCGAATCAGCGAATCAAATTACCGGTACCACCCGTTACATTTGCCAGCGGAGTTTCGGAACCAAAACCTTTGTTTCTCAGTTTGGTTATTGCAGGGGAGACTACCCGCCGTATCTTTGGGGGAGTGGGCCTCTATCATCCGAATCAACCAAAGTCGGACCTTGTGAATATCATCGAAGGCTCGAATTTCTCTCCCGTAGTACGCATTATGTCAGGAAGAACCGTGTGCATCGGATTCAAGTTTACAACTTACCCACGACAATGTGATCCATCTGAAGAGGCTTTCAGGTGAGCTGATCTGACCATCGCATCCTTTCGGTCAGGCGTACTGAAAAATAGCGTAGAGTTATGGTTACGGTTCATGACTGTGATGGAAAGCTTGTCGCATATAGCTTGTCCACGTCTGCGTACTCTGTCAAATCCCATCCACGCAATACCAAACGATCATTACAGGCATCACTCGACGATTCCGAGGATGCAGGAAGTTCGAGGACAAAGCGCCGTCGCGGTAATCCTGCACTCGCGACTACATCCACCACCTCGAATCCTGTGAACCATGCACTCCCCGAAAGCTCTTCCGCAGTAGCGAGCTCAAACCAACAGCAATTCGGCGGATCTCCGAATATTGGTGGCCCTCCTATTGTAGAGCCGACGATCGAACGACCAAGAGAGCCGGCGCCAATACCGATAGTGGATCCACGATCGCAGTCCTTTTTACAGGACCTGAGCGGCCTGTTATCATTGAACACGACTGAAGGATCCCAGCCAATGCCGACCCTTGATGAGGCGGTACCGGCTAGTTGTAGCTGGCGTGGTGGGATTGTTATCTCGCTCTTTGTTAACAATCTACCACAAGACGGGCCCATATATGCGAGATTTGGAGAGACTGTTGTCAAAACGGTGGGTGTCCAACGGTTAATGTAATTCAATGAACTCTGCTTATCGCTCGAACAGGATCGAAAGACCTCTCATGTGCTGGCATGCAAGGTCCCGGCAGCGCCAGGCCCATGCGAAGTCGACGTCACGCTATCCAGAGGCAGTGGGCAATTTGATGCACCGTACGGCCGGAGCCTTTGTAAATTCATCTACGAGGAAGATGACATGTGAGTCGCTATGACTTTTCCATCACACCGAGAACAATACTCTGATTAGACCAGTACTCGGATGCTTCGCGCCCTTAAAGCAGAGGCTCAAGGCCCCCTGTGGAATGCTATTACAGCAATTCAGGAGTACGCCAGCAAGAATCGATTGGTTCCATCTCAGTCGTACACCTATCAGTCAACCTATGACCAATCCATACTGGGACCATACCCGCTCACCAGCTATGCGCGCCTCGAAGTCGTCGAAGAAGAAATTGAGCTTGAGAATAACGCGGTCCAGCCTGAGCCTGAGAATAACGCGGTCCAGTCAGAGACTTCAACTAATGTACCTAATTTGGAGGCCACATCTCACGGTCCATCTGTTGTGGACGATAAATGCAGCGATGCCAATGAAATCGAGAGAGGGGGAAGCATGGAGAGGGCCATAGGGCAGGATTCGAAACTTTTGGACATAGCACCGCCAGATGGCCTGGACGACGGAACAACACTCGAGTCTATATCGACACCGAGCGTTTCTCCGACATCCAAGCCTACGGAGCCAGTCACACATGAGTATATCCTCAATTCACCACCGTCTGGTTTGTTGTTTAAGGCCATAGTTCTTGACACAAACTTACTCTAGCCCCAGTCACGCAGCACATCCAACCAGCACATCCCAGTCACCTTGACCAAGCACCTTCCAGGAATGCGGGGACCAGCCAGCAATCTTTAGAAAATGTTCCACCAGTGCACCTTCAACCACCAAATCAGACACACCCGTCACCTACTGGTGTCTGGAATCCCCGCATTACTGCGCAAATTCTTCCTCCTGCTCCTGGCGCTGTAGCGGCTTATGAGCCTCCGCGGACAAAGTAAATTCCATTTTTCTTTGCCAGGGGTATTATTACTTATTCTGACACATGTATCGTGCCATAACCTCGACCCTGGATTTCAGTGTTGAGGAGTCGGCCCATGGACCGGCGCTCTTCATGGTGCCCAATTCATCACCACTCAAACTTCCTCGAAGCATTAACCTGAGTCATTTCTACGGTGATGCTCTCCACCCGGAATTTCGCGAGTATGGTCCCTCCCTCACTCGGCTCGCGCTCCACTGATCCCAAAGTTAGTATTCGCCTGAAATGTCACCTCAAAGACCCGAAGGGCTATCAACAAGAAAACCTCAAGGTTATTGTCAGACGAGAGAAGAAAGTCGTCCTTGAGATGCACCTGCAAGGAGACTGGATTGGATGGAGGGGCATTGCTCTTCCCAGGACAGGTTCTGTGAAGCAGCCGAACCAACAGGCCCCCACAGGGCTCCTTTACTTATCGATTGAAGTCCACGGCAGCATGACTGGAGTGTGTTTGACCCAACCGTGCGATAACTGCTGGCGACGAGAAATGCGTTCACTGGGCAACCCGCACGGCCTACCCCACTATCTTATCGATTTCAAGTCCGACAGGTACGTGCAATTCGTGCTCTTCCCTCTATCAAAGACTCATCGTTTTTAAATTCAGCCCATTCATCCCGATAGTAGACCATCTGTCGTATTTCAAGGCAGAGGTGACGTTCTATTTTACCTGCTACTCTAATCACCAAAAGGAGGACTACATGTAAGCAATTGTACTTGTTCCAGATCACTTTGCATAATTTCCTCTTCAGACTGGTGACAAATTTACACGACGAGCAAGGCAGCCTGATCGCATATTACCAACTCCCATACTCCTTTAAGAGTGTCGCAAATCATCCTAGAGATCGGGGCGCGCAAGACAAATATCCTTCCATCGTTCATCCCACAGTCCTCAGTCCAGCGGCGACAACAGCAACCCTTGAATCTGGATCCAGTAGTACATCACATCGTACCGCTAGCTCCAGAAGCTCTTACAGTCAGCCGCCCGCTCCTCTGGAGGGGCAAGCTCGCACAAGCATGCATTATCCCGTCCCACCAAACCTGCATCCGTCGCAATGGGGAGACGTAGAGGGTCATCCCACCTCATTCGGAGTCAGTCCCCGAAAGAATATGCAACAACTAGAAGCCAGTGATCATCTCCTTCTTCAGAAGGTTGTTCCCAATGAAGGACCTACCCAAGGCGGTCCCAAAATTGTCCTGATTGGCCAAAATTTCCCTCCTTGGCCGAGCGTTGTTTATGCTCGATTTGGATCTGCGGTAGCGCCAGCGGTAAGCCATAGCGTGCTGCTACACCTTCTCGGTATAACACTACCCTATAGTCCTGGGTAAACCCATTTACCCTCGAATGCATTCTCCCCCCTTCACAAACGGGGATGGTTGATGTTACTTTATCTCTCTCCCTTGACCATGACCCTCCGATGCTTGGGCGAAGTTTATGTAAATTCACGTACCGTGAGGGACAGGATTCCTTGTTAGTCGATACTTCATACAAGTTGAACACCCTACTGACCCTTGGAACTGTCAGCCTCCTCATGCTCCGGTCCATTTACAGTCAAGGACATGAGCTATCACGCGTAGCACTGGATATTCTGATCCCGCAAGTCCTCCAACATGCAAGTCCCGAGACCCTCAACCACGTTCTCCACCGCCTAGCTCAAGGCCAAGATAGTCTACCACTAATAGACGACCTAGAACTGGAAGAGTTGGGAGTGCGCTTCCTCGCAGAAATCTCCGACTCACCGCAATGGAGTAACGACCTCTCCTTTGCTGACGGGATCCGTCAAACCATCGCACACCTATGTGTTCTCTCCGGATACACTCGGCTGCTGACGAAAGTTGTCGACTGGGGCATTGACCTGAATCTGCGGGATGTGAACGGTCTGACAGCTCTCCATTTCGCGTATCTGCGTGAAGACTGGGATTGCGTGCAGATACTGAAGGAGGCAGGAGCGGATGAGTATATTGGGGATAACATAGGTCGTATACCTCGTGAGATGTGCCAACGCGTTGAGAGTGAAGGCACAGAAAGGGAGGCGGGTCGATCTTCAAGCACGGAAGAAGAGGAATGGTTCGATGTCCCTATGTTCACGTCACCGGGGAAATTTACCCCTCTTGACGCTCAAATGGACTGGCGAAACTCGGGCGAAATCATAGCTGGTGACGGAATCAACCCTGGACCGAGTGAAGACTCATTTGGTCCAGATGAAGAGTCATGGACACAAGCATTCGGCAATCTACAGATCTCGGAGTCTCCACGGCCGTTGTCCAGGACTTTGTCATCAATCAGCAGTTCACCGAGTTGGCGCGAAGACAGGCCTCTTCGGTACGGGTGGTCTCCCCGAATATGTCCCACATGGCCTATGAGGGGGCTACAATGGGACGTGTCAAGTGGGGCACCAGTGAGATCTCACTCCCTCTCAGCCACCTCCTTCAATGGCAGAGCACCTGCCTTTCCAACCCCTGAACCAGCTGTACTGTTCCCGATCCCTGAACCAGCCGTGCAGTTCCCTCTGGCACGCCAGGTCCATCACTTTGAACGAGTTGCACTCTCGTTCCCACCACCTCCAGCACCACCTCCAGCTACACCCTCGTTCCCTGTCCTTGGACTGGCTCCCCAGGTCCATCACTTTGAACCAGTTGTACCCTTGTTCCCACCGCCTTCATCTCCTCCACCAGCTACACCCTCATTCTCGGTCTCTGGCCAAACTGTTTCATCATTCCCGCCCCATCACCTTGACCTAGTTGAACCCTCGTTCCCGATTCTTCATCCAACTATACCACCGTTCGCTGCCCCTAGCCAGGCTATTCCCTCATTCCCTGTCCTTGAACGAGCCGTACCCACATTCCCTGTCCTTGAACCGACAAGCTATGTTGAGGATATCAATGACTACTACGCGAACTCGCTGAGTCTATCCCCATCCCCGCAACAGAGCTCCTCAAGAAGGGACTTATATCCTGTATCGAGATATCACACCCCCGCGCAGACTCCGCACTTCCACGGCCCGCACGCTACCCATTCAAACTCACTCCTTGTCTTCAGCAGGCCACCATCTTCCCTGGGCACTCAGCAATTGCACCAACCACCACCTAGCCCTCGTGATCCACTCCTGAGTCCACCTCCGAGCCCACCACCGAGTCCACCACCACCACATTATGGTTCATCGGAAGGAGTCGCTCCCAGCTCGCCATTTGAGGAGGGGACGGCGGCGAGACGGCACCAGTTCCTAGAGGTGCCGTTCCGAGAGGCTATAAGGACGACGTGGCCAAGTGCAAGCCAGGAGAAAGAGAGGCAGTCAATAGTGTATAGGACAGAGCAGGTGGCCGTAACTCCGGCGAAGGGGGAGGGCACTGTGGCAGATGCCGGCGATGAACCACTTCAAGGAGAGGACTGAGAATATAGACGCGGTGTTTATAGTTCTCTATGCCCTCGTACATTTGATTTTCCTGGATCTTTCCTTCTGAGCTGTATTTGCCACTTCTTGCGTTACTGGACATTCTGGCTGTCGGTGGTCATAGCTTTTTGGGGGTTTCTCGGATTTGTGTGTGTCCCAATGTGATTTATGAAGAATCTTCTCTCAGCGAAGACCTTTGTTTAACAGCAATAACAACGCCGAAGTAGGATTGTACCGGGTCCACAACGAAATAAGCAACAAGGAGGTTACCAAACAGAGGTCAACAAACGGGAACCTGTTAAGGGTCGTTTCTTGTTCTTTCATGTACTGGTACAGGTGTCGGCTCGATGCTAGTCATCGTTGCCTGGTGGTTAATAAAGGCTGCCGTTTGTCGACGTCCACCTCGCTGTCTTCGTCGTGGTTCCTGTTGCTCGCATACATCGCACCTGTCGTTGGCATACATTGCACCCGTCGTCCTGTCGTCTTGTCGCTCGCACTCGCCGTTCGCATACACCACACGATTCTACTTTTAATAGAACCGAAACACCAAAGTACTCAAATGAAGTTCGCGACCGATAACGCCTTAATTACTTCCTTCCGACCCCCTACCCCCGGTCCGCCATCATAAACAGATGCTCCTCGTCTAAACGTCGACCTCACTTGATAGCAGCGAGATCCCGTCCTCGTTGCTCGGTGGACTCTGGGCACGCCCATTGGTTCTCCGTTATCGTCAAAACACTCGCGGAGGCGTCCACACCTAGCACATCCTCGATACTTGCCCTGCCAGACCCTAGTCCGAGTCCGAGTTTGTGATTGGGTATCCTGTGGTGGTGGTATTGGGGGGTTCTAGGTAGTACTTATAGCTTGGCGCGTTGCTGTGGGGGGTTTGTCATAACGCCGCTGGATACTGAAAGGACGAGGCTATCGCAAAAGTTTACAACATACCCACGGCAATGTGGTCCATTTGAAGAGGCTTTCAGGTGAGCTGGCATGATCATCCTTTCGGCCCGAGTGTTCAAAAATGGTGTAGAGTTGTGGCTACGATTCATGACTGTGATGGAAGATTGTCACATATAGCTTGTCCGCGTTTGCATATTCCGTCAAACCTCATCCCCGCAATATCAAACGGTCATTGCAAGCATCAACAGACGATTCCGAGAATGCAGGAGGTTCAAGGTGTGAACGACGCACGTCGGGCTGGTTCTACACTCGTTAGTACCTCTACTACCTCGACTGCTGGGAACCATGCATTCCCCCCAAGTACTTCCGCAGCAGGGGCCTCAAACCAACAACAATTCGGCAGATCTGTAAATACTGGAGGCCCTCCCATAGTAGAGCCCGCAGTCGACCGATCAATAGGGATACCAAAGCCAATAGCTGATCCACGGTTGCAGTCTTCTCTACACGAAACGCGCGGCCTGTCATTGTTGACCCGAAAGAAGAATCCCAGCCAATGCCAACACTTGATGAGGTGGTACCGTCCAGCTGTAACTGGCGTGGTGGGATCACTGTCTCATTCTTTGTCAACAATCTACCACAAGACGGGCCCATATATGCGAGATTTGGAGGCATTGTTGTCAGAACGGTGGGTGTTCCATATAATTCACTAAGGTTCGCTTATCGCCCGAACTCAGGATCGGAAGACCCCCCATGTGCTGGGACGCATGGTCCCATCGGCGCTAGGCCCGGGCGCAGTTGACGTTACGCTCTCCAAAGGTGGTGCCTGTCGATGCACCGTACGGCCGGAGCCTTTGCAAATTCACCTACGAGGAGGACGATATGTGAGTTGCTATAGCTTTGACATTACATTGAGGACATGACCCTGATTAGACCAGTACTCGCTTGGTTCGCGTCCTCAAGGCAGAGGCCCAAGGCGTGAATTCTGTTGGGTGGCCCGCTGCTATGGCCACGATGCTATGGCCACGATGTATCGATTAATTCCACCTTCGTTGCACGCGAATCACCCAGCCGACAACCAATCCGCATTGGGACCATGGCCGCTCACCGGCCATGCGCGTCTCGAAGTCGTCGAAGAAAGGGGTGAGGATGGGATGGCTCGGGCGACACTCTCAGGCAGAGCGTTAAATCACCCCAACCAGAGCATTCAACCAGTATACCCGTTTCGATGCCAACGTCTCGTGACCGATCCGATATGGGAAAGATATGACGATGTCACTGAAGCCGAGAGTTGGGGGAGCACAAAACGATTGGACACAGTAAGGCTCGACGGCTCCGAGGGCCAGTACTATATTGAAAGAGAAATCCAAATCAGTCATTCCTACTGTGCCTGATTCACCGCCATCTGGTTTGCTGTCTCGGGCGAGAATTCTTGCCATCTACTGACTCTAGCTCTTCAGGGATGTGGTCTCATCGGCAAGCGAGTCCTGATTCCACTTGTCAAATACCTCCTGAAGCTACAAGCACCAGTCAGCAGCAATTAGAGCGCACTCCACCAACTCATTCCCAACCACCCAATATACAGACAAAGACTCCACCGGCTGGTGAGTGGAAGCCAACCATTGCTGCGCCAAGACTTACCAACTATGCCACAGCCACCAGTGAGCTTCGGTTGACAAGGTAAATTCCAATTTCTTTGATAGAGGTGTTAATACTGCAATAAACTTGACCAATACTGCAGACTCGACCCAAGGACCGGGGCTCTCCGCTGTGCCCAATTCATCACCGCCCGAAGTCCACCAAACCGCCAATTTAAGTCAGCCTACGATGGTGTTGTCAATGAACTGTCTCGCCAGTATGGCCCTCCTCTAACTCGGCTTGTGTCGTACTAATCCCCAAGCTAGCATTCGCCTAAATTGTACCCTCAAGGACCCAAAGGGTTATCAACAAGACCCAAAGGTTGTTGTCAGACGAGAGAAGAGAGTCGTCCTTGAGATGTACCTGCAACCGGACGATGGACGGATCAGAAATTTGCGGTGGCAGGGCTTCGCTCTCCCAAGAATAGGTTCTGTGAAGCAGTCGAGCCAATTAGCTCCTACAAAGCTCCTTCATTTCTCGATCAAAGTCCACGGCAACACGACTGGTATGTTGTTGACTGAACCATGCGATAAGTGTTGGCGACGAGAAATGCGTGCCCTGGGCAACCCGCGTGATCTACCACAGTACCTTATCGATTTCAAATCCTACAGGCATGTTCCATTCCTACTTCATGGTCCTTGATTTCAGTCCATTCATTCTTTTCTCGAGAGAGGATACTCTGCCGTTTGTCAAGGCAGAGGTGTCGTTTCATTTCATATGCTACTCAAATCATCAGAAGCAGGACTACGACTAAGCAATAGTCAATGCTTCCGATCCACTCTGCCTGATCAGGTTTCAGACTTGTAAATTTACACGATGAGAATGGCACGCTGGTCGCATATCACCGACTATCGTACTCCTTCAAGTGTGTCGCTAAACCCGATAAAGAGAGTGGTCTGCTGGACGACCGTCCAGTAGACGTTCTAGTCCCCCCTTTAGCCGGCCCCAGTTTGGTATTACATACCACGACCAACATCGGAGGAATGGTGGACACTCCCAGTCAGCGCTCTGCTCCGGAGGGTCATCACATGAGCATTCGTCGTTCAATCTCACCGCCTCGGCATCCACCACAGTGGGAGACAGTAGAAGTCCGGCCTCCCTCAGGAAGAATTGGTTCCCGGACGTATATTCAACAACCAGAAGCCGATGCGCGTCTTCTTCTTCTGCGAGTCACGCCTATTGAGGGACCTACACGAGGCGGTCTCAATGTTGTCCTGATTGGCACAAACTTTTGGTCAACCATTCTTTACGCAAGATTTGGATCTGCGGTGGCGGTAACGGTAAGCCATAGCGTATCACTGGGGCCTTCTCGCTCTAAAATCTGTAGCCCTGGATAAACGCATATACCCTCGAATGCATTCTCCCCACTTCCCTCACCTCTGGGGTTGTCGAGGTCACCTTATCTCCCTCGCCTGACCATAACGCCCCGACATTGGGAAGGAGTTTATGCACATCCACGAAACCGTGAGGAACAGGAATCCTTGTTATTCAATACCTATACAAGCTGAATACTCTGCTGACCTTGGAATTGTCAGTCTCCTCATGCTCCGCTCCATTTACAGTCAAGGGCATGGATTGCAGCGCACGGCACAGGATATTCTGTTCCCGCAAGAAACAACATCGGAGGCTCTCAATCACGCTTCCCGCCTAGGGCAGAACCAAGATTGAGATCTACTTTAATATAGCATAATTTCGTTTCTCAAAGAACAGACCTTGATCAAAGGCACACCAACGTCTAAGTGGTATTGCACTAGACGAGGACAGGAGCATGGCAGCAGGACCCAGACGACCAACGAAAGGGCCGCCAAACAGTAGTAAAGACGAGAGCCGCCTCACCAACGGCGAAGTTTGTAACCAATATCGTCTTAATCACTCCCTTTCAGATGCAATGACAGTAAGTGAAGCAAAGCTCCTTGGTCTGCCACTATGAAACCGCCTGCATCATCTCCAACGGGTCGACAACAGAGATCCCGTCCTCATTTTTCGGCCTGGACCTGTTAAGACCCGCCCCCAATTGCATCATAGCCACACCCCGTCTCATTACCGCCGAGTCTTCAGCTCGCCACTCCATCTTTATCAGTTTGAGAAGGACGAGGAGGCTGCGGCACGACATCAGTCCCAAGAGGGTATGAGGGCGGTGTGCCAAGTGCGGACCAGGGTAAAAGAGGAGTCGTTGATGAAGCTTCACTTTGAAGAACGGCGCCTGCTGATCTGAAGCCTTTTACACGAAGGCATGAAGGTGGTTATGGGTTCAATTTTGACATCCCAAACCCCAAACGAGGAGTGGCTTGAGAATATATGTGATTTCTCTTGGTTTCAGGTGCGCCTGACTTTTGCCAGAGGCCCCGTGACATCGCTATGTCTGCAAATGATTGCTTACTTATCGTTAGTATATTAGGTATTTACTATGTTTGTGTACCGCTGTATGTCCGTCTAACTAGTGTATTTTTATTGTATACATGTTGGGTCCGAGTCGTGTCCGGCGATGCTCTTGCCGCCATTGGGCTTGCGTTCCCTGGTGGATCACCGTACCTCGATGTCTATTCCGGACTGCGATCGACTGCGGGTTTATTTGTACCTACGCTTGAGGCCTCCTTTTCTAAATATGCCACCCCTAAGTATGACAAAGACATACCCTCACGTAAATGGCATTGAATGGGCCCAGCTAGCTCGTTCGTGGACTCCGCGGGGCGGCGCTATAGCCCTCCAATTCAACAGGCTCTCCCCAAGTCCCAAAGAGTTCCCCAACTAGCTTTTTGTTTGTCAATAGAAAGCTCTAGTACAGCTTTCGAATCGATGTGCCTGCCCTAGGACTTTGCGGAAGTCCGAAAAGAGCGGGCCAATTGTGCATCAGCATTTCCACATTCAGCCATTAAAAGTACTAAAAGCACTCTGACCAAAACGTTCTCTAGTGTAACCTAACCCACCAGGACTCTCCGAGTCACACCCAAGACAATTCGCCGGGCTAACCCGAGCCCGACTCCTGCAATGTCATCCGCTGAACTGAATGTCCAATGGATCACCGAATGCTCGGTTCTGATGAAGCTGCAATCTGAATGGAGGACTATCTTTCTAAAGGTACCGCCAATACAGCCAATATAATACAGCCGCGCATGCCCATCCATGGGCCTCCTTGGACATTAATGCTCTGCACAAAAGGTGACCTGTCAGAGGCTGGTTTAAGCGCCTGGACATATCTATTTAAGGAATGATCTTCAGAGTCGGAATTGTCATGCCTTCACGTACTGACCTTCTGTACCACCAACAGGCGAGCTCTTCCGGTCCCGTGGTGTTTGATGTTCCAAATCCTCGCAAACACTGGTCAATTAATGGTCCGTTGGTATCTGGCTTGCCTGCCAGCTGACCCCGTCTCTCGTCTCCTGTCTTACTAGCCGATTTATAGGTGGCATACTCTCAATACCGTGCTCAGGTATCGAGGGCGCCCCGGATTTGCTTTTCTTGGGGGACCAACAACTCTTTACGACCCTTGATCCTGCCCCTGCCCCAGGCCCGCAGATCCCTCTTGGTCCACCGCGACCTTCTCAAAAATATTGTCCTCCATCAGCATTAGAAGAGGCGAATGTCGATGATGCACTGCGTTTGACATCCCAATCCATCATTTATTATGCTCCGACCCCCAGAACCGCGATGAGCTGTCTGGATAATATCGACACTTTCAGACAAGCTCTGTATCAGGAACTTCATCATAGTCCAAAGTACGCCTAATTGCAGGTTCAATATAGCTCGCACTTACATGTCCCTCAGTGCCTCGATCACCTGCTCCGTCAAGCAGAACGACGAGTCAGAGCACCTTCAAGATGGTCCTCTCGAGCAGCGTCTCGAAAAGAAGATGAACGTCCAGCTCTCAATTGTGCCCCCTGCTGCGAATCAGCGAATTAAATTACCGGGACCACCCGCTACATTTGCCAGCGGAGCTTCGGAACCAAAACCTTTGTTTCTCAGTTTGGTTATTGCAGGGGAGACTACCCGCCGTATCTTTGGGGGAGTGGGCCTCTATCATCCGAATCAACCAAAGTCGGAACTTGTGAATATCATCGAAGGCTCGAATTTCTCTCCCGTAGTATGTATTACGTCAGGAAGAACCGTGTGCATCGGATTCAAGTTTACAACTTACCCACGACAATGTGATCCATCTGAAGAGGCTTTCAGGTGAGCCGATCTGACCATCCTTTCGGTCAAGCGTACTGAAAAATAGCGTAGAGTTATGGTTACGGTTCATGACTGTGATGGAAAGCTTGTCGCATATAGCTTGTCCACGTCTGCATACTCTGTCAAATCCCATCCCCGCAATACCAAACGATCATTGCAGGCATCACTCAACGATTCCGAGGATGCAGGAAGTTCGAGGATAAAGCGCCGTCGCGGTAATCCTGCACTCGCTACTACATCCACCACCTCGAATCCTGTGAACCATGCACTCCCCGAAAGCTCTTCCGCAGTAGCGAGCTCAAACCAACAGCAATTCGGCGGATCTCCGAATATTGGTGGCCCTCCTATTGTAGAGCCGA
>Ga0307515_10004631_pt1 | contig 28255 bp, 29 predicted proteins | sample 17_EM_MG_FD_194513 | JGI IMG/M metagenome (GOLD analysis project Ga0307515, IMG submission 194513) | Populus trichocarpa ectomycorrhiza microbial communities from riparian zone in the Pacific Northwest, United States - 17_EM | ecosystem: Host-associated > Plants > Roots > Unclassified | place... | reverse complement strand
CTGCTGCAGTCGGAACTCGTCCAGGTTGACGTCGCTTTCCTTGATCGCCTTACGCCGCTGCAGCTCCGCCCAGTACTCCGGATCGAGGAAAACGGCCGGATTCGCGAGCGACTGGGTCACCACCTCGACCTGACCCAGATACAGCAGCGCGTCGAAGATCTCACCGAACCTCTCCCCGCACTCCCCAGGTAGGTACCGGAAATCGTTCGTGTCGGCGGACGCCAGCCAGGTGCCCGCCGCGGGAACAACAATGCGCCGCGGAGCCGAGGCGAGACGCGGGTGGGTCCCGGCCACGATCACGTACGTACGCCGCCCGGTAACGTGCTCGATCCACGGAATGATGTCTCCGTCGCGCCGCACGTGGTTGGTGCCGTAGCAGATCAGCGCCCGGCGTCCCTTGGCCAGCACCTCCCGCTCGAGCACCGACATCGTGTGGCCGTTGCGGTCGCCGTACGCGAGCACGTCGTCCCGGGTCCGCACCTTGGCCCAGTCGATCGGCGGGTCGCCGAGCAGCACCCGGATCTTCCTTTCCGCCGGGAGCGACCAGTTGACCGCCCGAACCGACCGGAAGAACTGCTCGTGCATCGGCGAGTCCCAGGTGTTCGACGGCGACTGCGTGGTGTTGCGCCAGACCAGCCGCAGGTCGCGGTCCTCCACGAGCTCGCCGTTGGTGAACCGGTCCATCCTCGGCTGGTAGAGCGCGTTGCCGAACTCGACCACGATGTCATCGACCAGGCCGGGCAGCCGGGGGTCGAACAGCAGCGTCTGCATGGCGTCGTAGTGCTCCTGCTGAGCGTGGATCTCGCCGACCGCGACGATGCGGTGCTTGCGGAGCGCCGCGATGACCGCGTCGGCGAACGGGCGGGCGTTGCCGCCGGTGGTGGTGTTCTGGCCGGCGTACGCGGCGGGTGCGAGCCCAAGCCCGGCAATGCCGGCGGCGCCCGCGGCCCCGGTGATGGCCATCAGCCGGCGGCGGGTCAACCTCTGATTCGTCATGGGTCTGTGTTCTACGGGTGGGCTACTAACACGGCTCTAACGATGCCTGTCATGTCGCTGTTAGCTATGTCGGCACCTACCACACCCCGCGGTTAAAGTAGATCGGGCGGGTCGGACCCGGCCCGCTGTCAGGCACGCGAGACCAGCACCATCCGGTGGTACGTCGAGGGGGTCCCGGATGCCCGGTGCACGCCAGCAGCGCCATGACCTGGAACGCCAAGATGACCTCGATGCGGCGGCGGCCGCGTACGCGCGGCAGTGGACGCAGGCGGGCGTCGAGCTTCGCGGCCGGTTACGCGACGACCTGATCCGCGACTGCGTGCCGTTCGCCGACCGGATCGCCCGGCGCTATTCCGGGCGCTCCGAGCACCTCGACGACCTCGAGCAGGTGGCCCGGCTGGGTCTGATCAAGACGGTGGACCGCTACGATCCCGGCCGCGGATCCTTCACCGCGTTCGCCGTCATCACGATCCAGGGCGAGATCAAACGCCATTTCCGCGACCGGACCTGGGCCATGCACGTCAACCGGCGGATGCAGGACCTGGCCCTGGAGACCGGCCACGCCGCCGCCGAGCTGACCCAGACCCTGGCGCACACACCCAGCGCCGCCGAGCTCGCGCGCCATCTGGAGGTCAGCGAGGACGACGTGCGGGCGGCCCGGGAATGCGCCGCCGGGCGGAACCCCCTCTCGCTCAGCACCCCGGTCGGTGACGAGGGCGCGCAGGAGCTGGGCGACCTGGTCGGCGACCGGGACCAGTCGCTGGAGGCCCTGCCCGACAAGGTCACCGTCGCCGAGCTCATCCGGGTCCTGCCCACCCGCATCCAGCACCTGATCTCGCTGCGGTTCTACGGCAACCTCACCCAGGCGCAGATCGCCGCCGAGTGCGGCATCTCCCAGATGCACGTCTCCCGCCTGCTCAGCCACGCGTTGGGCTGGCTGCGCTCGGCCATGCTCAGCGACGTCCCGCCGCCGTGGACCGGCCTGGAAGAGACGCACGGCCTGGACAGCCTGCGGATCCGGGTGAAGCGGACCGCGCCGGCGGTGACCGTCGAGGTGGCCGGCGAGGTCGACCGCGACACCGCCGACCGGCTCCGGTTGCGCCTGCACACGGCCGTCACGATGGCCGCGCCGGCGGGACGCGTGGTCATCGACATCACCGGCGTGCCGCTGCTCGATGCCGCGGGCGTCGCGGTGCTGGAGGACGCCCGGCGGACCGCTGCCCTGGCGCACGTCGGCCTGAGCATCACCGGGGCACAACAGCATGTGGCGTACGTCCTCGCGGCCCTCGGGCTGCCGTCGGCAGCCCGCGCGGCCTGAGTGCCGGCGGGTTTCAGCCACATTCCCGACACCCCTCGTCGCGCGCCTGGGCGAGGATGACGGGGTGCGCGCCTCCCGGATGATGTCTCTGCTGCTGCATCTGCAGGTCCACGGCCAGGCCAGCGCCAGGGAGCTGGCCCGGCAGCTGGAGGTCAGCGAGCGTACGGTGCAGCGCGACGTCGAGGCGCTGATCGCCGCCGGGATCCCGGTGCGCGCGACCCGCGGGCCGGCCGGCGGCTATCGCCTGGACGGCGGCTACCGCACCCGGCTGACCGGGGTCGGCCTGGACGAGGCGGGCGCGCTGGCGTTCCTCGGGCTGGCCGGCCCGGCCCAGCAGCTCGGCCTCGGCGACCTGCTGCAGGGCGCGCAGACCAAGGTGCTGGCGAGCCTGACCGGCGAGGCCCGCGACCGCGCCGCCCGCACCGCCGAACGGTTCCACCTCGACCCGGCCCGCTGGTACGGCACCCCCGAGCCGGTGCCCTGCCTGACCCCGCTGGCCGACGCGCTCTGGCGTGATCGCCGGGTCCGCCTGCAGTACGTCCGCGACGGGCGGGCCAGCACCCGCGAGATCGATCCGCTGGGGCTCGTGCTGGCCGCCGGCGAGTGGTATCTGGTGGCCCGGCGCGACCAGCAGCAACGCACGTACAGGGTGTCCCGGGTGCGGTCGGTGCAGCTGCTCGACGAGCCGGTCACCCGGCCGGCCGCGTTCGATCTCGCCGCCAGCTGGGCCGAGTCCCGCCGGGAGCTGGAAACCGAGAAAACCGAGATCGAGGTCACCGTACGGGTGGCCGCGCGCGCGTTGCCCCGGCTGCGGCGGCTGGTGCCCGTACACGGGCAGGATCTGGTCCCGGTCACCGCGACCGGGGAGATCGAGCTGACGGTGCCGTTCGAAAGCGAGTCGTGGGCCTGCGAGGCCATCCTCAGCCTGGGCGCCGCCGTCGAGGCACTGCGGCCCGACCCGATCCGCCGGCGGATCGCCGACGAGACCCGGGCGGCCGCCGCCCGGTACGCCGGCTGAAAGTCAGCCCACGACGGGTGGGACCGGCGGGGTGCAGAGGGCGCGGGAGATTCCCCGGCCGGCCGCCTGCACCAGCGGCGCCAGCGCCACCGGGTCGGCCCGGTCGCAGGCCACCACCAGCGAGACCGCGGCCGCGACCGTGCCGTCCGGGCCGCAGATCGGGGCCGCGACGGAGAGACTGTCCATGGTGACCTGCCGGTCGCTGACCGCGTAGCCGTTTTTGCGCACCGCCGCGAGCGTGCTCCGCAGCCGCTTCGGGTCGGTGATGGTCATCTCGGTGTAGCGCTCCAGCGGCGCGGCGAGCACCTGGTCCTGGGTCTCGGCGGGGGCGTTGGCGAGCAGGACCAGCCCGACGCCGGTCGCGTGCAGGGCGAAGCGGCCGCCGACCCGGGTCAGCACCGGCACCGCCTGGCGCCCGGCGATCCGCTCGACGAAGACCAGCTCGAGGCCCTGCCGGACGGCGAGTTGCACGTTCTCATGGGTGATCTCGTACAGGTCCTCCAGCACCGGCATGGCCAGCTCGCGCAGGCCCAGCCCGCGCGGCGCGAGCGAGCCGACCTCCCACAACCGCAGCCCGATCCGGTACCGCCCGTCGTCGCCGCGTTCCAGCGCGCCCCACTCGACCAGCTCGGCGACGCGGCGGTGGGTGGTCGGCAGCGACAGGCCGGCGCGGCGGCCCAGCTCGCTGAGGCTCAGCGCCCGGTGGGTCGGCGTGAACGCACCGAGCAGGGCGAGCACCTTGCTCGTGACGGACCCGCCGGACTGCACCCGCATGCGTCCATCATCGCCGCAGCTCAGAGCTCGAGGACGAGCCGGGGGGTACGGGACCGGGAAACGCAGATCATCATGGCGTCGCCGGCCGCGCGTTCCTCGTCGGTGAGCAGGCTGTCGTGGTGCTCGGGCACCCCGGCCAGCACCGGGGTCTCGCAGGTGCCGCAGGTCCCCTCCCGGCACGAGGAGAGCACCTGCACGCCGGCCTCCTCGACGGCCCGCAGGATCGAGGTGCCCACCGGTACGGTAAGCGTCTTGCCGGACAGGCTCAGCTCGACCTCGAAGGCCGTGCCGGGACCGGCGCCGGCCGCGTCCGGCACCGGGGCGAAGCGCTCGACGTGCAGGCTGCCCGGCGGCCAGCTCCGGCAGCGGTCCTGCACCGCGGCGATCAGCGGCTCGGGCCCGCAGCAGTAGACGACCGTGCCGGCGGCCGGCTCGCCGAGCGCGGCGTCCAGGTCGAGCAGCCCGATCTCGTCCTGCGGACAGACGCTGACCTGCTCCGGATGCCGCTCGCGCAACTCGGCGGCAAAGGCCATGGAGGCTCGGGTACGGCCGCCGTAGACCAGCCGCCAGTCGGCGCCGGCGGCGGCCGCGGCGGCGATCATCGGCCGGATCGGGGTGATGCCGATGCCGCCGGCGATGAACAGGTACCGCTCGGCGTCCACGAGCTGGAAGTTGTTGCGCGGGCCGCGGACCCGCACCGGGACGCCGTGGGTGAGCCGCTCGTGCACGAACCGTGAGCCGCCCCGCCCGGCCGGTTCGCACAGCACGGCCACTTGCAGCGCCGACCGGTCGGCCGGGTCGCCGCACAGCGAGTACTGCCGGATCAGGTCCGCGCGCAGCACCAGATCGACGTGCCCGCCCGGGGTCCAGGCCGGCAGGTCACCGCCGTCCGGGCGGCGCAGCGTCAGCAGCAGCACGCCCGTGGCGGCCGGCTCCGCGCCCGCCACGACCAGATCCAGATCCGCGGTCATGTGCTCGCCCCGGCGTGCTCGGGTCGCATGGGTGCGGGCTCGGGCCGGCGCGCGGCGTGGCCGTCGGGGTGGGCCAGCAGCCAGTCCCACAGCTCGATCGGGTCCTCGGCGGCGCGTTCCGCGCCGCAGTGGCAGACCCCGATCAGGGTGTCGCTGCCGGGGATCCAGTGCACTCGGTACACCCGGTCGCCGGCCAGCATCCCGCGGTGCTCGGTCACCGCAGCGCTCCCGTCCGTCCCTGCTCGGTCAGCCGGGCCAGGATCCGCCGGGCGGCCAGCCCGCCGGTGTCGATGTTGATGCTCAGCTCCTGGTAGCCGTCCGCCTCGGCCGCGACGACCCGCTCCAGCAGGTTCAGCGCGGTGACGTCCTGCATGACCACCGTGCGGTTGCTGGAGCGCAGGAACTCGCTGACCGAGTCGTCGTCGACCGCGAAGTCGCGCGCCACCGCCCAGAAGTCGTAGGTGGAGTTCTCCGTCGACGGGGTGATCGCGTACACGATCTCGGCGTGGAAGGCCTCGCTGTCGTCGCCGCCCGGCTGGGGATAGTGGCCCTGCGGGGCGATCCGGCTGTGCAGCAGGTAGAGGCACGGCGGGTGGTATTCGATGTCCTGCCAGCGGGTGATCCGGCCCTGGATGCCGGTCGACTTGGCGTAGAACGGCGGGCACTCGGCGTCGTCCATGTGCCGGCTGACGTAGATGACGCCCTTCTCCTCGTCGACCTCGGTGGTGACCGGGGTGTTCGCCACCTCCGGCGTGCCGATGTAGCCGCCGTGCAGGTAGGTCTCGTGGGACAGGTCCATCAGGTTGTCCACCAGCAGGCTGTAGCGGGCCTCGAGCGGCTCCATCCCGCACACGGTCGTGTAGGCCGGGTCGACGAGCCAGGGCGCGCGCGGGATGGCGGCCGGATCCGCCCGGTCCTTCTCGCCGATCCAGACCCAGACGAACGAGTCCTGCTCGACCACGGGATACGCGGCGACCCGGGCGGTGCGCGGGATCCGCTGCTGCCCCGGCACGAAGACGCAGCCGCCGGTGGAGTCGTAGGTGAAGCCGTGGTAGCCGCAGACGATCGCGTCCCCGTCGAGGCGGCTCTCCGACAGCGGAAACCGCCGGTGCACACAGCGGTCGGCGAGCGCCACCGGCTGCCCGGATTCCGTACGGTAGAACACGAGCGGCTCGCCGAGGACCGTGCGGGCGAGCAGGTCCCGGCCCACCTCGGCGCCGTAGGCGGCCACGTACCACTGGTTGCGCGCGAACGTCATGAGACCCTCCGGGTAACGGTGTGGTCACCGACTTTCCTTGTACGCGTCAGCCCCGGCGAGCCGCGTTTTCACTCATTGAAAGGTTTTCGCCCGGGCCGGCGCTACCCTCACCGGATGACGGATTCCTATGACTGGGTGCCGGACGGGGTCGATGTCACGGTGCCGGACGCGGCCCGGGTGTACGACTACGCGCTGGGCGGGGTGCACAACTTCGCCGTGGACCGCGAGTTCTGGGCACGCGCCGAGAAGGCACTGCCGGGCGCGGGTGAGGTGGCCCGGGCGAACCGCGCCTTCCTGGGCCGGGCGGTCCGGGAGCTGGCCGCCGCCGGCGTCACCCAGTTTCTCGACATCGGGTCCGGGATACCGACCCTGGGCAACGTGCACGAGGTCGCCCAGGACGCCAATCCGCTGGCCCGGGTGATGTACGTCGACCGGGACCCGATCGCGGTGCAGCAGAGCCGGGCGCTGCTGGCCGGCAACGGGCTGGCCCGCGTGATCGAGGCGGATCTGCGCGATGTGGACGCGATCCTGTATCACCCGGACGTGCTGGGGTTGCTGGACTTCGCCCAGCCGATCGCCGTACTCACGGTGGCCGTTCTGCATTTCATCCCCGACAGCGATCAGCCGGCCACGATCATCTCGCGCCTCGCCGACGTGCTCGGGTCGGGAAGCTACCTGGTCGTCTCGCACCTGGGACCGGAGGAGTCCGCGGAGCGGCGGGCGGCGCAGGAGGACGCCTGCAAGCTGTACGAGCACACCGCGACCCCGCTGACCATCCGCGACCGCGCCGAGCTGGCCGCGCTGATCGACGACCGGTTCGAGCTGGTGCCGCCGGGCCTGGTCGCGGCGACCGATTGGCGGCCCGAGCCGGACGAGGCCGACGACCCGCCCCAGCCGGCGGCGCTGGTCGCCGTCGCCCGCAGGAGGTAGGTCGCGGCTCCCTCCCCCGGGTGATCCGTGGGTGTCCGTTTTCGCGTTCCGTGGACAGTTTCCGCGTCAACGGGACACTCTCGCCGCCGCGCGCCCCGGCGTGACCAGGGCACAACGTCGCGTGATCGTGGCAGGATCGCCGCCGGAGTACGAGTGGTGACGAGCATCGATCATGGCGATAATCCGGCAGCCGACAGAACGGGGGCCCGGCGTTGTCGCCATCAGGAGGGAAAAGCACATGGGGCAGCACGGCAGCGGGCCCGAGGCCGGCGCGGTGGCCGAGCTGGCCCGCGTCTGGCTGCGCGGCATCACCCGGGGCGGCTTCGTGCCCGGCCCCCGGGTCCGGGCCCGCCTCGCCCTGGAGGGCCTGCTGTGGCAGATCATCGCGGCCGTCACCGCGGAGCCGTTCGATCCGGGCGCCGGCGAGGGGTTCGGCGACGAGTTGGTGCGCCGGCGGATGACCGCGCCGGAGGTCCTCGGCACCACCATGAACGTGCTGGGCGAGCACCTTCCCGGCCTGATCGGGGAGGACAGCCGGCAGCTCGACGCGCGGGTCCGGCAGTTGCTCGCCCGGTTGGCGACCGGCTTCGCCGGCGCGCAGCGGCACGCCGCCGTCGCGGCCGCGGAGCAGATCAACGCCGCGTACCGCGTCAACTGGCACCGGAAGCTGACCCAGTTGCAGGACGAGCTGAGCCATTCCCTGCAGCATGACGCCCGCACCGGCCTGCGTAACCGGGCCGGGCTGCGCGAATATCTCGCCGTGGCGGCGAAGCAGGAGCACCCGGAACGGATCGGCGTGTGCCTGCTCGGCATCGACCGGTTCGCCGAGCTCAACGACGCGCTCGGCCATGAGCACGGCGACCGGCTGCTGCAAGCCGTCGCTACCCGCCTGCTCGGCCTCGCCGTCGACCTCGGCTATCTGGTGGCACACCCCGGCGACGACCAGTTCGCGCTCGTGCTGCCCGGCACCGCGAACGTCGACGACGTGGTCAAGGCCGCGGACCGGGCCGGCCGGCTGCTGCGGGTGCCGATCGAGGTCGACGGTCATGACATTCGGCTGACCGTGACGGCCGGCATCGTGGAAGGCCCGACCGCCGGCACCCAGCCGGACCGGTGGCTCCGCGACGCGCACCTGGCCCTGCACAGCGCCCGCCAGGACCGTCGCGATCAGGCCGTGTTCGACCCCGCCCGGGCAGCGCGGGACCTGTACCGGCAGCATTTGGCCGCGGCGATGCCCGCGGCGCTCGACCGCGGCGAGTTCGTGCCGCACTTCCAGCCGCTGTACCGCCTCACCGACCGGCGCATCATCGGCGTGGAAGCCCTCGCCCGCTGGCAACGCCCCGGCGGCACCCTGCTCGGCCCGCAGCATTTCATCGGACTCGCCGAGCAGACCGGCCTCATCCATCCGCTCGGGCGCACCCTGCTCGAGCAGGCCTGCGCCCGCGGCGCGGCCTGGCAGACCCACCATCCCGGCCTGCTGATCAGCGTGAATCTGTCCCCGCTGCAGCTCGCCGACCCCGCCCTGATCGTCAACATCGACCGGGCCCTGCGCGCCAGCCGGTTGCCGGCCGGCAGCCTGCAGCTGGAGATCACCGAGTCGGCCGCCGTCGACGAGCACCACGACACGCTGCGCCGCCTCGCCGGCCTCGGCATCCGGCTGGCGGTCGACGACTTCGGCACCGGTTATTCGACTTTCGCCAGCCTGCCCGACCTGCCGATCGCCGCCGTCAAGCTCGCCGCCGAGCTGCTGCCCCGCGGCCCGGTCGGCCCGGCCCGCCGCGCCGTCCTGCACACCCTCGTCGACCTGTGCCGCCAGCTGGACATCAGCGTCACCGCCGAAGGCATCGAAACGGCCGAACACGAGCACCTGCTCAAGGAGCTCGGCTGCGACCACGGTCAGGGATTCCACTTCGCCCGGCCGGTGGACGCCGGCGCCATCACCCAGCTGTTGAGCTGAAGCGCGGGCCCGGCACTCCGGGCCGGCTAAACCGTGCCGGGCCCCGCGGCCAGCGGCAGCGCGCCGAAACCGGTGACCGACGCCGCCCCGACCAGGTGCGGCCAGACGGCGGCGCCCATCTCCTCCGGGCTGCCGGGGCAGCCGCGCAGCAGCCAGTCGATGACGGTGGCGAGCACGGCGCCCGCGACGAACGCCGCCTCCGGATCGTGCGGGATCTCGGTGGGGTCGTCGGCGTGGGTGCTCGCGCTGGTCTTGGCGAGGTTGCGGTTGACGTGGGCGGCGATCGCGATGCGCTGCAGCAGGTGGTTGATCACCCGGGCGCTGCCGTCGGGGCCGAGCAGGGTGCGGTAGAGCTGGGCGTGCTCGGCCACGTGCGAGAAGAGCTGGGGCAGCGGATTCTCCGGGGACCGGCCGGGCGCCGGGAGATACAGCCCGAACATGGGCGCGGCCGCGACCAGCTCGTCGAACATCTTGGTGCACGCGGCGGCGGCCAGGTCGTGCACGTCGGTGTAGTGCTCGTAGAACGTCGACCGGTTGACGCCCGCGCGCTTGGTGATGTCGGAGATCGAGATCTGGGTCAGGTCACGCTCGGCGAGGATCTCGCACAACGCTGCCTCCAGCGCCGTTCGGGAGCGGCGCGTACGGGGGTCCAGGCTCTGCGCGGGCATTCACAGAGTGTATTGCTCCGACAACTGTCGGAATACCGGCGGTTGCCGGTTCTTCCAGGGCTTATACCAAGTCAACGAGGTGGCCGACGACGCCGGACCCGGCGACGATGACCGCTCCGATGGCCATGAACACCACCGGCACGATCCAGTGGCCGTAGCGCTCCACGACGGTGATGACCCGCCGGTGCGAGGCGAGCCAGGACGCGGCGAGGCACCAGACGGCGACCAGCGCCCCGAACACGGCCGCGGCGAGCAGGCTGCCGCTCGGGCCGATGGTGCGAAACATCGGGGTGTAGACGGAGATGTTGTCGGCGCCGTTGGCGATGGTCACGCCCGCCACGGCGAACCAGTTGGCGGCCACCGGCGGGCCGGGGTCGTCCTGGCCCTCCCGGGACCGGATCGTGCTGATCAGCGCGCGCAGGCCGAGACCGAACGGGATCAGCCCGAGCAGCCCGATCCACCGGTCCGGGACGATCGACAAGCCGGCCGCGGCGACGGCCGAGACCGCGACCAGGGCCGCGATCCCCGCGTACTGGCCCGCCCAGATCTGCCACCGCGCGGGCTTCCCGGCGGCCCGGCTGGACAGGAACAGCATGGTCAGCACGATAAGATCGTCGACATTGGTGCCGGCGAAGACGCCGCCCGCCGCGAGGATCCGACCCACCGGCCCAGCGTACCGATCTTGAGGTGAGCCGACGTGCGCCCCAGCCCCGCGGAACTGCGGGAACAACTACGACATGTGTACTGGATCGGCGGTGCGAGCGGCGCCGGCAAGTCGACCATCGCGCGCCACCTGGCGGCCCGGCACGGCCTGCACAACTACGCGACCGACGACGCGATGCCGGAGCACGCCCGCCGCAGCACCCCCGAGGAAAGCCCGTATCTGAGCGAGTTCATCGCGATGGACATGGACCAGCGCTGGCTGACCAGATCCCCGCAGACCATGCTCGAGACGTTCCACTGGTACCGCGGCGAGGGCTTCGGCCTGATCGTCGAGGACCTTCTCGGCCTGCCGAGCGAGCCGGGCGTGGTCGTCGAGGGCTTCCGGCTGCTGCCACAGTTGGTGCAACCCCTGCTGGCCGAGCCGGCGCACGCCGTCTGGTTGCTCCCGTCCCCCGGCTTCCGCCGGGCCGCCTTCGACAGCCGCGGCTCGACGTGGAAGATCGCCGGCCAGACCAGCGACCCGCCGCGGGCCCTGGACAACCTGCTCACCCGCGACCACATGTTCACCGAACGGCTCCGCCGGGAAACGAGAGGCCTCGGCGCCCCCACCATCGAGGTCGACACCCACACCACTGAGGACGATCTGATCGAGCAGGTCTCGAAAGCCTTCGGCCTACAGACCTAGGCGCGCGGAATTGTCGGTGGGTGCTGAGAGGATGCCGGGCATGGAACAGAAACTGGGCCGGCGGGCGGCCTCGGAGGCGGTCAGCGACCAGGGGTGGCGGTTTCTCCTGGGCACATTGTGTGCGTCGGTGCCGGTCGGGTCGCTGGCCCGAGCGGCCGAGGTGGCGGCCCTCGCGGTCGCGGTGTGCGGCAGCGACGCCGACGCTCACCTGCGCGTCGACATCCGCCCGCGGCGGGTCTTCCTGAGCCTGCAGTCGCTGGCGCAGGCGGCGCTGACCGCTCGCGACGTCGACCTCGCGCATCGGCTCTCCGCCGCCCTGCACGAGATCGGGCTCCGGACGGAGCCCGATCTCGACGCCGGGGCGCCCCGCTCGGTCCAGCTTCTGGAGACATCCACTTCGACGTCTCGGTTCCGCACGACGAGGCGCCCCGGCGGATAGCGGCCGCGCTGGCGGCCGGTGGCCGGCTCGTGTCCGCGGCCCGGGCCCCCGCCTTCTGGGTGCTCGCCGACGCCGAGGGCAACGAGGCCTGCGTGACAACCTGGCAGGGCCGAGACGGCTAGCAGAGCCGCGGGAGATTCAGCCGGCCCGGAACTTGTAGGTGGTGGTGAGTGACTCGTTCAGGTCGGGCACGAGCAGATTGGGTCCGTCGATGCCCTGGACGTAGCGTTTGCCGTTGAAGATCGAGTAGGAGCCGTCCTCCTCCTTGGCTATGGTGAACAGCTGCGCCGGATCGGACGCGTTGCAGACCCGGTCGCGGACCGTCCCCGGCGCCTTGTCGTGCACCACCGTCATGCAGACCTCGCTGGTGCCGTGCCGTGTGGTCAGCACGATCTGGTGCTTGCGGCCCTGCGGCCGGAGGATCCACAACGCCCGGTCGTCGGGGACGCTCTCCGTGGTGAACTGCACCCGATCGTCGTCGTCCGTGCCGAGCGCGAGCACCGCGCCGCCGGTGCCCTGCATGACGATCCGGGTCGGCTGCTCGCCCGCCAGGATCGCGGCGACGCCGGTTCCCTTCGAGGTTTTCGGGGCTGTCGAGGCCGGCGTGCCGATCGAGGTCCGCGCGGTGGCCGAGGCCGGCGCGGCTGGCTGGTCCGGCGCCGGCCCGCTCCAGCGCCCGGCGTAGTAGACCGTGCCTGCAACCGCGAGCGCGACCAGTCCGGTCGACGCGGCGACGGTCCGCAGGCGTACGCGCCGGTCGCTGCGCGCCCGCAGCGCCGACGGCGGGGGCAGCGGCTCGGTTCCCCGCAGTTCGTCGGCGATGGCGTCGAGGTCTTCGTGCAGGTCAGCCATGGGTCTCCACCGATCCGTAGATATTGTCAGACAAAAGGTCGGCCATCGCCTTGCGGCCCCGCGCAAGGTGGGCCTTGATCGTCCCGGTCGGCACGCCCATCTCGGCGGCGATCTCGCCGATGCTCAGGTCGGCCAGGTGGTACAGCACGATCGCCCGGCGCTGGTTCGCGCTGAGCCGTTGCAGGGCCCCGATCAGCGCGACCCGGTCCGCGCTGAGCCCGGGTACGCCGGTGTCCTCCAGCATCGCCCGGCGGTGCGCCCGAAGCCGGTTCACCGTCTTGCGCCAGCTGCTCACCGCGATCCGGGAGGCGACCCCACGCACCCACGCTTCCGGGTTGTCGGCGTCGCGTACCGTGTTCCAGCGTTGCCAGGCACGCATGAACGCCTCCGCCGCCGCGTCCTCGGCCTCAGTACGGCTGCCGGTCAACACGCATAAGTGGCGCACCACCCGTTCCGCAGACGCCAAATAGAACTCGTCGAACTCATTCGTGTTCCGCATCTAATCCGTTTCCGCCAAACCCGGAGAGACTTGCCCGCCAATCACCTCCACATGACGCCTGAGCCGCGCGGCCGGTTGCAGCTGGTGACCGAACTTCTCACCCGCACGCGCTGCGATCAGCCGGCCACGTTGCCGGGCTCGTAGCCACCAGATGAACCGGCAACGCCTCAACCCGTCAGGCGGGGTCGGCCAGTCGGCGGATCTCCTCGACGACCAGGGGCCAGAGTGCCCGGGGCAGGTCGTGGCCCATGCCCGGGCAGGTGACCAGGCGGCTCCCGGCGATGGCGGCCGCGGTGGCCCGGCCGGCCTTCGGTCGGATCATGACGTCGTCGTCGCCGTGGATGACCAGCGCGCGGATCCGCAGCCTCGACAGCGCCGCGCGCCGATCTCCCGAGGCCGCGATCGCGGCGCGTTGCCGCAGGCCGCTTGCCGGATCGCCGGGATGCCGCTCGTACGCTCGCCGGCCGATGTCGGCGATCATCTGTTCGTCCAGCGGGTAGCCAGGTGACCCCATGAGCCGGTAGATCGCCACTTCCCGGCGGGCGGCCTCGTCCGGGCTGCCGGCCGGTGTGGACAGCAGCTTCGTCATCCGCCGCAGCACCCACAGCGGCGGCCGGGTGCCGATGCGCACCGAGGGGGTGGACGAGATCGAGGTGAGGCTGCCGACCCGCGCGGGGTGAGTGATCGCGAGGCTCTGGGCGATCATCGCGCCCATCGAGGAGCCGACGACATGCGCGGCCTCCCAACCCAGCGCGTCGAGCACCGCGGCGGCGTCGTCGGCCATGTCCGTCAGGCGGTACGGCGCCAGCGACGGGCGTAGGGCGGCTTTGACCGGACCGGGTGCCGGCGTGCCGGTGAGGTGGGTGGACAGTCCGGCGTCGCGGTTGTCGAAGCGGGCGACCTGAAAGCCGGCGTCGGTCAGCGCGGCGCACAACTCCTCCGGGTACATCAGCATCTGCGCGTCGGTGGCGCTGATCAGCAGGAGCGGGCGGCCCGGCGGGCCGAAGGTCTCGTACGCCAGGGTGATGTCTGCGTTGCGCGCCACCTTCACCTGCTCGACCCTACGCATCGGGCACTACGGTGGCCCGGTGGCCAATGACTTCGCGGACTATGTCGCACGTACCGCTCTTCGGCTCGACTCCGTCGATCCGGGCGCTCCGCTGGACGACCTGGAGCCGCTCGCCGCGATGCTCGGCTCGGCGCGGGTTGTCGCGATCGGGGAGAACGCCCACTGTGTACGCGAGTTCTACCAGTGGCGGCACCGGCTGACCCGGTTTCTGGTCGAGCGGCTGGGTTTCACCGCGTTTGCGATGGAGTCCGGCTTCAGCGAGGGCCTGGCCGTCGACGAGTGGGTGCGGGGCGGGCCGGGCGACCTCCAGCGGGTCGCCGACGAGGGCATCACCTACAACATGGGTCGATGTGCGGAGATGCGCGATCACTTGCGCTGGATGCGTGAGGTCGACGCGCCGGTACGCTTCTTCGGCCTCGACGTGCCCGGCTCGACCTCCTCCGCGCTGCCGGCGCTGGCGCACGTCGAGGACTACCTGGCGAAGGTCGACGACGACGCCGTGCCGCTGGTGGCCCGACTGACCACTTTGGTCGGTCGATACGCGGGTCCGCACTCGCTGCCCGCCTACGCCGCGTACGCGGCTCTCGAGCGTCCGGACCGCGACGAGATGACCGCGCTGTTCGCCGAATTGTCTACCCGCTTCGACGCCCTCGAGCCCGATTACGCGGCGGCCGGGCCGGACTTCTGCGTCGTACGCCATGAATTGCGTCTCGCCACCCTGCTGGACCAGGCGATGCGGGTCTCCGGCGGCACGGTCCACCCGAAGGTCGCGGCACGCGACCGGGGCATCGCCGAGACCGTCTGCTGGCTGCTGGACCGGCTCGGGCCCGACGCCCGGATCGTCATCGGCGCACACAACAGCCACCTGCAACGGACCCCCGTGCACACCCCGGCGTTCCCGCTGTCCGCCGCCGGTCACCACCTGGCGACCCGGCTCGGCGACGATTACCTGGTCATCGCCAGCACCTGCACCGCCGGGCGGACCTCGACCCATCGCCGCGATCCCGGCCGGCCCGGCGGCGTCGCGATCACCGCCGCCGAGTTGCCGCCGCCGGCCGAGGGCAGCGTCGAGGCCGCGCTCGCCGCCGTGCCCGGCCCGCACGTCGTCGACCTGCGCGGCGCTCGCGGCCTGGCGGCCGCGCCACATCGGATCAGGATCATGGCTGACTACCAGGAAGCGCCGATCCCGCAAGCCTACGACCTTGTCGTCAACATTCCCGAGGTCTCCACAACGGAACAGGTCGAGGAGTTCTCTCAGGAAACCTTGATGAGTTGAGACCTTGACATCGCCGAAACGCAGCGAACAGGGTTGAACCGTCTCCGGCCGAACCCTGCATCAACCAACCAGGAGGCGGCGCATGCCCGCACTTCCCTCCGTCAGCCGCCGCACCGCACTCAAGAGCCTGGCCGCCGCCGGCCTGGCCACCGGCCTGTTGAGTGCGTGCAGTGACGACTCCTCGTCGAGTTCATCGTCCAGCGGTGGCTCGGCCACCGGCCCGATCACGTTCGGCTCCAACTATTCCGACGCGGCGCCCAAGGCGGCCTTCGCCGCGCTCACCCAGCAGGCGGCCAGCAGCACGGGCGTCCAGGTCACCGTCAACACGACCGACCACAACACGTTCCAGAACAACATCAGCAACTACCTGCAAGGCACGCCCGACTCGCTGGCTACCTGGTTCGCCGGCTACCGGCTGCAGTTCTTCGCCGCGCAAGGCCTGCTCAGCCCGATCGACGACGTCTGGGGCAAGATCGGCGGCACTTTCAACGACGCCGCGAAGAGCCTGTCGAAGGGCCTCGACGGCCACTACTACATGGTGCCGTTGTACAACTACCCATGGGTCGTCTTCTACAACAAGAGCGTGTTCAAGGCCAAGGGATACGAGGTCCCGACGAGCTGGGAGCAGTTCGTCGCGCTGGCGAAGAAGATGCAGGCCGACGGGATCGTGCCGCTCGCCTTCGCGGACAAGGACGGGTGGCCGGCGCTCGGCACGTTCGACATCATCAACCTGCGGGTGAACGGCTACGACTACCACATCAAGCTGATGAAGCATGAGGTGCCGTGGACCGACCCGGGCGTCACGGCCGTCTTCAACCAGTGGCGTGAGCTGGCGCCTTACCAGCAGAAAGGCGCGAACGGGCGGATCTGGCAGGACGCGGCCAAGGCGCTGGAGAACAAGCAGGCCGGCATGATGTTCCAGGGCTCCAATCAGGTCGCCGCGAACTACGCCGCGAGCAACCTGGGCGACCTGGACTTCTTCGTCTACCCGACGATCAACACGGCGTACGGCACCGACTTCATGGACGCCCCGACCGACGGCTTCATCCTGCCCAAGAAGGGCAAGAATCCGGACGCGGCCAAGAAGATCCTCGAGTACATCGGCACCGGCGCCGCCGAGACCGAGTTCCTCAAGACCGACCACTGGGACGTCGGGCTGGCCAACGGGCTGATCGCGCCGACCTACAACGACATCCAGAAGAAGTCGGTCGCCGAGATCGCCAAGTGCAAGAACGTGTCGCAGTTCATGGACCGCGACACGGTGCCGGACATGGCCAACGCGATGATCAAGCTGATCCAGCAGTTCATCGACAGCCCGACCGCCGAGACGATCACGACGATCCAGAAGAGCGCCGAGGACCAGGCCAAGACGATCTTCACCAGCTGATGGCCCTCGTCACCACCGACCCGCTCGCGCCTCCGGCGGCTCACGCACCACGCCGCCGGAGGCGTCTGCGCACGCTCACCCGCCGGGACAAATTCGTCGCCGCGGCGATGCTCGGCGTTCCGCTGCTGCTCGACCTGGCGTTCATCTGGTTTCCCGCGCTGGCCTCGGTGTTCCTGTCCTTCACCAAGTGGACCGGGGTGGGCCCGATCAAGCTGCAGTCCTGCGCGGACTTCCCGTCGGCGCCGGGCATCCCGCAGCCCGGCTGCCTCTACGGCGTGCAGAACTACCACCAGGCGTTCACGAACTATCCCGACTTCTGGCCCGCGGTCGAGCACAACGCGATCTGGCTCGCGGTCTTCATCGTCTTCGCGACGCCGCTCGGCATGCTCTTCGCGGTGATCCTGGACCGCGGCATCCGGGGCAGCCGGATCTACCAGAGCCTGCTGTTCCTGCCGGTGATGCTCTCGCTCGCGCTGATCGGCATCATCTGGGAGCTGATCTACTCCCCCAACTTCGGGCTGATCAACACGGTGATCGGCCGCAACCACAACGACAACCTGATCGACTGGCTGGGCAACCCGCACCTGAACCTGTGGGCGCTGCTGGTCGAGGCGAGCTGGCGGCAGGCGCCGTACGTGATGGTGCTTTATCTTGCGGGTCTTAAAGCAGTTGATCCGACGCTGCGCGAGGCGGCGGTGGTGGACGGCGCCTCCGGCTGGCAGACCTTCTGGCGGGTGATCTTCCCGACCATGCGCCCGATCAACATCGTGGTGCTGGTGGTCACGGTCATCGAGTCGCTGCGCGCCTTCGACCTGGTCTACATAACCAGCAACGGCAACCCGCTGCGCGGCCTCGAACTGCTGTCGGTCGCCGTGACCCAGAACATCGTGGGCGAGACCCAGCGGATCGGCTTCGGCTCGACGCTCGGCGTGGTGTTGCTGGTCATCTCGCTCGTACCCATCTCGATCTTCCTCTATCAGGCGTTCCGGCGGGAGGAGCAGCGATGACGGCCGCGACGGTCGAGCGCCGGCGCCCGCCGCGCGCCGGCAGCGTCGCCGCGCAGATCTTCATGATCGTGATGACGGTGCTGTGGATCACGCCGATCGTCTTCGCCCTCTATGTCGCGCTGCGTCCGATCGACGAGACCAACAAGCTCGGGTACGTCTCCCTGCCCCGCCACCTGACCTTGGCCAACTTCGCGGACGCCTGGACCCAGTCGGACATGTGGCGGTTCTTCCTCAATTCCGTGTACGTGACGGTGCCGGCCGTCCTGCTGACGCTGTTCTTCGCCTCGATGGTCGCCTACGTCGTGTCCCGGCTGAGCTTCCGCTTCAACATCCCGCTGCTGATCCTGTTCACGGCCGGCAACCTGCTACCGCAGCAGGTCATCATCACCCCGCTGTACCGGATCTACCTGGCCGTGCACCTGCCGGAGGCGATCAGCGGCAGCGGCCTGCTCTACAACTCGTACGCCGGCCTGATCCTGATCAACCTGTCGTTCCAGCTCGGCTTCTGCGTGTTCGTGCTGAGCAACTACATGAAGACGGTGCCCACCGAGATCGACGAGGCCGCTCTGCTGGACGGCGCGACGTTGTGGACCCGGTACTGGCGGGTCACGTTGCCGCTGGTCCGGCCGGCCCTGGCGGCGCTGGCGACGCTGCTGACCACGTGGATCTACAACGACTTCTTCTGGGCGATCACCCTGATCTCGACCGGCGACAAGCGGCCGATCACCTCCGCGCTGGCGAACCTGCAGGGCCAGTTCGTGGCGAACCAGAACATGATCGCGGCGGCGGCCCTGATCGCGGCGATCCCCACCCTGATCGTGTACGTGCTGCTGCAGAAGCAGTTCATCGCCGGCCTGTCGCTCGGCTCCTCGAAGGGGTGAACCGGGGCAGCGGCGCCGGTCGCGGTGTCCTAGGCTCGCCGGAATGTGGATCAACCGGGTCTGGAGCAGGCATCACGAAGCGGCCAAGTTCCTCCTGGTCGGCGGCGTCTGCTTCGTGGCGACAACCGGCATCAACTACGCCCTGAAGCTGACCGTCCTGCACCAGAAACCGGTGACCGCCCTCGCGTTCGCCACCATCGTCAGCACGATCCTGTCGTATGTGCTGAACCGCGAGTGGTCGTTCCGGGGCCGAGGTGGCCGGGAGCGGCGGCACGAGGCGTCCCTGTTCTTCTCGGTCAGCGCAGTCGGGATCGTGCTCAACGTGATCCCGCTCGGCGTGTCCCGATACGTGCTGCTGCTGCGAGTGCCGGACGTGAGCCGGCCGGTGCAGGAGATCGCCGACTTCATCAGCGGGATCGTCCTCGGCACCCTGATCGCGATGTGTTTCCGGCTGTGGGCGTTCAAGCGGTTCGTGTTCCCGCACCCGCAGGCGCGGCCCCGGCGGTCCGGCCGGTCCGGGCCGCGCAGCAGCGTGGTGCAGCATGAAACCCGCGCCCGCGAACGACGACCGGAGCACGAAGAGCCCGTGGGCGACTGACGCGGCAGCTTTCTCTTTTGGCGGAGAGCGGGCCTGCTCAGGTCGGGTCAGGTTGGTACACGCAGCCGGAGATCGGGCTGGTGGAGATCGCGATCACCTGGTCGAGGCGGTCGCGGGCCGCGGTCAGCTCGGCGATCTGCGCGTCGATGCGGTCGCGTTCGGCGGCCAGCCGGGCCCGCGACTCGGGCGTGCTGACCTTGGCGTCGACGAAGGGCAGCAGGTCCGCGATGGTCCGGCTGGACAGATTCGCCGCCAACAGGTGCTGAATCAGCCGGACCCGCTCGACGGCCGGCTCGGCGTAGTAGCGCTGACCCGCCGGGCTGCGCTGGGCGGCCAGCAGCCCGTGCTCCTCGTAGTAGCGCAGGGCCCGCACGCTCACCCCGGCGCGGGTGGCCAGCTCACCGATCCGCATGATCACCGTCACAGTCCTTGCCTCTGACGTCAACGTCAGGTTCTAGCGTACGAGACATGCAGATTTCCGGAGCAACCGCCCTGGTGACCGGGGCCAACCGCGGCCTCGGCCGGCACTTCGCCACCCAGTTGCTGGAACGCGGCGCCACCAAGGTGTACGCCACCGCCCGCCGCCCAGAGCTCGTCGACCTCCCCGGCGTGCAGGTCCTGCGGTTGGACGTCACCGACCCGGTCTCGGTGACCGCCGCCGCGCGGGTCGCCGACGACGTCACCCTGCTCGTCAACAACGCCGGGGTGGCCACCGGCGCCGACCTGGTCGCGGGCGACCTCGACCTGATCCGCCGGGAGATGGACACCCACTTCTGGGGCACGCTCGCCATGATCCGGGCGTTCGCGCCGCAGCTTTCCGGTGGTGCGATCCTCAACGTGCTCTCGGCGCTGTCCTGGTGCGCCTTCCCCGGCGCCGGCGGCTATGCGGCAGCGAAGGCGGCGGAGTGGAACCTCACCAACGCCGTACGCCTGGAACTGGCCGCCCAGCGCACCCAGGTCACCGGCCTGCTCCTGGGCGCCGCGGACACCGACATGATGGCCGGCCGCGACGTACCGAAAACCGACCCCGCGGTGATCGTCAAGACTGCCCTGGACGGCCTGGAGGCGGGTCAATGGGAGGTGGTCGCGGACGAGCAAACCGCGTTCGTGAAGGCGTCTCTGGCCGGCGACCCGCAGGCGTTCTACACGCCACAGTGACCATGTCGGGTGCCGAGTTGGTGGAGTTGACCAGTGCCTGGGTGCATGGCTGGGCGATCTCCCGGGCAACGCCGCGCCCGGTCCGGCCGCTACGGCGTCGTCGACCAGGTCTGGACCCGGCCCCAGCCGATCGGCGGCGCGGGCTCGGCACCCTCCTCATGACGATGCTCAGCAACTCTCTGCCACCGCCACCGGCGGGCTCTCTACTGCACCCTGGGCTGGGCCGTCCGCGGTGCGCTCGCCGGGGCGTTCCGCTGCGGCCCGGTGATGAATTCGTAAACGCCTCGGAGCCGAGTGCGGAGCACCGACGTCGCCCGTTCGGTCCGTAGCCGCACGTCGGTGGGTCGGCTCAAACGCAGATCCGCCAGCCTGCCGGCGGGCACCTGGTCCGGGTCCAAGCCGTCCCGGCGAGCGACCAGCACGCCGAGGTCGTAACGGCTGATCACGTCCGGACCCGCCACATTGAGGACACCTTCGTACTCGATTGTGGCGAGCTCGAGTATCGCCTCCGCGAGGTCGTCCACGTGCACCGGTTTGCGGATCTCGTCGGTGAACAGGGCGCCGTCGGCCTGGCCGGACACCAGCCGGTGGGTGAGGATCTCGTGGGCCCCCCGACCGTCGCCCAGGATCAGCGAGGTCCGCACTATGGCGGCGGCTGGTGCGATTGCTTTGACCGCCGTCTCCGCCGCGGCTTTCGCGGCCCCGTACCGATAAACCGGGTCCGGCACGGCCGTCTCGTCGTAGTCCACATCGATTCCCGAGAACACCGCGTCGCTGGAGATGTGCACCAGTCGCGCGTCCGTGGACACCGCGCCCACCGCGACGTGCGCGGCACCGTCGGCGATCGCACGCCAGTCGTCCCGCCCGGCAGCGGTATGCACCACCACATCCGGCCGGACCCGCCGCATCGTTTCGCGGACCGCTGCCGCGTCTCGGATATCGAGTCGCTCGCCGGCGGCCTCGGTGGCCGCCGTGAAATAAGAGCCGACGACCGACCAGCCGGCGGCGGCCGCCCGCTGGGCCACCCGAGCGCCGAGATAGCCGGTGGCACCCGTGACGAGGATCTTTCCGGTCATGGCCAGGCACCCTACCGCCGGCGCCGAGCCACCGACGCCTGATATGCCGCGTCGAGCCGGCCCGCCAGCACTCCGATCTCGTCGACCAGCTCCGCCGGCTCGAGCACGACGAAATCGTGCCCCAGCGCCGCGAGGTGCATCGCGATCAGCGTGACCGAATCCGCACCCGTGCTGAGCAGGCAGCTCTCCTCGTCCACCACCTCGACGATCCCGGTGGTGGGCGGCACTCTCTCGGCGACGACGGCGGCCGGCGCCAGCACGTGAACGCGGCCACGGAAGCGATAGGGCGCGGCGGTCACCGACTCGGCGACGAAGGCCGCCGCGTCGGGCGGGTCGTGCGGGGTGAACCGGATCCCGGTCGGCCGCGGATCCTCGATGCGGTCGGCGCGAAACGTACGCCAGTCGTCGCGGTCGTTGTCGCGAGCCACCAGATACCACCGGCGGCCGGTGTGCACCAGCCGGTGCGGCTCGACCGTCCGGACGCTCGCCGTGCCGCCGTGGTCCCGATAGCCGAACGTGAGACGGCGCAGGTCCTGGCAGGCCTCGGCGATCGCGGTGAGCACATCGGGGTCGACGGTGGGCGCCGGGCCGGCCAGCGGCACGGTGGCCAGCCGCAGCGCCGCCGTACGCTGGCGCAGCCGGGCGGGCAGGACCCGTTCCAGCTTGGCCAGCGCCCGCAGCGCCGTCTCCGCGATGCCGGTCACGCTGTGACTCGTCGCGGTGCGCAGGCTCAGCACCACCGCGACGGCCTCGTCGTCGTCGAGCAGCAGCGGCGGAAGTGTCGATCCCGCGGCGAGCCGGTAGCCACCTGCGACACCCGGTGTGGCCCGCACGGGATAACCCAGCTCACGCAGCCGGGCGATGTCGCGGCGCAGGGTCCGCACCGTCACCTCGAGCCGTTCGGCCAACTCGGGGCCGGTCCACTCGGGCCGGGTCGGCAGGATCGCGAGCAGCCGCAACAGGCGCGCCGAGGAGTCGAGCATGATCCGAGTCTGCCAGCAAACGAGGACCGAATCTGTCCGCAATTGGGGTTAGCCTGCGGTGAAGACATCGAGGGGTGGTCGAATTGGCATACGAATTCCAGGTGACGCAGGACAGCGCGGACCCGCACACGCTCGCCGACTGGTGGGCCGAGACGCTCGACTGGCAGGTGGAGCCCTCCGACGAGGCGTTCATCCGCCGCATGATCGCCGAGGGTTACGCCACCGACGGCGACACCAAAATCCACAATGGAGTGCTGGTGTGGCGGGAGGGCCAGGCGATCCGCCATCCGGACGGCCTGACCCGGGCGCCACGCCTGCTGTTCCAGTTGGTGCCGGAGGAGAAGAAGACGAAAAACAGAATGCATCTTGACGTACGGATCGGAGCCGACGACGTGGCGGCGGTGGTCGCCAAGCTGGTCGCCCGCGGCGCGAAGTTCCTGCACGAGGGCCGCCAGGGCCCGCACGCCTGGTCCACCCTCGCCGACCCGGAGGGAAACGAATTCTGCGTCTCCCCCAGCGCGCCATAGCGGATCGCGCCCGGAAACTGCCTCGAGCGGCGGTGGCGTTCGGTGCTACGGTTCGGGCCGCTTGAAAGGAGCGACCGTGCCGAAGCTCAATCAGATCATCGCGGTGGAGAAGGGCGTCAAGAACAAGTCGTTCGCCGACCTGACCGAGGCGCATCACGCGGTGCAGAAGACCGCGCCGCTCGCCGGGATCTCGCGCGTCTATCAGCCCAAGGACGAGGAGGGCGAGCAGTTGCCGCCCGAGTCGACCCGGGTGCAGCTGAAGGCCGAGGAGATTCTGCGCCGGGTCTCGGAGACGCTGGCGCGGCTGTTCGACGTCACCGCGACCAAGGACTGGAGCAACTGCACGGCCCGCGCCGACATCGTGGTGGACGACCAGACGATCGTCCGGGACGTGCCGGTGACGTATCTGCTGTTCCTCGAGAAGCAGCTCGTCGACATGCACACCTTCGTCAAGAAGCTGCCGGTGCTCGACGCCGCGGAGTCCTGGACACGTGACGACTCGACCGACAGCTGGAAGACGGAGCCGGTGCGCACCATCCGGACAAAGAAGGTGCCGCGCAACCACGTCAAGGCCGAGGCGACCGAGAAGCACCCGGCGCAGGTGGACGTCTACTACGAGGATGTCGCCGTGGGTTACTGGACCACGGTGAAGTTCTCCGGGGCGCTGCCGGCGAAGCGGGTCAACGACATCCTCGACCGGGTGGGCAAGCTGCAGACCGCGGTGAAGTTCGCCCGGGAGGAGGCCAACAACGTCGAGGTCGTGGACCAGCGGGTCGGCGCCGCCGTCTTCGGTTATCTGTTCGGATAGCCGTCCAAGATCTCCTGCGGGAGCGCAGGGGTTGCGCGAAGGCGCAAAAAGCTGACGCTGAAGCTGAAGCTGATCGAGGTGGTGACAGTGCGGGTTCGAGTCCCGCCTCCGGCACGGCACAAGCCGGGGTAGCCCAACTGGCAGAGGCAGCCACCGTCAATCTCAGATTCTCGCTCCAAACTCAGCATTCGCCACCGTACGTCGCATCGAACGGAAACGGACGAAGATCGTCGGATGCCGGTTCAACTCCGGCCCGCTGCTCCAAATCGTGCAGCGGTAGTTTAAAGGCAAAACCCGTACGTCATAAAGAATGATCTGTTTCCTTAAACGTGGCGGCGAACAGCAATGGTGGCAAACTCAGAGGCCCGGGGATTGGACATATCCCCGGGCCTCGCTATAGCCGGACGCGGTCAGGGAAGTTGGCGGAGGCGGTCGACGATGGCGACGCGCAGTTGGGCGGACTGGCCGTCGATCGTGACTTTGCCGGCGTCCTGGCGGGCGATCGTCCGCGAGCCCAGGTAGGCGAAGGTCGTCCGGTCGAAGATCAACTCGTTGCGGAGGCCGTGCGCGTCGCGGCCGACCGAGACGCCGTGCCGACCGGCCGCGTCCTCCGCGTCCTGCGCCACCGCTAGGTCGGGGACGTCGCCGAGCGCCTGGAACAGCGCCGACAGGGATGCGGGGGGTAGGTAGGCCTCGCGGATCAGGTCGCCTGCCGCGGTGAACAGGTCTCCGTTTGTGGTCTCGTTGGCCTTGGTGCGCAGGTAGGCAGTCATGGCCGGCGCGTTCGTCGGCAGGTTGATGAGGTAGGCGGGCCGCGGCGTGCAGTTGTCTGCCGGAGGCTGGTTGTTCGCCGGCTGGTTGTTCGCCGGCTGGTTGTTCGCCGGCTGGTTGTTCGCCGGCTGGTTGTTCGCCGGCTGGTTGGTCGCCGGCTGGTTGGTCGCCGGCTGGTTGGTCCCCGGCTGGCTGGTCCCCGGCTGGCTGGTCCCCGGCTGGCTGGTCCCCGGCTGGCTGGTCCCCGGCTGGCTGGTTCCCGGTACACCGTTGGCTCCCCGCGCGCCGTTGGTGGCCGGCGCAGCGTTAGTAACCGGCACACCGCTCGCTCCCGGCACGGCGTTAGTAACCGTCGCAGCGTTGGGGCAGAACGGTATCGGCGTCTCGTTCCATGCCCCGGTGCTCTTGGCCGGGCGGTCGCGCAGCAGACCGTCGTGCGTACCGTCGACCGAACTCCACACCTGGCGCAGAGTCCGCTTCACCGGACCCGGGATCGCGGTGCAATGTGACTGGTCGGCCTTGCCGTCGCAGTCGTACGTCTCGCCGTGGTAGCCCTCGATCGACTCGACAAAAACGTACTGGTCCGGCCGCGCGGGCAGAATCGGCTCGTGCGCCGCGGCGAGCGCCGCCCGGTCGAGAATGCCGGCCGCGTCGTTGACCGTGCCGTCGGGGGCGGGTGGGCCGTTCTGCGCGACGACGACGGCTATCGCGAGCAGTGCCGCCAGCCCGCCGGCCGTGGCCAGCCGCCATCTCCCGGCGCCCGGCCGGCGGGTGTCCCCGCGCATCTCGCGCTGGAGTGCGAAACGCGCGCTCAGCAGCACGGCGGGTTCGGCGTCCGGCGGGTCGCCGCGCAATTCCCGGACCAGTTCAAGGTCGTTCACGTCAGGCTCCTTCATGTGTACGGGGGTCCAGATCGGCGAGGGCCGCGCGCATCCGTTTCCGGGCGCTGTGCAGCCGGGAGCGAACCGTGCCGATCGGGATGTTCAGCGCTCTGGCCACATCGGCGTAGTCGAATTCCTCGTTCGCGATCAGCAGCAGGACATCGCGCTCGCCGACCGGCAGCTTCGCCAGAACCGCGGCCAACCGGCGGCTGGCGGTCGTGGCGGCGACTCGGGCGACGACGCGTTCCGCATCATGCTCGACCGCCGGATCGACGCCGGTGCGTGCCAACGCCCGGTACTGGCGCACTTCGGTGCGCCGATGCCGGTGCAGCAGGTTAGTGGCGATCCCGTAGAGCCACGGGCGGGCGTCGGGCTGGCTCAGGTCGTAACGTTGCCGTTGGCGAAACGCGACGAGAAACGTCTCCGCGGTCAGGTCGTCGGCGACAGCGGTGCCGACCCGCCGTGACACATAGCGGTGCACGGCGTTTGCATGCCGGTCGAAGACCGCCGCGAACTCCTCGGCCTCGGTAAACGACCGGCGAATGAGCGTGCTGTCATCCGGCCCCAGCCGCGCCGGCTCGTCCACCGCCCGAGGCACGGTCACCGGCCGCTCCCGGACGGCTGCATCGCGGGTCCGGACCGGGGGTGGCGCTTGGTTCCCATCGGGCTACCTCTTCCTGGTCGGCAACGACACTCCTGCCTGTCATTGCCCGCAGTCCAGAAAGAGTTCGAACATTCCGGCGCCTATCTCTGCACGAATACCGCCACCGTATACGCCGGAACCGTGAACGTGCCCTCGGCGAAGCGGGGCTGGCGGACGACCGGGTCCGTTCCGGCCGACTGCACCGCGTGCAGCGTTTGCCGGGTACCGGCCAGTTCGGCGACGAACGTGCTCTGCGGGACCGGCGTCGTGTTGTAGACGATGGTCAGCGCAGCCGGCCCTGTTTCGTGATCGTCGAGCACACCAGTCGCTGCCGACTCTGTTCCGTGCTCGACGAGTACACCACGCCCAACCGACCCCGCCCCACACCCCACGAGCACACCAGGCGCCGCCAGCCCAGCGATGTGCTCGACAATCACGCCGGGCACGGCCGGTGGGAAGGTCACCTGCCGCTGGACGGCCGCGGCGGTGCCGAGCGAGAGCAGCGATAGGCGCCGAAAGGTTCGAACTCTTTCTGCGCCTATCTCTGCACGAAGACCGCCACCGTGTACCCCGGAACCGTGAACGTGCCCTCGGCGAAGCGCGACTGCCGGACGACCGGGTCCGTTCCGGCCGACTGCACCGGGTGCAGCATTTGCCGGGTACCGGCCAGTTCGGCGACGAACGTGCTCTGCGGGACCGGCGTGGCGTTGTAGACGATGGTCAGCGCTGCCGGCCCTGTTTCGTGCTCGACGATCACACCAGGCGCGGCCGGCCCTGTCATGTGCTCGGCGATCGCCCCGGGCGCGGTCGAGCCTGCGATGTGCTCGACGATCACACCGGGCGCGGCCGGCGGAAAGGTCACCTGCCGCTGGACGGCCGCGGCGGTGCCGAGCGAGAGCAGTGGGCTGGACCGTTTGATCGCCAGGAATTGCCGGTACTGCGCCGAGGTCGTACTGATGTCTGAACAACTCGGCCGCAGCGCCGGGTCGGCCAGCAGCGGGCCGGCATAAGGCCAGGCTGCTTGGTTGGGTGGCAGACCCCGGCCAAAACCGTTTCCGGTACGGCAGTCCCAGTGCAGCGCGTTCACCCAGTCGCCGCTGTCGTAGGAGTTGTCGTCGAACGACTTGGAGCGCAACAGGTCCGTTCCGGCCTGCACGAAGCCCGGTCCCTGGGACAGCGCGGTGGTGGCGAGCGCGAGCGCCTGCAGCCGGGCCCGGTCGCCCGACGGCAGTTTGTAGGCAAGGGCGTCGAACAAAGTCAGGTTGTCGTGTGCGTCCACATAGGTCAGTGCTTCGCCGGGCGCCGCCGTGTAGCCCGCCGGCATGCCGTTGTAGTCGAGCTCCGAGCCCTTCACCACGCCGCCCGCGGTGCCCGTGAACGTGTAGTCGCGCAGGTTGCCGGCCAGCCCGAGCTTCACCAGATCGGTGTAGTGCAGCAGTCTCGCCTGTTGCTCGGCGGCGCTGCCGTTGGCCGGGGAGCCGTTGGGCACGGTGCCCAGCCCGCTGGCGAAGCCCTGGATCCGCGGGTCGCTGTCGAACGGGCCGCCACCACGGACCGCGTCGCGCAACCGGTCGTTGAACGTGCCGATCCCGGTGCCGGCCATGTTCGCCTGGGTCGCCTGAACGAACCGGGAATTGTTGGCGACCACGCCGAAGTTCCAGCCTTCGCCGTACAGATAGCTGGTGGGATTTGCGCTCTGCACGTCGAGCATCGTCTGCTTGGGGTCGAGGCCCATCAGGTCGAAGCGGAAGCCGTCGATGCGGTACTGCCGGGCCCAGGTGGTCACCGAGTCGACGACGAGCTTGTTCATCATCGCGTGTTCGGGCGCGGTGTCGGCGCAACAGCTGTCGGTGGTGACCGCGCCGGTCGCGTTCAGCCGCTGGTAGTAGCCGGGCACGATCCGGTCGAGGACGGAGTCACCGGCCTGCCCGGCGGCCGCGGTGTGGTTGTAGACCACGTCGAGCACGACCCGCAGCCCGGCGGAGTGCAGCGCCTGCACCATCCGCCGGAACTCAAGGGTCCGCTGCGCTCCATCGGTCCGGGTGGCGTAGGAGCCCTCCGGAACCGTGTAGTGCAGCGGGTTGTAGCCCCAGTTGTAGGCGTCGGTGTCGCGGGTCAGCGCGATGCAGGCCTGCTGCTGCGCCGAGTCCGGCACGAAGCCC
>Ga0307515_10004630_pt1 | contig 28261 bp, 15 predicted proteins | sample 17_EM_MG_FD_194513 | JGI IMG/M metagenome (GOLD analysis project Ga0307515, IMG submission 194513) | Populus trichocarpa ectomycorrhiza microbial communities from riparian zone in the Pacific Northwest, United States - 17_EM | ecosystem: Host-associated > Plants > Roots > Unclassified | place... | reverse complement strand
TTTCGCTTCCCCGAAAGAAAGTCACCAAAGAAAGGGGGACCCGACGGAGGCGGTCGGCCTAGGGCCGACTGCTCTGCGGTGCTCGGTGTTCGGGGCCTCGCGCAGAACTCGCTTCGCGGCCTGCGGCCGCTGCGCTCAAACAGCCGCGCGAAGTCAGTTGACGAAGCGTGCTGCGCACGCGGCCCCAAACCCCTGCGCTCCTCGACGCCTCCCACGGGGCCCAAGAGCAATACGGTCGTTTGCTTCGCAAACTTTCCCTGTCCCATCTCGCTTCGCATCGGGCGCGAGCGAAGCGAGCGTCATCTTGCCGAGGCGAAGCGAGGTGTGTCTGGTGTTCGTCTCCCCCTTCGGACGAGCTGAGCAGCACAGGGCTTTGCAGCTGCGTGCGCAGCACGCTTCGTCAACTGACTTCGCGCCGTTTGTCTGAGCGCAGTGAACGTAGTGAACGAAGCGAGTTGGGCGCGAGCTGCAAAGACCGAGCAGCGCAAGGCAGCCCTCGCAACGCGAGGGCCGAGGAGGCAGGGGTCGCTTCTTTGCCTCCTTTCTTGTCGATACAAGTTCGCGAAGCGGGGATCTGCTCACTTTGCGAAGCAAAGTTATGCAGATACCAAAGGAGGTCGGCCGCCGGGACGAAACCCCGGCGCGGCCTCACGCAGTGAACAAGAGATACGCGAAAGCAGAACACGGCTTCGATCCGCCGCAGGCGGACCCTGTCCTGAGCCCTGTCGAAGGGTCAGCCCGAACGGGCGGCATGCGAACAGGTCGTGATCCGCAATCAACGTTTCCCTTGATATGGGACAAGCCCGCACGCCACCGCACACCTAGGATTCCCGCATCAAAACAAGGAGCCTCGTGTGAAAGCATATTTTGTGGGTGGCGGCATTGGCTCGCTGGCAGGAGCGGCGTTCATGATCCGCGACGCAGGCGTTTCGGGTTCGCAGATCACCATCTTTGAACGCTCGCCGATTGGCGGTGGCAGCTTGGACGCCGCGCCGCATGCGGCCGGCGGCTACTCTCTGCGCGGCGGGCGCATGCTGACTTCCGACCACTACGAGTGCCTGTGGGATTTGCTGAAAACCATCCCCTCGCTGGACAACCCGGAAGAATCGGTCTTTGATGAGACCGCGCGCTTCAACCTCGAGCACCAGGCCCATTCGTCTGCGCGCCTTGTCGACCAGCACCGCTTCAAGCTTGATGTGAGTTCGATGGGCTTCACCAACGCCGACCGGCTGGAGTTGGTGCGGCTCGCGGAGGCCTCCGAAGAGGCGTTGGGCGCCAGCCGCATCACAGACTGGCTTTCACCTCCCTTCTTCCGCACCAACTTCTGGTGGATGTGGCAGACCACCTTTGCCTTTCAGCCCTGGCACAGCGCAGTCGAACTGAAGCGCTACCTTCACCGCTTCATGAACGAATTCCCACGCATCGAAACGCTGGCAGGCGTGAAGCGTACGGTCTACAACCAGTACGACTCGATCGTGCAGCCACTCGAAGCCTGGCTGCGCGCCAACGGCGTGAACTTCGTGCACGGCACGAGCGTGACCGACATGGACCTGCACGATGAAGGAGGCCGGGTCACAGTGCAAGCACTGCACCTGCTCGACGACGCCGGCACGCGACGGATCACCGTCGGCACCGAGGACTTGGTCTTCTTCCAGAACGCGTCGATGACCGACGCGTCGAGCACCGGCTCGATGGAGCTTGCGCCGCCGCGCCTGACGGCGGCCGACAGCGGTGGCTGGGCGCTATGGGAAAAGATCGCGCGCGGCCGGCCGGAATTCGGTAACCCCGCGGCGTTCAACAGCAGCATCACCGAGTCGTACTGGGCCTCGTTCACAGTCACCTGCAACACGCCGGCTTTCTTCGACCGTATGGAAAGTTTCTCCGGCAACCGTGCCGGCACCGGCGGGCTGGTGACGTTCAAGGACTCGAATTGGCAGATGTCGGTGGTGCTGTACAACCAACCCCACTTCCGCGGCCAGCGGGCTGACGAGCAGGTTTTCTGGGGCTACGCACTGCAGCCCGACCGCATCGGAAACTTCGTACCCAAGGCGCTGAGCGACTGCAGCGGCGCCGAGATACTGCAGGAATTGCGCGGCCACCTGAACTTCGACCCCGAGGTGTTGGCCGGCGCAATCTGCATCCCCTGCCGACTGCCCTACATCACCAGCATGTTCATGCCGCGTGCCAAGACGGACCGGCCGCTGCCGGTGCCCAAGTGCTCCCGCAACCTGGCCTTCGTGAGCCAGTTCGTCGAGATCGCCGACGACGTGGTGTTCACGGTCGAGTATTCGGTGCGTGCAGCACAGATGGCGGTCTATCAGTTGCTGGGCGTGCAACGCGCGGTGCCACCGATCACGCGTCACGACCACTCGCTCAAGGTCATATTCGATTCGCTGGTGAAGTCCTTCAGCTGAGGTCACGGCCTGGGCAGTGAACAAGAGCCGCATGCGAATGCAGGCACGGGGCTTCGATCCGCCGCAGGCGGACCCTGTCCTGAGCCCCGCCGAAGGGTCAGCCCGAACGGATGGGGCGGAGGTATGCGAGCGCAGCAAGCCCGAACCCCGAAGGGCAAAAACCTACTCCGCCGCAGCCCGCCTCAACGTCTCGACCACAGGTCGCCTCAACACCTCCCTCAACCCCCACCACCCCGCCCCCAACGCCAACAACGCCCCCGCAACCGCGCCAACCAGCGGCACAAACGGCGAAGCATTCCAGGAAAACTGAAACACATACTTCGCCAGCGCCCACCCCACGATCACCGCGGCAATCGACGCCAGAAAGCCGGCCAGCGCCCCGACGCCCAGCAACTCGGCCCGCTGTACCTGCGCCAGCAGCTTGCCGCTCGCCCCGAGCGCCCGCATCACCGCGAACTCGCGCGCCCGCGCCTCGCGCGTGGCGGTGATCGCCGCGAACAGCACCACCAGCCCGGCTGCCAGGGTGAAGGTGAACAAGAACTCCACCGCACGGATCACCTGGTCGAGCACGCCCTGGATCTGGGTGATCGACGCCGACACGTCGACGTTGGTGATGTTGGGAAACTCCCGGCTCAGCGCGTTGTCGAACCCCGCCATCTTCGGCGCGCGGAAGGCGGCGATGTAGGTGGCCGGCACATCGGCCATCTGGGCGGTCGGGAACATCACGAAGAAGTTGGCGCGCATCGAACCCCAGTCGACCTTGCGCAGGCTGGTGATGCGGCCTTCGGTCGCCATGCCGGCCACGTCGAAGCGCAGCACGTCGCCGAGTTTCAGCTTCAGCGTTTCGGCCAGGCCTTCTTCGACGCTCAAGCCGCCCTTCTCTTCGCCGACCCACTTGCCACTGGTCACCACGTTGTGCTGCGGCAGCATGGCGCTGTGGCTGAGGTTGAACTCGCGGTCGAGCAGGCGCTTGGCGCGGTCGTCTTGCAGGTCGTCGATCGAGGTGGCTTTGCCGTTGATGGCCACCAGGCGGCCGCGAATCATCGGGTACCAGTCGAACTGCTTCACACCGCCCGCGCGCAAGCGGGCCTGGAAGGCATCGCCCTGCTCGGGCTGCACGTTGATCACGAAGCGGTTGGGCGCATCGGGCGGCGTGGCCTGGCGCCAGCTGTCGATGAGGTCGGTGCGCAGCAGCACCAGCAGGCACAAAGCCAGCAAGCCGACGCTCAGGGCCGACACCTGCAGCACGGCAAACGCTGGCCGCGCCGCGATCTGCCTGGTCGCGAGCACCAGCCAGCGCGGCGCGCGCGCCTCGGGCACGGCACGGCGCAAGGCCTGCACCGCCAGCCACGACAGCACCGCGAACACCGCCACGGCGGCGGCGAAACCACCCACCGCGATCAAGCCCAGTTGAAGGTCGGACGACACGGCCAACAACAGCGCGATGAAGCCGACCGCACCCGCACCGAGCACCGCGATCGACGCCGGCTTCAGCGCGCCCACGTCGCGGCGGATAACGCGCAGCGGCGGCACCTGCGACAGCTGCAGCACCGGCGGCAGCCCGAAGCCCATCAGCAACGTGAAGCCCACACCAACGCCGAACAAGGCGGGCCAGCCGGTGGCCGCGGGCAGGCCGGCATTCACCAGGCCGGCGAGCAGGTAGACGAAAACATAGTGCACCGCGAAACCCAACGCCACACCGGCCGCGCTGGCGAGCAGGCCGACGAAGGCGAACTCGATCAGGTACTGCAACGCAATCGTGCGCTGCGGCTGGCCGAGCACGCGGAGCATGGCGCAATCATCCAGATGGCGGCTGGCGAAATCGCGCGCGGCAATGCCGACCGCCACGGCGGCGAGCAACGCGGCGAGCAGCGCCACCAGGTTGAGAAACTTCTCGGCGCGGTCGAGCGTCTGCCGCATCTCGGGGCGGCCGCTTTCCAGCGACTCGACGCGCACGCCGCGCAGCGAGCCGCTCTTTACCTGTGCATCGGCCCAGCTCACAAATGCGCGCACCGACGCTTCGTCGCTCGCCGGTGCCGCCACGGCGAGACGGTAGGTCACGCGGCTGGCGGGCTGAACCAGCGCTGTGGCTGCGAGGTCGGCCTCGTTCAACATCACGCGTGGCGCGAAGCTCATGAAGCCCGCACCCCGGTCGGGCTCGATCACGATGATGGAGGCGATCTTCAGGCGCGCATCGCCGAGCAGCAGGTCGTCGCCCATGCGCAGTTGCAGCGCATCGAGCAAAGGCCCGTCGACCCAGACCGTGCCGCGATCGGGGGCGCGTGTGATGAGCTGTTCCTTCCCGCCGGGTGCGTCGGCGAGGCGCAATGCACCGCGCAGCGGGTAGGCATCGGTCACGCTCTTCACGGCGACCAGCTTGGAGGCACCGCCTCGGTCATCAGGTGCACGGCCCATGCTGGGGAAGGCAGCAGTGCTGGCAATCTTGAGCCCGAGCGCGCGCGCCTTGTCGGCAAACGCCGGCGGCAGGGGCTGGTCGCTCGCGACGATGGCGTCGCCGCCCAATAGCTGGCGGGCGTCGCGTGCCAGGCCGTGGTTCAGGCGATCCGCAAAGAAACCCACTGCGCTGAGCGCGGCGACCGCCAGAGTCACCGCCACCACCAGCAGGCGCAGCTCACCGGCCCGAAAGTCGCGCGCCATCTGGCGCCATGCGAGTTGCCACAGGGAAACGGTGAGCGGGTTGGGCATGAGGTTCTCCATCGACGGGCGGACCTTACCCGATGCATGTCGTCGAGAGGACTGTGCGTGTTTGCCGGGTATTGCGAAGCAGCAGCTCGCTGGTCACACTGGCAACTGACCGAGAGAAGGGAGAAGGCTACCGGCAGCCGCCATGGGCTTTTGGGATGAGGTGGACACCGACGCCCCGCTCTGAGTAAGCTGAGAACTCGCTGCCCGGAGGCCCCCATGCAGATCACACTCACCAGCCTGATGGTCGAAGACCAGGAACAGGCGCTTCGCTTCTACACCGGCACGCTCGGCTTCGAGAAGAAGCACGACATCCCGATGGGCGCATTCCGCTGGCTCACGGTGACCTCGCCTGAAGGCGCGGCCGGCGTCGAGCTGGTGCTGGAGCCCACGGCCTTCCCGCCGGCGCGGGTGTACCAGAAGGCCCTGTTCGACGCAGGCATTCCGGCCACGGCGTTCATCTCGAAGGACATCGCCGCCGAGTACCAGCGCCTGAAGGCACGGGGCGTTATCTTCCGCGGCGAGCCCACCGCCATGGGGCCGGTCACGGTGGTGCTGTTCGAAGACAGCTGCGGCAACCTGATCAACCTGGTTCAGCCCGCCTGAGCCCAGCACGGTGCCGCATCGCGATTTACAGAACACTGCGTGCAAATCGGCCGAACATTGAACGTTCGCCCGGGTGATTCAATGACCGCATGAACACCCTGCCTCCCCTCTTCCTGTCTCACGGCTCGCCGATGCTGGCGCTGGAACCGGGCACCACCGGCCCCTTCCTGCAAGCGCTTGGCCCGACGCTCGATGCGACCTTCGGCCGCCCGCGCGCGATCCTCGCCGTGTCGGCCCACAGCACGGCGCGCGAGCCGGTGCTGCTCGCATCAGCACGGCACCAGGCCGTGTACGACTTCGGCGGCTTCCCCGACGAGCTCTACAAGCTGCAATACAACGCGCCCGGCGCGCCCGAACTCGCCACCATCGTGCAAGGCCTGCTGAGCGAAGCCCGCTTGCCGGTGCACAGCCTCGACCAGGGCGGGCTCGACCATGGCATCTGGAGCATGCTGCGCTTCATGTACCCGCAAGCCGACATCCCCGTGCTGCCGCTCGCCTGGGTGCCCAACCTGCCGCCGGCGCAGCAGTTCGCGCTGGGCGAGGTGCTGTCAGCGCTGTCGCAGCAAGGCGTGCTGGTCATGGGCTCGGGCAGCATCACGCACAACCTGCGGCGCATCTTTGCCGGCGGGCGGCCGGCGGTGGACGCGCAAGAGGTCGTCGAAAGTTCGTCGTTCCGCCAATGGATCAGCGAGCGCAGTGCAGCGCGCGACTGGGACAGCCTGTTCGCCTACCGCAGCAAGGCGCCATATGCGGTCGACATGCACCCGACCGACGAACACCTGCTGCCCTGGTACGTGGCAGCCGGTGCGGGTGGCCGCGACCACGCGCCGCAGCGTTTGCATTCCGCAATCACCTACGGCTGCCTGGGCATGGATGCCTATGCGTTCGGGCCGCAGGCGGTGGTGCTGCACAACGCCCTTTCAGCCCCGACGACCGCCTGATGGGCGGGGCCGCCACCCCCTCAGTGGGGATTGGGCGGCAGCGGCTCGCCCCCTAGCATCGCCCTGCGCTCAGGCACATCGCCGAGCGCATGAGAACAACGATACAGGGGGATCCATATGCGAGCACTTCGGCTCGGCAGTGCACCGCATGGCGGTCACGGCCGCTTGATCGCGCTTGCGCAGCACAGCGCAGCCCATTCACATGGCGCCCACCGCACGGAGGTGCGCCCATGAGCGACGCTCTCTGGCCCCGGCTGCAGGAACGCTGGAGCGCGCTCTGCCCCGATTTGCCCCGCGGCGGCCTGAACCCACCCGCCACTGCGCGCCAGATCGACGCAGTGGAAACGCTGACGGGCATCCGCCTGCCCGATGACCTGCGAGACGCCTACCTGCACTTCAACGGCATGCAGCGGCAGGTCATCTGGAACAACGGCTTGCGCGCACCGCAACTGATCCTCAACCAGTTCCACTGGCTGGATCTCGAAACCATGGCCACCCGTTGGACATCCGACCGAGGCATGGAGGCAGGGAGCGATTTCGACCCCGATCTGTTTGGCCCCGAAGAAGTCCACGGCGACGAAGTGCGCCACCTTCAATACCACGCGGCGTGGCTACCGATCGGCCATTCAGGAACCAGCGTGCAGTGTCTGGCCGACATGGGCCCGAGCCGTTGGGGTCGCCCGGGGCAGATCGTCAGCTACGACTCCGTGGACATGCCGGGCGTCATGGCACCCAGTTTTGCAGACATCGTTCATGTCGTGCTGGATGCCTTCGATCGTGGCGCCGTCGAATGGAATGGCTGGGAGATCGTCTCCCACGCAACGGGCCACCCCCTCTACGGCATCGAGGCTTGGCAGCTCGCCTGACCACGGCGACAAAAGCCGGCCTCCGCAGTGCAAGCACAAGAACATCGAACCGAGAGAACAAGACCCCATGCCTGATACAGCCATCGCAGACACACGCACGCTCTACGACGAACTGAAGCGCAGCGCCCGATCCACCTTCGATCACCTTCACAGAGCCTTCAAACGCCGCACGGGCCAGGCCCCGGCCCAAATCAACTGGTACCCCGTGAGCTGTGTGAGCGCGCCGGCAATCGCAGAGGCCGAACGCGTCATGGGCGTGGCCATTCCGGCAGACGCGGCGGCCTGCTATGAAGCCAGCACGGGGGTCGTCGAAACCTGCGGGTGGCACTGGTGGCCGCTCCATACCGCCGTGCTGATGTTTCGCTTGATGAACACCGTGGCATACGAGCTGCGGCTGGGCGAACCGGGTTGGTTCGCACCGGAAGGTGCCACCACGGCCGACGGCACGGTGCGAGCAGACGCCTGGCACCGTGGCTGGCTGCCGATCGCTGAAAGCAATGGCCTGCCGTATGGCTACTTTCTGTGCATCGATACCGCGCCAGGTCCGCAAGGGCAATGGGGGCAACTCATCGAGGTGCAGGACCCGCGAAACAAGCTCGCGGCGGGCGAGCCGCTGCAACCCGCGCGGCGCCTGGCCAGCGGCTTGCTCGCCTACTTCGAGCAGCTTGCACATGTGCTCGAACTCGAGCCGGTTCCAGAAGCGGTGAGGTACTGGGCCGAAAAGCCGTGCGAGCGCCGCCTCCTGCTCGATCCGACCCCGGCAACGCATGTCAACGCCCATGACTCCGGCCCCGTGCAGGTGTTGCGGGCGAGGCAGCTGTCGCGCCTGACAGACCCCCAACCCGAGGCGCTGGCGGCAGAACCCGAGTTGGACTTTCTCGCCTTGCTCACCTCCACGGCGACGCGTGCTGCGCGCCGCCGGGGCCACATCGTGCGCAAGCGCTCCTTTTGCGCCACGCGTGTCTACACGGGCTCGGAGTACATCGGCAACATCAATCAATCAAGCGGCGACAAGGTGAATGCCGAGCGCTGGCTTCACCAGTGGGCACACGCAGACAGCTCAAGCTTCAACCTGCTCGTTGGCTGGCACGGCGATGGCAAGACCGACCTCCTGCTTGGCCTGGTGGATCGATTGTCTCGGGCATGTCGCAACAATGCGGCGAACCCTTGGCCTTTCTGCATCGACCTCGGCCTCCTGGTCAATCACCGCTTCGGTCATGCTCCCGAGACACTCTCGGACGCCGTTGGCGCCGAGCTGGCCCGGCGCAAGCTGCCCGACACACGGCATTCCGTGCTGCAGGCCGTGAGCGATGGGGCGTGTGTGTTGATCCTCGATCAGATCGAAGCGGTGGCGCCCTATCACGACACCGTGTGGGATTGGGTGCAGCAACTCCCGCCCGCATCGAGAGGCCTCCATCGCAGGCGTGCGCGTGTGCTGATGGCCTGCAAACAGGAGTTCTTCGACAACCACGCCCAGCTGGCAGAGGCGACCCTCAGACTCTGGCGCTGCCGCGCCGGCAAAGATGAACTCGTTCACATGCTTGCGCTTCAGGCGGTCGACGACACGGCCGAGCAAGCATGGCTGAAAGCCGTGGGCCTGGACCTCGCTGCCGAACCCGGAAGGCGCGAGCTGTGGACCGTGCTTGACCATGGCTCGCGCGCGCTCCCGGCCAGGGCGAAGGCGCTGCACTCGATGCTGCAGGGCACCGGTTTGCATGAGACGAACTGGTTCGATGTCTATGCCGCCTGGTGGCGCCACTGCATGCCCGCCGACCTGGGCTTGGATACCGAGACGATGAGCTATCACGCCGCGTCGATCGACTATGCCAGTGCAAAGAACGCAGAAGATGTCGGGGTGATTTCCTCGGCCCAGCATGCATGGATCACACAGTGCCAATGGCCCGATGCATCTGACGCCCGGCAATCCCGCTTGCGCATGTGGACACGGATCGGGCTGATGATGAGTGTGCAAGCGGACGGACGACTGCAACTCCGCCAGCCTCACCGCTGGCTCGCGTGCGCAGCCGTCGCTTCGCTCGAAGAAGCAGACATCGACGCGGCGGTCACGGGTCTGATCGAAGGAAAGCGCAGCGCTGCCATTGCCACCGCCATCGTGCAAGCCTGGTTCGACGCCGGGCACGGTCAACCTTGCGGGCTGATAAGCCAGTGGCTTCGATCCCCGCGGCCGCCACGCACTGCCGGCGCTCTGTTCCAGCTCGGGTGCGAGATGGCGCGTCAATTTGCCTGGCGAGAGGCTCGATCCGATCGCGAACTTCTTCGAAAGCGCACGACTCCGAAATCGGACATCTCGTACTTCCACGACGCCTTTGCATTGGCGCTGCCGAATCCCTTGTCACAGGCCTGTCTCGCAGGTGCGGACCTGCGTGGCGCCAACTGCCGGGACGTGCTGCTGGAAGACGCCGACCTGACGGGGGCCAGCCTTCAAGGAACCGACTTCTCACGTGCCAGATTCGTTCGCGTTCGACTGAACGGTGCATGTGCGGACGATGCACTCTTCGATGAAACGCAGTTCGTTGACGTCGAGGCAGACGGCCTGATGGCACGCAACAGCAGCTGGCAGTACGCGCAGTGGAATCGCAGGTGGCCGAGTGCCGATCTTCACGGAGCCCAACTCAGCGTCGAAGGCATCAGCCCATGCACGACCGAGGCCGAGCTGCAAATGCATGCCGCCGCCGGAGCCGCGGCGTTCCCACTGCGATCCATCGTGCTTTCGCCGGACGGCGGGTGGATCGCGGCAATCGGCGCCAATCACACGCTCGGCCTCTGGCGCACACACGATCTGGCTGCGCTGTGGCATGTGGCGCTTCCAGGCGGACCCATCGGCAAGGTGCTGAGCCTGTGCTTTTCGCCAGACAGCATGCACCTGATCACCAGCCATGAAGACGCTTCTTTGCGACGCTGGTCGGTCTCAAACGGCGAACTCTCCGCACAACTGCACCGGCCACGCGGACGCGCCGCCTTTCAACTCGTGCCCATGATCGATGGCGACCAAACCTTTTTGATAGGCATCACCGGCTCATCCGGCGCGGTCTGGACCAATGTCGAATTGCTGCCGAAAAATGGCATTCCTGTTTCAGTCTCCTGGGTCGGCAGCGGTGGCATCTGCGGCACGGTAGCGAGGCAGCGCGACCCTCAGCGTCATTTCGCATGCGTGCGGGGCTACAGAGACGGCGGCATCTTCGACTACTCATTTCCCAAGCCACGGCGAAAATTGTCTTGGGACGCGCCCAACATCTGGCGCATGGCAACGGGGTGGGATACCGATTCGAACCAGGAATGGCTGGCCGCACTCAGTGCAGACAGCATTCTCATCGGCAACCCCGACGACAAAGAACCTCGATGGCGAATCGAGCGTCCGAATGCCGTGATCCACAGCGCCCAATATCTCTCGCTGGCGCAGCAAGCGTTGAAGCGGATGGGTGGGTTCACCCGCAACCACAAGCCGCCACTGCTTGAAGCGCATGAATCGATTGATCTGCACGCGCAGGTTGCTGACCTTGCCTTCTCGCCCGACGGCCGATGGTTGGTGTGCGTTGGAAACGGAGAAGCTGCTTTCGCACTCAACACGCAAACCGGTACCGTGCATTCGCTGAATATCGAAGCGAGCAAAGGCGCCGCATGCGCCGTGTTCTCGACAGACGGGCAACTGATCCTGGGCGGCAACGATCTGGTGCACTGCGCACTGCCGGCAGGCTGATGCCTTCGATGGCGCAGATGCCCACACCCAACATGCCGCCTCATAATCCGCGCCAACAAGACGACAGGGGAGACCGGTGAAATTCATCTTCGGTGTGATCGGCGCGATTCTGGGCGCGCTGATGGGCGAGTGGGTCGGCGCCGTGCTCGGCCTGGGGGTCGGTATCGCGTTGGCCAGCATGCTGAAGAAGGCGGATGCGCCGGCCAAGCCTGCGTCGGCTGCTGCAACACCCATACCCCCAATGGACCTGCCGATGGAAACGCGCATGGCGCGGCTGGAGCAGGAAGTCGCTGTGCTGAAGGCCGAAGTGAAGCGGCTGTCGTCGCCGCAGCACGAATCGGCCGCAGCTGCTGCCACGCCGCCTGTGTCTGCACCGCCCCCGGCCGCACCGTTCGTCTTCACACCCGCACCCGCTGCAGCCGCCATTCCCGCTGCCGCGCCGGCGGTGCTCTCGGTGCCTGTCGACCTCCAGGGCATCGAACTCGATCTCGAACCTGAGTTGGCCGACACCGCGCCGATGCCGCTGTCGGAGTTGCCCACGCCGGCTGCCGCGGCGGCTACCGTCAAGGCGCCCATCGCTGCCAAGCCGCCCGCACCGCCGCGCCCGCCGCCGGTACCGCAGCCCACCCTCGAAGAGCGCATGCCGCCCTTCTTGCGCAAGCTCGTCTTCGGCGGCAACACCATCGTCAAGATCGGCGTGCTGATCCTCTTCCTGGGCCTCGCCTTTTTGCTGCGCTATGCGGCCGAGCGCGTCACGGTGCCGGTGGAGTTGCGTTACGCCGGTGTGGCGCTGCTGGGCGCCGTGCTGCTGGGCCTGGGCTGGAAACTGCGCAACCGCAAAGACGGCTACGGCCTGATTCTTCAAGGCGCGGGCATCGGCGTCTTCTACCTGACCACGCTGGCTGCGCTCAAGCTCAACCAGCTGCTGCCGACCGAGATGGCCTTCGCCTTCCTGTTCGCCGTGACGGTGCTGAGCGCCTTGCTCGCCGTGATGCAGAACGCGCCGTGGCTCGCGTACGTGGCCGCAGCCGAAGGGTTTGCCGCGCCGGTGCTGGTGTCCACCGGTGGCGGTAACCACATCGCGCTGTTCTCGTATCTGGCCATCCTCGACATCGGCATCTTCCTGATGGCGTGGTTCAAGGCCTGGCGGCCGCTCAACCTGACTGGCGCGGTCGGCACGTTCACGCTCGCCGGCGCGTGGGCGCACAAGCACTACACCGACGCGCTGTACCCGAGCACGCAGGCCTTCCTGCTGCTCTTCTTCGTGCTGTTCACGATGGTCGGCGTGTTGTTTGCGCGGCGTGCCTTGGCACTTGGCGACGAACCCGATGCACGGCGCACGCTCTCGCAGCGCGCCGCACAAGCGCTGGCCCAGGTGGGGCGCGTCGACAGCACGCTGACCTTCGGCGTGCCGCTTGCGAGCTACGGCCTGCAGTACCTGCTCGTTCGCGGCTGGGAATTCGGCCCTGCGTGGGCGGCACTCGGTTTCTCGCTGTTCTACCTGCTGCTGGGCGGCGGGCTCATGCGCGGTGGCAACAAGCGCTACGCGCTGCTGGGCGAGGCCTATGTGGTCGTCAGCGTGATCTTCGGCACGCTGGCGATTCCGCTCGCGCTCGAAGGCGAATGGACCGGTGCCACTTGGGCCGTCGAAGCAGCCGGCATGTTCTGGCTGGGCACGCGCCAGCAGCGGCGCTATGCACGCGCCTTTGCGCTGCTGGTGCTGGCGGGCGCCACGGTGCGGCTGGTCAGCACGCTGGAGTTCGACTTCTCTCATGGCACACCGCTGCTGGTGGGCTCGGTGATGAGCATGCTGATGCTGGCGGCGAGCGCGCTGGCAATGTTCACCGTGAGCCGCCGCGCACAACTCGACCAGCACGCCGACTGGGAGGCCGCCGGCACCGTCGGCCAGCTGTGGATCGGCGTGGCCGCGCTAGCGACCCTGGCCTGGCTGGTGCTCGTGCCGGCCTGGGCCAGTGTTGCGACTTCGGTGCTGGCGCTGGCCTGCGCCGTGGTGCGGACGCGCATCAAGCTGCCGGCACTGCAGTGGGCGAGCACCGCGCTGCACGCGGTGGCGCTGGGCAGCTTCATCGCCACGCTGCACACGGTGGACGGCGCGGCCATGCTGAGCAGCGGCTGGCAAGGCTTGGTGGCCGCCACGTTGATCGGCGCGAGCCTGCTGGCCAGCGCCTGGCTGCCGCTGCAGGCAATGCTGCGCGAGGCGGAGGCACGGCACACCGTGCCCGTGTGGTCGCTGGGCAGCAGCATCGGCCTGCTGGCCGGCATGGGCGCGCTCGCCTCGAGCCTGTTGTTCGTGATGCCGGCCGACGAAGCCGCACGCATCTGGCCCTGGATGGGCGTGGCGGCGCTGTGGCTCGGCTTGCGCCTGGGCCACCCGGCGCTCGCCATCTCGTGGGGCGCCTTGCAAGTCGTCGCGGCTTTGGCCTTCGGCCTTTACGGACCGGACCTGTGGGCCTACGAGAGCGCGGCCCTCACGCTGTGGACGCCGCTGGGCTTCACGCTGGCCGGGCTGATCTCGGGCGATGCGCTGCAACGCGCTGCGAAGAAAGACACGGCCCGCGCCTGGCAACGTGCGCCCTGGCTGCAATGGGGCGTGGTGCTGTGGAGCCTGGCCTGGTGGACACAGGTGCTGCTGCCCGATGCCTATCGTCATCTGCTGCACGCGCAGCCGAAGGAGTGGATGCTGCAGTGGCCGGCCGTGCTCACCGGCTGGGTGATCCTCACCTCGGCGATCGTCACCGCCGTGGCACGTTGGCGCGACTGGCGGGTGCTCGGCCAGACGGCCTGGATCACTGCGCCGGCCTGGGTGCTCACGGCCTTGATCGGCGTTGGTACCGTCGGCTTTGCGCCGCACGAGTACCTGGGCTGGCTGGTGTGGCCGCTCGCGCTGGTGTGGCACGCGGTGCTGCTGCGCGCCCTCAAGCGCTGGTGGTCGGCCGCGGCGCTGGTGCCGCTGCACGTCGGCGGCTTCTGGCTATTCCTGCTGCTCGCCGCGCGCGAAGCGCAGTGGTGGACCACCGGTTGGGGCGAGCCCGGTTCCGCTTGGCCGGTGCTCGGCTGGGTGCTGGTGCCTGCGCTGGTGCTGGCGGTGATCACACGGCCCCGCTGGCTGCAACGCTGGCCGCTGAATGAGTTCCGCAGCGCCTACCTGCTGATCGCCTGCGCACCGGTGGCTCTGTACCTGTTGCTGTGGTTGTGGGTCAGCAACACGCAGTCTGGCGCAGCCGCACCGCTGCCCTATGTGCCGCTGCTCAATCCGCTGGAGATCGGCCACGGCTTCGTGCTGCTGGCGCTCTTCTTGTGGCGCAGCGCCTTGCCGGCGTCCACCTCGCAGCAGGTGCCGAGGCCGCTGCTGCTGGCCGGTCTGGGCGCGACGGCCTTCGCGCTCTACACCGGCATGGTGCTGCGCACCTGCCACCACTGGGCGGGCGTGTCGTGGAGCGAAGACGCGCTCTTTGCCTCGACGCTCACGCAAGCCGCGCTGTCGGTGGCCTGGTCCATCATCGGCGTCGCGTTGATGATGCTTGGCCACAAGCGCGTGCAGCGCGCGGTGTGGATCGTGGGCGCCGCGCTGCTGGGCGTAGTGGTGCTGAAGCTCTTCTTCGTGGAGCTGGCCGACCGCGGCGGGCTGTACCGCATCGTGTCGTTCATCGTGGTGGGTCTGCTGCTGTTGATGGTGGGCTACTTCGCGCCGGTGCCGCCTACTCGCAAGGAAGCAACTGTCGAGGAAGCAAGCAATGTGGCTTGATCGCCTGATGAAAAAAGCACCGCTGCTGATGGCCGCCTGGGCGGCATCGGCCATCGCCGGCGAAGCGCCGCTGGTGCTGCAGGGCACGGCCGCGTACTACGGCCTGCGTGTGCCTCTGGCGGTGCAGATGCAGACGCGCTCGGCCGACCTGAGCGACCTGCAGGTGCTCAACGCGCGCGGCGAGCCGGTGCCGCATGCCTGGGTCGACGAAGAGCCGCCGACGCAAGAGAAGCAGCAGCAAGCCGTGCCCTTCTTCAAGGCGCCAGCCGCGGCCTCGGCCGTCGACGCGGCCCAGCAAGGCGGCTGGATTCTCGATCTGCGCAAGGTGAAGGGTGCCTTGCTCGAACTGCAGCTGAGCGTGCCGCCCAGCGAGCACGGCATCTACGGTTTCGTGCTCGAGTACGGCGACGACACCCAGCGCTGGCACACCTATCTCGGTGAGGCACAGCTGCTGTCCCTGCGGCACCAGGGCCTGCGGCTGGACCACACCGAGTTCGACCTCGGCGGCCTGCGCGCGCGCTATCTGCGTCTGCGCCCGCTGCCGGGCAGCAAGCCGCCACCCTTGACGGGCGCCAGCGTCAGCAGCGTCACCCGCTACACGCCCGAAGCGCCGCTGCAATGGAGCGACACGCTCACACCCACGCAATGCACACCTCAGTACTGCGACTACGCGCTGCCACGCCACCTGCCGCTCGAACGCCTGGAGTGGCAACTCGCCGACGCCAACACGCTCGCGCCGGTGGACCTGCTCGTGCAGTACGACACCAGCGAAGCCAACGCTGGCGGCCCGACACCGTGGCGCCATCACCACCGGGTGCGCGACCACGTCAAAGCCCTCCGGCACAAGACGGCACCGGCGCCCACCGAAAACACCACGTGGTACCCGCTGCAGCGCAGCACCGTGTACTGGCTGAAGCTGGCCGAAGGCGAAGTGCGCTCGCCGCCGTTGAACCTGAACGGTGGCCTGGTCACGAAGCTGCGCGTGCAGCCCACCGGTGGCATGGTGCAGCTGGGCCCCAAGCCGCCGGGCATCCGCGTCGGCGCGCGGGCGGTGTCGCTGGTTTTCCTGGCGCGTGAGCCGGCGCCCTATCGCCTGGCCTGGGGCGGCGACAACAAAGGCAGCGCGCTGACGCTTGCGCAGCTGATGCCGACGCGCAAACCCGGCGACCCGCTGCCGGCCGACACCGCCACGGTGACGCTGGCATCCCCTGCACCGGTGGCCGCGGCCTCGTCGCCGGCATCCAGCGCGGCAAGCGCTGCAGCAGCCACGCCGGAGCCATCGCGCAAGTTCTGGTTGTGGGGCGTGCTGCTGGCCGCCCTCGGCTTGATGGGGTTCATGGCGTGGTCGCTGTTGCGGCCCGCCGCCAAACCCTGATCAGGGCGACGCCGAAGAAGCCCCGGAAGCCGGGCTGCTCGCCGCCTGGGCGATGCGTCGAGCTTCGGTGTCGCGGTAGCGCTTGGCAAGCGTCGCCGCATCGTCAGTCGACCGCTTCAAGGCATTGCGCATCGTGTTGAGTTCACCGCCCTGCCCCACCTGGGCGATCTGATTGGTCGCCTGGACCAGCGAGGCGCAGCCCCACGCACTGCTCGGCGCAGGCACCGATTGCCTTTGCAGCTGAGACATGGCGCTCACTTCGTCGCGCGCAGCAGCCACGCGCTCGGCAGGCCAGCCGACGCGCTGGCCGATCGTTGCCGACAGGCCGGCGTCCGTCAGCGTGCTGCCCTTGCGCGCCAGCACCTCGGCCAGCGCGGCGCAGACCTGCTGGCGGTTGCTGTCGTGCACGGCAGTCGCCGAGCAATACTGGCTCGCCACCAGATGCGGCGTGGCGCCATTGGCCTGGAGGGTCAAGAGTTCGGCAGCCAAGGCGCCCCGCTCCGGCAAGCGCACATCGGCCGGCAACTTGGCGAGGGCCATGCTGGCGACCGTGCCGGCGTACCAGTCCGCCGTGGTTGCGTGCGACGCGCGGTACAAGGCTTCCGCCACGGCAGCTGCATCGCCACGCGCCTGTGCATCGGTCGCGACCTGCAGCCACAACATCGCATTGCTGGAGTCCAGCTGAACCCATTGCTCGGCCGACAGCATCTGGCACACGCCGTCACCACGCTGGCCTTGGCAGGCGCGGATCGCGAAGCCATAGGTCTGCGGCGAGCGTGTAGCTACCGCCATGCGGGCCAGCGCGTCGCGGGCCGAAGCGCCTGCCGGCAGCGCGGCGTCGCTTGCACTCGAACTGCCTGTGCTCTGCAGGAACAAACCGAGCGCGCGTGCGGTCTCGTCGGCGTCATTGGCCAGAACGGGCAGCAGCCGTTCGCGGGCCTGTTGTGCCGCGTGCTGGATGACGTCGAGCTTCAAGGGTGAACCGCTGTCGTCGGCCTTGACGCGGCCCACGCCGCAAATCTCGGCCTCGTTTGGCGGAATGGTCGCGCTGGCCGCCATTGCCGCGGCAGCGGCCGATGCTGCCTGCGCCGTGAGCCTCGACGTGTCGGCGGAAGCGAGCATCTCGTTCAACGACAGCCGGGTCGGGGGAGCGTCAGCGATCACTGGTTCAAGTGGCGGCAGTTCATCGCCCTGGCCTGCGAGCATCGCCTGCCAGATCAGCGCCGCCAGCGCCACCAGAATCAACGCCGCGCCCAGCCAGCGGACGCGGTTGCTCGGCTCTTCGTCTTCCACGATCAAACACCACCCTCCGCAATCGCCTCTTTGACCGCCGCCACCTGGCGGCGCGACACCAACAGCCATTCATCGACCGGCGCCACGCGCACCACCCAGCCTTCGGCGGCTTCATCGTCGCCTTCGCCGGGCAGCACGCGGCGCTCCAGCGCGAGCAGTGCCTTGCGGGCGACCAGCGCGTTGCGGTGGATGCGCAAGAAGCGCTCGCCCAGGCGTTGCTCCAGATCGGTGAGCGCGTCGTCGAGCACGTGTGTGTGGGTGGCGGTGCGCAGAGTCACGTACTTCAGTTCGGCCTTGAGGTACAGCACCTCGGACACCGGCACGCGGATCTTGCGGCCCAGCTCGTTGACGAGGATCACCGGCTCCGCCTCGGCAGCGGCCGCCGGCTCGGCAGCGCGCGTGCTCAGGCGCTGCGCCACGCGCTGCAGCGCGGCCTGCAGGCGCTCGCGGCGCACGGGCTTGGTGAGGTAGTCGACCGCTTCGAGATCGAAAGCCTGCAGTGCGTGCTCGGCATGCGCGGTGACGAACACGACGGCCGGCGGCTTGGGCAGCTGGCGCAGACGCGCGGCGAGCTGCATGCCGTCGGGTCCGGGCATGTGGATGTCGAGCAGCACCAGGTCGCACTGGTTGCCGGCGATCCAGGCCAGCGCCTGGCCTGTGTTGCCGGCTTCGCCCACCACGCGGGCCTTGGGCGCGGCGCAGTCGGCCACCAGGCTGCGCATGCGCACGCGGGCCAGCTCTTCATCGTCGACGACGAGCACTCTGAGTTCGTCGCTCATGGTTCAGACCTCACAGCGGCACCACGATCTGCACGCGGAACACGTCGCGCTCGAGTCGAGTTTCGAACTGAGCTGCCACGTCGTGCATCAGCCGCAAGCGCTCGCGCACGTTGCGCAGCGCGATGCCGTTGCCCGGCCGCGAGGGCTGCTTGGGCAGCGTGTTGACGATGCTCACCACCGCGTGCGCACGCTTCACCCGCGTGCGGATGCGGATCACGCCGCCTTCGGCCGAGGGCTCCACGCCGTGGCGCACCGCGTTCTCCACCAGCGGCTGCAGCAGCAACGGCGGCACGCGCGCGGCACCGGCGTCGTCGTCGAGTTCCCAGCTGACCTGCAGGCGATCGCCGAAGCGCACCTGCTCGATCGCGAGGTAGCGCTTGGCCAGCACCACTTCTTCGGCCAAGCTCACCGACTCGCCGGTTTCGGTGAGCGCCACGCGAAACAGCTCGGCCAGGTCTTCGAGCAGGTTTTCGGTGCGCGCCGGGTCGAGCCGCGCGAGCGTGATGGCGGTGTTGAGCGTGTTGAACAGGAAGTGCGGGCGGATGCGCGACTGCAGCTCGGCCAGCCGCGCCGTGGTATCGGCCGGCAGCCGAGCCCGGGCGCGCAACGTGAGCCAGTAGAAAAGCGCAGTGGCCAGCGCGGCACCAGCCAGCAACGGCGCGACCCAGGGCGTGCCGCCACCGAGCAGGCCCAATCCGCCCGCTGCCTGCAGGCCCCAGCCGAAAGCGCCGCTCGCCGCGCCGAGAACGATGGCCGCGACCCACTGCGTCGCGAGCGGCAGGCCGGCCAGCCTGCGCCTGAGCAAACAGGCGACCACCAGCCACATCAGCACCGCCGGCAAGGCCATGCTGGCGGCCACCGCCACCAGCGTCAGCCAGCTCCTGAAATCGGTCGAGGCGAAAGACACGCCCACCGCCAGCGTGACGTGCACGAACAGCAAGGCCCGCAGCACCACGCCCACATGGCACACGTCGAAGGCCGAGCCGACACCGAGGGCGTTTGCCACCGCATCGGCCGGGCCGAAGCCGGTCGGGCCGAAGATGCTGCTGCCATGCGACGACAGCTCGCCCGGCCGCGTGTGTTCAGGCTCCAGCGGCGCCGGGCGGCTGCTCTTGACGGAAGCGACTTTCGGGTCGGGTGATGCCATAGGGGTGCCCGAATAGAATCGGGCGGTATCCGAAAAACGCGCAGGCACTGCGTCGTGCAGCGCATTGTCGCCAAGTCGCGCGGCTCGGCAATCGGGCCTACCAAGCGTTACACCCTGAAGCGTCACACCCGCCTTCTTCCAGCCACGAACCCATGTCCGACAACCAACTCGACAAGAAATCCCAAGCCTGGTCTGCGCTCTTTTCCGAGCCGATGAGCGAGCTGGTGAAGCGCTACACCTCGAGCGTGTTTTTCGACAAGCGCATGTGGAAGGCCGACATTGCAGGCTCGCTGGCCCATGCCGACATGCTGGCCGCGCAGGGCGTGATCGCTGCAAAAGACCTGGCCGACATTCAGCGCGGCATGGCGCAGATCACGCAAGAGATCGAATCCGGCGCCTTCGAATGGAAGCTCGACCTCGAAGACGTGCACCTCAACATCGAAGCCCGCCTCACCACCTTGGTGGGCGACGCCGGCAAGCGGCTGCACACCGGCCGCTCGCGCAACGACCAGGTGGCGACCGACGTGCGCCTGTGGCTGCGCGACGAGATCGACACCCTCACGCCGCTGCTCGCGCAGATGCAGCTCGCGCTGGTCGAGGTGGCCGAGAAGAACGTCGACACCATCCTGCCGGGCTTCACCCACATGCAGGTGGCGCAGCCGGTGAGCTTTGCGCACCACCTGCTGGCCTATGTGGAAATGTTTGCGCGCGACGCCGAGCGCCTGCAAGACGTGCGCAAGCGCGTGAACCAGCTGCCGCTGGGCGCCGCCGCGCTGGCCGGCACCAGCTACCCGCTCGACCGTGAGCGCGTCGCCAAGGCGCTGGGCTTCGACGGCGTGTGCCAGAACAGCCTCGACGCCGTGAGCGACCGCGACTTCGCGCTCGAGTTCGCGAGCTTCGCGTCGATCACCATGGTGCACGTGTCGCGCCTGAGTGAAGAGATCGTGCTGTGGATGAGCCAGAACTTCGGCTTCATCGACCTGGCCGACCGCTACTGCACCGGCTCGTCGATCATGCCGCAGAAGCGCAACCCCGACGTGGCCGAGCTCGCCCGCGGCAAGAGCGGCCGCGTGGTCGGCCACCTGATGGGCCTGCTCACGCTGATGAAGGGCCAGCCGCTCACCTACAACAAGGACAACCAGGAAGACAAGGAGCCGCTGTTCGACACCGTCGACACCGTGCGCGACACGCTGCGCATCATGGCCGAGATGGTCGGTGGCATCAGCGTCAAGAAGGAAGCGATGGAGCGCGCCGCTTTGCGCGGCTACGCCACTGCGACCGACCTGGCCGACTACCTGGTGAAGAAGGGCCTGCCCTTCCGCGACGCGCACGAGACCGTCGCCCATGCCGTGAAGGCCGCCATCGCGCTGGGCAAGGACCTGAGCGAGCTTCCCCTCGCCACGCTGCAAGGCTTCAACGCCAACATCACCGATGACGTGTTTGCCGTGCTCAGCCTGCAGGGTTCGCTGAATGCGCGCAACGTGCTCGGTGGCACAGCGCCCGCACAGGTGCGCTCGCAGATCGCGCGGCACCGTGCACGGCTGGCCTGAGCAAAACCCGGCGTCATGACCGACTCCGCGACGCCGAGCACTTCCGCCTCGACGCCTTCACGCACGCACTGGTCGCTGCGGCTGCTGCTGTGGACCTTCGTGATGGGCCTGGGCGCCGCCTACGGCGTGCTCGGCTACAAGTTCTTCGCGACCCCCCTGTTCTCCGACTCGGCGCAAGGCCGCAGCGGCCTGATGACGGTCGCCTTTCTGGCAATGCTGCCGCTGTGCATCGGCACCTTGGCCGTGCTGCTGATCCAGCGCCGGCGCCGCGTGGGCTTCTGGCAAGCGCTCGGCATGTCGAGCGTGCCGCTGCTGTTGTTCATGTTTCTCGCCGGCACGCTGCTGCGTGAAGGCTTCATCTGCATCCTGATGGCGCTGCCGCTGGTGCTGGTGCTCGGCTTCGTCGGCGCGGCGATCGGGTGGCTGGCGTCGGCACTCTCCAAAGGCAACTCGACGCGCATGATGAGCGTGGTGGTGTTCCTGCCCTTCGCCTTCGGCGCGGTGGAGCAAGAGCTGCCGCTGCAAGACCAGGTGCATGCCGTCAGCCGCAGCATCGACATCCAGGCGCCGCCCGAGGTGGTGTGGCGCCACATCAACATGCCCACCGGCATCCAGCCTGGCGAGTTGAAAGATGGCGTGGCCTACCGCATCGGCGTGCCCTACCCGATCGAAGGCCGCACGCTGGAGCCACGCGTGGGCGGCAAGCGCCACCTGGTGTGGCAGCGCGGCGTCGCCTTCGACGAAGAAATCACCGTGTGGGAACCCGAGCGCCGGGTCGCATGGAAATACGTCTTCGGGCCGGGTTCGTTCCCCGAGGGTTCGCTCGACGACCACATCGTGATCGGCGGGCGCTACTTCAACCTCGAAGACACCACCTACACGCTAACGCCGCAAGCCGGCGGTGGTACGCGACTGACCGTCGACGTCACCTTCCGCGTCAGCACGCATTTCAACTGGTACGCCGGCACGTGGGCCCGGTTCCTGGTTTCCGACACCGCAGAGACCATCCTCGGCTTCTACAAGCACCGCGCCGAAGCGAGTTGACGCTGCCACGGGCATGCATCGCTGCGCGGGCCCACAAGTTCGTCAACCCGCAACGCAACACCCTCGGAGTCATTCCCGCGAAGGCGGGAATCCAGTATCGGGGCACATCGTGGATTCCCGCCTTCGCGGGAATGACGGAGGGGGAGCACCCACTCGATTGTCAGTAGGGCCGGGGGCTCCGTCGCCGGTGTCCCTCAGTGCGCTTGATCCCAGCTGGGACCGACGCCCACCTCGGCGAGCAAGGGCACCTTCAGACTTGCGACGCTGGCCATCAGACGCGGGATCTCGGCGCGTGCCCATTCGAGCTCGGCCTCGGGCACCTCGAACACCAGTTCGTCGTGCACCTGCATCACCATCAGCGTCTTGCGCGACTGCTGATCGAGTGCGGCTTGCACCGCGATCATCGCGAGCTTGATCAGGTCGGCCGCAGTGCCCTGCATCGGCGCGTTGATCGCCTGACGTTCGGCACCGGCCTTGCGCGGCCCGTTGCCGCCGTTGATCTCGGGCAGGTAGATGCGCCGGCCGAACAGCGTCTCGACGTAGCCTTTTTCCTTGGCCGAGGCCTTGGTGTCGTCCATGTACTGCTTCACGCTCGGGTAGCGCGCGAAGTAGCGCTCGATGTACTGAGTGGCCGCGTTGCGCTCGATGCCCAGGCTGGACGCGAGGCCGAACGCGCCCATGCCGTAGATCAGCCCGAAGTTGATCGTCTTCGCGTAGCGGCGCTGTTCGTTGGTGACGGCCGCAGGCTCGATGCCGAACACCTCGCTGGCGGTGGCGCGGTGCACGTCCATGCCTTCGGCGAAGGCTTTCAGCAAGTTCGCATCGCCGCTGATGTCAGCCATGATGCGCAGCTCGATCTGCGAGTAATCGGCGCTGACGATCACGCTGCCCGGTGGCGCGATGAAGGCCTCGCGCACGCGGCGGCCTTCGGCGGTGCGGATGGGGATGTTCTGCAGGTTCGGCTCGTTGCTCGAGAGCCGCCCCGTCACCGCCACCGCCTGCGCGTAGTTGGTGTGCACACGGCCGGTGCTGGGGTTGATCATCAAAGGCAGCTTGTCGGTGTAGGTGCCTTTCAACTTCGACAGGCTGCGGTGCTCCAGCAGCTTGGCCGGCAGCGGGTAGTCTTCGGCCAGCTTGTCGAGCACCTCTTCGTCGGTGCTCGGCGCGCCGCTGGCCGTCTTCTTGATGATGGGCAGGCCGAGCTTGGTGAAGAGAATCTCGCCGATCTGCTTGGGTGAGCCCATATTGAAGGGCTGGCCGGCCAGGTCGTGCGCTTCCTTCTCGAGCTGCATCATGCGTTCGCCGAGCTGGTGGCTTTGCGAGGCCAGCACGGCGGAGTCGATCAGCACGCCATTGCGCTCGATGCGTTCCAGCAGCGTGGCCACCGGCAGCTCGATGCGCTCGTACACGAAGCGCAGGCCCTTCTCGGCCTCGAGTTGCGGCCACAGCGTCTGGTGCACATGCAGCGTCATCTCGCTGTCTTCGCACGAGTACTCGGCCGCCTTCTCGATGTCGACCTGCTCGAACGGGATCTGCTGCGCGCCCTTGCCGCACACATCTTCGTAGCTCAGGCCGGCGCGGCCCAGGTGGCGCTGCGCCAGGCTCTCCAGGCTGTGCGGCTTGTGCGCTTCGAGCACATAGCTTTGCAGCATGGTGTCGTGCACATAGCCGCGCACCGTGATGCCGGCGTTGGCGAGCACATGGCTGTCGTACTTGATGTTCTGGCCGAGTTTGGGCGCGTCAGGGTTCTCGAGCCACGGCTTCAGGCGCGCGAGCACCATCTCGATCGGCAACTGGTCGGGCGCGCCGGCATAGGTGTGGCGCAGCGGAATGTAGGCCGCCTCGCCCGGGCTCACGCTGAGCGAGATGCCGACGATGCGGGCCAGCATGCCGTCGAGCGAATCGGTCTCGGTGTCGAATGCGGTGAGCGGCGCCGACTCGACCTTGTCGGCCCACAGCTCCAGGTCTTCGGGGGTCAGCACCGTGGTGTAGCTGCGGTTGATGGCCGGCTTGGCGAGCATCGGCGTCGGGTTGTCGAGCTCGGCCGCCGGTGCAGACGCATTCATCGACTCTTCGAGCTCGCGCTTCATGGTCTTGAAGCCGAAGCGGTTGTAGAAGGCGAGCAGCGGCTCCTTGTCCACCGGCCTCAAGGTCAGCGAGTCGAACGAGGGCCAGCCGGCCACGTGCTCGGCCAGCTCGCAGTCGGTCTTCACCGTCACCAGCTTGCGGCCGGTGGGCAGCCAGTCGAGCGCCTTGCGCAGGTTCTCGCCGGCCACGCCCTTGATCTTGTCGGCCGAATCCATCACGCCCTGCAACGAGCCGTACTCGGCGATCCACTTCGCAGCCGTCTTGGGGCCGACCTTCTCGACGCCGGGCACGTTGTCGACCGCATCGCCCATCAGCGTGAGGTAGTCGACGATGCGATCCGGCGGCACGCCAAACTTCTCCTTCACGCCGTTCACGTCGAGCCTCTCGCTGCTCATGGTGTTGATGAGGGTCACATGTTCGTTGACGAGCTGCGCGAGGTCCTTGTCGCCGGTGGAGATGACGACCTTTTGCCCGGCCTTGGCGGCCAGCTCGGACAGCGTGCCGATCACGTCGTCGGCTTCGACACCCGGCACCGTGAGCACCGGCCAGCCGAGCAGCTTCACCACCTCGTGGATCGGCTCGATCTGCTCCACCAGCGGCTCGGGCATCGGCGAGCGCTGCGCCTTGTATTCGGGGTACCAGTCGTCGCGAAAGGTCGGGCCTTTGGCATCGAACACGCACACCGCATGCGACGGCTTCACGTCCTGCACCGCCTTCTTCATCATCGCCACCATGCCGTGGATGGCGCCGGTGGGCACGCCCTCGGGCCCGCGCAGATCGGGCAGTGCGTGGTAGGCGCGATAGAGGTAGCTGGAGCCGTCGACCAGCAGCAGCGGGCCGTCGATGGGGAGGGTCGTGTCGTTCATGGCGGGATTGTCGGGGAAGAGCGCCGGCGCAGCCGCATCACCCATGTGGGCGAGGCTGTTTCGCGGCAACTCCCTCCTGAGCGGGCTAGGCCGCCGCGGCGGCGGCACGTAGCCTGCAGCCTTCATCATTTTCACCATCGACCATGACGCTGCACCGCCGCTCGCTGCTCATCGCACTGGGCCTCCTGCCTCTGATCCCCAGCCTCAGCCGTGCCGGTGCACGGCCGCTGATGCTGGCCAACGTCTACCGCCCCGACGTGCTGCTCGCCGACTACTGGGTGAGCGAAAAATACGACGGCGTGCGCGGCTATTGGGATGGCCAGCAGCTGTGGACGCGCCACGGCCACCGCATCCACGCGCCGGCCTGGTTCACCGCCGGCTGGCCTGCGCAGCCGCTGGACGGCGAACTGTGGGCCGGGCGAGACCGCTTCACCACCGCGTCATCCACCGTCGCCAAGGACACGCCCGACGACGACGCCTGGCGACAGATGCGCTACATGGTGTTCGACCTGCCGGCACAACGCGGCACCTTCGACGAACGCCTGCCGGCACTGGCCCGCGAACTGTCGCAGCACGCCCTGCCCTGGCTGCAGGCCGTGGCGCAACGCAAGCTGGCCGACGACATCGCGCTGCAGGCCCTGCTGCGCGACACGGTGCGCGCAGGCGGCGAAGGGCTGGTGCTGCACCGCGGCGCATCGGCGTACCGCGGCGAGCGCAGCGACGACCTGCTCAAGCTGAAGGAGCAACTCGATGCCGAAGCCACGGTCATCGGACATGTCGCCGGCAAAGGCAAGTACGAAGGCCAGGTCGGCGCGCTGCTCGTGCAGACGCCTGAAGGCGTGAAGTTCCGGCTCGGCAGCGGGTTGCGCGATTCGGACCGCGCTTCAGCGCCACCGGTGGGCAGCCAGGTGACCTACCGCTATCTCGGCATGCATCCCAACGGCGCGCCGCGGTTTGCCAGCTTTGTTCGGGTGCGGGTGGATTGAGCGCCGGGACGGGCCGCGCCTTCAGCGAACGCGTCGCGATCTTCCCGCAGCCGTGACCCCACGCATCGCCATCACCCCCAACAGCAAGCCGATCAACCAGCGCCCATCGAGCCCCCCGCCCCCGCTGGAGTTGCCGGACGGCAGGCTCGACGTGCTCGTGCTCGAAGTACTCGCAGCACTCACCGTCAAGGTCGTGCTCGCGCTGGACTGGCTGCCCGCGGAGTCGGTGATCGTCAGGCTCACAACCACCGTGCCTGCCGCCGTGGGCAGCAGCGTCGCGGTCGCAGCGTTGGTGCCGCTGGTGAAGCTCGCGATGCTGGCACCGCTGGTGATCGTCCACAGGTAGCTCGCAATGCTTCGGCTGCTGTCGACGGTGCTGGCCGACGCGTCGAGCGTGACGGACGTGCCGACCGCCACGCTGCTCGAGCCGACGCTGATGCTCGCCGCCGGAGAAGCCACTGCGGTTGTGGCCGCTGCCGCTGCGGCGGCAGCAACCGCCGCGCCCGCGTTGAGCATGCCGGCACCGCAGGTGCTGGTGGTGCAGTAGCACTCCGACTCCTGTGCGGTGGAACTCGGTGCCGTGCAGTTGCTCACGCCGCTGCCGGCGCCCGAACTGGGAAACGTGCGCGCGCTGCTCTTGAGCAAGGTGATCACCTGGGCCGGTGTCAGCGCGGGGTTGGCCGACAGCATCAGGCCGACCGTCCCCGCCACCAGCGGCGCAGAGAAGCTGGTGCCGAGCGACGCGTTGTCTCCACCGCCGGTGTAGATCGACCCGCCCGCGGTGGCGGCGACCGGTGTCGACGTCCCGCTGTTGCTGGTGGTCAGGATCGGGTACAGGCAGGTGCCGGTGCTGTTGACGCAGTTGCCTGCCGGTGCGCTGACGACGACCTCCGGCCCCAGGTTCGAATAGCCGACCTTGGTACCGGTATGGCGCACGCCGCCGACGGCGATCACACCCGAGCAGTTGGCCGGAGTCCCGACCGCCAAGCCGTCGTTGCCGGCGGCCGCCACGACCACGACGCCGGCAGCAGTCAGCTCGGTGACGATGGACTGGTAGGAGCTGCTGCAACTGCCGCTCGCCCCCAGGCTCATGTTGATCACTTTGGCCGGATGCGTGTTGGTGGTCACGCCGGACACGCTCAGCCCCGCGGCCCAGCGCATGGCGGCCTGGATGTCCGAGTCGTAGCCGCCACCGCTGCCGAGCACGCGCACCGGCAGCACCATCACATCGCGCCCGGCGCTGGCCATGCCGACGCCGTTGTTGGTGGCAGCACCCACCAGGCCTGCCGTTTGGGTCCCGTGCCAGCTGCTGGTCTCGCTGCTCGTCCAGTCGCCGGGGTCGGACGCGTCGCTGTCGCGCCCGTTGCTGTCGTTCGAGATGCTGGTGTCGGCGACGAAATCGTAGCCCGCATAGAGCTTGCTGGTGCCGCTGGACTGGACGAAGTCGGGGTGGTCGAAACGCACGCCTGTGTCGAGCACGGCCACCACGATGCTGCTGTTGCCGGTGGTCACGGCCCAGGCCGCCTCGGCATTGATCGAAGAGACCACGCTGGTCGACGTGATGGTGCTGCCGGTGGGCGCGCGCAGGTACCACTGGCCCACGGTCGGCGTGGTGCTCTGCCCTGTGGCGTAGAGCGGGTCGCTGGGCGCAGCGTATCGGTGGCGCAGTTGATCGACCTCGGCAAACTCGACGTCGCCGTCGCTCGACAGGCTGGCTGCGAGTTCGGCAGAACTCATGCCCGCAGCCTTGACCACCTGCGTTCGCGCGTCGATGGCGCGCCCGTCAGTGAGGCTCACGCCAAGGCGCTGCGACAGTGTCTTTGCGTGCTGCGGCCGTGAGCTGCCGGCTGCAAGCTGAGAACTCACCAGCGACGAGTTCGATTTGAATTTCACGATCACCCGTGCGCTGCCACTGGCGGGTTCCGCGGCAGTGCTGCGGCGCGGCCCGCGTTCGTCCGCCGACGAGGCCGCCATCGCAACACACGCACACAGAACGCCGGCCAGCCAGCGGCCCCCACGGATTTTCAATTGATTCATGACCTTGATCTCTCTTGAAGGGGCAGCCGTGAGCTTCGTCTCGCCGTCATGTTCGTTCACGGATCCCGTACTTCGCAGTGCC